>Ga0302320_10029038_pt1 | contig 10595 bp, 7 predicted proteins | sample Bog_T0_3_FD_202130 | JGI IMG/M metagenome (GOLD analysis project Ga0302320, IMG submission 202130) | Peat permafrost microbial communities from Stordalen Mire near Abisko, Sweden - Bog_T0_3 | ecosystem: Environmental > Terrestrial > Soil > Wetlands > Peat | place: Sweden: Abisko, Stordalen Mire... | reverse complement strand
TCCAGCAGACCAACAAAAGCCTATCTTAACCAGTGGTCTAAATTTCGGGGTCCATCTCTAACAGCGAAAACGACAGGTCGTAGTTAAACGTCTGATCCCCACTTCTCACAGAGATCTGAAGCGGTCTCAAACCGTAACTCGCAAACGCTTCGATACATTTCTGAGAGATCTCGTCGAACCGAGACTCTTTGTAAACAACCGCTTTTGTGAAAAAGCTCTCAAACGCAACCGTACACACTTTTGTAGTGACTTCAGCCATCCCCTAAATCTACCAATCTCCCGGCCCAGGCGCAACTGTGGCATTCGATTTAAGGCGGCTTCAGTTTAAACGGGTTGCCCCGTCGCAGGGTTTCATTTTCATTTGCGATCGATTCAACACCCACCCGTCGCCACTCTTCAACCGGATATCTTTGTCTGACATTTTTCTGCCTCAAGTCCGAATCTCCGTCGCCGCTTTTTCTCTCCACGACTCAGTTGCCTCCGTAAAACTCGCCCTTTTCAGTCCTGGAACTCCGCGCTTAAGGATTTTTTGCCTTCTCTCGCCACCACTTCACCTTCGCCGCCGCATCCCCCATAAAAGTTTCGCTGGACAAACCATAGCCACTATGCTATTTAATATCTTATGAGCCTGTGATTGTCGCAGGCTTCTGAGGTTAACCCCTCGGCAACGCTTAACATTGGAAAGGTCAAATCTATGGCACGCATCGGTAAAATCGCCCGCCTCCCGCGGGACATCCGCTCCCAGCTCAACACCCGCCTCCAGGACGGCGGCGAAGGCAAACAAATCCTCCTCTGGCTCAATTCCTTGCCGGAAGTAATCAAAGTCCTCGCCGAATGCTTCGAAGCCCGGCCCATCAACGATCAAAACCTCTCCGACTGGCGCAAGGGCGGTTACGAAGAATGGCTCGCCCACCAGGACGTCCTCGCCCACGCCGCCAATCTCGCCGCCCACCAACATGAACTGGAAACCGTCGCCCCCGGCCAATCCCCCACCGGCCATCTCGCCGCTGCCATCACCTTCCGTTACGCCGCCATCCTCGCCGCTCAGGGCAACGAACTGGACGATAAAGCCCTCGTCCAGCTCAAGTCGTTGGGCCGCACCTGCCAGGCTGTCCTCAAACTGCGCCGCGACGATGAAAACACCGCCCGCCTCAAAATCGAGACCGAGCGCTGGGAACTCGACCGTCTCACCCGTCTCGACGAAAACGCGGAAGCTCTCAAACGCCGTCAAAAAGAAGCCCTCGCCGCCCCGGTCTGGGCCGCCTTGCGCATGGGCGAACGCGCCCGGCAATTCGGCGCCAGCGCGGAGGTTCTCCTCGGCCTCGAATACCTGCGTGAAATCGAGTCCTGCCCGGACCCGGCCCATTTCAAGAGCAGGATCATGACCCCGGAAAACCTGCCCCACTGGGAGCGCTACGCCGCCGAAATGGCCCGGAACACTCCGCCAAAACTCACCCCAATGCAGGAGGCGGCGCAAATGCTCCGGGAAGCCGACATAGCCTTGGGCGTCCAACCGGAAGGCAGCCACCCGCGTCGAAAGCGCACCCACCCCGCCCGCGCCCCCGCCACCCGGCGCCGTTCCCGTGGCCCGTCCAACGGTCACGCCGAAGTCTCGCCAGAGCAGGCCCAGGAAGCCCCGCCATCCGCCCAGCCTCCAACCCCACGCGCACCCACCCCGCCGCCACCCACCGCCTCCGGAAACATCGCTCCCACCCCCGCCGAGCCAACTCCCCCGTCCACCCGGTCCACTTCGTCCATTACGTCCACGCCGCCCACTCCTCCCGGCGAATCACCGGGGTCATTCAAGCCTGTTCAAGGTTAATCAAGACAGTTTTTTCCATCCATGCCAACCCAATCCACCGTTTTCCCAGACGCCGCCGGGCCACCACTTTTACATTGGACAACAATGCCTGCCTTGAAGGAAATTAGGAGGCACACACTATTGCGCGCGAGCGCCGTATGCAGTACCAGCTAAAATGTCCAGGTTGCGGAACAAGGCTTTCGCGCTGGCGCTATTTCTCCTCGCTCTCCATTCACTATCGCTGCCGGAATTGCGGCGCGCGTTTTCGCATGACCGCGCAAGGTTTTGCCATTACCTTTGCCGTGGCCGGAATTCAGCTTGTGTGGTTCTGCCTCGGCATGTTTGGCCTTCTCCAACCCTATGTGGCATTTGATTTTATGGCGGCGACGTGCGCTCTGGCGGTCTGGTTGCTGCCGAACTTCACGCCCGTCCAACCGGAGCCGCTTCCGGGCAAAAACGATTGACGCATCCAAATCATGATTTCCAAAGCGCTTGCTTTATTCTTTACCGTGGTCGCGGCCAACGGGGCGGTGATTGCGGCAGCCGCGCCCACGCCAATGCTCGAAAGCCAGATTGACCGCCCGCTCCGCTATCATCCAGATGGCACCGACTTCGTCATCACCAACGGACCCGAGTTCTTCAACCGTCCACTCTACGACGATAACACCGCGTTTCGCGTGGACGCCGGCGACAAACCCGAGTTCTCGCTCTATTTGCCGGGCCGCGGCGGCAATCTGCGCCTGGGTCTGAAGACTGCGACCGGCAGCAAATGGCTTTTCAAATCGGACCGGGTGATAACGCGATACCGCCCCGGCTCCATGATCTACGAGATCACCGACGCCTCGTTGGGTTCAGGCAAATTGCAGTTGACCGTGCTGACGATGGACCAGACCGAAGGCCTGTTGGTCCGGGCCGGTTTGCAGGGAGCGGACAGCGCTGTGGAACTGGTTTGGGCCTATGGCGGCGTCAACGGCGAGACCGGCGCGCGCGGCGGCGACATCGGCACCGAATACGTTCCCATCAGCGAGTTCTTTCAATTGGAGGCGGACTTTTGTCGCAGTAATCAATTCACGATCAACAGCAACCGCTTCACGCTGAAAAGCGAGCCGGCGGAGATAGCTGGAATCTTCCCCTCTGGTTCCAGGCTCGCGCTGGCGGACGCGACCGACTGGGGGAAGATCGAAGCATTGCTCGCCTCGTCGGGCGCGCGCGCGGATTTGCCGCTGGCCGTCGGCCATGTTCCCTTGGAAAATGGGCGGACGGTTTTTCTGGCGCTGCAACGGTTGTCTGACAGCGGCCCGGATCAGAGCGGGCCCTTCCGGGAGCCATACGAATATGCCGATCTGCCCAAGGTTTTCGATTCGGCCGAAAAACATCGCGAACAAATGGCGGGAGCGCTGATCGTCGAAACACCCGATCCGTTCATTGACGCCGCCGCCGCGGCGCTGGGCATCGCCGCCGATGGCGTTTGGGATGAGCGGCAGGGAGTCGTGATGCACGGCGCGGTGGCCTGGCGAACCAGGCTGGCTGGCTGGCGCGGGGATTATATCCCTGACGAAATGGGCTGGCACGACCGGGCGGAACGCCATCTAAGTTACTGGGCTGGCAAACAGAATACGAAGGCCATTCCAGCCCGAATTCTTCCCGCTGACGCCACCGAAAACCTCGCGCGCAACGAGCCTTCGCTGCACAGCAACGGAGATTTGTCGAATTCGCATTACGACATGAATCTGGTTTTTATTGACGCCCTCTTCCGCCACCTGCTCTGGACCGGCGACCTCAAATATGCGCGCCAGATGTGGCCGGTCATCCAGCGGCATCTGGCGTGGGAACAGCGGCTCTTTCGGCGTCCCTTCGGCGCGGACGGCCTGCCGCTCTACGAAGCTTACGCCGCGATCTGGGCCAGCGACGACCTCGCCTACGAGGGCGGCGGCGCCGCCCACTCGACTGCCTACAATTATTATCACAACAAAATGGCCGCCCGCCTGGCCAAACTGCTGGGCGAAGACGCCTCGCCCTACGAGCATGAAGCAGAACTGATTTCGCGGGCGATGCGCCGCGAATTGTGGCTGCCCGACCGCGGCTGGTTCGCGGAATGGAAGGATTACCTCGGCTTGCAAGCGGTGCATCCCAACGCCGCCCTCTGGACCTTTTATCACACGGTGGATTCGGAAGTAACAACGCCGATGGAGGCATGGCAGATGACCCGCTTTATTGACACGCAAATCGCGCACATCCCGGTCCGCGGCCCGGGCGTGCCCGGCGGCCGTTTTACCCTGCCGACCACAAGCTGGATGCCTTACACCTGGTCGCTCAACAATGTCGTCATGGCGGAGGCTCAGCACACCGCGCTGGGTTACTGGCAGGCCGGGCGGGACGACGAGGCGTTCCGCTTGTGCAAAGGCAGCCTGCTGGACAGCATGTATCTGGGACTCTGCCCGGGAAACGCCGGCATGTGTACCTGGTACGACGACAACCGCCGGGAATCGCAGCGCGATTTCGCCGACGGCATCGGCACGACCTCGCGCGCGCTGGTCGAAGGGCTTTTCGGCGTCCACCCGGACGCGCTGGCCGGGGAATTGCGTATCGAGCCCGGTTTTCCGGCGGAGTGGGATCGCGCCCGTTTACGGCACCATGATTTCGAGTTCGTCTTCCAGCGCGCCGGATTGGTGGAAACCTTCACCGTCCAGCCGGCCTTTTCCAAACCGATGGCGTTGCGACTGCAAGCCGCCGCGCTGCGGGACACCGTGGCCGGCGTAACCGTCAACGGCGTACCCGCAAAATGGCGGGCGATGGAGGAGTGTGTGGGAACTCCGCGCGTGGAGATTGAGTGTCCGGCCGCGGCGCGATTCGAGGTCGTCATCACGTGGCAAGGGGAAAAGCCGGCGCAGGCGGAGAACCCGGCCATTGCGGTCAAGACCGGCGAATTGGATGCAAAGCTGGGGATGGCGCAATTGCAAAAAATGGCCGACCCACAAGGAGCGTTGACCAATGTAACTCTTGAGGCCAATGGTTTTCGGGGAACGGCCGCCGGGACGCCGGGACACCGGACCGTGTTTGCGCAGGTCAAGCAGAAGGATATGACGTGGTGGGCGCCGGTGCCCTTTGAAATTCGCCCCGCCTATGAAATTGTTCCGGCAACAAAACAAGACGCCGAACATCTGCGCTTTACGTTGCGCAACAACACCCCGCAACCGCTGGAACTGGCGGCGGAAATTCACTCCGGCGCGCTCGCCGTAAAAACGAACCTGCGAGCTCCGGCGTTGGGCAGTTCGGATGAAATAGTATTGACCACAAACGGCTTTTTGCCCGGCGCAAATCCCGTGCGCGTGGATCTGGGCGGCGGCCAGGTCGTGGAAGGCTCGGTGGTGAATTGGAAGCTGTCCGCCGGCGCGGTGGCGTCGCGCTTGCAGGAAGTGGACTTGACCCCATTCTTCAACGACCGTGTCACTCAAATTTTTCAGAACGAGTACCGTTCGCCCCGCTCGCCGTTTTGTTCGCTCGCCCTGCCCATCCAGGGCATCGGCAGTTGGTGTACGCCCGAGGTCAGCTTCGACGTGGACGACTCCGGCCTGCGCGCCACCGCCGCCAAATCCAACGGGCAATTGTTGACACCGATGGGCGTGCCTTTTCAGACCCCCGGACCAGGTAAGGACAAGAACATCGCCTTCACCTCGCAGTGGGACAATTATCCCCGCGAGCTGGCGGTGCCGCTGCGCGGAAAGGCGGGACACGCCTGGCTGCTGCTGGCGGGTTCGTCCAACCCGATGCAAAGCCGGTTTGACAACGGCGAGGTGATCGTGGACTACAAGGATGGAACCAGCGACCGGCTGGCCCTGCAAAATCCCACAACCTGGTGGCCGATTGACCAGGACTATTTCACGGACGACTTTGCCTTTCTTCGGATGGACCCGATGCCGCCGCGGGTGAACCTGAGGACCGGCCAGGTGCGGCTCCTGGACGCGGCCAACTTCAAGGGGCACGGTGGAAAAGTGCCGGGAGGCGCCGCCACCATACTTGACATGCCGCTGAACCCGCAAAAGGAACTAAAATCCCTGACCCTCCGCACCCTGGCCAACGAGGTGGTCATCGGCCTGATGGCGGTGACCTTGGAGACGGCCGGCGACAAGTGAGCGCGGACTATAGACCGAACCAAAAACGAACAGCCGCATCAAGGTTGGTTAAATCACTTTGATCCAGCCTGCCGATTTGCCGCCGAACGAGGTTGCCCGATACAGATGCGATGGCCCTTTTGGCAAACGACGGATGTAGCAAACTCGCTTCGCGCCACCGGCGGATCGCAAATTCCCCCGGACGCAGTTCATCTCCAACCGATGTCACTGCGACGACCAATATGTCGTCGGAAGGGTATGGCGGATTCACTATAACCGCCGGTCGGATTTTAGCCGAAGTTTGGTCAGAGAACGGAAATGGTAGCAGGACGACGCTGCCCCGTTTATAGAGCGTCGTAGTCGGCATCGAGTGGGTTGTCCCAAATCTTATGGAAAACAGGCTCGGACAAAATGCCAAATTCAGCGGCCAACCCGGAGGTTTCGCCACTGTTCAGCGCCAAGATCTTGACCTTGGTATTGGGTACCAAGTCAGTGGGTTCATCCAGGACGATGACCTTGCCGTCGAAGTGTCCACTTATTGTCTTCACGGATGTATCTTAACCCTTGAACCGCCGTCGCTCAAGCGCCAAAGCGAAACAGGGTGACGAACATGCCTTGTGTGCAGAATAGAAATCCAGCAGTGGCTTGTTTTCAAACGGCCATCTCCGACTTGATCCGCTCCGCCATCGCCGGCGCCGTCAGGCCGTAGTGCTCGCGGGCTTCCTCCTGCTCGCAAGTGTCGTGTAGAAATTCGTCAGGGGTGCCGAAGCGCAGCAGCCGGCCGGGGGCGCGGCTCGCTGTCAACCATTCCGCGATGCTGCCGCCCAAACCGCCCAGCACGCTGTGCTCTTCCACCGTGGCCACGCACTTGAATTTGTTGAAGACTTCGGAGAGCAGTTCCTTGTCCAGCGGCTTGATGCACGGGAAACTGACCACCTTGGCGGAGATGCCGGCCTTGGCGAGAAGGTCGGCGGTCTCCAGCACCACCGGGAGCATGGTGCCGGTGCCCAGCAGGCAAACGTCGGTGCCGTCGCGGAGCGGGAGCGCCTTGCCAATAATAAAATTAGGCTCGGTCTTGTGGACCACCGGTTCGCCTTTTTTTCCGATGCGGATATAGACCGGGTGCGGATATTGCAGGGCGGCCTTGAGCGCTCCGCGCACTTCCATTTCATCGGCGGGCGCGAGGACGGCCAGGCCGGGCAGGAGGCGCAGCATCCCCATTTCCTCGCAGGAATGGTGGGTGGCGCCGAGCGAGGCGTAGGAAAGACCGGAGCCGGTGCCGACAATCACCACCGGCACATGGTGGTAGCAGACATCTACGCGAATTTGCTCAAGACAGCGGTAGGTGATGAACGGCGTTATGGTGTAGCAGAACGGGCGCAAACCGCTCATGGCCATCCCGGCCGCCATACCGATCATGTTGGCCTCAGCCACGCCGCAGTTGAAAAAGCGATCCGGGCACTTCGCCTTAAGATTGTCAAATAACCGATTTCCAATGTCACCGGCCATCATGACGACGCGCGGGTCCTGCTGGGCCAGGGCGGTGATTTGTTTGGCGAAGGCGTTTCTCATGCGAGGTTCAATTCCTTTTTCGACGCCAGCACCTCGTCGGCGGTCGGGACGCGGTAATGCCAGTTGTTGTCATCCTGCATGAACGAAACGCCGCGGCCCTTGACCGTGTGGGCGACAATGGCGACCGGCCGGCCCGAGCCGTTCGGAACGTTTTCCATGGCGGCGGTCAGGGCGGAAATATCGTGGCCATCCACTTCGCTGGCGCTCCAGCCGAAGGCGGCAAATTTGTCGCGCAACGACGGGAGGTTCATCACCTCGTTGCTCCGTCCCGTCGCCTGCCATTTGTTGTAGTCAATAACAATGGCGACGTTCTCCAGCTTTTGCGCCGGGGCGAACAGCGCCGCTTCCCAGACGCTGCCCTCGTTGCATTCGCCGTCGCTCATGACGACGAAGACGCGGTAATCCTGCTTTTGTATGCGCCCGGCCAGCGCCATGCCCAATCCCACCGGCAGACCGTGCCCGAGCGAACCGGTCGCGAGTTCGACACCAGGAGCGCAATTGGGCGCCGGTTGTTCGGCCAGCGGGCTGTGGTGCTTGGCAAAATTATCCAGCCATGCCGCCGGAAAAAAATGGCGTTCCGCCAATGTGGCGTAAAGCGCGCTGGCGGCGTGGCCTTTGCTCAAAATGAACCGGTCGCGCAACGGGTCCTGCGGACGAGCGCTGTCAATCTTAAGGATATTCCAATACGCCGCCACCAAAATGTCCACGCAGGAAAGAGCCGAGCCGAGATGTGGCGTGCCGGCGGCGTGCGACATCTCGATCAATTTGAGGCGCAGACGGCGGGCGATCAGATCCAGGTCCGCGCTTCCCGTGGCGTTGAGGGCGGGCGCGGGGTTCATTTGTGCTGGAAATGGATCATGCAATGGATGACCTCGCCCGCGCGCATTTTGGCGATGCCGTCATTGATGTCGGTCAAGGGAATGCGATGCGAGACGAAGCCGCTGACGTCGTAGTGGCCGTCCTGCAACAGGCGCAAGTAGCGGGGAATATCCTCGGCCGGGAGGCTGCCACCTCCGTGCGAGCCGGTCAGCACCTTGCCGAAATGGAGCGGCAGCGTATTGAGCGTCATTTTTTTATCGTGCGACATGACACCGAAGATGACGCAACGGCCACGATTGCCGGCCAGCGGGAAGGCTTTTTCCAGAACGGCCGGATTGCCGGTGCCGTCAATGACAACATCGGGGGACTGCCCGTTAAGAATACGCTTAACTTCGAGGGTGAAATCGGTCTGGGCGGAATTGATGACGTGGGTGGCGCCGTAGGCCGAGGCTTTTTGCAATTTGTTGTGGTGGATGTCCACGGCGATAATCGGATTCGCGCCCGCCAACCGCGCGCCCAGCACGACGCCCAGTCCAATGCCGCCGCAGCCGATAATCACCACCGACTCGCCGATGCGGACTTTGGCGTCGTTGGTAATTACGCCAAAACCCGTGGTGAGCGTATCCGCCAGCAGCGAGCACAATTCGAAATCGGTGTCCGGCGGCACGACGGTCAGGCGGTTTTCCGTAATGACGGCGTAATTGTTGAATGTCGTGATCCAGCCGGCGTTGGCTTTCTTGCCATTCCAATTATAGACCGGCGGCCGCGCTTCGATGCCGTTGCCCGGACGCCAATGCAAGACGACGCGGTCGCCAACTTTGACGTGGCGAACTTCCGGTCCGACCTCCACGACAATGCCGCCGCCCTCGTGGCCCAGCAGATGCGGAAGAAAACGGTCCGGACCTTTCACGCCGTCAATTTCGCCAAGCTGCGATCCGCAAATGCGGCTGACGTGAACCTGCACCAGCACCTGGCCATAGCTGAGTGCGGGAATTTCCACCTCATCAAGAACCAACGGCTGCTTTTGTTCGACCAGAATGGCGGCGGGAGTTTTCAAATTGTGAAATAACGTTAAGCGCGGAATCCTAGAAATTCAAGAGCGAGGAACCGCTGTTGAGCAGGGACTGCTTGGAAATGGGATGCTGATTGCCGACGATTTTGACGGCTTGGGCGCCGGCCAGTTGGCCGAGGAACGTACCCAAGGCGATGGGCAGGCGGCGCGCGGCGGCCAGGGCGGCGACGGAAAAAAAGGCGTCGCCCGCGCCGATGCTGTCCACCACTTCGGTTTCGAGCGGCGGGCACAGACTTTCCGCGTCGTCCAGCAAGCCGATGGTTTGGACGGTGCCGCGGGTAAGCCAGGCGTAGCGCGATTGCAGCAACTGCCGCAGCTTCTTCAGTTCGGCCTTGTGATCAAGGTGGCGGTGACCGGCGGCGAGCATCATCTCCTGCTCATCGAGGGTGAAAATGTCGGCCCGCTGGTATTGGCGGCTGATAATGTTGAAGCCGTGATTGTTGCTGTTGGTCTGGCAGTTCAACGCCAGGAGCGGTGCGGTTTGCTCGACCAGGCGGCGGATGGATTCCTGCATCATGCCGTGGCCGAAATCGAGCAGCAGCACGACGTCCGCCCGGGCTGCTTCCGCGCGGATGCGGTCCGCCAGCCGCGCCTGGACTTCCGGCGCCGGCGCCTTCGCGTCTATATAGTTTACGGAAAAAAGTTTGCCCAATTCCTTTCCCTCGACCAGCGGCTCGACGTAACGCTGTTTGATGATGGTGGTGAAGGCGGCATCCCGCACGCTGGCGTCGGCCTCAGGCGCCACGAACTGATGCAGAAACGGGTCCACCCACGGTTCGGTGCCGAGCAGGCTGAGGAAGCGCACCTGTTCGGTGAATTGGCGGACGTGACGGAAAACGGCGAGCGCGCCGCCGCACTGGGTTTCCTCGCTCAGAAAACGCCCGGAAATGATGCGGTTCTTGGAAGTCAAACCCTGCACCTTGAGGAAGGAATACCTATCGAAGATGGTGTCGCCCATCACCAGCACTTTGAGGCCGGTGAAGCTTTCCACCGCGTCATGGAAATCGTCCATGGAAAACTCCCGCGCCAGATTGTGGCAAAAGTCCTTCACCCCGGTGGGCAGATGATCGAAATTTCGGTTAAGCAGTTTGGTGGCGCTAAGATCAACGGAACCAACGTAGCGGACGGACGCGCCAATTTTTTGCGCGGTCGCCAGGTCCTTCGCCAGATATACATTCTTGCGCGCCTGGGTTTCATAGTCCCGGCCCAGGCAATAAAC
>Ga0302320_10029037_pt1 | contig 10595 bp, 6 predicted proteins | sample Bog_T0_3_FD_202130 | JGI IMG/M metagenome (GOLD analysis project Ga0302320, IMG submission 202130) | Peat permafrost microbial communities from Stordalen Mire near Abisko, Sweden - Bog_T0_3 | ecosystem: Environmental > Terrestrial > Soil > Wetlands > Peat | place: Sweden: Abisko, Stordalen Mire... | reverse complement strand
TGTTTCGAGATATTGAAGACGCTCCGTTGCTTGCCGGGATGTTTGCAACAAGGGAGGTTGAGCCAGCGCCAAGCTTCACCCGATTCGCTGCGATCAGCGACGGCTTTTTGCACGACTGCGAGCCAGAGATCGTGGACTGCTTTCACGCGGCTATCCGCGAACTCGAAGCATTCGGGTTGCGGGGCTCCGTCGTTGATGTCGACTGGTGGGCGGACGCCTTTGAGACGTTTGCGCCGATCCAGGCATGGGAGGCAGCGCGCATCCATGCCGGCCACTTCGACCGCTTTGAGACCTCGATTCGCGAGCGGCTTGAGTGGGGCGCGCGCATTGGCACGGACGAGATTGCGGCATTGCGGAAGCGGCACGAAACATTCCGCGCGCGCATGGATGAGCTTCTTGCCATGCATGAAGTGATGCTGCTGCCCGCTGCGCCGGTGGCGCGGCTTGAGGCCGGGGCGGATCATAGCAAAACGCGTGGCCGGCTGCTGCGGTATACCACGCCGTTCAGTCTGGCTGGAGTGCCCGTGGTGACGATGCCGTGCGCGGTTGGCGGAATGCAGCTTGCAGCGGGCCGTGAACGGGACGAATCGTTGGTGAATCTGGCGGCTCGACTCGGCGCGCGCAGAAATGTGACAGCTTCCGCATCGCACCCGTGATAGTTTTCAATTAGAGAACGGCTCCCCCAAACCAATGAGGTCGGCCATGAGATCAAGAAAAACCGTCGCGATATGTGCGTTCATTCTTGCGGTCGTATTCTCGCTTACTTTCGCCGGATGCCACGGCCACCCATCTGCGACGGAGAGTGGGCTTGCGCCGATTCGTCTGCAGCTCGATTGGTATCCGCAGCCTGAACAGGGGGGCTTCTTTGCTGCGCAGCTTCTTGGCTATTACAAGGCCGAGGGGCTCGACGTTACTATTTTGCCATTGCCGCAGTATGGCAGCGTGGCCCAGCTTGTCTCCACAGGCAAAGCGGACATTGGTCTGGGGTCTAGCGATCAGATTCTGGAATGGAACTCGAATGGCTTGCCTCTGACGGCTGTCTCGGCGACAATGCAGCACGACCCGCAAGCCATCATGGTGCATAAGGAATCTTCGATTCACGATTTCAAAGATCTTGAAGGACACACCATTGCGGCTCAGACCGGTGCAACCTGGCTCAAATACGTGATAAGCCGCTACAAGCTCCACCAGGTGCGCGAGATTCCGTCAACAAAGTCGATCGCCAACTTTCTTGACGATCAAGCCTATGTGCAGCAGATATTCATCACGAGCGAGCCTTTCTTTGCCAAGCAGGCAGGCGCGGAAGTGCGTACGATGTTGATCAGCTCCTCAGGTTACGATCCCTACCGCGTACAGTTCACGAGCAGGGAGTTCGCGGCAGATCACCCTGACCTTGTGGCCAAATTTGTTCGAGCGAGCATCAAGGGATGGCAGGCTTATCTGCGCGATCCCGCAGCTACGAACGCGATGCTGCTCAAACTGAACCCTGCGCTTAACCCCGCGCAGGAAGCGTACACGGCGCAGGCGCTACGCGATGGCGGCTTCGTTACGGGCAACGATGCAGCGAGCGATCAGACGGGACACATGTCGCCGGCTCGCTGGCAAGCGAACTTCGAGCAACTGAACTCATTGGGAATCCTGCAGGGGCCGGTTGATATGACCAAGGCATACTCGCTGAATTTTGCGCAGTGATGAGGCCTTCGTCCAGTTAGTTTCTGGCAACATCCAGACGCAGTGTCGTGACCAGTTGAATGAGCAAGTTATTTTCGTTTCGATAAGTTCCGGAACTTAAATGTTTCAGCTCGTAGCCAAACTTGAGGAGTTGAAACCTGTTTGGCCGAAAGCCAGCCGTGCCCTCATAGCTCTGGGTCTTGCCATAGTTCTCGCTTATGTAACCGCAGCGGGCAGCGACTGACCAGCGCGGGTTCAGGACTTTCTTTAGCTCTGCATAGCCAGCCTGCTCATGAAGGGTGGGAATCGCCTTGTAGGGTAACACGAACTTCTGCAGCTCCCCTTGTACGCTCCAGTGGCCGCCATGTTCGGATGCAGATGACAATCGATGTCGATCATGCCGGGCTTGGGGAAAGACACGTCTCGCGATTCACCCTTGTCGTAGCTACCTAGATCGAAGGACTTTGGTTTTGAGAGCGAGAAAATGTTGTGAAAGATCGGGTCCATGTTTGGGAACGAAACCGTTGAACCGACCGGGACGACGAGCAGGTCCGGTGAGAATCGGCGATTAAGCTGCTGGATTTTGAATGTGGCAGGGTCCGCAGTGTTGGCGCCAGTGGGGCCCGGCCCTTCGAGATAGATGACGACGCGCGAGCGTTCAAATTCCAGCGGGTCTTCTTCTGTGTCTTTTCCAAGTTCTACGGCAGTGCCGCGCTGGTAGACAGAAACGGCCGGGGTGACACGCCGCTTGGTGAGCTTCTTCTCAATCTGAATTGTGCCAGTGATACTCTGCGCTTTGGCGCAAGCAGCGATGACAAGAAGAGCGATCAGAATGCGCAAAACCTTCTCAGGACCAGTGAGGATGCTTCGGCGGCGTGGGCTCGATTCTGTGTTCATGCAACTTCCTCGGGGAGGAATTGAGACCGCATAAAGTCATATAGCGCCCATTTACGCTTAAAGTCAGATGGGTCAATGGGCTTACAACTTACAGGGGAGAAAAAATATCCCAATCGGGCATGAACCTTTTGATTTTTAAGCCTATTCAGGCCCGTAAGCTGCCCAGCTAGGCACCTGTGGAGGCAGACCTTATCTTTAGTTTGCAGATTTTTTTAAAAAGTTGAATATTGTTTGCTTTGGGGTCAACGGCCGGCCGAGCCAAAGGAGTTGATTAGTGCGCGGCGAGAATCGCGATGGTTCCTCCGATGCGCGTGTCTGTGGCGGGCTGTTTGAGTGCATTGAGGATTGCGGGCGGCAGGCCGTCGTCGCCAAAGCGCGCGGTGTAGAAAGCAAACTCGGCGAAGTCACCGGGGCCGAAACGGCCGGACTGGGGATCGGCGGTGTAGGGCTTAATGAGGCTTGGGTCTTCAACGGCTCGGCCGAAGAAGACAATGGCATCGCGGATGGTGTGGCCGTTGGCATTGTAGCTGTAAAGATCGATGCCTTGTCGCGCGGCAAATTGCGCAATGAGAACGAGGGGCTGAAGAGCGAAGCCCTGGTAGTGCGTGGCGTTCTCGTGGCGAATCATTTCCCTGGGGAAAGCTCCGTTGGAGTCGATGGTAGCAATGGATTCTTTGTAGGTATCGATGCCGAAGCGGTAGAGCTTGTCGTCGGAGGCGGTGATGCCGATTGCGGTCGCTGCGAGCGCACGCCAATCATGGTGGTTGTTGCCGGAGTCGCCCGGCTTCTCAAAGGAGATATCCTTTTGCGATGCGGTGTCGAGCCAGGCGGTGACCCGCTTTTGCTGGGCCGCATCGAGCGTGGCGTCGTTGACGAGGACGGAGTCTGTGATGCCGGCGGAACTCAGCGTCCACTCGACCTGAAACCAGGCCTGCGACGACTCTGCGCGATCGTAGTTGAGCAACGCGCCTGCCTGAGCCCATGCGTCAAGTTGAGCGAGTGCGCACGCGGATTCAGCATGGCTGCCTGTAGCAAGGTACTGATTCATGCCTGCGGTGATGCGGCCTTCGAACATGCTGTAGATGCGTGTTGCTGCTGCCTCTTCGGGGTTGGTGGGGCCGTTGGACCCATTGAGATAGTGGCGCGGAATGTTCATGCGGCCGGTCGGAGCGGCGACGAGTGGAGTCGCAAGGCAGGAGTGAAGGCTCTGGATGGCTGCACGAAGAACCGGATCGGTGGTTGAAATCAGAGTAGCCTGGCGGGAGGCAACAGAGACAACAGACGCGTGCGGATCGGTGACGTGTTGGCCAAATGCGGGGAGGGCAAATGCGAGGGCGAAGAAGAAGAGGCTTCCCGGAAACTTCATGTCTTATGATTTCACATTGCACGTCACAAACGCCGCAAATAGTTATGGCGAGTGAAGCCGTCTTTAGAATGACGTTGACCTTAGTTGTATGTTGTGGGTGATCCGCTGAAAATGCGAAGATGGATATCTCTCCTCAAGAGCCCCTGGAGCGATTCCCAACCCTCGAGCCAGATGAATGATCAGGAGCCCATGTGAAGTTAGTCCCGCGGTTACTTTCTCTCTTCAGCGTTTTCCTGTTTTTGCATCCGGGCACATATCTGGCCGCTCAGCAAAGCAACACCAAGGCTGAAGTTGCCACTGAAAGCGGCTTGCGGCGAGGGTTCGAGAACCCGCAGCAGTCGGCAAAGCTACGCTGCTATTGGTGGTGGCTCAACGGCTTCACGACTGCCGACACCATTACGCGCGATTTGACGGAGATGAAGGCCAAGGGATACGCCGGGGTGATCCTGGTAGACGATATGGCGTCGGCAGGCGCAATCGTTGTGCCCACGGGGCCGGCCTATGGCAGTCCGGCGTGGATGGCGCTCTTCAAGCACGCATTGGAGCTGGCCTCGCATCTCGGGCTGGAAATTAGCCTGGAGATTACGGACGGCGGCAATGTGGGCATCCTCGGTGGGCCGGGCGTTGGGCCAGAGGACGCGTTGAAGTTGCTGACTTACTCTCGGACGCAGGTTGCAGGCGGCTCCGACGGCGATGTGAAGCTTCCTGGTCCGCCTGCCGAAGGCGCCTTCTATCGGCAGATCGCTGTGCTGGCTTATCCTCTGCGGCATGGCGCGCCGATTGCGGGCGAATCGACAAGCGGGCGGAATTCAATTCAGGCACTGCAGTTCAAAACTGCGTCGCGGCAGATTGGCGGTGACTCCATGCCCGTTGCCGGGAAGGTGATGCCTGAAGCTGCCGCGTCTTCGGGCGAAGAGGATACTGATCTCGAAGATGTGGTGGATCTGACCGCGCATACCGATGCAGACGGGACCCTGCACTGGAAGTTCGGCGGTGGGGAGTGGGAGGTACTGCGAGTCGGTTACACAGCTTCAAAAGCTAAAGTGACCAATAACAGTGGAACCGGGTATGCGGTAGATGCGATGAGCGCGCAGGCGTTTGACCATTATTGGGATCGAGTTATAAGTCCTATCTTGATGGCGAGCAAACCATACGTCGGAAAAAGCCTTCTCTATGTAGTTACTGATAGCTGGGAATCTGATGGAGCCAATTGGACTCAGGACTTCCGCAAGGAGTTCATCCGGCTTAGGGGATACGACCCGGTTCCATACCTGCCCGTTGTCGCCGGTCGGATTGTAGACAGTAGAGAGACGAGCAACAAGTTTCTGGCGGATCTTCGCCGGACTGTGGCCGATTTGATAACAGCCAACTATTTTGACCACTTTGCAAAACGGGCTGCCGCGTATGGACTCGGGACGCATCCAGAGTCGGGTGGGCCGCATGGTGCGCCGATCGATGCACTCGAAACGTTTCGCGCTTCTTCATTCCCGCAGACGGAGTTTTGGGCCGCCTCGCCCATGCATCGAACCAGGGACGAGGATAGATTTTTTGTGAAAGAAGCGGCAAGCGCCGCACATATTTATGGAAAGAAGTATGTTGCCGCCGAGGGATTTTCGACGATCAATATGTCCTGGTCGAATTCCCCCGGGAGGAATTTGAAGCCGACATTCGATCGAGCGCTGACTGAGGGGTTGAACCGTCTGTTCTGGCATGAATTCACATCGTCGCCGATGGAGTTTGGAAAGCCCGGCATTGAATATTTTGCAGATACACATCTTGATCCGAATGTGACCTGGTGGGACCAGGCCGGGCCGGTGCTGCTCGCCATGAATCGAGCGCAATTCCTGTTGCAGCAAGGGAATCCAGTAGCGGATCTGCTTTACTACTACGGAACAGAGGTGCCTAACTTCGTGCGCCTCAAGGCGGATGACCCTGCGCATGTTATGCGCGGCTACGAATACGATGTTACAAATCAGGATGCGCTGTTGCACCGGATGTTAGCTGGCGGGGGAGTCTTACATACTCCTGAGGGAGTGCGGTATCAAGCGCTGGCTTTGCCGGTGACGCGTGAACTTGCGCTGGCCGACCTGACCTGGATTGAAAAGTATGTGCATGAGGGCGGCACGGTGATGGGTCTTCAGCCATTGGGGCCGGTCGGGTTGATTCCACCTGCACAGATGGCCGAGTTCAAGCGCATTGCCGCGGCGATGTGGGGCAACTGCGGCGCGACGAGCAACGGAATGGGGCGCTACGGCGATGGTCGAATCTATTGCACGCAGAACTCGCATCAGGCCTTCACTGATCTGCACATTGTGCCGGACTTTACTTACACATCGGACGATGCAAGAGTCGCGTTCGACTTTGTGCATCGCGAAACAAAGGACGCAGATATCTATTTTGTGCGCAATGAGAATGACTCACCGGCCAAGGCTACATTGATGTTTCGCGTGAAGGGCAGGACACCGGAGTTCTTCGATATCGATACGGGCACATCGACGGCAGCAATGGTTTATCAAGAAAACGGCGAGCAGACCGAAGTGCCCTTGACTGTGCCTGCACTCGGTTCGTTCTTTGTGATCTTTGAGCACCAGGCGACGCCTCATGCAACGAGCCTGGAACGCAACGGGAAGCAGGTGTTTCCTTCTTTGGCGCAGGGGATGGGAGTGTACACGAACTCCAGCATCGGATTCGATCTACACAGTGCTGAACCGGGCAAGTACATGGCAAAGATGTCGAGCGGCGGCGAGCAGACAGTTGAAGTCCCGGCGCCTGGAAGACTGGCGCAACCGCAAGGGCCATGGACGGTCACATTTCCCCCGGGGTGGGGCGCGCCGGCTTCGATCACAATGACGAGTCTGCAATCGTGGACGGACTCAAAGCTTCCCGGCGTGCGCTACTTCTCGGGCACTGCCACCTACCAAAACACGATTACTGTCGATGCGGAATCTCTGAACAACGATCGTGAGATTTGGCTGGACCTGGGCGACGTGAGAGAGGTTGCAACCGTATCGGTGAACGGCAAGGAACTGCGGACGCTCTGGCACGCGCCCTTTAATCTGCGCATCGATTCCGCGCTTCATGCAGGAAGCAATGTGCTCTCGATCAGGGTGACAAACCTGTGGCCGAATCGCATTATCGGTGATCAACAACTGACTGAGGTGATTCATTACACCAAAACCAACGTGGATATGTACAAGCCAGACTCACCGCTGCTTCCTTCCGGCTTGCTGACTCCTGTAACTCTGCATGTGGAAGAGGAAGGTCGCACGCAATAGGACAACGTGTGCCTCCTATTCCCACACGAGCTGACGGATGCCTACATCCATGGTCACAGTTACAGTTTTCGATTGCTCGTCCCAGGTGAAATCAAGCGACTCGCGCAGGTAATGCCCCTGATGGGGATCGTTTTCCCAGCCTGTTGTCATTCGATCGAAGTAAGGGTCGTTGAGTTGTGGCCTCTCGGTTGAAGAGCGCGAGGCAATGATGCGTTTGGGCTTTTGGTTGACTCTGAAGGAAACCGCGACTGCGATGGGCAGCGGTTGTTCCTCGCCTTCCTTCACCTTTGGGCTGAACATGAGGAGTCCTCTGTCCATGGGGCTGAGCGGGAAGCTGAAGCTGGCGCGACTGTCGGCAAGACTGACGGCGGCAGTGATCGCGCTGTCGAAGAAGGGCTCCCAAGGTTTACTGATCAGGACCACTTTGAGAAGTTGCTCGTTGCCAAGATCGAGTGCATGGCCGTGATTGAGCGCGTAGCTTATAAGTGTGCCATGATCAAGGCGCGCGACTCCAAAGCTGCCGTCCACTGCGAGTGATGGATCATCGTTGCCACCGGAGGCGACGAGGAGTGTGGAGTCCATTCCGGTGAGCTTGACGCCTTTGGCGCCCATTGACGCAGAAGTGTACGGCGAGGTCTTTTCATAAGGAACCAGAACGTTCAGAAAATCTGTTGAACTTGCGTTCTTCTTGAGTACGAGCAGGGTGAATTTGTCCCATCGGTTCTTTGGAGCCCACCCGCCATTGACCTCGGTGGGACGGAGCGCGAAATAGTATGGAGGCAGCTTGGGGTCTCCGTTGGAGACGATCTGGACTGCCTCATCCTTCGGCAGAATCGGAATGACATCGAGCTTTGCTATGTCGTCGCCGAAGGTGAGCACCTTGCCGTGGGAAAGCAGACTGCCGGCGGGATTGAGATACCACTCGTAGGGTTGTTCGCGATCGCTTTCCATTCGGTCGTTGACAATGGCTACGCTGGTGTCGCTAAACCAGACCACGGTGCGCTGCTGAGTAACATGGTCGTAGGTCTTGAGCCTGGCGGAGATGATGCCGATCTGGCCTACATCGCCGAAGGCTCTCAGCTCAGTATCGGAGCGGCCGATATCATTCTGTGAGGTCTCGTAAAGAAACTCTTTGCCATGCTGCTTGACATGGTCGGCGTAGAGGCCATCGAGCCGGTCGTAGCCCCATTGATTCCCGAGGCCGACGGTGTTGTGGGCTACGGTGGCTTTGGAGTAGCCACCATACGTGTCCCAGTCTTGATAGCGGCCGACCCGACCACGATCGACAGTGATCGGGATTCCGTTGTAGTCGAGCTCCAACTCGAGCGCGTCGGCATGAGCATGGCCAGAGATGACGAGGTTGGTTTCATTCTCGCGACGCCCGATATAAGTGGTGCCATATTTCATGAGGAAGTAGTTATCCTGCGCGCCCCAGCCGGAGCGGAAAATGCCGTACCCGGAGAAGGGGTGGTTGGCTGAGAGGGCTTCTGGTTCCGTAGCCTTGGCAGCCATGTCGTAGTGAAAGAGATCATAAGGTTCATCGGGGATCATTCCGGGGCGGGCCCGCTCGATGATAGTGCGCGCCACCCAGACGAACGTGGGCTCGTTGAGAGTCTTTCCGCCCTCGAGCAAATCTTCTGCGCCCACGGTATCGCGATCGGTATCGCCGATGGCGACGAGGTGCCCATCGGGTTCAGTGAGATTCATTCTCCAGCGGAGCGTTCGGCGCATCGCGTCAGACACCGCGGGATCGCTGAAGTAATCGCGCACACCAAGGTTGCGGCTTGCCACCATGAATTGATGCAGAGCTCGAGCGGTCAAGTGCCAGTAGTGAAGCGAGCCTTCGCCATAAGCGCCGTCGAGGCCGATCTCTGTGAAGAGGAGCTTGGGAAGCTCAGATTGCGCCGATCGCAGCCACTCCGCAGACTCGGGCAGGTCTGGATAAATCATCGCAATGGTGCCCATCATCGATGTCGCGAAGACATGAAAGTTGAGGCAATAAACAGTTCGGTAGTACCAGGTGTAGCCCTGAGAAAATCGCTGTTCAGGCCAATAGCTGTCGAGCATCCATCCGCTGAGAAAATGCCCGCAACGCCTCATCTCCTCTTTAATGACTTTCTCGTCGTCGGCAGTGAGCAGGCCTGCCGATGAAGCAATGTCGTAGGCCTCAAGAAACTGCATTGAGGCTTCTCCCTCATGAATGCCGTCGTTGAACCAGTAATTGTTGATCTGGCGCGCGCCGATGGCGGCCATCAGCTTTTCTCGCAGCACACTTCCCAGCTCTGCTGTGGGATGAAGTGCGTAAGCGACGGCGATGGTCTTGCTGTCAGCGCCGGGATTGTCGCGCTTGCCGATAGCGACAAGTTCAGCGGTGGGGCGAGGCGTGGATGTGGCCGGATATTTCTTGAGCCATGCCGCCATGCTGGCATTCGTCTTCGTTTCGAGGTCAGCGTACGCAGCCGCCAGCGCGGGCAGTGTGGCCTGCTGCCGCAGCCGCAACACATCGGTTGTAGTCAGGTAGAGGTGGGGCTTGGGGTCTTGTGGCGCGACGGATGCGGTGGCTGGCATTGCGCAATAGATCATCGTAAATGCTGCCAATGCCGTGAAGCTAAATCGAACGGAACGCTTGATCATGGAGCTCTCCACTATGAAACTTAGCCGCAACTGCGTCTGTACTTGGAAATTGAATAAATTGACTGAGAGATAGAGCGCGCGGATCTGAAGCGCGGCAGCATCAGCGAGGCTCAGCAGTCTGTGTGGCTCCGCCGAGCTCGATGGATGCTACCGAGCGAGGCGCAGCATCACGACTCCATGGCGGGGAACGGTCGCGGTGTAGGACCCCTGCACGAGACCAAGGTCTTTGTGCGACCACAGATCGACCGCGTGTACGGGCCCATCCAACCCGACATCCTTTAACTGCACGGTAATGGGAGTATCAAGCGGGCCGCGATTAAACAACGCCACCGCTTTGGCTCCCGCATCGAGGGGCCTCATCCAAACTTCGCAGGGGCCGACGGCGGTTACTCGATCACCCTGCATGCCGAGACGATCCTGATCGACTGCAATCACATCCTTGTTGGTGAGAATGCTCTTGGTGAGATCGTCCATTTTGCTCAGGTCGTTGCCGGCCAGCAGAGGGGCAGCGAGGATGGCCCAGAGACTCATGTGGGTCTGATACTCGTCAGGCGTCATGCCGCCATTGCCAATCTCAAGCATGTCAGGATCATTCCAGTGTCCTGGACTCGCAAACTTCGCCAGTCCGGCCTGTGAGAAGCCAATCAGCGACATGTGCTCGTAGTCATCTCGAATGTCTCCGGTGGTTCGCCAGAGATTGCCGCCCACCAGCGGCGCCCAGGTCCATGGCGAATCCCAGCCGTATTGGCAGA
>Ga0302320_10029032_pt1 | contig 10596 bp, 8 predicted proteins | sample Bog_T0_3_FD_202130 | JGI IMG/M metagenome (GOLD analysis project Ga0302320, IMG submission 202130) | Peat permafrost microbial communities from Stordalen Mire near Abisko, Sweden - Bog_T0_3 | ecosystem: Environmental > Terrestrial > Soil > Wetlands > Peat | place: Sweden: Abisko, Stordalen Mire... | reverse complement strand
TCACGACCGGGTCCTTATCCTTCCCCGACAACACGGCGCCGACATCGGGAACCGCCAGGATCAGGCCGAGGCATACCCAAAGTGCCGCAATGCCGCCGACATAAATGGTCAGGCGCATGGACTTCGGGATCGTGCGGCCTGCATCTGGGGTCTCCTCGGCAACGTCTCCGCAAGCCTCGAAACCGTAATAGCAGAACATCGCTCCGAGCGCCGAGGCGAGAAATGCGGGGAGGTAGCCCCCCTCGATGTGCAGGCGCGACGGGTCGATCAGCGAGCGCAACGGCTGGTGGCGCGCGAAAATCAGCAGATAGCTGCCGACGGCTATCGCGCCGATGAGCTCGCAGACAAAGCCGAACATTGCAACGCGCGCCAACAGGCGCGTCCCGCTGACGTTCAGCAGCGTGGCGATGGCAATCAGGATCAGCGCGATCACCGTGGTCTCGACCGGCGTGCCACGCAGGCCGACCAGCTGCGCGATGAAGGGCGCCGCGCCGGTCGCAATGGCCGCGAGCGTGACGAACAGTGCCCAACCGTATACCCATCCTGCCATCCAGGCCCAGCGTTTGCCGAATAGTCGCCGCGCCCAGGGGTAGATCCCGCCGGAGATCGGAAACTGCGAGACGATCTCGCCGAACACGAGGCACACCAGCATCTGTCCCATGCCGACGAACAGGTAGGTCCACCACATCGGCGGACCCCCGGCGGAAAACGTGGTGGCGAAAATCGTGTACACGCCGACGACGGGCGAGAGGTACGTGAAGCCGAGCGCGAAGTTCTCCCAGATCGATATGCTGCGATCGAAGTTCGAAACGTAACCGAGCGAGCGCAGCTGCTCCGCGTCGTGGGCAACGGTGTCAGCCAGTTTGTCGCTCATCGACTCTCCCCGGTTGCGAGCCGCCATGGCGGCCCCGTATCGCGGCCTTCTCTCGGCGCGGTTCGCGGCGAACTCGTCCTTGCACGGGAGGCCGGTTAGCGAAGAGCCTCGAGCAATTTGTTGAAAGCCGGGGTGTGCCGGCGGCGGCTGGGACAATACGGTTGCTGACCCGCGCAATTGATGAAAGTATTTCATAAGATCATGCGAATTACAGCCCTGTATAAAATCCCGGCCGCCCTCTACAGTGGCCGCCCGCCGACTTCGAGGAGAGTGCCATGATTTTCAAGCGCGCCGGCTCACAGCCCTCTCAGAAAGGACCCGTGGATTTCTTCACGGGAACCGTGCGTATCGATCCCCTGAACACCGCGCCCGAGCCGGCGCGGGTCTCCTGCGCGAGCGTCACCTTCGAACCCGGCGCACGCACGGCGTGGCACACCCATCCGCTCGGCCAGACGCTGATCGTCACCGCGGGCTGCGGATGGACCCAGTGCGAAGGCGAAGCGGTCGTGGAAATCCGGGCGGGCGACGTGGTCTGGTGTCCGCCGGGGCATCGGCATTGGCACGGCGCGACGCCCACCACGTCGATGACGCACATTGCGGTCCAAGAGGGACTCGACGGCAAGTTCGTCGAGTGGATGGAGAAAGTCACCGATGCGCAGTATTTCGCCGGCAACGCTGCCGCGAAATGATGCGGACGGAGTGGCAGGGGATCAGCGGCCCGAGATCATGCCAAGCGCTTGGTGCGGAGATCTTTGCATAGTTTTGCTTCCGCTTGGCGATCGGCAGCATCACGGGCCCGCAAGGCCACGCCACCTTCCGCTTCCTGCGTTTTCCCGGCCACCGCGCGGATGCGGCGCTGCTATCCCGTCCGCCCGCGTCAGCCTCGGGCTGCGGCAGCAGCCGGCACCGTCTTTGACCGCTTGATCGGCAGGGGGCAGACTGTCCCCGGCGACTACGGCGCCTGTGACTATCCGAGGATATCTATGAACGCACTCAAGATCGTTGCGCTGGCGCTGATCGCCGCCGGCATCCTGGGCTTGGTGTACGGAAGCTTCAGCTATACCAAGAATACCCATGAGGCGAAAATCGGCCCGATCGAGCTGGCAGTGAAAGACAAAGAGACGGTGAACGTTCCCGTCTGGGCGGGCGTTGGGGCGATCGTGATCGGCGCCGGATTGCTCCTCACCGGCGGCAGGAGAAGCTAGCCCGGCACTTCACCCTGCTCTTTCAACCCGGGTCTGAGCTGATGTACTGCTCGAGCCCATCCACGAGTGCATCAAAGGTCGCTCGACAGCGTGGACTGGCGCGCAGGTCCTGGTGCATCGTGATCCAGGTCTCCAAGAACAGAGCGACGTGTTTGGGAAGCACCCGCACGATTTGCGGGTCGCGTTGCGCGATGGCGGCTTGGCAAACACCGATGCCGGTGCCGGCCCGGATCAACGCGAGTTGAGCCAGATTGTTATCGGTCCTCACCGCGAAGGCTTCGCGTCGCCAGTCGTTGAATTTCCTGCCCGCGTCGCGGATGAACGGCGTGGTTTCGTCGAACCCGACGAGCGCGTGATCGGCGAGATCGGCGACGCTCTTGGGTGTGCCGCGCCGTGACAGGTAATTCCGGTGGGCGTGCAGACCCACCTCAATCAGGCCGACGCGCCGCGCGACCAAATGCTCCTGGCGAGGACGCATCATTCTAACGGCAATATCCGCCTCCCTGCGCACCAGATCTTGAACCCTGTCCGTCAGAGCAAGTTCCACCACGAGATCGGGATGTCGATCGCGCAGGCGCGCGACAATCGGCGGCAGAACCTCGACGCCGATCACATCGCTCGCGGTGATCCTGACGCTGCCGCTCACGCCGCTGCCTTGGCTGGCGGCCGCGCGTTCGAGCGCCGCAACCGTGCTCTGCAACGATTCTGCGTACCTGCGCAGTGATTGTCCCGCCTCCGTGGGCAGAAATCCCGCCTGAGAGCGCGTGAACAAGGCGAGTCCCAAGGACTTTTCCAGCGCGGCCACGTGACGGCCGACGGTCGGTTGTGCCACACCGAGCGCCCGGGCGGCCGCGGACAGCGATCCGTGTCTGAGCACGCCCAAAAATGAGCGGTACAGCTCCCAGCCGATATCCGATGCCATGCATAAATGTATAGCCTCTGGTACATGTTAGGCAATTCCATTGGTGCCGGTGCGAGCCCACACTCGCTCCATCGACATTGCTGGAGACAAATGATGAGCCACTCGAATACGGTATTGGTGTTAGGTGCGACGGGCGGAATCGGCGGGGAGGTCGCGCGTCAGCTCAAGGATCAGGGCTGGAATGTCCGCGCATTGCAGAGGCGCGGTGCACAACCCATGGAGAGGCGCAATGGCATCACCTGGATTCGCGGCGATGCGCTGAATGCCCAGGACGTAGCAGCGGCTGCAAACGGCTGTTCGGTCATCGTTCACGCGGTCAATCCTCCCGGTTACAGAGGTTGGTCAGAGCTGGTACTGCCGATGCTCGACAACAGCATCGCCGCCGCGACCAACTGCGGGGCGACACTGGTGTTGCCGGGCACCGTCTACAATTTCGGTCCCGACGCCTTCCCCGTGCTGACCGAGGACTCTCCGCAGAAGGCCATCACGCGCAAAGGCGCCATTCGAGTCGAGATGGAGCGGCGGCTGCTGGCGGCGAGCAAGAACGGCGCCCGTGTCCTGATCGTGCGAGCGGGCGATTTCTTCGGTCCGAAACCCGGGAATAGTTGGTTTTCGCAGGGCCTCATCAAGCCCGGCAAATCCGTCACGACGATCAGAACGCCCGGAAGTCAGGGCGTTGGCCACCAATGGTCCTATCTTCCCGACGTCGCGCGCACGATGGTGGAGCTGCTCGTCCGTCGTGATGAGCTCGAGCCGTTCGCCACGTTCCATATGGCCGGACACTGGGACGCGGACGGCTCCGAGATGGTCGCCGCAATCCAGCGCGTGGTGGCGCGGCGCACCGGCCAAGCGCCGCGGATCGGCGCTTTTCCCTGGTGGCTCCTGTCGTTGGCATCACCGTTCGTCGTGATGTTTCGGGAGATGCGCGAAATGCGCTATCTCTGGCGGACCGCAATTCGTATGGACAACGCTCGCTTGGTCGCGAAGTTAGGCAAGGAGCCGCACACACCGCTGGAGGAAGCAGTGGAGGCGGCGCTGACGGGGCACGGCTGTCTGCACGCCGCGGCCGGTTCCGGCGCGACGACCCATGCAGCCTAGCCGCGCCCGGGCGTTAGCGGCGTGTTCGAGCACGCCGTCGCTTGCGTCGTTTGAACGTTGCGAAACACAGCAGTGCCATGCATGCGGCGGAGACCGCGAGTATGATCGCGCCCGCTGAGGGCTCTTCTTTTCGCGTGACGCGTTCCCGGAACTGGGTTTTCATTCCAATCACTGAAGCTTCGACTCGTTCCTTCAGAGCACGCATTTCCGGCGACGCGGACGTTTCCAGTCGTGACAGCAGATCGTCGGCATCCGCGACGAGCTCGCTCATTGCGCGAAAGGTGCTCAAATGCTCGTTGATCACGGGCTGAATCCCCGGCCGCCCAGCATATGCGGGGTAATCGGCGGCGGGAGCGGTGTCGGCGGAGTGACCGGCGGCTCGCTCGAGGGATGCGACAGCGCGATGTTGGCGGCCAACACCGCGGCAACGGTCGAAATCAGGTAACGCATAATTCTTGCATCCTCTGAGTGCGGGCCTTGGGACAATGCCGGCGGCCGGGATCTCTCAATGGCTCTTTATGACGATATCTCCGTGGATTGGGGCCGCCTGTCAGTGGCAGGACACATCAAAGGTAGGCGATTGGGGCGAACCTGCCGGCGTGTCAGAGTCTGCCGACAGCCAATCGCTCGATTCTGTGGCAACACGCCGGCAACCGAAAGCGCGCTAACCTCGACTCTCCGGGCAGAAAATCGCAATACCGAGGATCCCTTGCAAAACACGGCGCCGAAGAAATGGACAGCGCGTTTGGCGCTCCTGAGCTCCCGTTTACCCCCGCGGACAAAAATCGTGGCCGGCTTGGGCCAGGGTCTGATGTCGGCCGTCGCCGCGATCCTGGCCTACCTGCCGACCAAGCCGCTGGGTCTGCAGGAGGGATTTTGGGGTTCCATCACCGCGATCGCCGTCGTCCAGAGCGAGCTGTCGGCAACCACGAGCTCCGCTCGCGATCAATTTACCGGTGCCGCCATCGGAGGCTTGGTCAGCGCCGCAATCGTATCGTTGGCCGGCCAATCGTTGAGCGCCTACGCGCTGGCGGTGGTGATTTCAATGGGCGCTTGCTGGGCATTCAACGTGAGCGGCGCGGCCCGACTCGCGGGTTCCACCGCGACGATCATCATCCTGGTACCTCATCATGGCAAGGTGGGGTGGATGATGTTGTCCAGAATTGCAGAAGTGGGTTGGGGCGTGACGATCGGCATCACCGTGGTGTGGATCGTCAACCGATTGAAGCGCGCAGCCGAACGCGGACAAACGCGCGCCGCCGGCCCATCGCCTTGACCTCAAGTGCGCTTGAGGTTGTACGCTTCGCTTCGAACCATGAGCACCATAGCGCTGTTTTCGAGCTCCCGCCGCCTGGGCAACACGGGTCGGCTCATCGATCGAGCATCTTTGCGACGCCGATCTATTGGTATGGAGTAAGCCCGGCAATGAAGGTGTTTCTGGACCGGATATCCGATTTTCTCGAATTGCCGGAGCTCCTTGCGGAAGGCCGCAGGCTGCGGGGGAAAAATGCGTATGTGGTGTGCACGTCAACTGTCGGGACGGATATGTTCCGGAGATCCACGATTTGCACGCCGCTGCCTTCGCGGCACGCGTGCGCGAGGCGGTACCGCGCCATCCTCACTGCGGCAGCTGAAGCTTCTTCAAGAGCGCGCCGTAGCGCGGATCTTCGTGCAGTCCCATGAGCATGGGATCGTAGGCGACGCCGTCGAGGCCGCTGTCGCGCTGCTGGTAGGCGCGCTCCAGCCATTCGAAGGCCTTGTCGCGGTTGCCGAGCCACGCGAAGACATCGCCGATCTGGTACGCATTGTCCTTTGCGTGTTTGGAGATCAGCTCCGCGAGCGCCTCCTGGGCTTCGCGCTCATGACCGCGCGCATGCTCGACCATGGCGGTTCCCATCTTGCTGGCCGCCTCGTTGCCGTTCTTTTGAAACTCGGTGAGCGCCTCCTGCAGGCGGCCTTCCAGCATATCGAGCTGCGCCAGCGCCAGGCGCGAAGCGACATCGTCGGGAGCGATGGCGAGCGCGCGGTCGAGTGCCCGGCGGGCAGCCGGATAATCGCGATTGACGGTGAGAACCAGCCCGAGGTTCGCCCACGCGAAACTGTTGAGCGGATCGAGTTCGACCGCCTTGTTCATCGCGACGATGGACTCGCGGATGCGGCCGAAAGCGGCGAGCCCCACGCCGTAAAGGCTTTGCACCCTGCTGTCGCCGGGTGCGAGAGCCAGCGCCTTCTCCCCATCCGCCCGCGCCCCCGCGAAGTTCAGCGTCTCGAGCCTGAGCGAGGCACGCGCACGATAGGCGTCGGCGAGTTGGGGATCCAACGCCAGCGCTTTTTCCGAGGCATCGCTTGCACGCTGGAACCCGGCCGCATCCTGCGTGTAGTTCGCCATCATGGTTTCGACGAACGTCAGTCCGACGTACGCCACCGCGTAGCCCGGGTCCAGAGTGGTCGCCTTGCGGTAGGCTTTGATCGAGCGATCGATGTCCGCGGGACTTCCGCGCCGTCCGAATTCCCGTCCAAGCAGGTATTGGTTGTAGGCTTCCGGAATGTCGCTGCGGTACGGGTCGACGACCTGTTGCGCCGGCAACAGCTTCAGCTTGAGCGCCGCGACCACTGCGGCCGCAATCTCGTCCTGCACCTGGAAGATGTCGTTCACGTCGCGATCGTAGGTTTGGGACCAGAGATGCACGCCGCTGTCGGTGCGGATGAGCTGCGCCGTCACGCGCACCGATTGGCCGGAGCGCCGCACGCTGCCCTCGATCAGGTGCGACACCCCGAGCGCCGAGGCGATCTCCGCGATCGGGACCGTCTTGCCCTTGAAATAGAATGAAGACGTGCGCGCGATGACCTGCAAACTTTGGATCTGCGCCAGAAGGTCGATCAGCTCTTCGGACAAGCCATCCGCGAAATAACCCTGGTCTTTGCCTTCCGACAGATCGAGAAAGGGCAGCACGGCGATCGACCGGTCGCTGATGGGCTTGCGTTGAACCGCGGTCAGCGCCGCCGTGGCACGCTGCGCCCGGTCGGCCGCGCGTCGCTGGATCCCGTCGTAGATCGACATGGTGAGCACCGCCACGGCGGCGGCCACCACCACCGCCACGACCGTGCGGTTGCGGCGGACGAATTTTCTCAGCCGATAGCGCAGCAGCGGCGGCTGCGCCTTGACCGGCTTGCCGTCGAGGTAGCGGTGCAGGTCCTCCATGAGATCCGCAGCGCTCGCATAGCGCGACGTCGGCTCCTTTTCGAGCGACTTGAGCGCGATGAGATCCAGGTCGCCGCGAAGCTGCCGCGCCAATTGTTCCTGGGACGCGGCGCGGCGCGATCCGGCGTCCGGCGCGAGCTGCGAGCTCGGCTTGTGCACGTCCGCCGTGACGATGGCCTGCTCCAACAGGTGGCGCGAGGCACCCGCCTTCAGCCGGTATGGCCGGTCGCCGGTCAGCAATTCGAACAGCAGCACGCCCAGAGAATAGATGTCGCTCCTGGCGTCCACCGAGTCGCCGCGCACCAGCTCGGGACTGGCATAGACGGGCGTCAGCGCCTGGCCATAGACCCGCGTGAGCGGCTCCTTGCCGTCGGCCTCTTCGTGCTCCAGCAACTTGGCGACGCCGAAATCCAGCAGCCGCACCTGGCCGGCGTCGGTCACCAGGATGTTCGACGGCTTCAAATCGCGATGGATGACGTGCAGCTCGTGCGCGTACTGCACCGCCATCAGCACCTGCAGGAACAATTTCACGCGGCCGCGGATGTCGAGGCGATGCGAGTCGCACCAATCGGTGAGCGGCTCGCCTTTCACGTATTCCATCGACAGGTACGGCCAGCCCGCCGCGTCGACTCCGGCATCGTAGAGCCGCGCGATGTGCGGATGTTCGAGGCTCGCCAGGATGTCGCGCTCCCGCGTGAAGCGCTGCCCCAGGTCCTTGCGCATGAGCGCAGGCGCCGGAAGCTTGAGCGCGACCCGGCGTTTGAAGGCCCCGTCGGCCCGCTCCGCAAGCCACACTTCTGCCATGCCGCCGGCGCCGAGCAGCCGGATGAGCTCGTACGGACCGACCTGTGCACCGGGTTTGAGACCGCTCATTTCGCCCGATTCGTCCTCCTCGCCGTCGGTGAACATCGTGAGGAGCCGGCTCGCGGCGGAGGTATCGTAGTCTTCCGGCAAAAGCGCCTCGCGCAGCGCCAGCGCAAGATCGGCATGTTCGGCGCTGAGTGCCTGCAGCCATAGCCGCCGTTCGGACGCATCCAAGGGCAGCGCCTCGTCGAGCAGGTGGCTCATGCGCGTCATCTGCTGGGCGGTCAGCGGCATCTAACGGAGCGCCGCGGCGAGAATCAGCCTGGCCTTCTCCCAATCGCGTTGGACCGTGCGCAAGGAAATCCCCAGAGTCTCGGCAATCTCCGGTTCGCTGTAACCTCCGAAATAGCGCATCTGCGCCACTTCCGCCAACCGCGGTTCGGCGATCTCCAGTACATCGAGCGCCTCATGGACTTGCAGCACGGTCTCATCGTCGCTTGGGACATTCGCGGCGATCTGCGTCGACAAAATCGTCGGCACCCAATCCCCGCCGCGCTTTTGCGCCACCCGCTCGACCAGATCGTTCACGATCACCGAGCGCATCACTTTCGCGGCGTAGGCGAAGAAGGCACGCCGGTCCTCGATGCGCAGGTCGCCGACCCGGACGAAGCGCAAATACGATTCGTGCACCAGGGAGGTGGTGTCCAGAACGTTGTTCCGGCCCTTACCGCGCAGCCGCGATCGCGCCAGCCGATGCAGATCGGCATAGGCCGCGGCAAATAGCGCATCCCTGGCATCCGCGTCGCCGGCCTGCATCCGCTCGAGCAGTAGGGTAATTTGATTCGTTGCCATGATCATCGTGTACCGGGCGCGAATCGCGCGGCTCAAGCGCAATCATGCGTGACCCGCTCAGCGCCGTATAGCGTCTCGTCAGGAAGCCCCGCGCCAAGGGTAAATTTGCGATGCCGACGTGGAATTCGGGCGACCGAGCCCTCTCAGGAGAGCGGCGCGAGGCCCAGCTGCTGCTCGAGCTTGTTGTCGTATCCGTAAATATCGTCAAAAAAGAACACCGGGCCGGCCTCGGTCGCCAGCGCCGTTGCATAGAGTATCAACACGTTGATGGGGCGAGAAAGGTCGACCCGCACCGACGTCGAGCCGTTCATGGCGGCCTCGATTTTGTCCCGCGTCCAGTCGCCCTTCGCGTCCTTGAGCACCAGCGCCGCGAGCGTCAACGGATCACTGACCCGGATGCAGCCGTGGCTGAAAGCGCGAACCGGTTCCTTGAACAGTCCATGGGCCGGGGTCCCATGCAGGTAAACGTTGTAATTGTTGGGAAAAATAAACTTTGCGAGACCAAGTGAATTGTCCTCGCCGGGCTTCTGGCGCAGCCGCAATTTCCCCGACGTCAGCAATGAGAGGTTCTCGGGCGTCGCCGGCAGCGCCGGCGAGGAATCATCGGGACCCCCGGCAATCTCCAGGTGCTGCGCCTCGAGATACGCCGGATGCGCGCGAATCTTCGGCAACATCTCGTGCTGCGTGATGCTGAAGGGAACGTCCCAATAGGGTCGCAAAATCACATAGCGCATGTCCCCTTCGAATACCGGCGTCTGAGTCCTCGGGTAGGTACGCCCGACGATGACGTCCATTTGGAGAATGTCCGCGAATCGATCTTCCACCGTGCGGAATGCAAACAGCTTGAACTGCGGGATGTTGACGATGATGGGGGGCGTCTTGAAGGGCGTGAGCCAGCGCCACCGCTCCAGGGTCAGCACGATCTTGCGAACGAGCAGCGCCGGCGGCGCGTTCATCACCGCCAGGGTAGTTTTGTTGATCTGCCCGTTTTGCTCCAGCCCGTGACGCATTTGAAAGTGGCGGACGGCGGCGCTCAACGCCGGATCGAGCGTCAGATCGTCGGAGGCCGTATCCAAAGGCAGGTCCCCGGTGGCCGCCAGGAATCGTCGCAGCACGGCGGCTCCCGGGTAGGCATCGCCCGGTTTGACCGGCCGCGGCACGGCGGGAAGCTGGCGCCCCGCGGGTTGCTCGGCGAGCGTCCGGTATCGGGCGAGGGCGTCCTTCAACAGCTTGTAGTGATAGAACTGCGGCTCCGTACCCGCCAGGACCGCTGCGACATCTTGTGCGCCGGCAAGATTTCGAAGCGCGGCGGCGAAATCGAATTTCGGGCGGTCTTCGCGCAGTTTGAACCCCGAGGTCTGCGGCGACACCCGTCCGTAATGCAGATCCGACGCGAAGCGCAGAGCCGCGGCGGACATCTTCACATCGAACCGCGCCCAACGCTGATCGTCGGCTGCTCCGGGGGAGGCGGGCGCCGAGATGACCCCGGCGATATCGGCCGCGCCATAATCCTTGACCTCCAAACCATACGCCTCAGCGTTCTTCAGTTCCCCGAGCACCGTGAGCGCCTGTGGGGTGGCGCGGCCGTCCCTGCTCCAGAGTGGTGCGTTGCCGTTCGCCGAATAGACCGCATCCAACG
>Ga0302320_10029031_pt1 | contig 10596 bp, 10 predicted proteins | sample Bog_T0_3_FD_202130 | JGI IMG/M metagenome (GOLD analysis project Ga0302320, IMG submission 202130) | Peat permafrost microbial communities from Stordalen Mire near Abisko, Sweden - Bog_T0_3 | ecosystem: Environmental > Terrestrial > Soil > Wetlands > Peat | place: Sweden: Abisko, Stordalen Mire... | reverse complement strand
GTAAGTGAAGGCGTTGACCGCCTCAATCATATCCCCTTGCACGCCGTCGTGGGTGCCAAAACTCGAACCGCCCGACCAGGTGGCCAAACCAAGCTGATAGTTAACCACGTTATTGCTGGCGCCGCCGTTGCGGGCATGGTGGCAGGCCATGCAAAGGGCCGATTCACCGGCGTTGGTGATGACCGTGCCGTCCCCGAACGTCACCGCGTTGAGCGTGCGGATCAAATGCGGGTTGTTGGCTGGAAGTGTCTGCCCGTGCGGTTCGTGGCAGGTCTGGCAGTCAATCGCGGCATACACGGTATTGGTGGGAGCAAAGTTGGTGACGCCAATATTCGTGGAGTTGTTCAGCCGGGTGATGAAACCGATGGAGGTGTGGCATTGCACGCATTGATCGCGGCCCGAACCCGTGGGAATGGAGGTCGTTACCGCGTGGCCGGAAACATACCATTCCGTGCCATAAACGTGATGCGTGGGAGCATCATGGCATTGGTTGCAGTCGCCGGAAGAATTCGTAAGGACAGCAATGCGTGGCCAGGCCGCCGCATTCGTATTGCCAGCGGCCAGGAAATGTTCGCTGGCGGGGCCGTGACAATTCTCGCATTGAATGTTGGCCAGACCGGCGGTCATCGGGAAGTTCGTCTGCATGGACAGCCAATTGCTGGTGCTCGGCGTCGTCGGTATGGTCGGGAAGGTCCAACCTTCCAGCAAGGACGTGGCATAGAACCCGCCGTCCGGGTAAGTGACGGCATTGGTATCATAACCAACCGTGTGGCACTTCAGGCACGAGACGCTGTAGCTGCCGTTGACGCCGTCAATCCCCTGCGTGAAGATGCTGGCGTGCAGTGTGTTCGTCCAGAATGACAATTTGTCGCCGGCGCCTCCTGGCCCACCCAGTGGCCCATGGCAGTAAGCGCAAGCCTCATAGCCGAGGTAAGTCCCCGCGTTGAAGCTGAACGTCAAGTTCGTTGTCCCGTTGGTCAGCGTGCCCACCGTCGCCGTGATGATATAGGGGCGTCCCGCTGATGTCACATCCGGACGGATCAGCGCGCGCGCTGCCACCTGGTAGATCGTTTGATCGTAGGGCTCATAAACGCCAAGATTGGTCGGCAATGGGCTGTTGGTGATGAAGGCCTGCGACAGGAGGGTCGGCCTTTGTGTGACGGTGAACGTCACGTTGGTAATGGTGGAGATCGGAAACGAACTGCTCACATCCACCTCGAGGTAAACCGGCGTCCCGACGCCAACCGTGTTCAATCCGCCGGAATACTCCGTGCTCGCCGGCATGTTCATCCGGGTGACGTCGCCGGGCGTCACTGGTCGTGCGATGAGGCGCGCATTCAGCGCCGCGCCGTGGACCGCGAGACACGCGGTCAGCGTCATCAGGGCAACCCCCGGCAGGAGGGCGGGCCTGATTTTCATTTTCATTTTTGTTTTCATAGTCGAGTTGTTGAGTTTTGGGGGCCTTTGAGTGTTTTTGAGTGTTTCGATTCCGGTGCTGTCATTCTGGGTTTGTGCGGTGGGGCGAAAAACCGCGGCGCGGTTCCTCCTGACAGCCGGTTCCAATCCCTGCACTCCCTTGGTTCTCAACTGTCAAATTCTTTAAATGCTGGCAGCGGCTCCCGGAAGAGAGCCGCCCTTGAAATTCAGTGCGCATAAGTATGGCTTCCCCCGGAGATCACCCAGGTCATCTCAGGCTTGACGACCGCCTCGGGCTTGCGCGCGGGCGCGCTGATTTTGGCCATCAATTCCGCCGTGTGTTTGGTGATAATTTCGCGGCAGGGCGCCAGCTCCTGCTCGCGCATCCGGACATTCTCGGCCACGAGCTTTTCCAGGTCATCCATGTCATATAGAAAAACATTTTCGACCTGCTGAACTTCCTGGGCAATGTCGCGCGGCACCGCGATGTCAATCAGAAACAACGGCCGGTTGGGCCGCTGCCGCATCACCGCCTCGACATCTTCCCGGTCCAGGATCGTCGCCGGACAGCCGGTCGAGCTGACCACAATGTCCGCCTTCGCCATTTCCGCCAGCCCGTCGTCCATGTAATTGACCGCCCGTCCGCCAAATTCGCGGGCCAGTTCCTCGGCATGAGCGAGGGTCCGGTTGGCCACCACGATGGAACCGACGCCGTTCTTGGCGATGTGGCGGATGCAGGCTTCGCCCATTTTCCCCGCGCCAATGATCATGACGGTCTTGTCGTTGAAATTGCCGCCGAAGATTTTCTCGGCCAGTTGCACCGCCACGCTGCCGACCGAGGTGGCGCCGCGGCCAATCTGGGTATGCGTGCGGACGGCTTTGACCACCTGGAAGGCGCGCTGGAAGGCGCAATTGAGCACGCGCCCGGTCAGGTTCGCACCGCGGGCCGCTTCGTAAGCGGTCTTGATCTGCCCGGTAATTTCGGTTTCGCCCAGCACCATCGAATCCAGGCCGCTGGCGACCGAAAAAAGATGCCGGGCGGCCGCTTCATCCCTATGGACATAGACATAAGGGGAAATGTCCACCGGCGTCTGGGCGAGCGTGCCAAGCAAGTCGGCCAGCCCTTCGGCATGGTCGGTGACGCCGTATAGCTCCACCCGGTTGCAGGTGGAAAGCAGCGTCAGCTCGGAAAGGCCGCCCGCTTCCTTCAGGCGATGGGCGGTTTCAATGAGCCGGGACGGGATGACCGCCAATTGCTCGCGCAACGCGACCGGGGCGGTTTTAAAACTGATTCCTGCGACAAACATCATAGAGACCTCCTCGTGGCGACCACGGCGTGATTGAGATTTGGCATGTTGCTCCTGTGGATTCGGCGGTTCACAACGCAATGGGCGTGTTTCATGTTGCCAGCACCATCGCTTATGTCCCGCGATCGCGACTACACGTCGATTGCGATTTGTTCGACATTTTTTGAGCAGTCACGGATTTGCGATTTTTCGCATCAGCCAAAAAATGGCTTGAGAATAGCAAACAAAGTGGAGTGGGGTTTTTCACCCCCCGTTAGGTTGGTTCCGAACAGGACAAATGATGAAACCGTTCGCAGAAATGACAAACAAAAAAGACGGCGAGACGCGGGACTGCACCATCCAATGCCCCAAGCCCGAAGCCTGCCCGCTCAGCCGCGTGCGGACCGGCATGCTGGTTCGCATCAAGACACTTTCCGCGCCGCCGGAGGTTACGCGCCACTTGCGCGAAATCGGTTTTGGCGAACAGCAGGTCATCCGCCTGCTGGTGCGGCAATCGAATTTAATTTGCCAGGTCTGCAATGCGCGTCTGGCCTTGAGTTCGCAACTCGCCCAGATGATAATGGTGGAACCGCTAGCGGCTTGACCCGCCCGCAACGACCGAAACTAATGTCATGAACACCGAGGCTTACCTCTTTCTGGCGCTCTTCGCCGCCGCCGCGCTGGGTTTTGCCCTCTCCCCGCTCGCCCTCGCCTGGCTCTGGGCAAAGATGTTCTCGCCCCGCAAGTCGGGCGCTGTCAAGAACGCCATTTACGAATGCGGCCTCGCCGCCGAGCCGACCGGCTGGGTCCAGTTTAAGTCGGAATACTATCTCTACGGCATCATCTTCCTGATCTTCGATGTCGAATCCATTTTCCTCCTGCCCTTCGCCGTCGCCTGCAAACATCTGCCCTTCGCCGCCTGCCTCGCCATGCTGATTTTCGTTCTCCTGCTGGTCGAAGGACTGGCCTGGGCGTGGGCGAAAGGAGTCCTGGCCTGGAAATGACCACTGCATGAAAACCGATTCCCCAGAAGATCTCGCCCGGCAGGGCGTGGTGTTGACTACAGTCGAAGGACTCTACAACTGGGGCCGGAAGAATTCCTTGTGGCCCCTGCAATTCGGTCTCGCCTGCTGCGCCATTGAAATGATCGCCGCCTCCATGGCCCGGTTTGATATTGCGCGCTTCGGCGCGGAAGTTTTCCGCCCGTCCCCCCGCCAGGCCGACCTGATGATCGTTTCCGGCACCGTCACCAAGAAAATGGCGCCGCAGGTGGTCCGGCTTTACAATCAAATGCCCGAACCCAAATATGTCATCGCCATGGGCGCCTGCGCCATTTCCGGCGGGCCTTTCCGGGACGGTTACAATGTCCTGAAGGGCATTGACCTCTATATTCCGGTTGACATCTATATCCCCGGCTGCCCCCCGCGGCCGGAGGCGCTGTTGGACGGGCTGATCGCCTTGCAGAAGAAAATCACGGCGCAACATCTGACCGGACCGGGCCGCCCGCGCCACCTGGATTCCCGCGCCGCCGGCGAATTTCCCGTTCCCGAATTCGGGGCACACGATCTGGTTGGGCCGACGCTGCCCAAGGCGGAGGTTTCCTGATGCTCTCCCTGGAACAGATTTCCACCCGGATCTGCGCCGCCATTGCCGGTGCGCGCATCGAAACGGTGCCGAATGCCAGCCCGTCCGCCCAGGCCTCGCTTCTTATTGACAACGAGCACGCCCGGGAAATCGCCGCCTTTTTGCGGGACGACCGGGAATTGCAGTTCGATTACGCCTCCAATGTCACCGGCGTGGACTGGCCGGAAAAAACCGTCAAGGTGAAAACCAAGACGAAGAAGGTCATCGACGGCGTGGAGAAGGAAGTCGAGGAACTGGTGGAGCAAAAAACGCCGGCGTTTTTGGAAGCGGTTTATCATCTTTACTCGATGGTTCGCGGCGGTGGTCCGCTCATCCTCCGGTTGCGCACCGGCAACCGCACCGACCACGCCGTCCTGCCCTCGCTCACCCCGGTCTGGCGCAGTTGCGAATTTCAGGAGCGCGAGATTTACGATCTTTTCGGCGTTACTTTCGAGGGCCACCCCGACCTGCGCCGAATCCTGATGTGGGACGGCTTCGAGGATCACCCCATGCGCAAGGATTACCAGCCGGTGGCGGAAGAGGAAACAAAGCCGTGATCGCGACGCCCGAAATTCAAACCGCGCGCACCCGCGGCATCGCCAACCATGAGCTTTTGGAAGTCTCCATGGGGCCGCACCATCCCTCCACCCACGGCGTCTTCCGCATGAACGTCCTGCTGGATGGCGAGGTCATTGTCAAATTGACGCCGGTTTTTGGCTATCTCCATCGCAACCACGAAAAAATTGCGGAGAAGAACAGTTACCTTTCCGCCATCCCTTATACCGACCGGCTGGATTACATCTGTTCGATGACCAACAACTGGGCCTACGTTTTGAGCGTGGAAAAGCTGGCGGGAATTGCCGTGCCGGAACGCGCCGAATACATCCGCGTCATCACCGCTGAACTCACGCGGCTCTTCAATCACGCCTGCCTCGCTGGATTTCTGCTCCAGGACATGGGCGCTCTCGGCACTCCGCTGATGTATGCCTTTCGCGAGCGGGAAAAAATCCTCGACCTCTTCGAGTCGCTCACCGGCTCGCGCATGATGTGCAATTATCTCCGCTTCGGCGGCTGCCGCTGTGACCTTCCCGACGGCTGGCTGAAACAGGCCGCCGGCGTTCTGGCCGCCTTCAGTCCCTTCCTCGATCAGTTCGAGGCGCTCCTGGACGAAAACGAAATCCTGCACGCGCGCAGCGAGGGAGTGGGCGTGCTGCCGCGCGAACTGGCGATCAATGCCGGCGTCACCGGTCCCGGCCTTCGCGCCAGCGGCGTCAATTATGATGTTCGCAAGGTGGACCATTACGGCATTTACGACCGCTTCCCCTTCCGCGTGCCGCTGGGGGAACATGGCGACGTCCTTGACCGCTACATGGTGCGCATTCTCGAAATGCGGGAATCCATTAAAATACTTGACCAGGCCCTGCGGGAAATTGCCCCCGGCCCGATCATTGATCCCAAGGCCAAATTGCGCAATCTCCGCCCCAAGGCCGGCGAGGCCTACGGACGCATCGAAGGCCCCAAGGGTGAACTCGGCTTTTATCTGATCAGCGACGGCGGCCCGACCCCCTATCGTTTCCGGGTCCGTCCGCCCAGTCTCATTAACCTGACCGTCCTCGAAGATATGTGTATCGGCCATTCCATTTCGGATGTTGTCATAATCCTGGGCAGCGTAGATATCGTGCTCGGGGAGGTGGATCGCTAATGCTCGGACGTGGCATCATTCGCGGCCTGATCGAAACGGGCCGGAACTTCTGCGGAAGTTATCACGACAAGGAGCGGCTCACCACCGTCCAGTACCCGGAGGAAAAACTGGCGCCGCAGGAGAACGCGCGCACCATCCCGTTCCTGGTGTACGACGGCAATGACCCGGTCGCCGGACTGCGTTGCACCGCCTGCACCATCTGCGAGCAGGAATGCCCGCCCCAGTGCATCTCCATCGTCAAAGACACCGTCAAAAAACCGGATTACCTGGGCAAGATGCAGCTTCACCCGAAAGTATTTGATATTGACATAACCGTCTGCATGAGCTGCGGGATTTGCGCCGAGGTCTGCCCGTTTGATTCGATCAAGATGGACCAGGTCTTCGAGCTGGCGCAGGGAAAGCGGTCCATGATCCTGCACAAGAACAATCTGGCCAAATCCAACACTTATTTCGGGGAAATCCACCCGACCGAGGCTGCCGCAGTGAATGAAGCCCGCGCCGAAGAAGTGCGCAAGGCCGAAGCCAAAAAGGCCGCGCAGGCCGCGCCCGTCTCCGCATGAACGCGCTCGACCAAATCTTTGTCACGATTCAGCACTGGCTGGCGGGACTCGCCCCGGCGGCGGTCCAACCGCTCGTTTCCATGCTGTTGATCATCGGCGGACTGATGGGTGTTTTCGGAGGTTGCTTCGCGTTGACCACCATTATCGAACGCAAAACCCTCGGCCGGATGCAAAATCGTTTCGGACCGAACCGCGTCGGCCCCTTTGGCCTGTTGCAGCCGATGGCCGACGGGCTCAAGATGCTGACCAAGGAGGACATTGTCCCGTTTTCCGCCGACCATATCCTGCATTTCCTGGCGCCCGTGGCGCTGACCGTGCCGGTCTGGCTGGCCTTTTCGGTTCTGCCATTCGGACGGAACATGTACGCCATCGACCTGGACTGCGGCATTCTTTTCTTTTTCGCCATCGGCTCGACCTCGGAACTGGCCATCTTTCTGGCCGGCTGGTCGAGTCAAAATAAATATTCGCTCGTGGGCGCCATGCGGGCGATTGCGCAGATGATCAGCTATGAAGTCCCGCTCGTGCTGGCCAGCGTGCCCGTGCTGATTGCCGCCAGTTCCCTTTCCTTGCCCGCCATCGTCCACGCGCAGTCCGGCTTCGCCCTGGGCTGGGTGCCGCGCTGGAACGTCTTTACCCCCTGGGGAATCGCCGGCTTCGCGCTGTTTATGATTGCGGCGTCGGCGGAATCCAACCGCTGCCCGTTTGACCTGCCGGAAGGGGAATCTGAATTGATCGCCGGTTATCTCACCGAGTATTCCGGTTTCAAATACGCCTTGTTCTTCCTCGGCGAATACCTCGGCCTTTTCGCGGTGACGGGCTTGGGCGTGACCTTGTTCCTGGGCGGCTGGCAGGCCCCGGCCACCTGGCTGGAATGGATTCCTTCATGGGGATGGTTCGCCCTGAAATTCGGCGCGCTGATTTTTCTCTTCATCTGGGTGCGCGCCACCCTGCCGCGTTTGCGCCTGAACCAACTGTTGAATTTCGCCTGGAAATTTCTGGTCCCGCTGGCCGTGGTCAATCTCGTTGTCGCCGTGGCCTGGTGGCAGAGCAGCGTCTGGCAATTCCCCGGCGCGCTGGAAGTCCGCTGGCTCCTCGGCACGGTTTTGCTGGCGGTTCCGTACGTCTGGCTCGGTCGCGCCTGGAACGATGTCGAATCCGCGCCCCGCCACTATCGTTATGCTGAATGAGATCGCATTTTATCTGACGGCGGCATTGGTTCTGATTTTCGCCATCGCCGCCATGACGCTGCCGCGCCTCGTTCATTGCGCCGTGTGCGCCGCTGGCGCCTTCGCCAGCCTCGCCTTGATCTACCTGGAACTGGACGCCGAGTTCGTCGCCTTCGCCCAATTGCTGGTTTACGTCGGTGCCATCGCCATTTTGATTGTTTTCGCCATATTATTGACAAATCTTCAGGAGGCTGATCCCCAGGTCCGTCGCGCCTCCCGTTCGTGGGTGGTCGGCGTCGCGGTCGCGGCAATCTTGCTGGCGGCGCTGGGCCTTCCCATTATTACAACACCGCTCCTGCAACGCGCCGCCCCGGCCGCCACCGCCGCCCCGGTCAGGGACATCGGCGAAAAACTGATGACCACTTACGTGCTGCCGCTGGAGATGATTGGCGTTCTTCTGACCAGCGCCCTCCTCGGCGCGGTCGTCATCGCCATGCGCGAAGAACCCGAAGTGAAAACCAAGGTGACCCGGCCGACGACCCCGGCATTGGAACGCCAGGAGGAGTTGACCCCGCGATGAACCCGCAACTTGTCCATTACCTCGTGCTTTCCGCCGTGCTGTTTAGCATCGGTTTCGCCGGGGCGGTCACGCGGCGCAACGCCATTGTGGTGCTCATCGGGATTGAGCTGATGCTGAATGCGGCCAATTTGAATTTCATCGCGTTCTGGAGATTCGGCGCCCATCCCGAGGCGCTGACCGGCGTCATGTTCGTGCTTTTCTCCATTGCCATCGCCGCCGCCGAGGCCGCCGTCGGCCTGGCCCTCATCATCGCCATTCACCGCCAACGCCACACCACGCAAGTGGACCAGATGGATTCGCTCAAAGGATAAACATGCCGCATCTTATCCAGTTTCTTTGGTTGATCCCGGCGATTCCGCTGCTAATGGCCGGCTTCGGCGCCTTGTTGAAAAGGGAACAGCGGCGGCTGGCCGCAACCCTGGCCATCAGCGGGATGGCGGTTTCGTTAGTTTTGTCCTGCATCGCCTTCTCGACCACGCTGGGCACGCATCCCTTTCGCGAAGTTTGGAATTTCCGCTGGTTTGACCTTGCCGACGGCGGCGTCCAGCTTGGCTGGGTGCTCGACCCCTTGACCGCCATCATGCTGGTGATGGTGACCTTTTTGTCGCTACTAATTTTTATCTACAGCGTCGGCTACATGGAGCACGACGGGAATTTCACCCGGTTCTTTTGTTTCCTCTCGCTCTTCGCCGCGGCCATGTTGGGAATCGTCATCTCCAACAGTCTGTTGCTGCTCTTCATCAGTTGGGAATTGGTGGGGCTCTCCTCCTATCTCCTGATTGGTTTCTGGTTCGAGAAACCGGAAGCGGCGGCGGCCGCCAAAAAGGCCTTCATCACGACGCGCATCGGCGACATGGGCCTGCTGCTCGGAATGCTCTGGCTCTATCACCAAAGCGGCACCTTGCTTTTTTACGATGCCGGCCACGGCTGTCTCGAACAATCCTCCCTCGCCCTGCTGGCGGGGACAACCGTCGGCGGGATGGCTCTCTCCACCGTCATCTCGCTCCTGATTTTTGCCGGCGCGGCGGGCAAGTCCGGCCAGGTTCCGCTGCATGTCTGGTTGCCCGACGCGATGGAAGGTCCGACCCCGGTCAGCGCGCTGATCCACGCCGCGACGATGGTGGCAGCCGGCGTTTTCCTGGTCGCGCGCGTCTATCCGTTATTGACAGCCGGTTCGAGTCCCGTCGCCTTGGAGGTGGTGACCTGGATCGGAGCCATCACCGCCGTCTTGGCCGCTGCCATTGCCGTCGCTCAGAATGACATCAAACGCATCATCGCTTACTCCACCATTTCCCAGCTCGGTTACATGATGATGGGACTCGGCGTCGGCGGCGTCTCCGTCGGCATGTTTCATCTCATCACTCACGCCTTTTTCAAGTCGCTGCTCTTCCTCGGCGCCGGTTCCGTCATCCACGGCTGCCACGGCACCCAGGACATCCGCCACATGGGCGGACTCCGGAAACTAATGCCCTGGACATTTGCCACTTACGCCGCCGGTATGTTGGCCCTGTGCGGCGTGCCGCTTTTCTTCTCCGGTTTCTGGAGCAAGGATGAGATTCTGCGCTCCGCCCACGCCTGGAGTTATTCCAGCGTCCCCTTCTATCTCGGTCTGGTGGGCGCGTTCCTGACGGCTTTCTACATGACACGCCAGGTGAGCTGGGTCTTCTTCGGCAAACCGGAGGATGCGCACCACCCGGCCCATGAAAGCCCGCCGGTTATGACCATCCCTCTGGCCATCCTGGCGGTCTTCGCGGTGCTGGCCGGATTTCTCGGCACCCCGGCGTGGCCCTGGTTCCAAACCTATCTCAATGGCGAAACCGTGTCCTTCCTCCCTGGCGCTCTGATTGAGAATTCCCAACTCAATCTAATGCTCCTCTCGACGCTGGTGGTCGGCGCGTCCTTCTTCACCGGCTGGCGCATCTATTCCAAGGTCGCCACCCGCGATGTCCGGGACAAGGATCCTCTCGAAAAAGCCTTTCCCGCCGGTTTTCGCGTGCTGCAAAACAAATTCTATGTTGACGAGTTCTATGCCGCGACGATTATCCGGTTCAATGCGGCTTTTGCCAGATTCGCCGATTGGCTGGATCGCGTCATCTGGTCCGGCGCGGTCAACGCCGTCTCCGCGCTGACGCTGCTCGGCGCCCGGTTCAATCGCATTGTGGACGAATCGGGGGTCAATGCCGGTTTCGACGCCGGCTGCGAGGGACTGCGGGACACCGGCGGATTCCTCTCCTGGCTGGAAAATGGCCGTATCCAACGCTAC
>Ga0302320_10029029_pt1 | contig 10596 bp, 8 predicted proteins | sample Bog_T0_3_FD_202130 | JGI IMG/M metagenome (GOLD analysis project Ga0302320, IMG submission 202130) | Peat permafrost microbial communities from Stordalen Mire near Abisko, Sweden - Bog_T0_3 | ecosystem: Environmental > Terrestrial > Soil > Wetlands > Peat | place: Sweden: Abisko, Stordalen Mire... | reverse complement strand
CGATGGAAACTTGTGTGCCGTTCTGCTGATTCAAAAGGGAGGAAGAATCCAATGGCATTGATCGCGCTCAACTTGAAAAAGGGACGTTACGCAAATTCCCGCCGCTTCGCATCGTTGCCGTGATGGGCGCACTCGATTTCTGGGCCAGGTTCGTGCTCGCCTCGCTCGCCACCTGGCGTGTGACACATTTGCTTGCCAGCGAAGACGGTCCGGCAGACCTGATCGTGCGGCTCCGCTCCCGTCTGGGCCCCGGTCTGGTTGGCAAATTGATGGATTGCTTCCACTGCCTCAGCCTCTGGATCGCGGCTCCGGCGGCGCTTTTTGTAGCTCCAAGTCTTCTCGACTGGCTGTTCACGTGGCTGGCGCTCTCCGGCGCCGCGTGTTTGCTGGAGCGCCTGGGCCAACAGCCTGTCGAGATTCAACCGATTTTAGAACCCTCGGAAGGAGATTCCAGCCATGTGCTGCGGTCAGAAACGATCGGCTCTGCGGAGCCTCTCAATGCCAGCGAGGCCCTCGGTTCCAGTGAGGCCGCCGGCCATCCACCCGACGAGCGTAACGGGCAACCTTAATGCGGCACAGGTTCCCGTTGCTCCCCGGCGCAGTCCTGCGCCGCCACCGGCGTTGAGCACGCCCGTTACCCTCCACTACCTCAGGAACTCGCGTATCCGAGTGCGTGGTGCGGTGAGCGGCCGACACTACGACTTCTCCAGTTCCCGTCCGACTCAGTCCGTCGACCGCAGAGACTTGCCCGGCTTGCTGCGCGCCGGCTTCTTCCGCCAGGTCTGACGGTCGAACGCCACCTTCTGACAATGCGAGGCAGCAAACGCTCGGCCGCCAGCGATAACGTGCAAGCCACCATGCCAGAGGTAGAGGAGCACATAGCATCCGTACCCGGAACCTGCTAGCGCGTCGCGTTGCCCAGGTCGTACTCCCGCCGGATACTTAGCGGTACCGAAAGCGAGGAATTCTCATAGCGCGAAACCACGATGAGTTGCTTGCCGTCAGAGCTGACTTGGTAGGTTTCCGTGAGCTTCCCGGACCCCATGTTAGTCTCGGCGATTAGCTCGTCACCCTGCCACGCGGTCTTGGTTGAGATCTTCCTCCCATTCGCATCTTTTTCTTGGTGCTTCTTGCCGTCGGGATAAAGGGTGTGAGTGTAGTCGGAATCATCACTGATCACGATCTGATCGGCACCCTGGATGATCTTGAGGTATTTCGGATTCGCAGCTAATTGATTCCACTCCTGACTGCTTACCCCTCCGCCCGGATTCCCCATGCCGCTACGGCCCATCCCGCCACCCATGCCACCGCGCCCCATTCCCCCGCCTCCCGGGTATGATCCGCCTCCCGGATAACCACCTCCGGCCGGGTAATTCCCGCTTCCCGGGTAACCCCCGCCGCCGCTTCCGCGCTGGCTACTCTGCTGCGCCTGTTGCACCTTTTGCTGCGCATCGTCACTCTGGTCCAGGTTGAAGTTCCAGTCACCACTTAATTGCGCCTTGTCTCCCGCCCGCGCCACGCCCACGAACGCCAGCAGACAACACGCTACAAACGGAATCGCGGTCCGCCTCGAAAATCTGCTGACCCATTTCATTCGGTCTCTCCTTTTTGGATTGAAGGTCTAATCTGCATACTTGACCGAGCACCCGTAGGGGCGGGTTGTCGGGATGCTAATGGCCTTGCCTGATGTGGCCTCCTCGAGCGCAAGCGATACATAGTTTTTCGCCCCGTTCACATCGGCAGGATCAGTGGTCGGCCGGTCGTCAATTGCCCCGTTGTAAATCAGGGTCCCCTTGGGGCTGATGATGAAGATATGTGGCGTGGTCTTGGCGTCGTAGAGGTGACCCAGAGTGCCGGCGGAATCCAGCAAAACAGCGGTGGGGGCGGCGTTAGCCTGCTTAAGATAGGCGTTCTCTTCGGATGCGGTGACGTAACCCTGCTTCCCCGGCGCAGACGAAACTACAGTTAGCCAGATGACCCCCCGGCCAGTCCATTCACGCTGCAGGCGTTGCATGTTTCCGCTGTTATATTGCTTCTGCGTATAAGGGCAGCCCCGATTTGTCCATTCCAGGGCCACGTACTTGCCCTGATATTCGGAAAGCTTATGGACTTTACCATTGCTGTCTGTTGCGGTGAAGTCAGGGGCAGGTTCGCCCACTCGCGCTGCCCATCCTACCGAAAACGCGATCAAAGCGAACCCTATCACCGTCGATGCAGCAAGCCATTTTCTCATTCTTCTTCGGCCTCCCGACCTTCCTCGTTACCGAGCTCTCACCCAATGTTTCATGCAAAATTTTACACCTGGTTGCTTCCCCCTATTGCGCAACGACGGGAGCCGCAATTTCGAATACACGGCCCGGCCCGAGAATGATGACGCCTCTCAAGGTGGTAATCGGCTCTGTTAGCTGCTCCGACTTCTTCAGGGTGAGGCGAAATCCATTGTGAGTTGGTGCAAAATCCTGCGGGCTTGAGTTGTCGATCTGGCTCGGCTCGAGCGGAAAAAAGCTCGCGCTTGCTACTTGCGGCCTGGCTCGCACTGACAATGTGAAATGTTGCTTGTCCGATACTGCCCTCACTTTCCAACCAGTGGGCGTAAGCTTTGGAAGCTGTGCCCGTGTTTGCTCGAAGATCTTGCGCCAAGCAGCCCAGTCTGCGCCCGCTGGGGCTGAGAGCATAAGATGAATTTTCCCGGGTATGCACACCTCGCGACAAACGATGTATTTCACGTCGGCGGAGAGGGGTGGAATCGAAGTCGCGTTGCGCCTTGATGGCCCCTCAATGGGAGCCATCAGTAGGACCGGTTGTTCGTAGCCGTAATCTACAACCGATCCACTCCCCAGACGTATTGGCTGCGGCCAGCGAATCGAGCCAGCCGTAAATCCCTTCGGCAGCTCCCATTGGATATTGGGAGGCTCGCCTGAATCTCCCGGGTTTTGCCAATAGATGTGCCAACCCGGCTCTAGCCGAAACAACAGACCGACCCACAAAGGTTGACCTGGAGGTGCCGCCGCCTGCTCGGAGATCAACTCAACCTTAACGTGCGGCCCTGCGGGCAACTGCGCGTATGAGATCCCGGCGAATGCCAGCAACGCACACACCGCGAGCGCTGCCATACTCCGTCGCCATAAAAAGACCATAGTAATTGGACGCACTCCCGGCCTTTAGGTCGCCCGATCTTCACCCTCACCACTTCGGGCGGGCAGCGCCGTGCGCTTGGGGCGCTAACGGAGTCTTCGGGATTTTCTCCAACGGAACTGCGGGTCTGCCGTTTATCGCGGCAAACGGAGGCCTCGCGCCGGTCTACGACTGTCCGGCGCCGGCCTGCAATCTGAAGGTTTCACGAAGGCCAACCTAACCGTGAAAACCTGACAAGCGCTGAGCTTACTTCACGGCATCAGCGGTTTTGTCGGCGCCTGTTTTGACGGTCTTGCCGGTGTCCTTGGCGGCCGTGCCCACGGCATTGCCCGTCTTCGTGGCGGCCTTCGTGGTTCCGTGAGCAACATCTTTGCTGGTGTCTTTGGTCACGTCCGCAGTCTTGACGGCGGCCTTCTTGGTTCCGTGGGCGACATCCTTGCTGGTGTCTTTGGTGGCGTCGGCAGTTTTGTCGGCTGCTTTCTTGGTGTCCTGGGTCAGGTCCTGCGCGCAGACGGCGGTCCCGACTGCCAGGGTGGCTGCAACCACTGCGATCAACATTGCCTTCATAGCTACTCTCCTTGGCTCAAGATACGAAATCCTCAGGCGGAAAAGTGACTGTCGCAGCTCCGCCGAGGCCTGCTTAAGAATCGCCTTACTCTTAGCAGAAATATTTATGAAGATACCACGCGCGAAACGCTGTCCGAATCTCCGGGCCCACAAGTTTGCTCCAACCAGGCAAGGCCACGCAATCCCTTGTTCTCTATCCTTCTCACCGGGCCCTTGCGGGGGGAACTTAATTCCCTGATAAGCGACTTTGAATTCCTTGATATGCCTCGTGATAATTCCCTGTTCGGTTTAAGGCTTTTAGAGCCGCCTCTTCGGCTTGGCGATTACAAACCCGACGTAGGGCGAATCCGCCTTGACTTCCTGGCGGTTTGAGTTTCCGATGCTATACCGCTATACCTGCAGTACATCCCCTTCACGGGCGACCAACTGATATAACACAGGATTGACGAAGAAGCCGATAAAGAGACGCGAGATCAGCCCGGCCACGATGACGATGGCGAAGGGTTTCTGGGTGTCCGAGCCAATTCCGGTAGAGAGCGCGGCCGGGAGCAGCCCCAGACAGGCTACCAGCGCCGTCATCATGATGGGACGAAGCCGCAGCAACGAGGCCTCTCGCGTTGCCGTAGGAATGTCCATGCCTTCCAGGCGAAGCTTGTTGATATAGGAGACCAGAATCACTGCCGTTTCCACCGAGACACCTAGTAGCGCCAGCAAGCCTAGAACCGATGACACACTGAAGGGCGTATGCGTGAGCTTTAAAGCTATCAATGCACCCACGGGCTCGGTCATGATGACGCCCAAGGCAATGGTGACGGGGAACTTAAAATTTCCATAGAGCGCGAACAAGATCATGAAAATGAGTACTACCGCGAGTGGACCAATTAATATCAGCTGCGACTTCGCTTCCAGAAATTGGCTGTACTCGCCGCCCCAATTGAGCCAGTACCCCTGAGGTAAGGTGACAGCTTGATCGACTGCCTTTTGGCCATCTCTTACGGCGCGCTCCAAATCTCTTCCTTCAATACTGTATTGAACCCCAATGTAGCGGGAATTATTTTCGCGGTAGATAAACGCTGCGCCATTTCCCTGCCGGATGTCGGCCAGCTGACTGAGCGGGACCTGCTTTCCATCTGGTGTTCCTACCAGTAGGTTACCGATCTCATGCGCGCTACTGCGGAATTGAGGCTGCATGCGGACGACCAGGTCAAACAACTTCTCGCCTTGAATGACCTGGGTCACGGCCTGTCCGCCTACCGCCGCGGAAATTACGGCTTCCACATCGGCGACGTTGATGCCATAGCGGGCAATCTTGTCACGATCTACATCGATCAGTAGGCTGGGCTGGCCTAACTCGCGCACCACGGTCAAGTCAGTAAAGCCAGGTATTTTGGCCAATGCATTCTTGATCTGCACGGCTTTGTCCTGAAGAATGTTTAAATCGTCACCATAAACCTTCACCGCCAGCGAACTCTTCAGTCCAGTCAACGCCTCGTCCACGGCATCTTCCGCCGGCTGAGTATAGTTAAAGATAATTCCGGGAAACGCGGTTAGCTTCTTATTAATCGCTTCGATTAACTTGTCCTTGGTATCGAAATCGCCGCGCCACGCTTTGTCTTTGTAAGGTTTCAGCCCGACATAAAACTCGCAGTTAAAAAACCCGGTGGGATCGGTGCCGTCATCCGGTCGTCCCAACTCTGAGGCCACCGTAGTGACTTGCGGATACGACGCTAGAATTGCGCGGATCTGAGGAGCGATGCTGCTCGCTTCCTCGAAGGAAATGGTGTAGGGCATGGTTGCCCGCACCCAGAGTGCGCCCTCGTCAAGGTGGGGCATGAATTCGCCGCCGATAAAGGGAACGAGCAGCAGGGTGGCACCGAAAATCAGCGCCGCGATCAATAGAGTGAGCTTAGGGCGCGCCAGGGCCCAGTCTAACTGGGTCGCGTATACGCGCTTCATCCATTCGTAGGCACGATTCCGGTGCTCTCGGATGCCGCTCTTGAACCAATAAGAAGCCAGAACTGGAACCAGGGTGAGGGTCAGGATCAGCGCGCCCACCAGGGCAAACGACATGGTCTCGGCCATGGGATGAAACAACTTTCCCGAAGGGCCGCTGAGAGCGTAAATAGGAAGATATCCAGCGAGGATAACTGCGACCGAGTAAAAAATTGGCCGATCGACATCTTTCGCGGCCGCAAGGATGACTTCGTGCAGTTGGTAGCTTTGTCCTTCCCGCAGTGCAAGTTCGCGGTAGATATTCTCCACCATCACTACGGTGCCGTCGATAATGATGCCGAAATCGATGGCGCCAATCGAAAGCAAGTTGGCGGCCCCATCGTGGGCATGGAGCACGATAAACGCGAACAAGAGCGAGAGCGGAATCGTAAGCGCCACGATAATGGCTGCACGAAAGCTGACCAGGAAGAACATCAGAACGATCAGCACCAGTATCATGCCGCGCAGCAGATTGTCTTCCACCGTACCCGTGGTCAGCGTTACCAGTTCGCTGCGATCGTAATAAGGATGGATTTTGACGTCCGGCGGCAGGATCGTGCGGTTCAATTCATCCGTTTTTGCTTCCACGCCCTTTAAGACGTTCTGGGTCTGCTCACCGCGCAACATCAGAATGACGCCCTCGACGGCATCGTCATTCTTCTCGTAACCGAATTCGCCCAGCCGGGGCGCGTGCCCGATAGCGACATCACCGACATCCTTGATTCGGATCGGTACCCCGTTATTGCTGCCAACCACAACGTTGCCGATATCGCTGGTGTCGCGCACCAACCCGATACCGCGAACGTAATAGAACTGGCCACCCTGGGAAAAGAAGCCGCCTCCGGCGTTGGCGTTGTTGGCGGCCAAAGCTGCTTCGACCTGCGGAACGGTCAAGTGGTAGCCGTAGATGCGGGCAGGATCGAGCAACACCTGGTACTGCATGACCGTGCCGCCGAAACCGGAGTCGTCGGCAACACCCGGGACCGAGCGGTACGCGCGCTCCACCACCCAATCCTCGAAGGTCTTCAATTCCTGCGGACTGCGATCGGGACTCTCCAGAACATAGCGGTACACCAGGCCACTGGGGCTGAACAGAGGAGCCATGGACGGCGTCACTCCCGCCGGCAGAGTGGCTTGCGCGATTCGCTGGAAGACGATTTGCCGCGCGAAATAGTCCTCCGTCTTGTCGTCGAAGGTGAGGATCACATCGGACAGGCCGTAGAGCGAGATGGACCGCATCACCACCATGTGCGGCACCCCATTCATCTCCAGTTCGAGAGGCAGCGTGACCAGGCGTTCTACTTCTTCGGCGGCGTGATCAGGCCATTGCGTAATCAGTTCGACCTGCGGAGGAGCAAGGTCGGGATAAGCGTCAACCGGCATGCGCTGGAAGGAGATAATTCCAGCGGTCATCATGAAGGCGGTCAGCATCAAGACCAGGAACCGTTGACGAAGGGCGGCTTGTACGATTCGATGGATCATTCGGAGGTGGACGCCACGGTCCTTATCACGGTCCGTTTGCAATCCTCGCGGGCTGAAGCCCACTCGGAAAAATAAGAATAAGTCCTTATACAGCGCACCTCTAAAGGTGCGCCCCTTCAAAACACTTGACACCCGACCTTTGCGGCAGCTTCGTAAACTCCCTGGGTGTTACATCCGCTAGACGCCGGCCTGTAGGCCAGATCTACCGTTCTAACGCTGCAATGAGTTGGCAAACTGCAAGAACAGGCTACCGTCGCCAATGACGCGATCGCCAGCTTTTAATCCACCGGTAACTTGCGTTTGTCCCTTCAAGCTTTCGCCAAGCGTGACCGGGCGCTTGGCAAACTGATTGGCAGACGCTTCGACATACACGAAAGGCTGATTTTCGCTGTCGCGCAACACCGCGGAATCGGGTACGGCAATCGCGTTCTGAATGGTGCCCGCATTCACCGTCGCCGCTACGAACATGTCCTTCTTCAACTTTTCTCCGGGGTTGCTGGTTTCGATACGCGCCTGCAGAGTGCGCGTGTTCGGATCCAGCGACGCCGCCACATAGGCAATGTGGCCCTGAAAAACATCGGGATAGGCCTCGGTCTGAATGGTGACAGGATCGCCCACCTTCACGTAGGGCAAATCCTTTTGATAAACATTCACTAACACCCAGACGGTGCTGATATCGGAAATCATGAAACACTGGGTGGCGCTAAGCTGGAGCAGTTGTCCCGCCGCAACGTCCTGCTCGACCACTTCGCCGCTAATAGGAGCCCGCACCGGGACCTCGAAAGAAGGTGGCGCCTTCACCAGCGCTTCCGGATCGGTGATTCCCAGCACCTTGAGAGCGGCCTCTGCCGCTACCAAGTCGCCGCCGGCTTGCACCTCGGCAGATTCAGCCTGCTCCAGATTCTGCTCCGCAATAGCATGATGCTGATAAAGATCTTTGGCTCGCGCGTAAGCCTTTTGCGCCAGCGCATACGCATCCTTGGCCTTCAGATAATTGGTGCGGCTCTGGGAGTAGTCAGGACTTGCGACGTACAGCATGGGCTGACTGCGCTCCACTCGCTGGCCGGGAACAACTACGATGCGGCTTACCGGGCCGCTCACCTGGGTGATGACCGGCGTGGTATGAAAGCTGTTGTAGGCGACGGCTCCGGTTAGCCGAAGGGTGCGCGTCAGGCTTGTGGGCTGGACCTGCAGCACCTGCACGTGAGCCATCTGGTCCGCCGGGATGGAGAACAACTCGGCCGTGTTGGCGTTGTTCGCTTCATTCTTGGCGGCGTTGTCCGAACCTGCGCCGCTGCAGCCGGCAAGCGCCAGCACGACCGCGGACAGGACGGTTAGCGCAGCCCGATATTGCCAGCGATCATGAAACTTCTTCACGGAAGGTTCCTCGTTCCTACGGCTTCCTTGAGCTGCTCAAGCGCAGTCATGTAAGAGGACAAAGCCTGGCGATAGGCCAGTTGAACCGCGCGGTAGCTGCGTTCGGCGTCCAGAAAATCCAACAGGCTTGCCGCTCCGCGTTTGTAAGCGTACTCACTGATGTCGCGCGAATCCTGGGCCTCTTTCAGGTAGCCCGAAGTATATAGCTGCACCACTTCGTCGTTGCTGCGTAGCGCTTCATAGGCATCGCTAACATCGGACAGCACGACGTCGCTGGTCGATGCCTGTGTCTCCTGGGCCTGGGTCAGAGCATACTGAGTGCGCGCGATCTCACCTTGGTTCCGGTTGAAGATTGCTATAGGGAAACTTACAAAAAACGAAGCGCTGTTCTGGTCCGCAGTGTGAGAGTAATCAGCGGAAGCGGTCACGTCCTGTTTGCCGTTCGCCTTGGCCAGCAGAATCTGGCTTTGAGCAGCAGTCGTCCCCAGTTCGGCAGCACGATAATCGGGACGATCCTGGAGCGCCTTGGCTTGCAAGTCTTCCACCTTCGCCGGCACGGCCTGATACGATAAATCGCCCACCACGTCGTAATTGGCAGGAACAGCATCATAGCCGAGCAATGTCCGTAGATCGATGAGGGCCTGTACTCTCGCCAAACGGGCGGAAGAGACATCGGTTTGAAACTGCAGCAGCTGCAACTTGATCTTGAGGTAATCGCCCTCACTGATGTAGCCCGCTTCATATTGCGCTTGGCCGATATCAACCGTCTGCTGGAAGCTCTGCAAGTCCTGCAGAGCAAAGCGCAAGGTCGACTCCGCCAGCAAGACACTGATGAATTGCTGGCCAACGTTGAAGGCCAGGGTACGCTCGGCGTCCGTAACCTGGGCGCGGGTGACGGCGGTTTGGTCCTGGGCGGCCAGCAAGCGATGTTGCCGTTTACGCCCGCGCTCAAAGAGGTATCCGATTCCGGCATCGAACTGCTGAACTTCACTCAGATTATCGGACGAGAAGTTGGACGGAGAAAAAATCGGCAAGAACTGGGAATCAAAATTGAGAGTAGGGTTGGGGCGGAGGTTCGCGGTAATCTCCTGCGCCTGGTTCTGAAGAATGAGGGTGCGGGTCGCCTTGAGCGCGTGATTATGCACGAGCGCCAAGTCAATTGCCTGATCAAGAGTGATCATGGCCGTGCTTTGCGCGTGAACCGCCGGCGCGAGTAGTAGCAGCCAACTCACAGCCGCCACAACGTTCATCCGAAAGCGCGGTGGACGCATAAGACTCAATCTAAAGCACCGGGCCTTGGACTGCGAAGCGACGGTCGGGGCATGAACTTCCCCGAGGCTACCACGCACCCACGCCGTCCCCCTGAGCCAGGCATCCCTGCCGCCGGCAAGGGCCCTTCGCAGACGAGCGCTAACCCATGCCAGCAGAAAACACATTGTAAATCAAGAAGTTGCGGTAGGGGGTGCGCTCACGATCGGTTTCAGGGTGGCGTCGGCGCGCAGAATCTGAAAAGGGTCATCGCCCCGTGCGGTTTGGGTGTGCCCTTTGACTTGTCGTGGTATCGAAACGATACTAACGATACTGATGAAGGAACCCAGGATGGATCACGCAATCTTAGGAGCGGGAGCAATTGGCGGCCTCGTCGGTACGGCTTTGGCATCGCTCGGCGAAGACGTCACGCTGATTGTGCGCCCCGAGAAGCTGTCTGCCTATCCTGGAACCCTGTCGCTGGAGCAGCCCTCAGGTACACTCACCGCAAAGGCGAGGGCCGTGGACAAACTGACCAAGCCGGTGGGCGTGCTGTGGGTAGCAACCAAGACCTATCAGTTGGAAGCCGCACTGGCGAGGGTGGAAGCGACACCTGGGATCATCGTTCCGCTGCTCAATGGGGTGGACCATGTTGCGACATTACGGGTGCGCTATGGGAGCGATCGCGTGGTCTCGGCAACCATTGCAGTGGAGGCCGAACAGCTGGCGCCGGGTCGCTTTGTGCAGCGTTCGCCTGTTCGCTTGAACATTGCGGCCAGCGGCGAGCCCGTGTTG
>Ga0302320_10029027_pt1 | contig 10597 bp, 6 predicted proteins | sample Bog_T0_3_FD_202130 | JGI IMG/M metagenome (GOLD analysis project Ga0302320, IMG submission 202130) | Peat permafrost microbial communities from Stordalen Mire near Abisko, Sweden - Bog_T0_3 | ecosystem: Environmental > Terrestrial > Soil > Wetlands > Peat | place: Sweden: Abisko, Stordalen Mire... | reverse complement strand
TCGAACACATCACATATTCCCATGTAGAGAAGGACGAGATTTTCGACCTGCCGGGGATTGTGAGCCGGAAAAAGCAGCTGATACCCTATCTCACGAGCCTGCTAAGAGAGATGCAGGCTTGAGCATTCGCGCTGTCGCTCTTGGTGCCACCATTGTCTCATCCTCGACTCCGAGGAACACTAGCATTCCGCCAGGCGTGCGTTTTGGCTTCGATTTGCGAGCCACTGGACGCCGAGAACATGGTCGAGTTGATTTCACTGTTCCGCCGGGTGCGCAAGCCCTGGGCGCCATCTCTCGCGCGGAGCGCGCCCGATTACCACACGCAGCGCGCGAAAGAAACACCGCGAATGCGAGGGTCGCGGGCGAAAGCCTGCGGGTCCGCCCCGTTGCCGGAGAGAGGAGCGTGTAGATGGCGAATCCGATCGCCGTCCGTGGCATCAACGCGTTCACGCTCGGCAACAGACCGGAATTCGCCGCCGATGGCCCAAAGACACGGGACGGGATTCCCGCGTCTCGGACGGGTGCAAGTCCTGGGTGGCGGGTCTTTCGGCTCCAGTTGGCTCTCCGCATGGATGGCCCTCTTGCCGAGATCAGGGGAGGGCCTTTCGTTCGGGCTCCACTGAAACATTGAAATGATCCGAGCTCAGGCAGAGGGTTTGGCGGGCCAACCAAGCGTCCACGCGCCAAAGGCCTACTGCTCAATAGTTGCCACGGAATTTTCGGAACCCGTCTTCTCTCTTTATATTCCTCAGATCGGCGCACCTAAGTTCCCACCCTAAGACATTAACTTTCAACCAAGTCCGTGTTTTCTATTGGCCTGGCTCCAAGTTGGCGGATAGGTAAGGGCCCCTCGGTGGCCGCCAGTCGGCAGCAACATATAATTCAGTGCACACAAAATTGAGTGAGGATATTGACCCCGTCGCAGGGAACGCGTCCGAGCCGATCGGCATGGGAGAGACAATCCGTCTCTTGCAACGCTACGAGCAGATTGAGCGGGTTTTGATGCGGATTGGCGCGGGATGGGCAATGGCAACCACAAACTGGAATGTGAAAGTCACGCTTGGCCGTCACATCTGGCAGGATGCGCAAAGGGCTCAACGCTGGCGCCTGCGCCTGAAGGAACTGCGTTCAGGACCCCTTGGTCCGGACAACAACACCGGCTTGACCGAGGTCGCGGATTACGCGGCCCGCGCGAATCACACTGCGGAATACATAGCCGGAATGTATGGTGTTCTGAAGTCTGACCTGTTGAGGACCTACCTCGCGCACGAGAGCTGGACCTGTAGCGCCCTGGACGACGCAACGCTGGAGGCTCTGCGCCTGAACCGGGTGTCCCTCGCCGAGCAATGCACATGGGCTGAGGGCGTTGCCTCCTTCGGGCTCATTCCCGCCTTCGATAGCGCAGAGGCCAAGGTGTGGTCGGGATGCGTGCTGGCGAAACTGCAGCAGGCGGGCGGCATCGACGGACGGCAGCAGGCCGTCGCAAGTATCACAGGGGTTTTGCCAGAGAGGAGCCCATTCAAACGGCCGCATTCTCACAGAGTGGACGGCTTCCAGATGAAAAAGGCGCGAGACAAATTTGCCGACGGCGAGAACCAATCGCTTCAACGCCAGCATGTTTTCCGCAATTTCATGAATGAGATCGGCGCGGGCGACAATGTCGCGAGCATCGTCTACGACGCGCCCCCGACCGTTCAATGGGAGTTTCTCCACGACATGGCCCGGCACGCGTGGGACGAATATCGCCATGCCACCATGGGCCTGACGAGGCTGCGAAAACTTGGATATGATCCGGCGGAGTTTCCCCTGGGTTACGGCGTCTTCGAGTTTCGCGACGCCCTCACAATCGTCGACCGTCTTGGGATGCTCGTCTTCATAGACGAGGCGGACTCATTCGAATACAAGCGCGAGAATCGCGAGATCTTCGAGCGTATGAGCGACGAGACAAGTGTTCAGAACATGCTTTTCGACATAAGCGACGAGACGCGGCACGTCGCCAACGGCCATAAATGGATCGCCCATCTTCAGGAGGTGACAGGTGACAAACGCTCGCGCGAAACCCTCATGATTGACCTAAGACGCCTGCTTGAGGAACGCATCGCATTTATGGGTTCTGGGTCCAAGAACTAGACGGCATTCCCTTTTGCCGTGCGACGCTCTGTCCAGACGTCGATCACCGCTGCGGCGACCTGGTAAGCTGAGATCTTTCACTCTTGAAGTCTGCGGCGGAACCACTGGACCCGCTGCCCTCACGGCCTTGGCCGCCGATGAATCTCGAGACCCAGGCCAATGGCGAATCTATGTCCACTGGGCACAAGGGCCGCGTCCGTGCGCCCGAAAGAGTTTGATGGCAAGATATCTGGAAAGAAGGACTCGGGAGCTTACAACGGGCTATCTCAAAGCTACTATGGGGGTTGGCAGATTGACATGGCAGGCGCTTGCGACGGTCGCACAGCAAATGTCAAGAATTGCATAGCTGCGAACCCTCCCTGGTGCTAGACTGCGACTGCACCCCGCCACTGAATCCCCGTACCCCGCAGGTTCGAATCGTCAATGCAGCCCGATCGCGCCCTATTTAACGAGAGTTCGCGTCTGGAGGCATTGCGACGCTACGAGATCCTCGACACGCCTGCCGAGGCCGAGTTTGACGACTTCACACAACTCGCTGCGCAGATTTGCGGCACGCCCATCGCCCTCATCTCGCTTTTGGACTCCGACCGGCAATGGTTCAAGAGCAAGGTCGGGCTGGACGTGTCGGAGACACCGCTCGGCATGGCCTTTTGCTCCAAGGCGATCGAAAAGGTTGGGTTGATGGAGGTGCCGAACGCGCTAGACGACGAGCGCTTCAACAAAAATCCGCTTGTCACCGGCGAGCCAAATATCCGCTTCTACGCCGGTTCGCCGTTGGTCAATCCGGACGGCGTGGCCATCGGCACGCTGTGCGTCATTGACCGCGCACCCCGGCACCTCACCCCAGAGCAGCGCAACGCCCTGGAGATCTTGGGGCGGCAGGTCATGCGCCAGCTGGAGCTCCGTTTGGCCGCTCGCCGAGAGGTTCGGTTGAACATCGAGCTGTCCCGCAGTGCCAGTTTCCAGCAGGCGCTGCTGGACAGCGCCGCTTCCGCCATCATCTCCACCACGGAGGAGGGCGTCATCACCAGTTTCAACCGCGGTGCGGAGGAGCTGCTGGGCTACACGGCGGCCGATGTCATGGGCAAGACCATTCCCGGCCTGTTTCACAGCGGCGTCGAGGTTGCCGCGCGCGCGCAGGAACTCTCTCGCGAACTGGGCCGGAAGATTGAGCCGGGCTTCGAAGTCTTCATTGCCGGCGCCCGGGACGGAGGCGCCGAGACTCGGGAGTGGAGCTACGTGCGCAAGGACGGCGCCAAGGTCCCGGTCCTGCTGTCGGTCGCCCCCATCCATGACGAGAAAGACGGGCTCATCGGCTATTTGGGAATCGCGCGAAACATGTCGAGTATCAAGCGGACCACGCTGGCGCTTGCCGAAAGCGAATCCAAATTGCGGGAGCTGAATGCGCACCTTGACCAGCTTGTCAGCGACCGCACCGAAAAGCTGCGCGAAACGGAGGAGCGATTCCGCCTGATGGTGGAAGGAGTGAAGGACTATGCGATCATCATGCTGGACAAGGAGGGGCGGGTGGTCAGCTGGAACGCTGGCGCACAGCGATTCAAGGGCTACTCGGACAATGAGATCATCGGGAGGCACCTCTCGACCTTCTACGTTCCCGAGGATGTCGAGCTGGGCAAGCCGCAGAAGGCCCTTGAGATAGCCGCAGCCGAAGGCCGCTTTGAAGATGAGGGCTGGCGAATCCGAAAGGACGGCTCGCAATTCTGGGAAAGCGTCCTGATCACAGCCCTGCACGACAAGGCCGGCAACCTGCGCGGCTTCGCAAAGGTGGCGCGCGACATCACCGAGCACCGGGAGGCGGAGGTCCTCAAGCTCCGAACGCAAAGGCTGGAGAGCATCGGCACATTGGCGGGCGGCATCGCACACGACCTGAACAACGCACTGGCTCCGATCCTGATGGGGGTTGAGTTGCTGCGGGCGAGCTATCCGGACGCGGCGGGGACCGTGGACATCATGGAGGCGAGCGCCCGGCACGGAGCGGCCATGGTCAGGCAGCTGCTGACATTCGCCAAGGGCATCGAGGGGGAGCGGGTGTTGATCGAGCCCCGGCACCTTTTCAATCAGATCGGGGACATCATCGAGGGCACGTTCCCCAAGAGCATCGTGCTTCGGAAGCGGTGCCCGAAAGACCTCAACCCGGTGCTGGGGGACGCCACGCAGCTCTACCAGGTCCTGCTCAACCTTTGCGTCAATGCGCGAGACGCCATGCCGGGCGGCGGCACGCTGACCCTGGACGCGGAGAACGCCGACGTCGACGAGACCTATGCGAGCTCCTTCACGGACGCCAAGCCTGGGAGCTATGTGGTGTGGCGAGTCCGGGACACCGGCACCGGCATTCCGGCGGAGGTGCTCGATCGCATATTCGAGCCGTTCTTCAGCACCAAGGGACCCGACAAGGGGACCGGCCTGGGGCTCTCGACGGTCCTTGGAATAGTCAAGAGCCACGGCGGCTTCGTCCGGGTCTACTCGGTGTGCGGCCAGGGCTCGACCTTCGCGGTCTATCTGCCAGCCGACCTTTCAGGTTCCGCTAGCCGCGCGCCGTCCGGGACCACAAACAACCCGTTTCTTGCCCATGGCGAAATGGTCCTCGTGGTGGACGACGAGGCCACCATCCGGAAGATCTCCCGGGCGGTCCTGACGGCCCTGAAGTTTCAGGTTATCACCGCTTCGGACGGCACCGAGGCACTGATGCAGGTGGCGGAAAAGCGGGCCGACCTTCGGGTTGTAATAACCGATCTGCACATGCCGAACATGGATGGACTGACATTCGTGCGGGTTCTCAGGCACATGATGCCCAAGGTTGGCATTATCGTGTCCAGCGGGCGCATGGAGGAGCGGGAACGGCTGGCATTCAAGGAACTCGGCGTCACGGCTCTGCTCGAAAAGCCATTCAGCCGGGAGAAGCTCATTATCGCTTTGCAATCGGTGCTTCAAAGCCATGTGACATATTCAATCTGACGCATGATGCCCGTCCCCGTTTGCAGCCTCGCACAGATGCTTCCGTGCCCATGATGCCTGGGAAAGCGTGCGCTGTTCGATTGCCTCTGGGAATCAGCCTTCGCCGAAGGCGTGGGTGGCTGCGCGCCGCCGGCAGCTTATTGGCAGCAGTGACCTTGACCCATGCGGCCCTGGCCGATGAGGTGGTGCTCGAGGACAGCGCGCTTCGCGTGGCATTCGACTCGGCCTCGGGCGCTCTCACCAGCTTTGAGAGCAAGTCGACAAACTGGGTCATCGAACGGCGGCCCCAGCTGGCAGCTTCCTTCAGGCTGCACGCGCCTTTGCCCGGTCGGCGCGACAATTTTGTCCTCGGTCAGAAACAGCGTGCGGCAAGGGTGGAGAAGCTGTCGGACCGAGAGGTGCGCATCGAATGGAGGAACCTTGTCAGCGAACACGGCGGCGTCCTGCCAATGACGTTCGCCGCGACTGTCACGCTCGATGGCGGCGTCCTGACTTTCAGCGGCTCACTGGCCAATGACTCGCAGCTCGTGGTCGAGACCGTCGAATATCCCTTTTTCGGCGACATCGCGCCCCCCGCGGCTGATGCGCACCTGGCCAGCAAGCACATGTATTACGCGAACCTCGAATCGCACGACCTCTATCCCGCCTTCGAGAACCAGAAGGGATACTGGGGCGTCGATTCTCCAATGCAGACAAGCGGCTCGAACGTGAGCCTCTTCTGCCTCATCCAGTCGGATGACCAGGGCGTCTACGTCGAAATGCACGACCCTCATTCACCCTACTACATGGAGGACACCTTCGAGGAGCTGCCCGGGTATATTGAGTCCGTCGACCAGCCGGGACCATATTCGCGGGTTCCTCAGGGAGACTCGATTTCCGGCATTCCTGTCCATCTGGAATTCCGAACAACGCACTTCGTCTTCGCTCAGCCGAAGTCGACGACCGATCTGGCCCCGGTCGTCGTGCGCTGCTACAAGGGGGACTGGCACGCCGGCGTGGATCTCTACAGGCAATGGAGGTCGACCTGGTTCAGGGAGCCGCGCGTCCCCCAATGGGCCCGGGACGTCCACTCATGGCAGCAGCTGCAGATAAATTCGCCGGAGGAGGAGTTCCGGATTCCCTACCGCGAGCTTACGAAGATTGGGGACGAATGCGCGGCCAACGGTGTCTCCGCCATTCAACTGGTTGGCTGGAACATTGGCGGCCAGGATCGCGGCAACCCGTCAATGGATGTCGATCCGGGCCTCGGCACATGGGCCGAGCTGCACGACGCCATTGCCCAGATCCAGGCGAAGGGGGTGAAGATCATCCTCTTCGGGAAGTTTGTGTGGGCCGACATGTCGACCGACTGGTACCGCAAGGAGCTTTATAGGTATTCGATCAAGGACCCTTACGGGGATCCCCGGACATACGATGGCTACAGCTACCACACGCCCACCCAGCTCGCCGGAATAAACAACCGCCGTTTCGCCATCATGTGTCCGCTTTCCAAGGCCTGGCGCGATGTCGCCACCGGCGAATTCCGGAAGCTGCTGGCCCTTGGCTCGGCAGGATGGCTTTACGACGAGGTACTCGGCCACGGGCCGGCCCTCTATTGCTTTGACGCCGCCCATGGCCATCGGGTGCCGGAATACGTCTACGCCGGAGATGCGCCGATGTCGGAAGCGCTGCACGCGGCGGCCGGCAGTGTGAATCCGGATTTCCTCTTCGCCGGCGAATCGCCCGAGGACGTGATGCTCCAGTACTATCCGCTTTCCTACACGCGCATCAGCTCCGGCTCCGTTCCCGTCTGCCCTTACCTTGACTCCAGGACGCCTGTGATGGTTGCGGTCACGGGATTCGACGACCGGGAGGCCCTCAATCTCATTCTGCTGAGCCGGTATATCATCAGCTACGAGCCGTATTTCTTCAAGGGCCGGCTCTCCGATTTCCCCCTTACGCTGGCCTATGGCAAGAAGATTGACGCCCTGCGCAGGCGCTACAGGGCATGGCTTTGGGACGGCGAATACCGCGACACCCTTGGGGCGAGCGTCGTCGCGGATGGAAGTTGCCGCTATTCCGTCTTCCGCACGTCCGCCGGGAAGCGCGCAGTTGTTGTCGTCAATACCGAGTTCGCGAAGCCGATTGCGGCCAGGGTCGAGATTCCGGACCCGCAAAAGGACGGCCTGGTTGCGGTCTCTCCGGAGCAGCCGGACGGCGTGGCGAGCAACGGCACGCTTCAGATCCCGGCCCGCTCCGCCGCCGTCGTACTGGAGGAGTGACCAAGGCGGGTTGTGCGGACCCACTTGGGAGCCGCTGGGCTGCAGTGTGATTGGAGTTGCAAAGACGGAAAATGAAATTGGCGTGGATCCACCATGAAAAGAGAGGTTTTCGGATCGGCAGCACCAGGTTTTGAGGCGGCCCGGGACGCATTCGTTGAGAATATCGAGTCGGGGATGGATGTCGGCGCGACGTTCGTCGTCGTCCGTGACGGAAAGACGGTCGTCGATCTCTGGGGCGGTCACAGCGATGCCGCGCGGAAGACCATTCTGCCCAAGGATGCGCTTTTCAACATCTGGTCCACAACCAAGGGGCTGGCCGCGACCTGCATTGCGATGCTGGTCGACAGGGGACTCCTGGATTACGACGCACCGGTGATCCGCTACTGGCCCGAATTCGGCCAGAAGGGAAAGGAGCGTGTGACCGTCGCCCATTTGTTCTCCCACCAAGCCGGGCTTTGCGGCGTGGACCAGCCGGTGAGGATGGAGGACTTCTTCAACCACGCGAAGATCGCATCCATGCTGGCGGCGCAGGAGCCGTTCTGGCCACTAGGTACGGGCTGGGGGTACCATTCGATTGTCTTTGGACACCTTGCCGATGAACTGGTGCGCAGGACAGACGGACGAACGATCAGCCGATTCTTCGCCGACGAGGTCGCCCGCCCGCTCAAGGCGGACGCCTTCATGGGGCTGCCGGAATCGGAGGACCTCCGCCAGGTGCCCATGATCGCGCCGGAGGTTGAGCTTCCCGCGCCCGCGGGGGAGTTCAACGAGCGCGCGGTGGCGGCAAATGCCAATCCTCCGTTAGACGCGGAATGGTCGAACCGCCGGGACTGGCGGGCCGCAGGGACTGCGGCCGCCGGCGGAAGCGCGGGTGCGCGGGGCCTGGCCCGCATCTACGGCGCGCTCGCCCGGGGGGGCGAGATCGACGGGGTGCGCCTGTTGTCCCCGCGGGCCCTCCGCGAGGCCACCGCAGAGCGGGTCCGCGGGACGAGCATGACGAGCGGGTTGCCGGGGGCGTATGCGGCGGGCTTTTCCCTTAATCTCCTGGGAAGGCTGGGGCCCAACCCCGACAGTTTCGGCCATGGCGGATTCGGGGGAAGCCTGGCCTTTGCCGACCCGAAGGCGAAGCTCGCCTTTGCCTACGCCATGAATCGGATGCTCGTTCCGGCTCCGGGAGAGCTGGATCCCCGTGTTCTCAGGCTCGTCACGGCGACCTTCGCCTCGCTCTGAGGGGACGGCGCAGTGGTCTGCGGATCGCCGGTCTGGGGCCGCCTCCTACGAGGCGACCTCCAGCGTCACGGGGATCATGTTGATGGTGTAATAGGGGTGGTCGCTCGTGGAAAAATCCCCCGCGGCAAAGATCCAGAATCCCCGGCCGTCCTGGCTGATAAACTTGCTGGGGATGGTGGGATTGTAGAAGCCCTGCGGCTCAAAGTCCTGGGTATGAAAGAGCGTCCAGGGTCCCCATGGGGCCGGCCCCTCATAGAGATCGAAGCGGCTGTGTTTCCAGACGGCGGATGATGGAGTTTCGTTCAGGTTTGGATAGTACCACTGTGGCGTGATGTAGCGATCCAGCCCGGCCAGGTAATGCACGCCGGCGACCCCGGTCCGGCCGGGAGCGCGGAACGTGTAGAGCGCGAAGTCGTGGCGGGGCTTCCAGACAGGCACATAGCCCTTCTCGAAGCCGTGGACAAACTCCCAGTCGTGGGGGTCGAGGTTCGCGATCCTGTCGCGGGGAACCCGGCCCAGCGTCATGGAGTTTCCGTTGTTCCAGGTGCCGTCGTTGGAGACGGCATAGACGAATTTATCCGACCCATCCTTCGTCCCCTTTCCGTCCCTGCCGTATTGGACAAACGAGGGATTGGCAAAGGTGTGCCCCGGAAACATGGCGTGCCCCAGCTTCGGGGCCGCACTCCACGTCTTCCCGTGGTCGGACGACTTGATGATGCTCGAATCCCAGACCTGCTGGATGTTGAAGGCTCCCGTCCCGTCCATGTAGCGGTTGCGGCTTGCCGCGAGATAGAGCACTCCGTCAACGCAGGTTAGCCCGGAGGCCTTCCAGCAGGCCCCGTCCTCCGGCTTCACCTCGGTGATCTTACCAAATTCAGGCATGGGGTTGACCACCTCGGCATGGATTTCTGGGGGCTGATCGCCCGTAATCCTGTAGACGGCCAAGTTGCTGCTTATCGGTGCATCCTTTGGACCAAGCGTATCGTCGGCGATGCTGTAGAGGTTGCCGTCATCGGCCCAGGTTGGCGTCCATGAATCGCCGTGCAAATCCTTGTAGGCTATGGGTTCCCCGAAAAAGGCCTTCAGGCTCGGAGCCTTGGAAGCGGGGGGCGTGCCTTCAGCGCGGAGCGTGCTGGCAAAATCGGCCAGGCCCATGCCGAGCAGCGTCATCGAACTTAGCTTCAGGAAGTCGCGTCGTTGAAGGGAGCCGCCCAGCGGGCCGGCCGATTGATCTTCCTTTGCCATGGGGGTGTCTTTCCTTCGAACGTTGCAATGATCCGAGGCTACGGCTGGCCGCCGACTGTCCCGAAGGGGCCCTGGTGGGCGGATTCGCCCGATGCGGTGAGTGTCCAGCCTCTCATATCATTCTTGGTTTTCCAATGCGTCGAACGCGTCCATCGAGGATCGGATCAATCTGCCCGGTCCGGCGTGCTGCCGTCAATCCTTGTGGCCCGTCCCGGGCTCGCATGGCCGGCGCCGATCCTTCGCCGTTGAGCGAATGCGGGCGCCGTCCGGCCGTCCGGCAAAAAAATCCGGTCAAAAGGACTGGAGCTTCCCGATGATTTCGAAAAGATCCACGCGACCCCATGGCCCGCCTTCCCCGAATGATCCTTGGTCCCTGGATGGTTGTGGCCGCGCTCTCCCTGGTGGCGTGCCTCAATTACCTCGCGCGCAACATGGTCACCACCATGCACGGCTCGCTCGTGGCTGCGATTCCGATGAGCGAGGCCCAGTTTGGCCTGCTGACCTCTGCCTTCCTATGCGTCTACGGCGCGATGAGCCCCTTTGCCGGGTTTCTCTCCGACCGCTTCGGAAGGACCCGCGTCATCGTCACCGCGCTCCTCGTCTGGTCGGCCGTCACGTGGCTCACCGCCTATGCGGGCACCTTCCGGCAGCTTCTGGTGATGCGCATCCTGATGGCCCTGAGCGAAGTCTGCTACATGCCGGCCGGCATGGCCCTCATAGTCGACTACCACCGGAGCAAGACCCGCGGCCTGGCC
>Ga0302320_10029025_pt1 | contig 10597 bp, 9 predicted proteins | sample Bog_T0_3_FD_202130 | JGI IMG/M metagenome (GOLD analysis project Ga0302320, IMG submission 202130) | Peat permafrost microbial communities from Stordalen Mire near Abisko, Sweden - Bog_T0_3 | ecosystem: Environmental > Terrestrial > Soil > Wetlands > Peat | place: Sweden: Abisko, Stordalen Mire... | reverse complement strand
AGTCCCTGGCGGAGCATATCCGGCAGGCCGCCAGGTTCTTGTCCGATAACACTGGTCAAGAGCTTTGGGCGGAGCAAGGCCGCAAAACTACGATCGCTGATCTCGCGCCCCGCCAACTACCGAACACGCGCTAACACCGCATTTTGAAAAGAAAAGGCCCGTAAAACCTCAACGGTTCAACGAGCCCGAAGTGAAATCTAAACAGTTAATTACTTCTTGGATTTCCCTACAGATACCGTTTTCGCCAAATCCATGTGACTGCCGGCCGCAAGGGAAGCCGGCATACGCAGGTTCTCGCCGATCAGATTAGCCATGGCATGCACTTCCAATCCTTCTGCTTCCTTCGTAAACAGAAGACAGCGCCGTTCTTCATCAAAATCGGCTTGAATCCAGTCGCCAGCCGTGACCTGACTTGTGGCCATCAAGTTTGAAAGCGGATGCACCAGAAGGCGTTCAATGGCGCGTTTGAGGTGTCGAGCGCCGTACTTCAAGTCCGTCCCTTCCTTAAGAAGGAAACTCTTCCCCGCGTCGGAGACCGTAAATACGAAGCATTTATCCGCCGGCGAATAGAGAATTCTCTGTTGCACTTGTCCCAATTCCAGATCGAGGATCCGGCGCAGTTCATTTTCGCCCAATGACTTATAGACAACCACTTTGTCGATTCGGTTCATGAATTCGGGCGTGAATTTGCGGCGCGCTGCCTCTAGGCCGCTCTTGGCCAATTTTTTATTCAGGGCCTCATCGACTACCGGCGGTTCACTGGCCTGCATACTGCGCAAGAATCCCAGTTTCGGATTCACAAGCGAACTCATCTCCTGTGCGCCCAAGTTGCTCGTCATGAAGATCATGGCACGCGAGAAATCAACTTTGCGATTGTCGCCTAACGTTAATGTCGCCTTATCCAAAATTCCGAGTAGCAGGTTCCACAGCGCGTCACTGGCCTTTTCGATTTCGTCAAACAGGATGAAGCTCAGCTTGATGGTATCTGTATGGTGCTGGTTGATCACTTCCTGGCTCAGCAGAGGATGGGTCTCACGGTGTCCAAGGTAGCCGGGAGGAGACCCGATCAATTTGGCAATCTCGTGGCTATGCTGAAACTCCGCGCAGTCAATCTTAATCACTGCGCGCGAGTTATGCACTAGCGCTTCGGCGGTGGCTTCTACGGTGCGCGTTTTCCCCGATCCAGTCGGCCCTAAGAACAGGAAGTTCCCCACTGGCCTACCTGGCGCGGACAAGCCCGTGATGTACATCTGATAGATGTTGACAATCTGCTCTATAGCTTCATCCTGTCCGATGATTAGTTTGAGCAGGGTTTTCTCCAACGACTCGGCGTCTTTGCCTGTTCGCGTTGGGTCTAGCACTTTCCGGAGCCGGCTCATATTCTTGATCCTTCTTTCTACTCGTGTGCCACAGTCTTAGCCGGGGATGTGGCGGCTTCCGGTTCACTTTTCTGAGGGAGCCCCTCTTCCAACAACCACTTGCTACTCTGCTTCCTATATGCATTCATCGTCACCGCCGCCCCTTCTCGTAAACCTTTTCATACAAGGGTTTTCCTATGGTTAGTTCTTCTTGGGCCGCGATGGTCTTACCTCAACTCGGCTGACGAGCGTCCGGGCCGGCATCTGCAAAATATGTAGGACTAAGTCGGCAATATCTCCAGGGGCGATCTTCCATTCAGATTTTTCTTCCTCCGGTTTCCCGGCAAACTCCGTATCCACGCTCCCGGGCATGATGTAGCTCACCCGCACATCGTCGTTCCGGTGGTCCAGCATCATCGCCTCGCTAAACCCATTCATTCCAAACTTCGAAGCGTTGTAGCCGCTACCGCCCGCAAACGCGTTCTTTCCCGCCAAACTACTGATATTTATGATGAAACCTCCGCCCGCTTGGCGAAACCGAGCCAGTGCCGAATGGCTGCAATAAAAAGCGCCCGAAAGATTGATCCCGATCATGGTGTCCCATTCTTCGACCGTCAAATCACCCGCGGCCCGGAAAATTCCTAGTCCTGCGTTGTTAACTAAAATGTCCAATCCACCCAATTCCCTGTCCACAAAGGCGAACAAGTCCTCCACGTTCCCGGCTTTCGAAACATCGGCCACGCAGCCGGTGATCTTGGTCTTCGGCACCGCCTTTTGAAGACTTTGCAACGCTTTCCGCAACTCATCCTCTTTACGGGCGCAAATCGCGACTTCGACGCCCTCCAGCGCCAGCGCTCTCGCCACTGCCAGTCCAATCCCTTTCGAAGCCCCTGTCACCAGGGCGCGTTTCCCCTTCAGTAAATCGCTCATCAGATCTCCTCTTTCATCGATTGGAGCTATGCTTCGCTAGTAGCCGCCCCTACGTTGATCCTAAGCGGTTCTGCACCGGGTTCTATACTGAAGGTGGGCAACCGTGATGAGTGTTCTCTGGCTGCGGACCGCAGCCGCACTGTATTCTTGCGGGCTTCTCTACGCGTTGATCTACCTGTTCCGGAAAAACACCTTACTTTTCCGTCCGGCTCTGATTGCGTTCGGAGCAGGAACCGTATTCCATCTCGTGTCGATTGTTGAGCTTTGGGCCGATACCGGCCACTTACCGCTCAACAACTTCTATGAAACGAGCTCCGTTTGTGCGTTCCTCATCGCCATTTTGTTCCTGCTGGCCTATTCGCAGTATCAGATCGCTATTTTCAGCGTCTGCCTGTTTCCATTGGTCTTCTTTATGACGGTGATTGGCGCCACTGAATTTCCGGTGGAAAAGTGGAGCGCCCAAGCGCGTGACTCCTGGCTGATGATTCACATCGGTACCGTATTGATAGGCTACGCCGCGCTGTTCTTCGCCGCCGTCGCCGCGGTCTATTACTTGTTGCAGGAGCGCCAGCTCAAGCAAAAGAATGTGATGCCCACCGCCAATAGACTCCCCCCGCTCGGCACCATTGACCGTCTCATCTCGCAAACCATGAATACTGGTTTCGTATTCATCACCATCGGAACGGTCAGCGGCGTGATTTGGGCATTCATCGAAAACGGCACCAAATGGGTGAGTGATCCGAAAATCGGCTTTTTCCTCTTCACTTGGGCGTTCTATTTGGCCATGATCTTCCTGCGCGTTTCAGCCGGTTGGCGCGGCCGCCGCATCGCGTGGCTGGCCCTCAGCGTGCTCGGCTGTTCGCTCATCACCTGGGTCACGCACGTCACGCTAAGGAGCTTCTGGTCTCAATGAAGCTGCTGCTCGCCGGTGTGAACCACCGCACCGCTCCCTTACAACTGCGTGAGAGGCTCGCCTACCGAACGGAAGAGATTCCAGCCGCCCTTATGGAAATTCAGGCGCGCGGCGCCAAAGAAGCCCTGATTCTTTCCACCTGCAATCGCGTAGAGTTGACAGCCGCCTTGGACGATAATTTCAGCGTCGAAACCCTTATTGAGAGCTTGCTGTCGCACCGCACAGGCTTGAGCGTCGATGAGATCTTACCTCACATCTACCGCTTTGAAAATAGCGCAGACATCCGGCATCTATTCCGCGTCGCTTCCAGTCTTGATTCAATGATTGTCGGCGAACCGCAAATTCTGGGCCAGCTCAAACAAGCCTGTAGCCAGGCACGCGATCACGGCGCTATCGGAACCTTTCTCGATACCGTTCTCACGCGTGCCTTTAACGTGGCCAAACGAATCCGCTCAGAGACGGAAATCGGTCAGAATGCAGTCTCCGTTAGTTATGCCGCCGTCGAGTTAGCGCGCGAAATCTTTGGCTCCTTGCACAAGAAGCGCGTGCTGATTATCGGCGCGGGCAAGATGTCCGAGGGCGCGGCTCGTCATTTAATTCGCGCGGGCGCGGCCGGCATCTTGATCACCAACCGAACCGCCGAACGGGCCGAAGATTTGGCGCGCCTGTTTCAGGGCGAGGTCATTCCCTACGAGCAGTTTCCGCAGCGCCTTGCGGAAGTCGATATCGTCATCACATCGTCCGCTGCGAAGGGCTTCGTCGTCACCCCGGAGATGATCAGGCGCGCGCTCGACGCCCGCAAGAACCACCCCATGTTCCTCATTGACATCGCCGTGCCGCGCAATGTAGATCCGGCCGTCGCGAAAATCGAGCATGCTTTCTTGTACGACATCGACGATCTGCAGCGCCTAACCGAGCAGAATCTGAAAACCAGGCTCGATGTCGCGCAACATGCGGAAAGCATTGTTACCGATGAAGTGGCGCGCTTAGAAGCACGCCTGCGCGAGCGCGAAGTGGTGCCCACCATTCTTAGCTTCCAAGAGCAGTTGGAAACTATCCGCGGCGAAGTGTTAGGTCGCTACCGCGGCAAAATGGGCCACCTCACAGCCGACCAAGAGGAAACGCTCGAAGCCCTGACACACGCCATCGTAAACAAGATTGCTCATGCGCCCATCTCAGAGATCCGTAAGCAAGCGGCAGACTCTGCCGACGTGGAATTTGTCAGCGTGATGCGCAGGCTCTTTCGTCTCCGCGAGAGGTAAGCATGTTGACCATTGGCTCGCGTGGCTCTCAACTAGCGCTGTGGCAGGCGCATTATGTGGCCGGTCAACTAATGGAAGCCGGCTTTGAGACCAAAATCGAAATCATCAAAACCACCGGCGACCATCTGCAAACCGCCTCGCTCACCCAAACCGGTGGCAAAGGATTGTTCACCAAAGAAATCGAAGAGGCCTTGCTTGCCGGGCAAATTGACTTGGCGGTCCATAGCCTCAAGGATCTCCCAACCGCCTCTCCCGCTGGCCTCACCATCGCCGCCGTTCCCCAACGCGCCAATCCGTTCGACGCTATCGTGGGCGAGCGGTTGGCCGATCTCGAACGCGGCGCTGTTGTGGGAACCAGTTCGCCGCGCCGCGCCGCCCAACTCCGCCTTTTGCGTCCCGATCTGCGCATTCGGCCCATTCGCGGCAACGTCGATACCCGCTTAAAGAAATGTCATGCTGGCGATTTTGACGCCATTCTGCTCGCGGCGGCTGGCCTGGAGCGGCTCGGTTGGAGCGATGAAATTGCCGAGATCTTTCACCCAGACCAAATCTGCCCTGCGCCTGGCCAAGGTGCTCTCGGCATTCAGACTCGCGATCAAGGCGAAGCCCTGAACATATGCCGCCTCCTGAATCACGCTTCGTCGAATCTCGCCGTGACTGCGGAACGGGCAGTGTTAGCGGGCTTGGGTGGTGGTTGTCAGTTGCCGGTTGGCGCGTTTGCCGAAATCGACGCCGGCACGCTCTTGCTTTCCGCTGTCGTGATCGCTCCCGACCGCCCGCTATTCCTTCGTTCCCAAACATCCGGCAAGGCCAAAGACGCCGAAGACCTAGGGCGCTGGATAGCGGAAGATCTCTTGTGGCAAGGCGCAGAGGAAATGTTAGCGCCCAATCCGTGACTACGCCGCTGGCCGGTTTGCGGATCGTAGTAACACGCGGAGCGCACCAGGCAGAGGAATTGGCAAAGCCGCTTGCCGCGCTAGGCGCGAATGTCATCCTGCTCCCCGTCATCGATATCGCACCGCCCCTCAATCCAGAGCTCTTGAACGAAGCGATCCAGCACATCGACGGCTATGACTGGATCATCTTCACCAGCACCAACGCCATAAGAGCTTTGGGCCAACTCAAATGTCGCGCCCGCATCGCCACTGTCGGTGCAGCCACTCGAGAATTCGCCAAACGAAACGGCTGGACCGTCGACCTGACACCCGAAATCTACGTCGCCGAAGCTTTGGTCGAAGCGTTCGAAACCGAGTTATTATCTGGACAGCGCTTTTTGATACCGAGTGCCGCCGTCACCCGCGATGTCGTACGCGACGAACTGACTAAGCGCGGCGCGTTGGTGGATGTCGTCGAAGCCTATCGCAACATCATGCCAGCGGATGCCTCCGAAAAGGCCCCAACCATCTTCCGTTCTCCGCTCCCCGATTGGATTACCTTCGCCAGTGGGAGCGCCGTCGAAAATCTAGTCAGTCTCGTGCCGCCCGAAACTCTAGCGCACTGCCAGATCGCCAGCATCGGCCCAATCACCAGCAAAACAATTCGCGAACACGGCCTCCCCGTCACCGTCGAAGCACAGCCGCACAACATCGCAGGCCTCATCGAAGCAATCGTTCATTCAACCGCGCCTAACACCGCCTGACGCAACTGTTCCGTCAACTCTTCCGGTGATAAATCCGGATCGAGAGTCAGCGGCTCTCCCACCGAAACCGTAATCTTCCCCGACCGAAACCACCGCTCTCCCGAAACCTTCAGTTCCCCAAGCCCATGAATGCGAACAGGAATCGCCTCAGTACCCAAGCTCTTCCACAACAAACCCGTTCCCGATTTAAACGGCTGCGGCTTGCCATCATCAGACCGGTGCCCTTCCGGAAAAACCAAAACGCTATATCCCTTGTCCACCGCTTCACCGGCATGCTGAAAGCTGCGCCGAAACCCGCTGTACTGCGGCAGTGGAAACACATTAAACAACGAAGTAATCAGCCAATAAGCAAAGGGCGCCAGAAAATTGAGATGCCAACCGCCCTGTTTCCGCCCTTTTCGGTAATCCAGCAACATCTCTCCCGCCATCGCAATGGCCACCCGCCTTCGAACCCTGGAAGGCAGCGCATAGAGAATAAACGGCCCGTCGTAAGACGTCAGGTGGTTTGAGACAATCAGTGCCGGCGAACTAGGCCAGCGCGTCACGCGCTGAACCACCTTTGGCTTCGCCAGAAAACGCGTCAAGGGCATCGCTATCAGTTCGATGAACCCGGCTCTCACTAACTGCATCAGCGGCTTCCACGGCCAGCGCCAGTAAATGTGTTGCGCGGGCGGGCTCTTCGTTCCCGCAGACGCTTGCTCAACGATGCGCCGCACATCCTCCTGAGTCTTCACCTCCTGCAGGGCGCTATCGTCCAAAGCAACCCCGTATTGCTGTTCCAATTGTGCCTGTAGTTGCACGCGCCCCAGGCTGTCAAGATTTAAATCTCCCGTCTGCACACTTTGCGTCGTCGCCAACCTCCGCGCCGCTTCACGTTTCAGAATCTTCCCGGTAGACGTTCGCGGAAAATCCGGCTCCGGCCATACATCCCAATGCCGTATCCGCTGAAATTCGGCAAGCTCTCGATTCGCCGCCGCAACCGCGCTCGCAGCACTCTGCCCATCGTGCTGCATCACCAAAACCGCGCACGCCTCCGGCCCATTTCCCGCGTCCGTTTCCACCACCGCTGCCGCTTTCACCCCTTTCTGCCGGGCCAGCGCCGCCTCTAAGTCTTCGGGATAAATATTCAAACCGCTCGCGGTGACAATAACGTCTTTTTTCCGTCCGCGAAACTGCAAATTGCCTTGCGCATCGAACGAGGCCAGATCTCCCGTCGCCAGCCATTCCGATTCCTGCCGCTGTATCTGCCCATGGTGCCAAGTGCTATTCGAAATCGTTTCCCCTCGCACCAGAACCTCGCCATCGTCGCTCAGCCGCACTTCCCGGCCCGGCAAAACCTGACCAATAGTTCCTTGCGCAGCACGGAACGGATGGTTCAGGCTAATCACAGCAGTCGTCTCCGTCATCCCATAACCCTGAATCACGACAAAACCAAGACGGCTCCAGAACTGTTCCCCCGCCGCCGAAAGCGCCGCGCCCCCGCAAACAAAGGCCCAGAACTTCAATCCAAAATAACGATGCACATCGCGGAAGTGCCACCACCGCTGCCAAGCTTTCATCCCCGCGGATCTCTCCACACGCTCGGCAAGATTCGGAAACCGTTCCAACGCAAACGCCTGCATCAGGTCCAACACGCGCGGCACCGCGGCCACTACCGAAATGCGATATCGCCGAATATGTTCCGCCAGTTCCGCCGCCACCAACCGCCCTTCGTAGTGGCATTCGGCCGCCATCAACGGCGGCGTCCATAATGCCATAAACTGTCCAAAAACATGACTCAGCGGCAGCGTAAGCAAAATGCGAACCGGGTGAAAAGGCCGCTCGTATTTGAGATACTTCTGCATCTCCGTCTCAATCGGCACTAAGCTCGCCAGTACATTGGCATGCGTATGCACAACGCCCTTCGGATCTCCGGTTGTTCCCGACGTAAAAATGATCTGCAACGTATCCGTGGGGCCAAGATTCTCTATCGCCCTGCCCTCTTGCGTCGGCAGAGCCAACTCAAAATCTTCGAAAGTCATTTGCGGCGCCTCACCGCTAATCCTCGACATCTTGCCGGCATCGCCCACCATCAACTTCGGTGTCACCTCGCGAACCACGCGCTCCACGAAGTCTAGCGAACCCGCAAAATCCACCGGCACAGGCACCACCCCGCGCATCACGCAGCCGAAAAAAGCCGCCACCCATTCGGGGCTATTGTCACCCCAAATCACCACCCGTTCACCTTTGAAAATCGGGCGACGTTCCAACTCCGCCCCAAAACGCCGCGCCAGCCGAGCGAGCTGCCCGTAAGTCACCCGCCTTTGGCGCACTCCGCGCATGGCGACAATCGCAAGATCTTCTGAATGTTTATCGAAATCGGCTAAGAGCGTGGCGAGATGAGGACGAGAAGCAATCAACCTAACAGGTTATGGCATCCCGTTCGCGATACTAGTCCTAGCCGTCTCATGCAACCCGAAAAAGGCAACATCACGCAACTCCTGCAGCGCTGGCGTACCGGCGATACAGAGGCTGAGTCGGATATCTTCGAACTGCTTCTACCGGATCTGCGAAGAATCGCCGCGCGTTGCTTTGTTCGCGAATCTCCTGGCAACTCGCTCCAACCCACTCTTCTCATCAATGAAGCTTTTCTGAGTCTGGCCGCCGCCCGCAAAATTGATTGGCAAGACCGCGGCCATTTCCTCGCCATGTCGGCCAGGATGATGCGCCGCTTTCTCATTAACCGTGGCCGTTCGCGTCCCAGCGTACAATTCGTCCCCATGGAAGGCCTACCTGAACAAGTGTTGGGCAAACGAACCGACATTGAACTCGCCATCGCTATCGATGCTCTGCTCGATGATTTGGCTAAGCAATCACCACAACAACGCGAAATCGTCGAACTCAAATTTTGCCTTGGCAAATCGGACGAAGAAACCGCCGAATCGCTCAATTTGAGCTTGCGCAAAGTGCAGCGGGAGTGGCACGCCGCCCGCAAGTGGCTCTTCGAACGTTTGAGTGGCGAACAGGTCAAAGAGCTCTCAAAAAGTACCGACGCTTGAACAAATCAGCGCCGGTCAATCGTGATCGTCACGTGCGCCGGACCGCCATCGAAACCCGGCGTAGTCATTCTGCACTGCTGTGCGGTGCCATCATCGTGCGAGTAATAACCGTTATCGCCGTGCGCGTCATCTTCGTATCCCAAATGCAGCAATAACGGCGCTCCCGCCACGCCACCCCCCGAGATCACTATCGGCACCCCGATCACAGTTCCAATCCGCACCAACTCGCCGTTCGGCGTGAAATTCGGAATATTGATCAAGCCGTGGTAAAGCCTGTCACTATTCGGTCCAGACGGATTCACATAGCGCTTCCACGTCAAACCTTTGCCGCCCGTCTGCACACAACCATCCGCCTGCACTGTAACGTGGTCACCACGCACAAAAACCACCGAGGAATACACTGTTTCCTTCTGCGTCACCACTGGCTGGTTGATCGTACAAACAAGGTGTCCTTTCTTCGCCGGATTCATGCAATCCGGGTTCACCGGTGGAACCACCGCTCCAATCATTCCCGCAACCGCCATCGTTGCTAACTTCATAACTTTCTTTCTCTCAGTTCGAGCAACTTGTTGTCCCTCAAAAGAGAAAGTGTTACCTTACTCAAAAGTCCGCCAAAAATATATTTCGCGCGCGGATGAAACGATCAGGACCTATTCGCTACTACGGGTGGTACTCCTTACCAACGAATGCAAAGCGCAACCGATAAAGAGGAACGGTTAATGGAGGTGGTGCTATCCGCCTTGCAAAGACCTCGCCCCGACCGCGAAGAATACCTGCGCGCCGCGTGCGGCGACGACCCCGAATTCCTCAAAGAAACGCTCTTAATGGTCAAAGAGGAAGAGGAGATGGGTTCCTTCCTGCTCCATCCCATGGTCACGCTCAAAGAATTCCAGCGCCCTTTTCAGCCAGGAGAAGTCATCGCCGAACGCTTTCAAATCTCGCATGAGATAGGCGAGGGCGGCATGGGCATCGTTTACGAAGCCTTCGATCAAAAACGCGGCCTGCGCATCGCCATCAAAGCCGCTAAGCCAGGCTTTCAGCGACTGCTCTCACCCGAGTTAGAAGGCGCGTTAACTGTCCGCCATCCGAATGTATGTCTGGTAAACGATATTTACACCATTGACACTCACCCCGGCCAACTCGATTTTCTCACCATGGAGCTTCTCGAAGGTGAGACGTTAGCGGCTTATTTAAAGGCCCATGGCAAACTGCCGGAAAACGAAGCCCTGGCCATCGCCCGCCAACTCTGCGCCGGCCTTGCAGAGGCACACCGCAAAGGCGTCATCCATCGCGATCTTAAAAGCGCGAACATCATTTTGTGCCGTCCCGCCCACGGCGAAACCCGCGCCGTCATCACCGACTTTGGTCTATCAGGAACAGCAGTGGACGCCGACGACCTCGCTGGCACTCCGCAGTACATGGCGCCGGAACTTTGGCAAGGCGAGAAAACAAGCAAA
>Ga0302320_10029024_pt1 | contig 10598 bp, 8 predicted proteins | sample Bog_T0_3_FD_202130 | JGI IMG/M metagenome (GOLD analysis project Ga0302320, IMG submission 202130) | Peat permafrost microbial communities from Stordalen Mire near Abisko, Sweden - Bog_T0_3 | ecosystem: Environmental > Terrestrial > Soil > Wetlands > Peat | place: Sweden: Abisko, Stordalen Mire... | reverse complement strand
CATCCCCCCGCCGCAAATCCCGACGCGTCCCATCCCGCCGGCTTCAGCCGCTCGTCCTGGCTCTCCCCGTCATAAATCTCGGCATGTTGAATGTACGACGTGTTCGCCTTCCAGCTCGCATCCGTCGCCACCCACTCCACGCTCCCGTCCGCATGTTCGATCCGCAACTGCGCCTTAAGCGCCGGCGGCGTGTCACCGTAATTGTTCGGCTGCTGGTACCACTCCAACGGCGTCTCGTACCATCCCGGCGCCAGCAGCGCGCCAAGCGCGTTCTTCCCTTGCGCCAACTGCAGCGTCACATCGTAAGTCTGATACTTCACATGCTGCCGATAGTCCGTCCAACCCGGCGCAAGCATCGCATCGCCCACCCGCCGTCCATTCAAAAACAATTCATACGCGCCGAGAGCTGTCGCATAGATTCTTGCCGACTTCACCGGACTGGTCACGTTAAACTCCTGCCGCAGCGCCTTCACCGAATCCGGAATCCACGGATTCCCCAGCGGCTCTCCCTTCGTCGCGCCCGGCGCCTCGGTTCCGTTGATCGCTGTGCCCCATCCCGAGTCGTCGAAACTCTTCCCCTGCCATCCCGATGCCGGATGAATCGCCGTTTTCCAGTCCGTGCCGCTCACATACACACCATTAGTTCCGTCCGCATACTCCACCACCAGCGTTGCGATCATCGGGGGCGGCGCCTCAATCGCCATCCCATTCGGATTCGCCACATAATGCACCGCCTCAACGGCGATCGTGTTCCCGCCGGTCGTCAACTTGCCGGTCACATCCGCGCGCACGAACTTCTTCCACGGCAATTGCTTCCACGCCGGCAGGGTAGCGGCCGTAAGCACCTGCACGCCGTTGATCCACGCAGCAACCGTTTCCTGCCCAGTGGCATACAGCGTGGCGCGCCGCACGGTCTTGTCCAAAGACAGAGTCTTGCGAAACGCGGACTTCTGCTCCGGCGTCTTCTCGGCTCTTAGCGCCGCTGCATCCGGATTCGCAATCCACACTGCCGGCGCATGCCGCACCGCGGCTTCCTCCGCCGTCTCGTATCCAATCCAGGCCGCCCGCCAGTCATCCTGCTTCAGCAGGCCTGTCTCCCACCAACTTGTGGCTGTTGCCGCATACGCCTTACTGTCAGCGCCCCAAACCGTCACGCTCCAGAAATAGCGCGTAGAGGCATGCAGGTCCGGTCCGGCATAGCGCACATTCATCGATTGATCGCCGTCGACGCGTCCGCTATCCCAAACGTCGGCTTGGCTTCCTTCACTGCCCAGCAGTTCCTGCCGCGAGGCCACCCTCACGCGGTAGGCCGTTTGCTTCGCACCGCTCGCCGGGTCATTCAGTTGCCAGGAGAAATGGGGAGCGATGTCGTCGATCCCCAGTGGCGTCGTCAAATTATTGACTTGCAAGTTCGTCGGCCCCTTAGGGGCAGAAGAACTTGCCACCAACGTAAGCGGCGCCGCCAGAATCACTCCCAACACAATCCAACGCATCATTTTCTTGTCCATTTCTCCGCCCATTTTCAGAAAGCGACGCGGCCGCGGCGCAGTTCGCGATCCCGCCCTGAACCACGGAACTGGTGCATCCAACGCACGCCGGGCTGAAAGCCAGCGCAATCCTTCCAACCGCTCCCGGCGTCGTGAATTGTTAGCGGCGTTTCCTCAAATGAAACAATTGCCAGATGGAAACCTTAAGCAACCCAGGCTGGCTTTGTCAAAGGCCGCAACGCCGGCAAATCGAACGTCGTTCACTTGCCGAGCGCGTGCCTTTCCCTCTGGTTGTTTGCACTCAACCTCCGCTCCGCGTCACCTGGGTATGGACAAATCTACCGCAACAATCTGTCATCCATCGAAACAGCGCGAATATATACTGATGCCGTGCCATGACAACCTTGTTCAATCCCACGACCCGGGGCCGATTGCCTTGATTCGCCCGCGAATCGAGGCCATGTCGCCTCAACATGCGCGGTTTCCGACCTTGAAGGAGCAGCATTGAGCGCTACCCGGCACTGGGATCAGGTTTACCTACTCTTCGGCCATGGCCTGGGTTTCTCCGCGCTCCTGGCAGCCGCGCCCATCTTCGCCCTCGTGCTGATTCTGGGAATCCTGCGCAAACCAGCTTGGATCGCCGGGTTTTCTGGTCTTGCTGTCACCTTCATCCTCGCCATCGGCGCATACCACATGCCCCCGCTCGCCGCCGTCAGCGCCGCTGCCAACGGCGTGGCATTTGGCATCTTTCCCGTCACATGGATCATCTTCTGGGCCATCGCCCTGTTCCGCGTCACCGTCGACACCGGCCAGTTTGAAATCATCAAGGACTCCATCGGACAACTCACCGCCGATACCCGCCTGCAAGCGATTCTTATCGCCTTCGCCTTCGGCGGCTTCCTCGAGAGCGCTGCCGGCTTTGGCGCTCCAGTCGCCATTGCGGCCACCATGCTCATCGGTCTCGGCTTTTCTCCCTTCAGTGCCGCAGCCCTTTGCCTGCTCGCCAACACCGCTCCGGTTGCATTCGGTTCCATCGCCATTCCCATCCTCACCCTGGCCGCCACAACGGGATTGCCGCTGCTTAAACTAGGCGCCGCTGTGGGCCGGCTCTGCGCCCCCATCGCCTTCTTCATTCCCGTCTATCTCATTGTCGCCGTTGGAGGATTCGCATCCCTCTCCGGTGTACTGCTGCCCGCCCTGGTCACTGGCGCCACCTACGCCCTGGTGCAACTCTTGATCTCAGCCATCCTGGGCCCGCAACTGGCAGGCATGCTCGCCTCGCTGGCCGCCATTGCCGCCCTGATTGTTTATCTGCGCTTCTGGCATCCGGCGAAAATCACGCCCGGCGGTGTAGCAACCGATGCCCGCTTTGCCAGCGTTGTAACAATCAACGAACCCGAAGCCGAATTGGCTCAGACCAAAATCCCAAACCATCGCCCAACTGCGGTCCTCTACGCCTGGATGCCCTATGGAATCCTGGTAACCTGTGTCTTGTTCTGGGGGCTCCCGCCCGTACAAGCCGCGTTCAACAAATTCACGATTCTGCTCCGCTGGCCCTTTCTCCATGATGTCGTCCTCCGCATGCCCCCCATTGCCCCATCGCCTGCGCCTTATCACGCCATATTCAACTTCAACTGGCTCGCCGCTCCGGGAACAGCGTGCATGGTCGCCACCATTCTCTCGGCACTCGCGCTCCGAATGCCTGCCCGTATTTTCCTCACTCTTCTCGCAGGTGTCGTCCGGCAGCTCCGCCTCCCCACCGCTACGGTCGCATCCGTCCTTGCTATCGCCTTCCTCATGAACTACTGCGGCGCCACTGCAACTCTGGGCATCGCATTTTCTGGTACTGGCGCACTGTTTCCCTTCTTCAGCCCGCTGCTAGGCTGGCTCGGCGTCTTTCTCACAGGCTCCGACACCTCGGCAAATGCGCTCTTCGGCAGCCTGCAAGTCGTCACGGCCACGCGCCTTGGCCTGGATCCTGTTCTCATGGCCGCTGCCAACTCCACCGGTGGCGTCATGGGCAAGATGATCAGCTTACAAACCATCGCCATTGCCGCCGCGGCCACCGGCCTGCCACAATCCGGCGAAGGCAAGCTCTTCCGCTTCACAATCCGCCACAGCATCCTGCTGGCGGCCATCGTCGGCTGCCTCACGCTTCTCTATTCTTATGTTTTTCACTTCAGCTAAGGATTCGCGCCTCAGCTCCGGCTCTCCCACACGCGCCACTCGATGCAGCCGGCGAAGCCCGTGTTCCCTCCTTGCTATACTGGGTGCGCATTCGGAGCGCCCGTAAACAAGAGCCCGGCACAAAGCTACAACTATCGCTCTTGCTCAAGATTGGTCCATCGTCCCTTCGCCCACCCAGCCAATGAAAGCGAGTTCCGCCATGCGTCTCCTCCAACTTGCCGACCAGATCCGCTTCAAAACCATGACCACGCAACAGCTCCGCGAAACCTTCCTCGTCGACGGCCTCTTTCAACCAGGCGAAATCAACCTCACGTACATCGACCTCGATCGAACGATCGTCGGCTCCGCCGTCCCGATAGCGCGGCCGCTGGTCCTTGAATCCGACCCCTTGCTCAAAGCCGACTACTTCACCGAGCGCCGCGAACTCGGCATCTTCAACATTGGCGGGCAGGGCGCCGTCACGGTCGGCTCCGAGCTCTTTTCCCTCGGCACCCTCGACGCTCTCTACGTCGGTCGCGGCAATGAACACATTTATTTTGAAAGCCTCAACAGCAACGATCCCGCCGAGTTCTATCTACTCAGCTACCCGGCCCACGCCGTCTACCCGACTACGCTGATCCATCCCGCAAACGAATCCCACTCCGAGCTCGGCGCACCGGAAACCGCAAATCAACGCACCATTACTCGCCTCATCCATCTCGGCGGCGTCCGCAGCTCGCAGCTTGTCATGGGCTTCACCCAGCTTGCCACCGGCAGCGTCTGGAACACCATGCCGCCCCACACCCACATGCGCCGCTCTGAGGTCTACCTCTACTTCAACCTTCCCGCCGCCGAACGCGTTGTCCATCTCATGGGCCCACCCCATGAAACGCGAAACCTCGTCGTCGCCAACAAGGAGGTGGTTGTCTCTCCCGGTTGGTCCATCCACGCCGGGGTCGGCACCGCGAGCTACACCTTCTGCTGGGGCATGGGCGGAGAAAACCAGCAATACGACGACATGGACAAAGTCGCCATCGCCGATCTTCTCTAGAGAATCAGAATCGAGGCCCACTTATGACGCTTAATCCATTCAGTCTCAAAGGTAAAACAGCATTGGTCACCGGCTCATCGCGTGGCCTCGGCGCAGGCATCGCTCTGGCGCTCGCTGAAGCAGGCGCGCAGGTAGCCCTGCATGGATCGAAGTCCGTTCGCCAAGCGACCCAGGATCAAATCGCCCAAACCGGCGTCCGCTCTGCCTGTTTCGTTGGCGACATCAGCGAAGAGTCTGTCTGTTCCCAACTCATCGACCAGGTTCTCGCCGAATTCGGCGCCATCGACATACTCGTCAACAACGCCGGCACGACCCGGCGCTCTCCTGCTGAAGAGTTCTCCCTCGAAGATTGGAACCTCGTTCTCGCCACCAATCTCACCAGCGTCTTCCGGCTCACCCAACTCGCCGGCAAACACATGCTCGCCCGCGGCTCCGGCAAAATCATCAACATCGCCTCATTGCTCACGTTTCAAGGCGGCGTCCTCGTCCCCGCATACGCCGCGGCCAAAGGCGGCGTTGGCCAGCTCACCAAGGCCTTCGCCAACGAGTGGGCCCCCAAAGGAATCAACGTAAACGCCATCGCGCCGGGCTATATGGATACCGAGCTGACCGAGCCGCTGATGAGCAATCCAGAGCGCGCCCGCCAGATCCTCGAACGCATTCCCGCCGGCAACTGGGGCAAACCCTCTGATCTCGGCGGTGCGGCCGTCTATCTCGCCTCGTCTGCAAGCAATTACGTCCACGGCCACATTCTTGCCGTCGACGGCGGATGGCTCGCGCGATAACTTCAATCCGTTCGTCCCCACCGGCCCCACCACGAAAAGAGGAATGATGACAAGAGTTTTGCGAGCCTCCGCCGTCTTCGCAGCAGCCCTGTTCGCCTCAGTAACCTGGGCGCAAACCGCCACCGTCGACCACCTTTCGCAAGCCGACATCCTCGCCAAAGCGCAGCAGATCGCTCCGCAGGCCGCCGATACCGGCATCGCCACCATCAAGCTCTCCGAATATCCGGGTCACTACACCATGATCGCCCTGCGCACCAAGTCAGGCGTCGCAGAGATTCACGAGGAGTTCGCCGACTTTCTCTTCGTCGTTCGCGGCAAGGCAACACTCGTCACCGGCGGCACAGTTCCAGACTCCAAGACCGTCAGTCCCGGAGAACTCCGCGGGGCATCCGTCCAGGGCGGCTCCAATATCTCGCTCGCGGTAGGCGACGTCGTCCACATCCCCGCCAAGGTCCCGCACCAGCTTCTCCTCGCGGGCCACGGCGAATTCGTCTATTTCGTCATCAAGGTGAAGGAACAGTAGCCGCCCAGCAGCGAATCATTTCGAGGCCGCACAATTGCATGCCGCATAGCCCTTCACGCTGTAATTGCCCAGCGCGCAAACATACTGCGGCCAAAACAAGCTGAGCTCTGCCGCGCGGTCCCCAACAAAATAATTGTGCAGGTAAGCCTGGCTCATCGGCGCCGTTGCTCCGCTGTCTGCCTTGAACTCATCAATCAGGCGTCCAACCGAAGCAGCCGTGAACGCAGATTCATGGAACGTCTGCGCAAAGTCATACTCTTCGCTCCACGCCGTGCCCATGCCCGTCTGGTTCGACGCCGCAAATACTCTGTAGTCCGCCAGCGTCGCCGCAGCCGGGTCAATCCGCGCCAATGTAAACGAAGGGTTGTTCCCATCCACCGGCGATATCGACGAAACCAGTTTGATCGCGACGCCGCCACTCGCTGCCAGTGCTCCACTGCCTTCCTTCGCAAGCAAGCGCAACTCGTCCATATGCGTGTGCGCAAAAATCCCCAATCGCACCACGTCGCCGTACTCCGCAAGCATCTCGGGCAGCGCATCGCCGGCCAGAAAGGTCACAGGCTGGTCTCCACCGCAGACGTTCTTCAGTTTCACGAGGGTCGAATAAGAATCAATCCCCGGCGGTATGTGCCCCAGCACCCAGACCTTCTCTCCCGCCTTGCGCGCTTGCTCCAACTGCCCCTTCAACCAAGCCAACTCAGCAGCAGGTGCCGTTGTGTCCGCGTTCCCCGCACACGTCCGATACTTCACTGAAAGAAACAGATCGTCCAGCGCGATCAGGCGCGTGCCCCGCATCGGTCCCGTCATCATCACACTGTAATTTCCACCCGCCCCAAACTCACTCACCACCGCGCGCTGCTGCGCCGGCAGTAAATCCCCTGCAATAATCTTGCCCACTTGCCCGAGAAAATCGCTGTTCGCATCCAGCTTGTAATCACCGCACCCACTGTCGTTGTTCCCCAACGTCGCATACACAGGAATTCCCGGGAATGCCGTCCGCAATTCGCTCATCTCAAATTCAATCGTCTTCAGCACAAACGCCTGGTACTCCGCTGCCGTTGAACCGGCCATCAGCTTCGCAAACCGGCAATCGAACCCATGCGCAATCAGGTCCCCGCTCACAGTCATCAGCTTGGCGTCAGCTGCCTTCGCGCGCATCGCCTGCAGGCTCGACTCCAGCAGCGCAAACGGCGTATCCACGCCACGCGCGTGGCAGCTCCCTTGCAGCGAATCGAAAGCCTGCTGCTGGCCGGCTGAAGGCGCATCCAATAGAATCCTTCTCCACTCGCTCACGGGTGCCGCCGCCAGGTGCTTCACCTTGCCTGGATCATGAAATGGATCAAAGTGAATGTCGCTGATCAGCAGTGCGGAAACCGTTTGCCCCGCACCCTGCTCTACGCGCGCAACCGTGCCCTGCGCGGTCGCAATCGAAGCAGCTCCGCAAATCGCAGCCATCGCCAGAAGAGAAGAAGGCAAGGAGGAGCGCATCCCGAAAATCATCATTGTGCATCCATAGTAAGGGATACCGGCAAAATCACAGTGAAATCCATGCCTGCTGATTGCCGCGTTCAGGTCACGCATTCATTGCAGCGGGAACCGCCCGTCCGCCACACCAGCCACCTCAACCCGCATCGCAAACAGACTCCCCGAAAGCCTGTTCGCTGAGCGCGCGCTTGTAATGTAAAGTGTCTTCCGATCGTCCCCACCAAACGCACACGTCGTCGGCGTCGACACCGGAAGTTTCACCGTCCGCACAACCGTGCCATCTGGAGCCACCCGAATCAGGGTTCCCGTCCAGGGCCGCGCGTTCCAAAGGTATCCTTCCACATCCATCGCCGATCCATCTGGAACGCCCTGTCCGTAGCCCACCAGGAACGGCTCCTCCCGAGAGATCTCGCCCGTCTCCGCGTCGAAATCAAACCGGTCAATCCGATTTGCAATCGAGTCTCCAAAATAGAAACTCTTCCCGTCCAGGCTCCACGCAACTGTATTCGAAATCCCGATGCCCCGCTTCCAGACTAATGCCGAACCATCCGGATCAATGCGGTACAGTTCCCCATCGCTGAATTCGACATCGAGATTCTCGCCTTGCACGCCGACGTTGTTCCGCATCGTCCCCGCCCACAACGATCCGCGCGGATCAATCGCCGCGTCGTTGAAGCGCATTCCCGGCCAGCTATCGAGCTTGAAAATAGGCTCGAAACTTGGATGCGTCCCCGGCGACCACAAGCCCACCTGCGAACCCAGCACCAAAAGCAGTCGATCCGGATCGGTCGTCAGGTTTACCGTCGTCACCGGCTCATCAAACTGCCACGTCCGCGTCGACTCCGACGCAGCATCGAAGCGATGCACCAGAAACCGGTTAATGTCTGTCCAATAAAGCGCGCGCTCCTCGGGATGCCATACCGCGCCCTCTCCGCAGATATCCCCTGCCGGCACAACACAGCAAATTTCGTCCGTCATTCAGACCTCATCTCCGTCACCAGGCAAGCGTATAATTCAGCGAACCGCAGCAACAATCGTTCTCACCAGCAGCACACCCACCGTCGCCCCAGGATCCACCTTCCCGATCGAATTCTCACCCTGGTACGCAGCCCGACCGTGCACAGCCTTCATTTGCTTCGTCGACTCAAGCCCCTTTTCCGCCGCCGTCAACGCTACGTGCCACGCCTCCGAAAATGATTCTCCAGGGTCCGCCGCCTGCAACGCGTCCACCGCCGGCAGCAGCGCATCCACAATCGTCTTCTCCCCCGGCTTGCACTTGCCGCGATCCATGATCCCCCGCACAAACCCGCTCAACAGCAACGTTGAATCAGCCAGCGAGATCGCTTCCTTCCCTGCTATTTCCTTGCCCGCTTTCATAAATCCCGAAGCAATCAGCGTTCCCAGCGTTGACGGCGCCTCTTTCGCAATCGCCATCCCCGACAGCAACAGTAACCGGCCCGCATCCTTCTCCGCGTAAGCCTGCGCCGCATTCGAAGCCGCCACAAACCCTTTCGTCATCGTGATACCCAGGTCGCCATCGCCCGCCGCCGCATCCAACTCTGTCAGCAAGTCAAAGTTCTCCGCCATCGTCCGCGCCAGTTTCGCAAACAGCCCCTGTAGGTCCGCAACACTCAAACTGCTTTTCATCGAAACCTCTACCCATCTCTATTTATGCCTGTGAGAAAAACGGAGTCTGGGCGCCCTGATCCAGCAGCCCCGCCAGCTCAGCGTCCAGCTTGAGAATGCTGATGGAAGCCCCCGCCATCTCCATCGATGTAGCAAACTCGCCCACGTACGCGCGATGAATCTTCACGCCCATCCCTTTCAGCGTCTGATCCACACGGCCGTACAGCACATAAAGCTCCTCCAGCGGCGTCGCGCCCAGGCCGTTCACCAGCACCGCAACCTCGTCCCCCTGCGCGCACGGCATATCCTCAAGAATCGTCCCCAGCACCTGGTCCACCACGGCATCCGCCGGCTGAATCGGCCCGACCTTTACGCCCGCCTCGCCGTGAATTCCCATCCCAATCTCCATCTCGCCTTCTCCAATTGAGAATGTCGGCTTGCCCACCTCCGGAATCGTGCATGGCGAAAGAGCCACGCCCATGCTCCGCACCCGCGAGGCCGTCTTCTCCGCAACTGCCTTTACCTCGTCCAGGCTCGCCATGCGTGCCGCCAGCGCCCCGGCAATCTTGTAGATAAAGAAAATCCCCGCCACCCCGCGCCGTTTCGCCTCATTTCCCTTCGGCGCAGAAGCCACATCGTCCGCACCCAGCACCTGCTCCACCCGAATGTCATCCACCGCAGCCATCTCGGCAGCCAACTCAAAATTCATCACGTCGCCGCCGTAGTTCCCAAAGATGTAGAGCACACCTGCGCCCGCATCGATCGCCTTCGTCACCTCCAGCATCCGGTCCGCGCTTGGCGACTGAAACACCCCGCCCACACAGCACCCGTCCAACATGCCTTCGCCCACATAGCCCAGGAACAACGGCAAATGCCCGGAGCCGCCGCCTGTTGCCAGCGCCACTTTCCCCTTCTGCTTTCTCGCGGAGACAAGGCACCGCAAATCTCCGTTGACGCACTTCACCTGGTCTGGATGTGCTGCATATATCCCTTCCAGCATTTCATCCACCATGTTTTCCGGCTGATTAATCAGCTTTCTCATCGTCCACCCTCTCGTCCATTCTGTTCGCGACTCAGCATACTCCCCGCCGCAGCACATTCCATTCGAGCGCAGGGGGTGAATGCAACCAGTCCATCACGTTCTGATCCCGTTACACATTGATTTCCGACCGATGCAGCGCCAGGTACTTCTCCACCGCCGTACCCTCGGCGAGTGTAAGGCTGGCCAGCGGCTCTGTCAGCACCGAACTGCAAATCCCCAGCAGTCCCAGTCCACACTTCACGCCGCGCAGCGGATTATTCCCGTGATAAAAAGCTTTCGTGAAAGCCAGTACTTCCTGATGCAGCGGCCGCACCCGCGCCATGTCCCCTGCAACCGCCGCGTTGAACAAATCCACATAGAGCTTCGGATAAATATTCGATCCCGCCGCCATCCCGCCATGCCCGCCAAACAGAACGCATTCCGCCAGCAGTTC
>Ga0302320_10029023_pt1 | contig 10598 bp, 11 predicted proteins | sample Bog_T0_3_FD_202130 | JGI IMG/M metagenome (GOLD analysis project Ga0302320, IMG submission 202130) | Peat permafrost microbial communities from Stordalen Mire near Abisko, Sweden - Bog_T0_3 | ecosystem: Environmental > Terrestrial > Soil > Wetlands > Peat | place: Sweden: Abisko, Stordalen Mire... | reverse complement strand
GACGGTGATTTCGAGTTGGTGAGTCGAATTACCGTCAATGCGGAGGCCATGCACCTCGACCGCCGTGCGCTCTTTGACGGTCCGCCGCAGCGCAACGGCGAGCTGTGTTCGTATGGCGGGCCGGGCCATGACATGGATATTCCAGTTCGCCTTGCCGGCCGCAGGTTCGAGATACTGTCCCGTGTGTCCGCTGATGTAGATGATGTCCCCGAGTTCGTTCACCAGGACGGCCGCAGGGGAGAATTTCTGCAGCAGCAGCTGATCTGCCAGCGCCTGCACGTTCGCGGTAGGGGATGACTGCTGTGACATGGGCAACTCCCGCACAGGCGTGCGCGCTGAAGTTCGTCGATAGACAGGGAAATCCGCGGCACCAAACGTTGCCGCATCGGGGCTGCGCCGGTAAAGTCTCGATTTCGACGACAGGGGCGGAAATAGATTCTGCGCCGTTCCCACGGACTCCGATACGCCGAGCATCAGAATGCCGCATGGGAGAAGGCTGTAGTGAAATAGTGGCAGGAGGCGTTTTTGAAGGGTGGCATTGAAGTAAATAAAGACATTGCGACAGAGCAGCAGATCGAGCCGGGTGAACGGCGGATCCATGATCAAATCGTGCTGAGCAAATCGCACCATGTCGCGGATACGCGGGTCAATCAGGTAGCCGTCACCCTGCGTGCGGAAAAAGCGTGACAGGCGCTCCGCCGAGACATCCGCGAATATCGAGGCGGGGTAGCGTCCTCGCCGGGCGAATGCAATCGCATCCGCGTTCAGATCCGTGGCAAAGATCTGCAACGTGGATGCGGCCGGGCCGGCCGATCGCTCTCGGGCCTCCACGAAGGCCATCGCGAGTGAGAAGGCTTCCTCACCGGTGGAGCACCCGGCAACCCAGGCACGAAACCGCCTGTCGGGCCCGGCGCGAGATAACAGTTCCGGGAGCACGATGGAATTGAGTTCTTCCCAAGCTTCCGGATCCCGGAAGAAATTCGTCACCCCGATCAGCATCTCCTTGAAGAGCAAATCGAGTTCCGAGGGGTTTGCAACCAAGAAGGCTGCGTATTCTGTCATCCTCTTGACGCCCTGTATGGCCATGCGCCGCTCGATGCGACGCCGCAGCGTGCTCGACTTATACAGCGTCAGATCGTGCTTGCTGCGCGCACGCAGTAAATCGAGGATGGAATCCAATGTTCCGGCCGCGACGTCCTCGGCGCCGTACGAGGGCGCTGTTGCGCCAGATTGCGCGCCTATGACGAGTAGGATGCGTTCCGGCAGATCAGAGGGGAGCCCAACAACATCCGCCGCTCCGGCCGCGATCGCGCTCTTCGGCATGGAATCAAACTGTGCCGACCCCGGCTCCTGCGCAAGCGTCAACCCGCCTTGCGTCTTGATCGCCTGCAGACCGAGCGTCCCGTCCGACCCCATGCCCGATAAGATGACCCCGATGGCGCGGGCCCCCTGATCCCCGGCGAGGGAGCAGAAGAGCACGTCGATGGGCAGGCGCAGCCCGCGTGGCTCGCTGGGCTCGGCGAGACGCAGAAGCCCGCCCTTCACTGTGAGTTCGGTGTTGGGAGGAATCACGTAGACGGCGTCGGGTTCCACCCGCAAGGACGCCGTCACCTCGCGAACGGGCATCGACGTCGCCCGTTGCAGCAGTTCGGTCAACATCGCTTTGTGCGTCGGGTCCAGATGCTGCACGACAATATATGCGAGGCCGCTCGGTACCGGCACATGAGCGAGAAACTGTTCCAGCGGCTCAAGACCGCCCGCGGAGGCGCCCAGTCCGACGATGCGCGTCGGCGCGCGGTACTTTTCTGAGGAATTGCTCGTTGGCGTCGGCAGGTTCATGGGCTTTCCTGGCCGTATTGTCCATCGAAACCGCCGCCGGTGCGCCGGAGAATGGTCCGACCGAGAGGGGCCGGGCGCTGAGCCAGCTTGGGTTCGACGACAATCGTCGCCTTCCTCAGACCGTGAAGCTTGCGTGTGTCCCAACGAACAGACTGACGAATTGCGATGCGCGCAAAATCACACCTTCGGATCAAATGAACCCGCTTCTGGAGTCGACCATGTTACGCAGTGTCACGGAGCTTGAGAAATACACGGGCATCCATCGGCATTATCAGCGACAGGGCTACTGGCACATCAAGAATGAACGTGAGGCCGCCTGAACCGGGCTCGATTGGCGCGCCTGGTCGAATCACGCGTGGGAGATTCTTTTGATCGATGGCTCCGACAATCCGAGACAAAATCACTCCGTCCGCAATGGGCGCCACATTGACAGCATATTCGGAGAACGTGATGCAGAATAATGATCCAAAAAGTGAAAACAAGGCGCTTAAAGAACGGGCTGCCAAGACCAGGGACGTCGAAGCGCGTCTCAAAAGCACGGAACGAGAACATCAGCGACTTCGCGGCAAGGCGGCTCATCAGAGCGGCGAGAAATCCACTCGTTGAAGAACTCCGAAGGTCCAAGTCATTGTTCGAAGAGTCATGCGGTAAGGCCGCAAATCGTGAATCGAAACGTTGGCTATGCGGGCTACCTCAAGGTTCATGAGTTGCGCATTGAGCTGGCGGACGGAACCCTGGTGTCCCGAGATGTCGAGACACATGGCGACGCAGCGGGAGTGCTTCCCTACGATACGGAGCGCCGATGCGCGCTCGTGGTGCGGCTATTTCGCGCCCCGGTATTCGGCACAACGAGGGAAATGGTCCTGGAGGAAGCCTGCGCCGGCGTGATCGAAAAGGAAGATGACGAAGTGGCGGCGCGCAGGGAAGCTTACGAGGAACTTGGCGTGTCGTTGCTCGCCCTTGAGCGCGTGGCGCGCATTTGGTCGAGCCCCGGTGTTTCGACAGAGCGGCAGTCCTTGTTCCTCGCACCCCATGTGGGGCGTTTTGATGCGGATTATCCGCCTCTCGCCCTTAAGTTATTGCCCAGAACCTGCCAAATGCCATGCGCAACGGGTGCAACGAGGTGTCCGGCATCGAGTTGGGCCCAGAATTTTTCAGCCGAGTTTGCGCCTCCACAGCGGTAAGGCCCGCCGCAATCTTCGGGTCGGCGATAACCCCTACCGTTGCAGCCGCGGCACTCAACGCTGCCAACCCGGGCGTTGTGCCTCGCAGTCGAGCGCGGCTCGCATCTCGCCTGGAGCGGGTGATCCATGTTTGGGCCTCAAATCAATTCAGACCAGCCCCGTCGATTCCCCTTCTCGATTCAATTCAGGTAGGGCCCGCAACTTCTCTGCGGCCGACAGCGTCGGATCAGTGCTGACAAAGTACGTGCGCCCCAGCGCAAGCATGGCGTCAGCTGCAGGGTGATCATCTGTAGTTTCTTCGCCTCGGCGTGGTTGATCCAGATAATCGCGTGATAACCATCGCTCACGTACAAGCTCCTCCACCAAAGAGTGTATTTTCTGCCGAATCGGGGTGTCCCTTCCGTACGCTGAACCACAGAAGTAGGTATCGAAGGTGGGCCGCTGATCAGCACATCGAAGTGCGAAGCCAGCGACTTGTCGTGCGGCGATACAATTGGTGCTACTGCGCGGCGGGAACCAAACGGATGCGGGTGATTTCCGCGGGAACGCCGAATCGGTTCGGCGGACCCCAATAGCCGGTTCCGCTGCTCACATAGACCCAGAGCCGCTTGAGCCGGTGCAACCCCGCGGTGAAGGGCTGGAAATATCGTACGAAGTGATTCCATGGCCAGAACTGCCCGCCGTGTGTGTGCCCGGAGATCTGCACGTCGAAACCGGCGTGTTCGGCGGCGTCGGCGGAACTCGGTTGATGCGCCAGCAGAATCTTCGCGCCCGCATCGGGCGGAGCGCCGTGAAGAGCGGCCGCCGGGTCGCTTTTCTGCGCGGCATCGAAGCGGTGAGCGCTGTAGTCGGTTACGCCCGCCAGGACGAGCAGCGCACCGTCGTGCTTGAGAACCACGTGCTGGTTTTTGAGGACCGTCAATCCAAGCCTGCGGATCTCCCGCGTCCAGTCGGCCTCGCCGGAGTAGTACTCGTGGTTTCCGGTGACGAAGTACGCGCCGTGGCGGGCGGCGAGCTTGGCCAACGGTGCCGTGTGCCGGGATAATTCCTGCACGCTACCGTCCACCAAATCGCCCGTCACCGCGATCAAGTCGGCGTCCAATCGGTTCACGCGATCGACGAGCCGCTCGACGAACCCGCGCCTGATCGTCGGTCCCACGTGCACGTCGCTGATTTGGGCAATCGAGAAGCCGTGCAGCGCTTTCGGCAGGCGCGCGATGGGGATCTCGACCTCGACCAGGCGCGGCCGGCGCGAGATGAGCAGTCCGATGAAAGTTGCCGCCAACGTCAAGGCCACGGCGTAGCGGGCCGAGATCACGGTCAACGCGTCCATTTGCGCCGTGCTCAGCAGCAAGTGCGCGGCCAGGAGAAGAACATCTCGAAGCACGGTGGCGACGAACAGCGTGGAGAAGAAGCCCATGGCGATCAGTCCGACCCACGCGAATTTGTCTGTCCGCCTCACGGACATGGGCACGATGGCACATGCGGCGATCAGCACGACGACGCCCGCGACCACACCGGCCGGGCCGCCCGCCAGCGCCGGAAGCAGGCGCCAACCCATATAGAGCGGCAGGGACGCAATCAGCCAGAGGGGATGCAAAAATCGGCGACGAACAGCCATCAGCGCACTACCTTGGGGGTTCACGCCCAAGTTCAAGCCGCGGCGAGCGATTTATCTCAAGGGCGGCGCGGCCGGCGCAGCGATTCCATTCCCTTGAATTCCACGAATTGCGTCGTCGTGGCCCAGAGATAGTCTCCGTAGAGGAAGGGCTCGAAGGAATTTGCGGGATCGATCGGCAGCGGGCGAATTTCTGCATCTGCGCGCGCTTCATAAAAGAACGGCACGGACATTCTTTCGCGCCCGGTACCGATGACGCGGTGCTCGGTCGCCTTGATTCTCCCCCCGCTCCAGCGCTCGAGAACCTTGCCGAAGTTTACGGCCAGGGTCCCTTCGGTATGCGGCACATCCAACCATTCGCCATTGCGATGGCGCGCCTGGAGGCCGGGGACTCCGTCTTGAGCGAGCAGCGTCAAGAAGCCGGAATCGACGTGCGGCGCACCGGTCACGTAGTGGCGGTTGCCTCGATGCATCACCCACAGGTTCGGATCCGCCTGCGCGGCCTCATCGGCATCGGTGCGCAGCGGATAGCGGATCAATCGCAGCGTCGACAAGCCCCGCTCGAATGCCGCGTCGAAATAGCGCTCGGGCAAGAGCAAGCTTCGTGCGACGGAACGCATCAGCGCCTGGCTCGCAAGCACCATTCCCAGGTAGTAGCGTGCGGCCGACTCCCTCCACCCGGGCAGCAGGTCCTGCGAGGGAAGAGGTGTCGCCTCTCGCAGCGGATCATCGTCCTGCACCACCGCCGCTCCGTACGCAACATCCGGCCCGAGATCGATGCCTTCCTTGCTGGTCAGGAAGCCTCGCTGCGCCGGAAACCAGCCGCGGTACACATTCGGATTCGACGCATCGAACTTTTGGCGCCACAAACGCCTTGTCACGCGCTCGGACAACTGAAACACGCGCAGCAGGTCGGTTAGCGAATGCCGATCGACCGGCAGGTCCGGCGCGAAACCGCGAGCCACGAAGAAACCCACCGTGCGCGCCGCATCCAAGATGGCCCGATCGGCGCAGCCGCGATCCGTCGACGCCTCCTGAAATAGCGCCGATACGTCGATCAATGGTATGGATGTTTCAGTCACCATGGCTGCGCGTGCGGCACCGTATAATCTCACGTTTGAGTGTGCGAGGCGTTACATGGGTCCATATGTCGATTCGGTTGCTTCAGACGAAACGCTTCCCGCGTCCACGAGCGTCGTGGTCATCGGTGGCGGCATCATCGGTACGTCCGCGGCGCTGTCGCTTGCCGCGCGCGGGATTCCGGTCGTGCTCTGCGAAAAGGGCTACATCGCCTGCGAGCAATCCAGCCGTAATTGGGGCTGGTGCCGCCAAGCCGGCCGTGATGAGCGGGAAATGCCGCTGATCGTCGAGAGTCTGCGGCTGTGGCGCGATATGGATCGCTTGACCAATACCGCGATCGGGTTCCGCGAGTGCGGCGTCATGTATGTCGGCACCTCGGAAGACGACGAGAAGCGCTTCAACGCGTGGCTCGACATGGCGCGGCCCTACAACATCGGCAGCCGTATCGTCCGCGGTGACGAGCTCAAGGGGCTGATGCCAGGCGCGCAACGCGAATACCGCTGCGCTCTGCACGTGCCGAGCGACGGGTGCGCCGAGCCGCAGAAGGCCGCCCCGGCGATTGCGCGTGCGGCGCAGCGCATGGGCGCCACCATCCTCGCGCACTGCGCGGTGCGCGGAATCGATCGGGGCGCCGGCCGCGTCAACGGCGTCATCACCGAGCGCGGAACCATCGCGTGCGAGGCCGTGATATTGGCCGGCGGCGCTTGGACGAGCCTGTTCTGCGCCAGCATCGGTGTGCGACTGCCTCAGCTCAAGGTGCTGTCCTCGGTGATGCGCACGGCACCGGTCGCCGCGGGGCCGGACACCTGCACGTACATGGACGATTTGGGATACCGCAAGCGGCAGGACGGCGGTTACACCATCGCCCGAGGCACCGGCTACATCGTGCCAATGGTCCCGGATTCTTTGCGCTATTTGCGCGAATTTCTGCCGACCATCCGCAAAGAAGCGTCGGCGCTCAACCCCCGGTTCAACGCACAATCCTGGCGCGAACTTCGTGCGCCGCGGCGTTGGGCGCTCGATCGGCCCAGTCCCTTCGAGAAAATGCGCGTGCTCGATCCCAAACCGAATCGAACGCTGAATCGAGATGCCCGCGAAGCGATGATCCTGCTGTACCCGCAATTCAAGGGCGTGCCCATCGTGCAGGAGTGGGGTGGATACATCGACGTTACGCCGGATGTGGTGCCGTATATCAGCCCCGTGGGCGCCGTCCCCGGGCTCACCGTCGCGACGGGATTCTCAGGACACGGCTTTGGGATCGGTCCCGGAGCCGGGCGGCTCGCTGCGGATCTCGCCACGGCTCAAACGCCGTCGGTCGACCCCACGCCATTTCGCGTTTCACGGTTCAGCGACGGATCGCCGATTGTTCTCGGTCCGGAAATCTGACCGGCTATTGCGGCTTGCGGAACTTGAGCACGAAGTTGTCTGCCTCTCCGATGGCTGCGTATTTGGCGCGATCCTTGTCGCCCTGCGAAAACGTGGGCGGTAATGTCCACACACCGTCCACCCAGTTTTTCGTGTCCTTGGGATTGGCGTTGATCTCGGATTTGCCGGCGAGCACGAATCCGGCCTTCTGCAAGAGCTCGATGGCATAGTCCTCGCGCACGTAGCCGTCAGCCGCCTTCGGATCCTGCGCTTTGTCATTCCGTCCACGGTGCTCCTCGATGCCGAGAATTCCACCGGGCTTGAGGGCGCCAAAGCACGCCGCGAGCGCCTTGTCCGCATATCCGCCGTCCATCCAGTTGTGGAGATTGCGGAACGTCAGAATGAGATCTGCGGATCCCGCAGGCGCGATCTCAAAATGTCCGGGCCCGAGCGTGGTCTCGTGAACGGTTCCCATGCGGCTTTTGAGCGAGGCGACGCGGGTGTGCCAACGCGCATTGGTCTGGTCGCTCTCAGCACTTCCAGCGGGCTCCAAGGAGGCATAGTAAGTACCGCCGCCGGCGGCAAGATAAGGCCCGAGGATCTCGGTCCAGTAGCCGCCGCCCGGCCACAGCTCGACCACCGTCATGGTGGGCCTGATTCCGAAGAACGCGAGCTCCGCCGCAGGATGACGCGCGCTGTCGCGAGCGACGAAATTCGTGCTGCGTGACGAGTCTGCGACCGCCGCGGTCAACGCGGAATCCGGGGCTGCTGCCAGCGCAGCGGCACTGAACGCCAGCGCCGCCAACGTCAGTATGAGAGCTGCAGGCCGAGTGCGCAGTATTTCCATTGGAGTCGCTTCCTGAATTCAAGGGCGGTCATCGTACTCCAGGGCCCGATGACAGCTCAATCCTATTTGGACTCCTGCGTGAGCAGCGGCGTGACCAACTTTTCGAGGCGCTCGGGCGTCCAAGGTGAACGCCAGCACGGTAAGGCCTTGTGAGGCGTGCTGCTTCGCGTAAGCGGAGAGCAGCGGCAATTCTTGCCGGCACGGTCCGCAACATGTTGCCCAGAACGTGAGAGTCACCACCTGGCCGGCAAGGTCCCCGGTCGATATGTGCTGCCCGTCGAGCGTCACGAGCGTTGCGGGAGGCGCCGGCCGCCCCAATTGCAATGCGTTGGCGGCGGCATCGCCGGCGATGCCCAGGAGGGCAAGTGACGCCGCCGCGGCGGCGCTGCGCAGAACCTGGTTCATGGCGTCTCCCCGGAGGCCGATACGCCGGGCTTGCGGATCCGAAACGGCGCGCTGATCGACCCGCCGCCTTTGAAGTGGAGTGTCACGTCGACAACGGTGGTGTGCTCCAGCGACTCTCTGGCGTCGAACAGCATGAAGTGGTAGCCCGCGGACTCGAAATCGAGCGTCGAGTGCGGGTTGATCAGGATTTCGTCTACCGGCTCCATTTGCACAACGGTGCCGCGGCGTACATTCCGGTGAATGGAGACAGTCTTGAATGCGGGGCTCATGGCGGCGGTGAGCACTTCGGGCTTGTCACCGAAATTTGTCAGCGTTGCATAGCCGCCCGCCGGCACGCCTGCGGGAAGCCAGCGGATCCATGCCGCATCGACGCGCACACTTGGAGCGGACGGATCGGCGAGTGCCGACGAGGCAAACACCCAGGCCGCGGCGATGAGGGCCCTGCGCCGCTCAAGATGCATAACTCACTCCCACGGTGCCGGTCCAATGCGGAAATAATTGATAGCCGCTCAAGCTGCTATAAGCCGGCACTTGCACGACGGCGTACGCGTACAGTCCGCTCGCGACGAGAGCGGTGACGCCCGGGCTCAAATAGGCGACTGTGCCGGCCGTGTCGGGGCTGTCGGCCAGGGCACCTTGATCGGCGCTACGTCGCAGCAGGTTCAATTGAAGCTGAGGCACCCAGCGCGGATCGGCCTCGTAGCGCACGCCGACGACGGCGGTGGCGGCGTTGCCGGGGCGAAAATCATTGCCGGGCTGATTCTCGCGGTGTGCGATCGCGGACTCGAACTGCGCGCTTGCGAACGCATCGAAGTCCTGGCTGATGGCCTCATAGTAATCGGCGCCGACGATGATATCCGTGCTGCCGGTGCCCGCCTGCAGGCTCGCATCGAGCGGGCAGCCCGCATTCGGTCCGTTGGAGAAGTCGACCGCCGTGCCGAACTGACCGGTCGGCAGTTTCAGTCCCAGCTGCACGCCCAGGTTGTGCGTGGCCAGGATTCCCTGATAGCCGGCGATCAATTTGACGTCGCCCAGATTGGAAACATGGGCGCCGCTGATTTGATCGGGGGAGGTCTCGGCGGCCGTGTAGGGCTGTTGCTGCTGCCCGTAGGTCGTGTGATCGCGTGAAACGTACGGAACCTGCAGTGCGAAATTCCAGTCGGCGTCGGGGCGATACGTCACGCCCAGGGTGTAGTAGCGGTTGATGGTTTGCTTCTCGATTTCACCCCCGCCAAGCGCGGGATTCGAGGGGTTGTTCACCGCGGCGGCGGGGCTGACGGAACTCGTGCCCGACCGCAGTTGGTCCTGGTCGATGTAAGTGTATTCAAGATTGATTCGCCAACCGGAGGCGGCGGAATAGCCCATGGCGGCGTCAGAATTGACCGTGCAGCCACAGGTGGCGCACGCCCAGCCGGCGCCCGGTACCAGCGACGCGCACAGGGCGGCCACACCGGCGCGGTTGATCGGATAAAACATGGCGGAGTCCTCGCAATCACGATTTCCACTCGAGACAGATCGATGACCTGAACGCGCGCTGCGGTTCGGCGGCGCGCCTCATCAGGAACGTAGGACGAGTTCAGGCGATGTCGGGAGGGGCTCGGGCTCGATGGGCGCTTTGAAGTTCATTGCGCAGCAGTACGGGCACGAAAGCCTGGATCGGCTGCGACAATACGGCGCCGGCTGCGCCAAGCACCGGAAAATCGGTTGTGGGGCCCGAAGCGGGCGCGCTGCCGAAGGGACAGTGCTCGAAATGACCGTGCCCTGCACCATGATGCGCGTGGTGAGCCGGCATCTGCGCGGACAGACCCGTCGGGCAGATCTCGAGCTGGAACGGCATGCCGCCGGCCGGCATGAACCCGGCCGGGATGTACGCTCGAAACAGCAGCACAGCCAGGATCCAGCCGCTGGATAGGCTTCTTCCGCCCCTTGTTGGCGAGGTAAGCATCGCACCTGAACCATGCCAGAAGGCGCTCAGCGGCTCAAGTCGCACGCTTCACGAACCGGGCCCGTTTGGTCCGAATCCGCGGCCTTTTGCGATTGTCGTCGAGTCCTCCTCGTTTCGCGCCCGGCGACCGCCCCGGTTGACGTCATCGGACGGGTCTTGCTCGACCCGCCCCGAGCGCTGCCGCATTCATCTTTCGTGGTGGAACGAAGTGTTCATAAGGGGCGCCCGGCAGACTGAGCGCATGGACCCTGCGGCGTTTGCCGAGCGAATCCGGAAAGCCACTCATGAGATTGACCTGCTTCATCCGCTATCAGA
>Ga0302320_10029022_pt1 | contig 10598 bp, 14 predicted proteins | sample Bog_T0_3_FD_202130 | JGI IMG/M metagenome (GOLD analysis project Ga0302320, IMG submission 202130) | Peat permafrost microbial communities from Stordalen Mire near Abisko, Sweden - Bog_T0_3 | ecosystem: Environmental > Terrestrial > Soil > Wetlands > Peat | place: Sweden: Abisko, Stordalen Mire... | reverse complement strand
TGAAACAGAATATTTAGCGCAAATCGCGTCGACTAAGGCGCTGAAAACAAACAAGTTCTTTGCAGAGGGATATAAAATCGAAAATAGACAAATCGTACCACAATGCGGGATATATGCGGGCGGCCAGATTCCTGACACCCCACCCCGGGGTCCGATCCAGAATCCGGGTCAGAAAAAACAGAAAGCGGGCAGACACCCCGCTAAAAATCGGCCTGTGAGACTGTGAGGTTAATAAATCATAGCAAAATCAGCAACTTACAAGAAAAATCTGACAATTCCGCACTTTCGGTGGGAATGGGCGCCTGTGATGGATTTTGCCAACGGAAAACCGCTCGACGCCGATAGCGAAACCAGGGCTGCTGTATCCCGAAAGCACGGACTCCAAGTTGACGCCACCATCAGGGAGCGGCAACCCGGCACAAAACTTAACAGGACACGATAACCCTGGTTTCGCTCTAGCGCCGCTGGTAAAACGGCAGCACAATCAGCATGGCAAGACCAATGGCCACGGCCAGCGCCAGCGCAATCAGACTATAGAGAAGCACGAGGTTGGGGCCCCGCGAAGCTTCGCTGTCGGGTTCGTCCCCTGGACGCCCCACGTCATTCATATTTGAGGGCATCCACGGGATCCATCTGCGCCGCGCGCGTAGCGGGCACGGTGCCAAAAACGACGCCGACCGCGGTGGCTGCGGCCATTGCAATCACTACGGAAAGCCACGAGGTAGGAAAGTCGTAGTCGGTAAAGAGGCGAACGGAAAACGGCAAAGCGAGGCCGACGATGCTTCCTGCAACTCCCCCGGTGAGCGAGATGAGCACAGCTTCAGTGAGGAATTGCAGCTTGATCTCGCGATGAGTGGCCCCGAGCGCTTTACGTATGCCGATCTCGCGAATGCGCGAGCGCACATTGGCCAGCATGATGTTCATGATGCCCACGCCGCCCACGGCCAGCGTTACCGCCGACACCAGCACCAGCATCGCCGTCAGGGCGATGGTAATCTTGTCTGCCGTCACCAGCAGGTCGGTGAGCGTTTGCGGCTTGTAAATCGAGTTCTTGCGATGCCTCTGGCTAATTACATGAATAATGGTCTTCGAGGCGTCGTTCACCTCGTCCATTCTTTGCATGGAAAAGTAGATCTGGTTCACGCGCTCGGTTCCCGTAAAGTAGCGCGCCACAGCATAAGGCACCAGGATGGTTTCATCGGTGATCTCCGACATGCCGAAGTCGTCGACGCTCTCTTTAAACACTCCGATGATGGTGAAGGGAATGCCAAGGATTTGGAACGTCTGGCCGATGGCCGCGCTGGAACTGCCGTATCGTTCCTGCGCAAAGAACAGGCTCACCACGGCGCACTTGATGTGCATGTTGTCGTCCGTCTCATCGAAAAAACGTCCGTCAGTCACAACCAGGTTGCGAATGTACTGGTATTGAGAATTCACGCCCAGCACCGAAATGTCCTTTTGGATGCCGCCGGGGAAACTGACGCGATTATGCATGTCCAGCACGGGCGAGGAGTACATGATGCCGGGCACCTGCCGGTCCACATAGTCCATATCGTCAAGGGTCAGGTAATCGGTGTACCGCGCGCGCTCCGCCGGGGTGGCGCCTCCGCCTGCGTATTCCACCTCCACCTGGTTGGTGCCGATCTTCTGCAGAAGCTCGAGAACATATTGCCTGCCCGTGAGTCCGATGGTGACAACCAGAATCACCGAGGCCGTACCGATAACCATGCCCAGAGCCGTGAGAGCGAAGCGCGTCTTGCTGGCGCGGAAACTGTCCGCGGCAATCTTCAGAATCTCGCTCATCATCATGGTTTGGCGAGCGCTCAGCAACGTCTCCTGAAAGGCGGTGCGCCTCGCTTGCTCTCGGGTTTGCTCGCCGACCGGATTCATCGTTTCCTTACTCAACAAGATGCCAAGCGGGACTCCCAGGCTTCGGGAATAATGGCGAAATGCGGCACAGCGCCGGATTTGCCATCCCTGCTGATAGATTACGCGCAAGGCCGCGAGCGGGGAACCCGCTGCGCTCCAGTTACGCTGTGCCTGTCCGCGTTAACGGCCCGTGTCTACGGCTTCGGTTTCTGATCGGAAGCGCACTTCAGCGTATCCACTTGCAACCATTTGGAAACGTCGAGAGGCTTGCCCTCCATGCAGGTCGTCATCTTGTCACTTGGAACGCCCGTGAACTTGATGCCTGTACCGGCTTCGGGCTTCGTCCCCTTGAAGAAAAGGTTATAAAGAACGCCGGTCTTCACATCCTTCACCACCAGGCAACTGGCTTCCGCTCCGGCCGCAACGCACCCTTGGCCTTTTACGAATTTGGGTTCCTGCGCCGCGGCAACCGAAAATGTAACCGCCAGCAACGTGATCGCAGCTAACATGGTTCGTCTCATCGCATCCTCCACGTTGTTCTCGAGCCGTAGCTTTTAGCTGCCGGCCGTGAGCTAAAGGCTACCAGCTACAGCCAACAGCTTGCGCCTACAAGCGCACGCCACAGCGCCGCCAGGGATTCAATCGGAAGGGCCTCTGCACGCGCTTGTGCGGCAATACCCGCGCCTTCGAGTGCAGCCGCCGCAGCCGGAGGTGCAATACCAGCGGCGCGCAGATTATTGTTCAGCGTCTTCCGTTTTTGCGCGAAGGCCTGCCGCAGGAAGCGCAAAAAACCGCTTTCATCTACGCACAGTTCCTCGAAGCGCGGCGCAAACCGCCAGCGAAACACCGTGGAATGTACCTTGGGCGGCGGCGAAAATGCCGATGGCGGCAGCGTGAACAATTGTTCGGCCGGCCCGTACAACTGCACGGTTACCGAGAGCAGCCCATAGTCCCGCGAGCCCGGCGCAGCCGTTACGCGCTCCGCAACTTCGCGCTGCACCATCAGCACCGCCAGGTCCAGCGCCGAATGGCTGGCCGCGAGCTTGAGCAGAATCGGTGAAGTGATGTAATACGGCAGGTTGCCCACCACGCGCAGCGGACCACCGGCCTCGGCCGCCGCTGCTGCGAAATCAAAATGCAGAACGTCCTTTTCAATCACCGCTACGCGCTCGGGGTCAAACTGCCCCCGCAATCCTGCGGCAAAGTCACGGTCCAGTTCAATGGCCAACACGCGTCCGGCCCGCGCTGCAAGCGCTCCGGTAAGCGCGCCGCGGCCGGGACCAATCTCGACCACGGTCTGCCCCGCGAGATCGCCCAAACTGGCCACGATGCGCTGAACGGCCTGTTCATCCACCAGGAAGTTTTGCCCGAGCTTGGGTTTTTGCGGCATCTGCTACCGATGGTAGACGACGGAAGCAGAAGACCGCGCGTTTTGCGCGATCCTTCGCGCCCGTTACACTGAATCCAGATGCCGCACACATTTCCCGAACGAACCGCGAGGCCCTTTTGCTGATCGATTCTCACGCGCACCTGGACAGTCCCCGTTACGCGGACGACCGCGAAGCCATGCTGGGCCGCGCCTGGGAAGCCGGCGTGGAAGCCGTGCTCTCGATCGGCATCGGCGAAAGCCCTGCGGAGATGCACCAGGCGCTCAGTCTCTGCCGCGAGTTCAACGGACGTCTTGGCCTGCCGCGGCTCTACGCGAGCGCGGGCATCTATCCGCACAGCACCGTCGATGCTGACAACAAGGCTCTCGCCAAACTGGACGCGCTTCTCGCCGAGCCTGAGGTCATCGCCTGCGGAGAGATTGGCCTCGACTATTATCACGAAGGCGCACCACGCGAGGTGCAGCGCACGGGCCTCGCGCGGCAGTTAGAAATCGCCGCCGCGCGCCGCCGGCCTATCCTCATCCATTGCCGCGGGACGAATGAGTCAACAGACGCCTGGGATGATCTTTTTCCGGTCTTGGATGAGTATTGGGGGAGAACCGGACTTGGCGGCATCATGCACTGCTTCGGCGCTGGCTGGGAACAGGCGCGGCGCTCGCTCGACATGGGATTCATGGTCTCCTTTGCCGGCAATCTCACGTATCCCAAGGCGCAGCCGCTCCGCGATGTGGCTGCACGCATGCCGATGGACGGAATACAGGTCGAAACCGACGCGCCCTGGCTCGCGCCTGCGCCGCAACGTGGCGAGCGCAATGAGCCAGCTTTCGTCGTCCAAACGGCCCGCACTTTGGCTGAGCTGCTCCACGTCTCCGAGGCCGAGATCGCCGCCGCTACGACGAAAAACTTCAACCGGCTGTTTCACCTTCAGCCAAACGTGGGAAACTGACAAGAGCAACCTTTTTCGGGGGTTTGGGAGGTAAGAGCCATGGCCCAGGACAATTCATTCGACATCGTTAGCAAAGTAGACATTCAGGAAGTGCGCAACGCCATCGATCAGGCGATCAAAGAGATTCGCCAGCGTTTCGACCTCAAGGACAGCCACTCCGAAGTGAACCTCGAGGGCAACGACGCCATCCAACTGGCGTCGGTTAACGAATACAAGCTGGAAGCCGTAAAGGATATTCTTAGCCAGAAGCTGGTAAAGCGCGGCGTCTCGCTCAAGAACCTGACTTACGGCAACATCGAGCCGGCCGCAGGTTCGAGCGTGCGCCAGAAGATCAGCCTGCAGCAAGGAATTCCCGTGGAGAAGGCCAAGGAGATCGTGCGCCTGGTAAAAGACTCGAAGAAGAAGGCGCAAGCCAGCATTCAAGGCGACACGGTGCGGATTTCCAGCAAGGACCGCGATGAACTGCAGGCCATTATCGCCCTGCTGCGCGGCAAGGAAATGGGTCTGGAGTTGCAGTTCACCAACTACCGGACGAATTGAGCGAACTACGGCGCGAGTCGCGCATCCTTCTCGAAATGTTCTAGAATCGGAGAGCTTTGAGCACATTCACCATAGCCTCGGCGAGAGAAGTCTTCGAGCTCCTGCGGGAAGATCTTGTTGCCGTAGAGCAGGAGCTTGGCCGCGACGCCGCGTCCAGCGTCAGCACCATCACGGAGATTGCCGAGTACCTGCGCGAAGGCGGCGGAAAGCGCATCCGTCCGTCGCTGCTGCTGCTTGCGGCGCACCAGCTCAACTACACAGGCCATGGCGCCATTCGGCTTGGCGCGGTCGTGGAGATGCTGCACACAGCCACTCTCGTGCACGATGACATCATCGACGGCGCTGACACGCGCCGCGGACGGCCTTCTGCCAACACTACTTGGGGCAACGAGAAGTGCGTGCTCGCCGGAGATTGGCTCTACATGCAGGCTTTCAAGGTGGCTCTGGAAGAGCGCAATCTGCGCGTTCTCGACCTGCTGATCGGTCTGACGCAGCAGATGGTTGAGGGCGAGTTGCTGCAGATTCAAAAGCTCGGCAAGACTGTCTCCGAGGCCGAATACTACGACCTGATCTTCCGCAAGACCGCTTGCCTGTTCTCGGTTTCCATGCGGCTCGGCGCTGTGCTCGCCGGCGCGACGGAAGCAGAGGAGACGAGGCTGGCAACTTTCGGCCGCGCTGTTGGACTCGCGTTCCAGATCGTTGACGATGTGCTGGACTTGACAGCTACGGAAGAAGTGCTTGGCAAGCCGGTTGCCAGCGATCTGCGCGAAGGCAAGGCGACGCTCGCCGTGATTCACTCCTTTGACCACGGAACTGCTGCCGATCGCAAGGCGATTCGCCGCGTCTTTGACGACCGCAGCTTTGAGAACGTCAGCCGCCAGCAGATTCGCGAGATTCTGGTGCGTAACGGCTCGGTGGAATACGCGATGGCCGCTGCGGATCGCTACGCCGAACAATCGCGTCAGGCGCTGGCGCCGCTTGCCGATTCCGACTACAAGCGCGCGTTGCTGTGGGTTCCGGATTTTGTGGTTGCGCGAGAGAAATAAGTGGTCAGTGGTCAGTGATCAGCTAAGAGCAGATAACAGACAGCTGCAAACGCATCCGATGAAAAAGAATTCCCAAGCACTCTGGACAGCGGTCGATCGATACTTTATCGATCTGCTTGCGCCTGCTGACGCGCAGCTTGACGCTGCGCTCAAGGCCAATCGCAAGGCTGGACTTCCTGCCATCGATGTTTCGCCGTTGCAAGGGAAATTTCTTCACGTTCTCGTGCAGATGATGCAGGCCAAACGCGTCCTCGAGATCGGAATGCTTGGCGGTTACTCGACGATCTGGATGGCGCGCGCGTTGCCTCGCGGCGGACGCATCGTTTCGCTCGAGTTTGAGCCGCGACATGCGGAGGTCGCTCGCGCCAATCTGCGTCGCGCTGGATTGTTGCGGCGCGTTGAGATTCGCGTTGGGCCTGCGCTCGCGAGTCTGCCGCAACTCAAAGCCGAAGGCGCTGGTCCGTTTGATTTCATCTTTATCGACGCCGACAAGGAAAACAATCCGCAGTATCTCGAATGGGCAATCAAGCTCTCGCGGCGCGGAACCGTGATCGTGGTCGACAATGTTGCGCGTCACGGAACGGTGATTGAAGCCAAGAGCAAAGCGCCGGATATTCGCGGCACGCGGCGATGTTTGGAAATGATGGCCGCGCATCCGCGCCTCAGCGCGGTCGCGTTGCAAACCGTCGGCGTGAAAGGCCTCGACGGCTTTGCCATGGCTGTTGTTCTGCGCTGAACGGCGGTTCCCGATTTTCTTTTCGATCTTATTGGGTGCAAAGGCTTCAGGCGGAAGCCGGAACGTCCCCATAGGACAAGGTCAAGACGGTAATGTCATCGTCTTGCCCGAACAACTCCCCTGTTTTGGCGATTTGGTCGGCCGATTCGCCGCTTAGAGCAGCCGATCGCTCAAAGCCGAGAACCGCACCGGCCTTGTCGCGAGCTTCGACGACGCCGTCGGTGAGCAGGGTGAGTTGCAGGCCCGGCGCAAGCTGGAAGCAGCTTTCGGCGTAGGTTGTGTCAGCAGATAGGCCGAGCGGCAAGCCATTTTCAAGCGGCAGCTCTTTGCCCGCGATGTACGGCGCGATGTGTCCTGCGTTGGCGATCGTCAGCTTGCCGTCCGCGTCGCAGCGGAGAACCAGGTAGGTGGTGAACCCGCCGTGACTGCGGGCCAGCATGCGGCGATTCATGGCGGCAGGCATACCTTTCCCGCTGACGTCGCCGATCACCGCCAGCAGGCCGCCGTCCGCGAGCGGCAGAACCTGGGAAAAATCGCCGCCTGCCTGTCCGGCGGGCTTGTAGACGCTCTGGATCTGGAAGCCGGGGATGGCCGGAATGTTGTCAGGGACGAGCACCTGTTGGACGACGCGCGCGGCCTCAAGCTCGCCGGCAAAGCGCTCTTCCGCGCTGCGCGTGCGGGTAAAGCGAAACACAAGAATCGCGAAGACGGCCAGCAGAAACAACGCGCCCGTGAACTGAGTGAGCTCAACCGGGAAGGGCGACTGCATGAGGTTGATGCGGTTGAACGCCCATCTCTGCCAACCCAGCCTGTAGGTAATTCGAGTCGCGATTTCTAAGAGTATTGCACCTGCGTCCAACACCACCGGCGCCGGACGGGAGATCGCAGACAATCCACCGCTTTTCCCGGGCGATCGCTCAAGTACTCCGGTCGTTGCGAAATAATAGGGCTGATGCCGAAGACGAAACTTGGACTGGATGCCGTTGGCTTCGACTTCGGCACGACTAACAGCGCGATCGCAATTCTTGATCAAGAACGCGAAATCCAGCTTGCTCAGTTTCCGTCGCTTGCGGGGCCGATCGAAGCGGTTCGCTCCGTCCTCTACATTGAAAATCTCAGGACCGGAAGCGGTGCGCGCAAGGCGCATGCACTTGTTGGTTCCGCGGCAATCGAGCGCTATCTTGAGGCGGAGGAAAAGGGCCGTCTCATTCAGTCGCTGAAGTCGCATCTTTCCAGCCGCGCGCTTACCGGCACTGAGGTTCTGGGGCGACGGTACAAGCTTGAAGACCTGGTGGCGCGCATCCTTGGCGATCTGCGCAAGCAGGCAGAAAACTACTTCGACCGGCCGATTCGCTCTGCCATGGTGGGCCGTCCCGTTCGCTTTGTGGGCGCAGAGACGCCAGAGGATGACGACTTCGCGGTGGCGCGGCTGCGTGTTGCGTTTGCGGCCGCGGGATTTGAACGCGTCGAATTTGAGCTGGAGCCGGTGGCGGCCGCGTGCAGCTATGAGGCTTCACTGGACCACGACGAATTGATTTTGATCGGCGACTTCGGCGGCGGGACGAGTGACTTCTCGCTGTTGCGTGTGGGCCCGGAGATCCGCCGTCGCGGCCGGTTGGCCCAGGATATGCTTGGCAACAGCGGGGTGGGGCTTGCCGGAGACGCCTTCGACGCGCGCATTGTGCGCAAGCTCGTGTCGCCCGCGCTGGGCTCGAACTCCGAGGCCCGGTCGCTCGGCAAGCTGCTGCCCGCAGTCCCGGCGTGGATTTACGCCAATCTCGAGCGCTGGCACTACCTGTCTTTTCTGCGCACCAACAACGTGCGAGAGATTCTGAAGAGCGCGCGCATTCGTGCCCTGGAACCGGAGAAAATTCAGGCCTTGATCACACTCATCGAGGAAGATCTGGGCTACCAGCTTCACCAGGCCGTGCAGAAAGTGAAGTTCGAACTCTCTCGCAATGACGCTGCTGAGTTTCATTTTCGCGACGGCAGTATGGATCTGCGCATTCCCGTGACGCGCCGCGAATTCGAGTCGTGGATCGTTGACGATTTGCAGAAGATCGAGGAGTCGGTGGATAAGCTCCTCAAAGCGTCCGGCGCCGATCCGCGCTCGGTCAACCGCGTTTTCCTGACCGGCGGAAGCTCATTCGTGCCCGCGGTGCGCCGCATCTTTGAGACGCGCTTCGGCAAGGATCGTATTCGCGGCGGAAATGAATTTACTTCTGTGGCACATGGGCTTGCCTTGCGCGCTGCGGAGACTGGAGCCAGATCCGCTTAGCCCGCGCCAACCAGCTTCAGGTAATCCGGCTCATCGGCAATGGTGCGATGGCGAAAGGCGCGCACAATCTTGCGGTCTTTCAAAAAGAACACGCCCGGCATCTGCTCCGCATCTTCCTTGATCCTGCCGATTCCATATTTGAAGAGCGCACCCTTGATCCAGCCGAGCAGGACCGCCGGATGCAGCGAGTGCAGATACGGGTTGGTGCGCGACAAGGCAAAGGCAGGAAGCTGATAAAGCGTGGCCTGGGGATTGCTGACTCTTTCGATATCCGAAAGCCCGTAGTAGTCGAAGTAAGGTCTGGCCCGTTCCGCAGAGCCGAGGTGCACAAAGACGGGGCGCACACCGTGGGCCTCAATCCGCGAGCGAACCTTGGCAACGCGGTCCAGGGTTTGCGCGCAAAAGGCGCAGGCAAAGTGGCGAAGAAAAACGAGCAAGACGGGCGATTCATCGAGAAGGTCGAGCAGGGTCCGGCCGGTCTCGGTATGAAACTCGCGCAGGGAGTCGGCGAGATTCGATGGGTCATTGGACTGGGGCTTCGCCATCATCCTGCAACTACCCCCTGGGGAAACGTCGATTATAGCCGGAAGGCGATGGGGAGGAGTGGGCTTGGGTGAAAGTATTTGTCGGCGAAGAATCGCATGTGATTTTGGTTTGATCCGACTAAAGCAAATCTGCGATGCTCTGAACAGATACAGACCGCGCACGGGCAACGTCAGTAAGAATTCCGTGGAACGTTCCTGTCTTTAACGGATTGTGCAAGGGAACGGAAATCGAATGGACGGGCGGGCCTTGATGAAGGAGCCTGACATGGCTTTCTTTCTGGCGGATGACGGAGTAACCGAGGCACTCAAGGGCGCGAATGAGTCGCTCGCCTGAAATCCCGCGGGGAAGTTTCACGCCGCCTCAACGGCGATTAGTTCGTCTTTGACGAAATGGAGCTGCACGAATTTGGGGCGCTCTTCGGCATCTTCGAAGTGCAGACTTGCCGCTTCCAAAACATTGCCGCGCAACTCTTCCCAGGTTTCGGCCTCGGTAAAGATCGAGTGGCCCAACGCACGCGCCACGTAACCACCCTCTTCCGCTTCGCGAACCTCGAAGATAAGTTCCATGACAATAGGATAGCCGAACCGGCGATTGTTCGTCTGCGCAGTTGTGGGGGCGCGCTACTCTTGTGCCATCAGGGTGTGCAGCGCGTCGGCGTAGTGCTTGGGCAGCGGCTTGCGCTTGAGCTGATCGTCGCAGACTACGTGTACCGTCTCGCCTTCGGCCAGGAGCGTGTTTTCGCCGCCGTCGTGCGCTTTGCGAAGAATGCGATAGGCGAATTTGATTACCGTGCCCCGCAACATGGCAGGCCGCGTCTCAATGAGGATCTCATCGTCGTAACGCGCCGGCGAGCGATAGCGGCAATGAGCTGAAACCACCGGAAGAATGCACTCGTGCTCCTTCTCGAGCTGGCTGTAGACCAGACCCAGCGAGCGCAGTAGTTCCCCACGGCCAATTTCGAACCAGACCAGATAGTTGGCATAGTAGACAATGCCCATCTGATCGGTTTCAGCGTAGCGGACGCGGACTTGAGCGGTGACGGGCATGAGTTCTCCGCGGTGTCAGGTTTCAGAAAAATTCTGGCGCTGCCACCGCGGCTGACTTCTGAAACCCGAGACCTGATCCCTGGAATCTGTTTCTCACGGCTTGAGGTGCGTGAAGAGGCCCAGCCTGCTGACGTCGTTGAAAAGCACAAAGGCGAAGAACGCGATCAGCACCACGAAGGCAGCAGTGTAAATGCGCTCCTTGA
>Ga0302320_10029021_pt1 | contig 10598 bp, 8 predicted proteins | sample Bog_T0_3_FD_202130 | JGI IMG/M metagenome (GOLD analysis project Ga0302320, IMG submission 202130) | Peat permafrost microbial communities from Stordalen Mire near Abisko, Sweden - Bog_T0_3 | ecosystem: Environmental > Terrestrial > Soil > Wetlands > Peat | place: Sweden: Abisko, Stordalen Mire... | reverse complement strand
GATGCGTCGGAAAACCATAACGGATTGAGGCCACTGCGCATCCCGCCCGAGCCATTCAAGAAGGCAGCGTGACGTTCTTGTTCCGTCCCGTTATGCGTACCAGAAGGCCAGTTGGTTAGTTCCGGCCCTGCCGGCATACGCGCCGGGGGAGACAGCGCCGCTCACGACCAAAGTGTTCCTGGCTGCCGCCCACCTCGACCACGACCCCGGCAATAACCGCCGTGGCAACCTCAAGGCCTTCTGCCAGCGCTGCCACATGCTGCATGACCGCGACGAACATCGCCGCCGGCGCTGGCTCACCTACCGGATGCGCAAGGCGCTGGGCGACCTGTTCCTCGGGACCTATTCGGAATTCAGCTGAGGGCGGTAGACTTCGGCAACGCTCAAACCACGACTCCGGAAATGGCCCGCTTTCCGTATGCACTCCGTACTTTTTTGCGAGGTGCGGAACTCACAGGCGGTCGCTGAGTTTATCCCTTGTTTCGGCAGAAAACCGCCCCATGTAATGTGGGGCGGTTTACAACAGGGAGGTTGCGATGCGAACGCAGACGGACGAGATGCAAGCACGGCAAGACAATCTTTGCTAGCACCTGCTAGCGTCAATGTCGGCCCTGGGTGATATCCCGGGGCTATCGTTTTTTACATTCCTCCGCGTCACCTTTGTTGTCCCAGCCTTTAAGCTTGAAGTTGTAGTATAATCTTTGCCTGGCGGGCAAATTTATATCGGTACATGTTAAACTGTAGCCGGTAGGTGAGATGTGGCACACATCTGCAAATTCTTTCGGAAATATCCCGGAGGAAAATGAGTGGCCATCGCATGGTTCGATTTCTACACCCTGCGGCATGCGAATCTCTACAGTGAGATTTTTGGTCAGAAAATTTCCTATATAAGAAGACGCGGATGGAGCATCACCTCCGTTAAATTCAAACACCGAGTCGGCATGATATCCGTACACTGAAATATCGTATAGATTGAAATCTGGCTCTAGCTTACTCTGATACCCTTCTACGGGTTTTTTTGCATGTCTTTCATCTAGTTCAAATACTTTGGGCATATTCTCGTCTTTGGCCAACCCCGCGCGCCCAAGATATTCGCTCGCTAGAAAATTCAGTGCATAGCTTGAGCGTACTACGTGTGAGAAATTGCGCGTTCCGTTTTCCATAAACGATCCGCGATAGTCGTCCTCTCTATAGACGTTCATAGAGCATTTCATTACGCCACACGCGAATTCTGGCCGAAACCATACTATCGCGCCAATTATCATAGCAGCGCTTGCTATAATTGCCTTCGTTATCGTCTTGTGAGAACATATGTATAATATTGCTGATACGTACCATGCAAAGGGCGCACTATCGAGTTTCGGCTTGAAATGAACGTCACACATAGCCGGCGAAAAATATTTATCTAAGAATTCATCCGTAAAAAATTCGCTGTGTCCAATAGGAAAGAAATAGTCATCGACCGAAGGGTCTCCAGCACCCGCAACACCTGTTGCACCAAACCTCCGGCACGCGAGTTCTGCCAACGGAGGAAAAGGGTCTCGTTTTCCACATAGATTGATGATTTGACCCGAAATTTGCTTATAGAATAATTTTACATCAATCCATCTCGCGCGTCTCTGGATCACCGCGCCGCACAAAACTAATTTTTCAATTTTCAAAAATGGGTCGCGTCGTAACAATCTATATATTATATACGCGCCGAAACTATGGGCTACGACCGTAACTGAATATTTTTTAGATTCCAGTCCCTTTAAATCGTTTCTGATTAAATCAATAATGTCGCGAAGATAGTATCTAGGAAAAAGGAATTTTAATAAAGAGAATCTCCCATAACTTCTGTAGCCGCTCTCGATACCGTGTTTATCTCTTAGGTGCTGCCGGAATCGAGGTATCCAGTCTGCATAGGTGCGAATTCCATGAATAAAATATACATAAGGCCGGGCTTCGTCTGAAGCGTCCATGTTAGTCGCCCTGTAGGTGAACTTCGATTCCGCGAAATATGAGAGCCTCCCCTGCTAGGGCAGCCCTGGCAAGCCCTAGCCCGTGTCCTCCCCAATGTTCTTGGGTCGAGCCATCTTCCAGCCCTTGTCGGCCTGTCTTTTGGTACGATTGCATACATAGCTGGGCCAATGATAAGCCTTGCTGGATTGTTGTTCCACGTTGTTCCCGACCGCTTGACTCGTTCGGGAAGCTCAGGTTATAGGCCTCGGCACAACGCGGAACAACGGAGGCTGTCTTGGAAGAAGGCTACTCGGCGACGAAAACCCGGTCGGGCCGGCCAGGCTGGAGCGTCATCTTTCGCCACCCGCTGCGCCGGGACGCGCGCGGCAAGCCCGGCCTGAAGATCCGGCGCGGGCTTAATACGACCGATGACGGCCAGGCCGACGAATATGTGGCCCAACTCAACCGGCTGCTGTCCGACCGCCAGTGGTGGAGCGCCGACCGGCGCGGCGACGCTGAGCGGGAATTTGCGCCGCAGATCGTCTCGGCCTTCTTCGACGGAATGGAAGCCGGCCGCGTGGACACCGCCCAACTGCGGGATTTTCACATCCCGTTGCCGGGGCGCGACGAGGGATATGCGCGGGTGCTCCTGGTCGGCACGACAGGGGCGGGCAAGACGACCCTCCTGCGCCACATCATCGGCTCCAGCCATGAGCATGACCGCTTCCCGTCGACTTCGACCGCCAAGACCACGATAGCCGATACCGAGATCGTCACTGCCGACGGCGCGTTCAAAGCCGCCGTCACCTTCATGTCGGAGTTTGAAGTCCGCGCCCATATTGACGAGTGCATCGAGGCGGCCAGCCTGGCCGTGATCGAGGGTCAAAGCGACGCGAAGATTGCAGCCGCGCTCCTCATGCACCGTGAGCAGCGCTTCCGGCTATCGTACATCCTCGGGGATTGGAGCGCCGACGAGCCGGAGGACGAAGACGATTTTTCCTTCGATGCAGCAACCCCGGCGTCGGCCGGCAATCCCGACGAAGAGGACACGGTTTCGGAGTTAGAGCGCCGCGCGAACGGTGAGCGGCTCGTTGCCTATGTCCGGCGAGTGCAGGCGCTGGCAACGCAGATCAACAAACAGAATGCCGCCGACCTTGGCGCGCTCGCGATGCAATCGACGCCGGATGACAAGGCGGCGTGGATGGAGCTTTACAGCGACCGCCTCTTCGAGAGCGAAGATTTCGCGAAGCTCGCCCTCGATATCCGGGATGACGTCGAGAGCAGGTTCGACCTGCTCGATCCAGCAAATCTCGAACGGTCGCCTACCGGCTGGCCAGTGATATGGACGTTTGAAACGGCCGATCGGGAAGCGTTCCTGCGCCAGGTTCGCTGGTTTTCGAGCAACCACTTCCGGCAGTTCGGAAAGCTGCTCACGCCGCTGGTCGACGGCATTCGCGTGCGCGGGCCGTTCCGGCCGATCCGCGAGGAATTGCTGGTCGCTGACAAGCTGGTTTTGCTCGATGGGCAGGGGCTCGGCCACACGGCCGAGTCCGTTTCGAGCATCTCGACGAAAGTGACGAAGCGGTTTGGGGATGTGGACCTCATTCTGCTCGTCGACAGCGCGCAGCAACCCATGCAGGCCGCTCCGCTTGCATTGCTGCGCGCGGCGGGCAGCGCCGGGTATGCCGACAAGCTCGCGCTGGCGTTTTCGCATTTCGACCTCGTCAAAGGCGACAATCTCAAAAGCCTTGGCCAGAAGCGGGCGCATGTCGTGGCCAGCATCACGAACGCGGTTGCGGGGCTGCGCCAGTTGCTCGGCGCGCCTGTCGCCGCCGCGCTGGAGCGGCGGCTAGAAGAGCGCGTCTTCCTGTTTGGCGCGCTGGACCGCGAGATCGAGACGGTTCCGGGCGGCGTCATCAAGGAATTGGGCCGATTGCTGGTCCTGCTGCAATCCGCCGCTGCCCCTGAAAGGCCGGCAGAGGCCGCGCCGGTTTACGCGACTGGCGGCCTTGAACTCGCCCTGCGCGACGCGGTGGAGAGCTTCCTGCGGCCATGGGAGGCGAGGCTCGGGCTTGTCTACCGCGACGGGATTCGGACCGAGCATTGGACGCGCCTGAAGGCGCTCTCGCGCCGGTTCGCGAACGCCTGGGGCGACGAGTACGACAATCTGCGCCCGGCAAGCGACCTTATCGGGCGGCTGCAAGAGGAAATTTCCCGATGGCTCGATAGCCCTGCCGGCTGGACGCGCCAGCCTGCGGACGAGGAGGAACGCATGGCTGCGCTCAACCCGGTGCGCAGCGCGGTGTTCAATGCCCTGCATGAACTCGTCAAAGAGCGGCTCGCTGACCGGCACCGGGATGATTGGCTGAGCGCCTACACCTATTCGGGTCCCGGCTCCGGCTCCCGCCGCGCCGGTGAAATCCGCCGCATCTATGAGGATAGCGCGCCTCCCATCAGCTCGGCGATGAAACCGCCGGCGCGCGCCTTCCTCGCCGATGTGGTGGGCATCGTCAGAGTGGCTGTCGAGAAATCCGGCGGCCATTTCGAGGTGCCGAAGGCCGCATAGTTTTCGCATACCCCGCAGCAGGAAAGGAATTGGATCATGGCTTCCGCGACGCGCAGCACTTACTGTCTATGGGTCACAAATGCTCTGAAATCTCTCGGTCGCGGCTCGCCGCAGCAGGTGTATCGCTGGATCAGGGCCCACGAACTGGTCCCGGCCGCCGACCTTGTGGGCGCAACCTCGGACGGCAAAAACCTGTTTGAGAAGAACGTGCGCTGGGCGCGTTTCACTTTGTTCAAGGCGAAAATCGTCAGCAACCGCGAGGGTCGCGGCGTCTGGCTCCTCAATCCCGGAATCTGACCAAGGGACAAAATGGCCATAGCGCCAATTTGGACGGTCGAGATGCTCACGGAGCGCCTCGGCCGTCTGTCGTCCCAATGGGGTCAGGGTGCCGAATTCTGATAATCGTCGGCCATCTCGCGAACGACTTGGGCGAAACGGTCCGGCTCACGTAGCGCCGCAATTATCCTATCACCCCATGCCCGGTTAGCGCGTTCCCACTGCTCGAACGCGCTGGCGTCTAAACGGCGATGCTTAAAAAAATAGCCGTTCATGATCTTCGCCGGCGCACTGCTCTGGAGCAATGCGGCTTTCCGGGGCTCGGCGCGCGCAAAGGCCACAAAGGCCCGCGAAAACCCTATTAGATCGCCTTCCTGGGCCAGCTTTGTCATGAGGGTCAGCATGGCTCCCGAGGGAGTGATGTAGTCAGGCGAATCCTGCTGGTTGATGGCGTCGTCGATATCGGCTTCGAGATTCATGGAATATTCCTTCTGGGCTAATGTGTGGAATTGAGCTTCGGCCAGGGACCGACGCTCGGCGGCAAATTTTCGGACATCCTCGGCGTCCTGCTGGCTTGGCACCCAGACGCGCACCTCCAGCCAGCCTTCGCGCATGCGATCGGCGCGCTGGCTTTTGACCCGTCGGCTAGCAGTGCGGTCCTTCATGTCCTACTCGTAATGTCGTTACGCTCTAGATAGGCGTAACGACATTACGTTCAAGGCTCAACTCAAAAAATAATTTGAGCGCGCAAGGCGAGTGGCTCGCGGATATGAAAAGCGGAACATGGCGGCGTGCGTTATTGGAGCGTCGCGCTGGCGGGGTGGACGACTCTGCCGCGGGAGAGCGGCGCGGGTCTTACGAGGCGCGCGCTGCGATGAATGCGCCGTGAGGTGCCCGCCAGCAACCTGACGAGCCGCTCGCGCTCGGATGGCGGGACCCGGCGGAGCATCGCCTGGCGTCCGCTATCGGCGGCGCGGGCGAGCGCCATCCGGGAGAGCATGACAAAGTGTGGGGCGCCCGCTTCCGCCCGCACTTTTTTCTATGCCGTCAGTAGAAATAACGGTTTGAATCCGCGCCCGCCCCACACTTTGTCATGCTCTCCAGTGAGCCTTGAACGCGGCTTCATCACTGTAGACCTCGTAAAATAGAACCTTACCCCCCTCATCGAGGGGCTTCAGTACCTCAAATTGCAAAGTGCCGGACTCGTTCTGTAGGCACCGCTCGCGATGCGCCAACAAGAGGGGTAGAACTTCATCCATGCGACCCGACGCTATTTCGGCAGTGGCAACGATAGCGAACTTAGCCATATGATCCTCCTGCTTGCGGGAGCCTCTTTCTCGCTTTTTCAGGTCTCCGTCAAAAGCCCCGTAAATTACACCTTCTCAAAAACCATCTGCTTTTCTGGCAAAAACGCTGTTCCGAATGTGTTGATTTCCGCACTGCTCGAAACTGGGGTCTGGGTAGCAGCGGAACAGAAAACCTAGGTAAGCCGAAACGGTCTATTTTTCAGTATGTTCCGCTAATTGTCCCGTTGGGGTTGACGATAACGGGACAAGGCAACGAGACGGCTTTTTCGTCTTGATAGGGTCAATTCTACAATTCCGAGACAGTGCGGCGACCGAGCCTAGACCCATCCGAGACGCAAAGCGGTGTCTACCGAGGTTTGCTGTTCCGCTGCTACTCACACCCCTACTATGAGACCGAGAATCGTGGCCGAAAGATAATACAATTAAGTCATGGTTATATTTCGTAATCCACAGAAATCGGCTTGTGCGGCTGAGCGGAACAGAAAAGTAGCATAAGAGTTAAGCGGGCAGGATCGTCGGCGAAGAGCGGATGCGCCCGGGATCGTCCGCCGCCGCCTCGCAGTCACGAACGCGCGGCTGGCGCACGCCGACCGGCCCGACGCCGGTCATGACCTGCCGCCCGGGAAGATGGCCGTGCCGCACGACCCGCTGACGGCCGTCCGACGTCTTGAGCCCGGCATGGCTGGCGATAAATCCCGAAACCTCGCTCTCGACCGCCTGCGCCAAAAGGGCGCGCGCCCCATTGCGCAGAACTTCGGTGAGGTGATCCTCGAAAATCCCTGGCTGGATCAGCTTGAAGACATTATCGTTGGACACGGCATATCGCTCCTTCGGTGGAGAAGTGGAAGCGTCAAGCACCCCACGATATGCCGCCCTCCCGATTCGCGCCGTCACCAACTTTTGGCGATAGCTCGATGTTCCGGAGGAGAAACTGCTGTTCGATCCGCCAGCTGCGGCTGTATTCGTTCTCCCAACTGACGTAGTCGGGGGTACAATGGACGCGATATTCGGAGCTGTTTGAAGCTGATCAACCAAGCATATATCGACGCAATCGCAGTCGTGCCGAAGAAGGGTCGTTTGGATGTTGACTTGGGTGATATTGGGACGAGTGTACTTTCGGCGCGTATTGTTCGCGGCTGCGCCCTTTTTACTGCTTCAGGTTGTATCATTTCTTGATTGGGGATACGCAGCGGCGCAGGACAAGCCGAAGGTCGAAGTCCAGGCTCAGTTTGGGCACGCGGGTGCGGTTCATGCGGTAGTGTTTTCTCCTGATGGTACCATGGTTCTTTCTGGAAGTGGGGACTACACGCTCAAGCTTTGGGATGTAGTGACCGGCAAGCCCATGCGCACCTTTGAGGGGCATTCAGGGCCGGTGTCTTCGGTTGCATTCTCCCCTACCGGGCGCACCGCGCTCTCGGGCAGTCAGGACAGGACGCTCAAACTTTGGGATGTTGGGACGGGCAAGCTCGTGCGCACCTTTGAGGGGCATTCCGACTCGGTGAACTCGGTCGCATTCTCCCCCGACGGTCGCACGGTGCTCTCGGGCAGTCAGGACAGGACGCTCAAACTTTGGGATGTTGGGACGGGCAAGCTCGTGCGCACCTTTGAGGGGCATTCCGACTCGGTCAACTCGGTCGCATTTTCCCCCGACGGTCGCACCGTGCTCTCGGGCAGTTCGGACGGGAAGCTTTGGCTTTGGGATGCGACAAAGGGCAAACTGTTACGCAGCTTCAACCTGCGTTCAAATCAGATACTCTCGGTTGCATTCTCCCCTGATGGTCGTACCTTGCTTTCGGGCAGTTCGGGCGGGAAACTTTGGCTTTGGGATTTGACGTCGGGAGAGTTGGCGCGCAAATTTGAGGGCTATTCGGAGCGGGTGAGTTCGGTCGCGTTCTCTCCCGACGGTCGCACGATTTTCACAGCAGGCGGTGTCAGCATCGAGCATAAGTATCGGCCTGGCAGCGTCCTGAGGTTTTGGGATGTTGGCACAGGAAAGCTGACGCGCACTTTGGAGGGGAATTCAGACGATGTAACTTCGGTCGCGTTCTCGCCCGATGGCCGCACCGTGCTATCAAGTGGTTGGGACAAGACGTTCAGCCTTTGGGACGTGAGCACGGGTGAATTGGTGCGGTCTTTCAAGGGGCATTTGGCCTCCATAAACTCGGTCGCGTTCTCCGCCGATAGCCACGCTGTGCTCGCTGGCAGCGCGGGTGCAACGCTCCAACTTTGGGACCTGGCCTCGGGTAAGCTGGTACGCATTTTCGAGGGGCATTCGCAATCGGTAAATTCGGTGGCGTTCTCGCCCGACGGCCGTACCGCACTTTCTGGTAGTGACGACACGACCCTAAAAATATGGGACGCGGCCACGGGTGCATTGCTCCGCACTCTTGAAGGGCACGCCGATATTCAAACTTCCGTCGCTTTCTCACCTGACGGCCGCTCCGTGCTTTCGGGCAGTTGGGACGGGAAGCTCATGCTTTGGGATTTCGCGACAGGCAAACTAGAGCGCAGATTCGACGGTCACACAGCTATAGTCAAATCGGCCGCCTTCTCGCCCGACGGTCGCTATGTGCTCTCGGGCGGCGCAGACAAGACCCTCAAGCTTTGGGATGTGGCAACAGGAAAGCTGGCGCGCACCTTGAAGGGGCATTCAGAGCTGGTCACTTCAGTTGCGTTTTCGCCCGATGGCCGCACGGTGTTATCGGGTAGTTGGGACAAGACGCTTAGGCTTTGGGACGTGGACACGGGCAAGCCGTTGCGCGTCTTCGAGGGTCGCAAGGGCATTGTGACCTCGTTCGCCTTCTCGCCAGATGGACGTACCGTTCTATCAGGCAGCGAGAGCGACAACTCGCTCAGGCTTTGGGACGTGGACACGGGCAAACTGTTGCATGTCTTCGAAAATAATTCAAATGGGGTGCTTTCAGTCGCATTCTCCACTGACGGCCACACCGTGCTCTCGGGCAACGATGACGGCACAATTCGTATGTGGAACGTTGGCTCGGGAGAACTTCTCGTCACGATGATCGCGAGTGGCAAGGACGACTGGCTTTCCATTACGCCCGCAGGGTTTTTCATCGCCAATAGCGCTGATCTGGTAAACGTCGTGCGCGGTCTCGAGGTTTACTCGGTGACGCAGGTTTACGACAGTCTGTATCGGCCGGACCTTGTCCAGGAGGCGCTCAAAGGCGATCCGGAAGGCAAGTACAAGGACGCGGCGTCGAAGCTGAATCTGGAGACGATCCTCGACTCCGGTCCAGCGCCGCAAATTAAGGAGCACATCAAGACGGAACTCATCGGCGATGCGGCCAAGGTCTCGGTTCGGTTGACCGATACGGGTGGCGGAATCGGCGACAAGCTACTGTGGCGGGTCAATGGCGTGCCCCAGGGCGCCGTCAAGACATCGGACGCGCAAACCACGGCGGGCGACGGCTATCGGATCGTGTCGCAAACCCTTCCGATTGATCCCTCTCGCAGGAACGTCATCGAGATCACCGCATATAACGGCAAGGGCCTGCTCGCCTCGGTTCCGTATCATCTGGAGATCGACAAGTTCGGCGAGACGAGCGAACGGCCGCGCATGTTCATCGTCGCGGTGGGGGTCAGCCACTACGCCAAGACCGACTGGAGCCTGCAATATGCCGCCGACGACGCCAAGGCCATCGGCGATCGACTGCAGGCCGTTGCGAAAGGCCTTTATGCGGAGCCGAAGGTTGTTGCCATTCTGGAGGATGCGGCCACTGCGAAGGGCATCGGGGCGGCCATCGAAGGCATCGCAGGCGACGTCAAGCCCTCAGACGTCTTCGTGCTCTATATCGCTGGGCATGGCCGGAGCATTGCCGGCGCATACTATTTTCTGCCGCAAGACCTGACCTTCGACAACGGACGGACCATTGAGAGCGCTGCGATCAGCCAGGACATGCTTCAGGCTTGGCTTGCCAAGATCCTGGCACAGAAGAGCATCCTAATCCTCGACACCTGCGAGAGCGCGTCCGCGATCCGAGGCGATGTTGAACAGGAGACCGCCATCGACCGACTGCAGCATGCGACCGGACGCAGCATCATCACGGCGGCGAGCGACGCGGCCCATGAAGGCTATGAGGGGCATGGGTTGCTAACGGGGACAATTCTCGACGCGTTGACGAAGTCTGCGGCCGGCGGCGGCGACGAAGTGACCCTCAGACAGATCGCCGACTACGCCTATCAAAAAGTTCCCATGATCAGCCAGGACGTGTGGGGCGAGCGCCAGCAACCCCACATCAGGATCGGCGACGATTTCCCTCTGGGGGATCGCGTCGCCGCGATTGTGCAACCCAACAGCGAAGAACCCATTCCGAAGATGCCGACCCATGTGCTGATCCGGTCCGAGCGTGTCCGCGAGCAGCCCGCAGACGACGCGCCAGGAGCTGTGTCACTGTCGCCTGGTGCACAGGTTCGGGTCGTGAAGCTCGTCGGCGGATTTTCAGTCATCGCCCGAGACGGCGTTAAACTCGGATACGTGCCAAGCG
>Ga0302320_10029019_pt1 | contig 10599 bp, 10 predicted proteins | sample Bog_T0_3_FD_202130 | JGI IMG/M metagenome (GOLD analysis project Ga0302320, IMG submission 202130) | Peat permafrost microbial communities from Stordalen Mire near Abisko, Sweden - Bog_T0_3 | ecosystem: Environmental > Terrestrial > Soil > Wetlands > Peat | place: Sweden: Abisko, Stordalen Mire... | reverse complement strand
AATATGTTCGATAAGTTTTATATTGGTTATCGAAGCGAAGCGTACGACATCGAACTGGAGCAGCGCATCCATTTCGTTCAGCATACGGCTTACCTGCAACTGTTCACCGAGGGAGATCTCATCTCCCATGAGGGCTATATCCACATCGGAAGCCGGTGAAAAATTCCCCATTGCGCGCGATCCGAAAAGGCGTGCGGCTTCTACCGACGGAACTTCCCGCAGGATAGTCCCTATTATGGCAAGTTGCTTCTCGGTTATACCCGTATTCATGGTGCATCCCTGCGTTTCTGCAAGGTGTCACGAACATCCCGAAGCATCGAAAGATAGATTCCCTTGATCAACATTTCCGCTTCCTCTGCGGTTGATTGGTCATAGGTATGACTGAGAAGATTACGGCTTTCAAGAGCATCTAACCACGGCTTTGGGTCCATGATAATTCCCGATGCAAATGCCTGCCGGATTGCCGCGCGGGGGCTATTGACATCAAAGCCTTCATAGGAAAGCAGATCTTTAAGCGTTTTCCAGGCGGTTTCAAATGCCAGTTCGAAGATTTTGATCAGCCCCGACAACTCAAGCGGAGAATACTGATCCTGCTCGCAGGCCTTGGATAACCGCTCAAAGGCAAGCTGGAAATTATCAAATCGTTGTTGCCACCTGATATCGGTATTTGCCATGCGGTTGAATCTCCCTCAAGGGCTTTTGTTTAAAATAAATTATCCCATTGAAGAATAGCTTAGCCCCTCCGGTTGGTCACAGCTGCCGGAAAAACTCAATAGGCGTCTTTGCGATCTTTGACCGTTACCATAAAAACTATAGCTCTATTGCCGTCGATAGTATAAAAGAGTCTGATTGAACCGATTCGATATCGGTATTTACCGGAGATTTCGCCTTTAAGCTTTTTGATGTTCGTGCCGAAATAGGGGTTTTGGCGAAGCTGGGGATAAACGTAATCGAGGATTTTAGGATAAAATTGAGCAAATTGCGGTTTCAGCATCATCTTCTGAAACAATGCGGTTTCAGAAATCTCGAATTCAGCCGACAATGCGATACTTTCCTTCTTTAATTTCCTTTTCTCCTTGCCTTAGCTGTCGCAGCAACTCCTTATCGCCCAGTATCTCCTTCATCTCCTCATCGGACACGTAGGTCTCTTGAGTAATATACGCCATTGCGGCAACCTCTAAAAAATTGGACATAGTTCTTTTGGCGCCGTCGGCCGCTTTTTTCAGCATCAGGTATTCGTCGTCGTCGACACGCAGGGTTATGGTCTTAGACATGGTTGCACCTCCGATGTATTCAAATATATTCAGTTGTATTCAAAAATGCAAGATTATTGATTGATTATTTCACTTCAAACTCCATCTTCTCCCCCCTTGCCCTCGCAGTCACCGTACTCCCTTCCTTCACCTCACCCGCAATGATCATTCGCGATATCGGTGTTTCGAGTTCCCGCTGGATCTCCCGCTTGAGCGGCCGGGCACCGTAGGCCGGATCGTACCCCTTGTCGGCAAGGAATTTCATCGCAGAATCATCTGCCGTAAAGGCGATCCGCTGCGCTGCCAGGCGCTCGGTGAACCGGGCGAGCTGGATCGCAACGATCTCGCCGATATGCTCTCGGGAAAGCGCATGGAATATGACGATTTCATCGACCCGGTTCAAGAACTCCGGCCTGAAGTGCTTTCGCAGTTCGCCGAGTACGGTCGACCTGATTTTCTCGTCGATCCCGCGGTCCGAAAAGTATTGCGAGCCGATGTTCGAGGTCATGATGACGATCGTATTCTTGAAATTCACGACTCTCCCCTGCGAATCGGTGATGCGTCCGTCGTCAAGGATCTGGAGCAGGATGTTGAATACTTCCGGATGGGCCTTTTCGATCTCGTCAAAGAGCACCACCGCATAGGGACGCCGGCGCACCGCCTCGGTGAGCTGTCCGCCCTCCTCGTAGCCGACATATCCCGGCGGCGCTCCCACGAGTCTCGATACCGCGAACTTCTCCATATATTCCGACATATCAATGCGGATCATGGCGCGCTCGTCGTCGAAGAGGTTGAAGGCCAGCGAGCGGGCAAGCTCGGTTTTCCCCACGCCGGTCGGTCCGAGGAAGATGAAACTGCCGATCGGGCGATTCGGGTCCTTGAGCCCGGCCCGGGCCCGCAGCACCGCATCGGCGACCGCTTCCACCGCCTCGTCCTGTCCCACCACCCGCTTGTGCAGGTGTGCGCCGAGGGTGAGGAGCTTTTCCTTTTCCCCCTCCACGAGCTTACTTACCGGAATATGGGTCCACCGGCTGATGATGCCGGCAATATCCTCTTCGTCAACTTCTTCCTTCAGGAGCCGATTGCCGCCGTCCTGTTCCTTGAGGGCTTTTTCTTCCTTTGCAAGGATACGTTCGAGCTCCGGGATTTTTCCATGGCGCAGTTCCGCCGCTTTGCTGAGATTGTACTCCCGCTCGGCCCGTTCGAGCTCGTACCGCGCCTGCTCGATCCGGCCGCGGAGGCTTTGCAGGCTCTGCACCTTTGCCTTCTCCGCATCCCAGCGTGCCTTGAGCGTACCTGCAGTGCGTTTAACTTCGACAAGTTCGCCGGAGAGCTTATCGAGCCGCTCGCGCGACGCCGGATCCTTCTCCTTTTTAAGGCCCTCTATTTCAATTTCGAGCTGCATTTGCCGTCTGAGGGCTTCGTCGATTTCACGGGGATTGGAATCCATTTCGGTGCGGAGCCCTGCTGCCGCCTCGTCGATGAGGTCGATTGCCTTGTCCGGCAGGAACCGGTCGGTAATATAGCGGTCCGAGAGTACGGCTGCGGCCACGAGGGCGCTGTCGCGGAATTTGACGCCGTGATGAACCTCGTAACGCTCCCGAAGGCCACGCAGAATTGAAATGGTATCCTCGACCGATGGTTGACCGACGACAACTGTCTGGAACCGGCGTTCGAGCGCCTTGTCTTTTTCAATATATTTCCGGTACTCATCGAGCGTCGTTGCGCCGATGGCATGCAGTTCGCCGCGCGCCAGCATGGGCTTGAGCATATTCCCCGCGTCCATCGATCCTTCCGCTGCCCCGGCACCGACAACGGTATGCAGCTCGTCGATGAAGAGAATGATATCGCCCCGTTCCACGACCTCTTTGAGGACCGCCTTGAGGCGCTCCTCAAATTCGCCCCTGAATTTGGCTCCTGCCACAAGCGCGCCGAGATCGAGCGATACGAGTGTACGATTCTTCAGCCCCTCAGGAACATCGCCGCGGATAATGCGGAGGGCAAGGCCCTCGACGATGGCGGTTTTTCCGACACCGGGATCGCCGATGAGAACCGGGTTGTTCTTCGTCCTGCGGGAAAGAATCTGGATGATCCGCCGGATCTCCTCATCCCTGCCGATCACCGGATCGAGTTTCCCGGCGCGGGCCATTTCGGTGAGGTCGCGGGCATACTTTTCAAGTGCGCCGAAGGTAGCTTCCGGATCCTGGCTGGTCACGCGCTGCTTCCCGCGCACCTCCTTCAGGACGCGCAAAAGGTCGGCGGCCCCTATTCCGAGGCGGCGACCGAAAGCCCGCGTTTCGTCATCCTTTTCAAATGCAGCCAGCAGGAGGTGTTCGACGCTGATGTAGTCATCCTTCATCCGGGCGGCAATGGCAGCCGCCTCGGCAAGCACCTGGGAGAGGCTTCTCGACATCGCCGTCTGGACACCCTGCCCGGATACCTGCGGCAAGCGGTGCAGGGACTCTTCAACCGCGGATTTTGCGGCATCGGCCTCGATATTCAATTTCGAAAGAAGCGACAGGACAATTCCTTCCGGATCGGCAAGGAGCGCCCCTACCAGGTGCATGGGCACAAGCTCCGGGTGCCCCTTTTCGGCTGCAAGTGCACTTGCAGCATTGAGCGCATCCTGTGATTTGCGGGTAAACTTATCGAGATTCATGGTCGGACGGTCCTCCTTTAAGGCCGGAGTGGTCAATGCGCAACATCCATGCCAGTATTCAATATGACCGATTTGGAGCCATTTCGGGTTCATGGACCGGTGCATTCGTTTCACATCGTGACAGATATTGACCATAATAAAACATCCGGGCTTAAAACCATTTGCCTTCCGAAGCGTTGTTTCTTATTTTTCGGAGAGCCGGAGGGCGCCGGATTTTCGAATCCCCGGCACGAATCGGGCTCCCCCTAGGTACCATCGCCGCTGCTTCGATGGCCGCCGCTATCCTTTTTTCGTAACGGGAACCTGAAGAGCCTGCCATGCCGAATCTTATCGTCGTAAATAACCCGAAGGACTGGACATTTCAAATCCCGGGCGTCGATCTTGTCGAAGCGCGGTCATACCTGACAAACGAAACCTACAGCCAGATGCGCCAGGCGCGGGTATTCAACCTGTGCAAATCGTACCGCTACCAGAGCATCGGGTACTATGTTTCGCTCCTTGCCGCGGCGCGGGGTCATAAGCCCCTGCCGAATATTTCGACTATCCAGGACCTTAAATCCCAGACCCTGGTACGGTTCGTCGATGACGAGCTCGATGAGCTTATCCAGCGGAGCCTTGCGCCCATCCAGTCCGACGCCTTTACGCTAAGCATCTATTTCGGCCAGAACGTCGCGAAACGGTACGATCGCCTGGCGCTGCACCTTTACAACCTATTCCCGGCGCCGCTTCTGCGGGCGGAATTCCTGAGGACCAGGGATGTGTGGCATCTCGACGATATCGGTCCGGTTTCCGCCGGTGAAGTCCCGGGCGAACATCACCCTTTTCTTGTCGAAGTCGCTACCGGGCATTTTGCCGGACGCCGTGTGGGAAAACCGAAAGCCCGGGCCGCCCGCTACGACCTGGCAATCCTGTGGGATCCCCTCGAAGAGGAGGGGCCGTCGAATGAACGGGCTATCAGGCGGTTCATCGCCGCGGGCCAGCGGATCGGCCTCGATCCGGACCTGATTACCCGCGACGATTACGGGAGCCTGGCCGAATTCGATGCCCTTTTCATCCGCGAAACGACGAGTGTCAACCACCATACCTACCGGTTTGCCCGGCGTGCCGCAGCCGAAGGGCTCGTGGTGGTCGACGATCCCGAGGCCATCCTCAAATGCTCGAACAAGGTCTACCTGGCCGAGCTCCTTGACCATCACAACATTCCGACCCCGAAAACCTGCCTGGCGCATCGCGACAACCTGGAAAACGCCATTGCCGAAATCGGTGTCCCCTGCGTGCTCAAGCAGCCCGACAGCGCCTTTTCGCAGGGGGTTATCCGCACCGATACTCCGGACCAGTTCTTCCGGGAAGCGGGGAAAATGCTGACAAAATCGGATATCGTGGTGGCCCAGGAGTACATGCCGACCGATTTCGACTGGCGCGTCGCCGTGTTCGACAACAAGCCGCTTTTCGTATGCAAGTATTTCATGGCACGGAGCCACTGGCAGGTGATCAAGCGCGATTCGGTAGGCAGGAAAAAGGAGGGGCGTTTCGAGACGCTGCCCGCGGAGCTTGCGCCGCGCCAGGTCGTGCGCACCGCCCTCAAAGCCGCCAACCTGATCGGCGACGGCCTGTACGGCGTGGATATCAAGCAGATCGACGGCTCCTGCTATGTCATGGAGATCAACGACAACCCGAATGTGGATGCCGGGATCGAGGATGCGGTCATGAAGGAGACGCTGTACGACAGGATCATGGAGGTATTCCTCAAGCGGATATTGATAAGCAAGAATGGGGTTGCCTTCTGATGGCGACCCTGCCCCGGCCGTACCCTCTCTTCAGCAGAATCGGCATCGAAATCGAGTATATGATTGTCGATTGGACGACGCTGCGGGTGCTTCCCGTCGCCGACCGGCTCCTCCATGCCGCTTCCGGGAGCTTCGGGAACGAGGTCGTCCGGGGGGAGGTCGGCTGGTCGAACGAGCTTGCGGCGCACTGCCTCGAAATCAAGGCAACCGAACCGGCTGCATCGCTTGACGGGATCGATGCGGCGTTTGGCAGGAGCATCCGGGAGGCAAATGCCCTGCTTGCCGGGCAAGGCGCTGAGCTTCTGGGCACCGGCATGCACCCCTTCATGAACCCGGCAACCGAAACGCGGCTCTGGCCTTACGGGTACCATGAAATCTACGAAGCGTTCGACCGTTTGTTCGATTGCAAACGCCACGGCTGGGCCAACCTGCAGAGCGTGCACGTAAACCTTCCCTTTGCAAACGACGAGGAGTTCGGCCGTCTCCATGCCGCGGTGCGCCTGGTGCTGCCGATCATCCCGGCGATTGCGGCCTCCTCGCCCCTTGTCGAAGGCCGTCTCTCGGGGTTCGCCGATACGCGGCTTGAGTTCTACCGGTCAAATTCCGCGCAGGTCCCGTCGATTACCGGCGCCGTGATCCCGGAACCGGTCTTTACCATGGAGGAGTATCGCGATACCATCCTCGGCCCCATCTACCGCGACCTGGCACCCATCGATCCCACGGGCATCCTCTGCGAGGAGTGGGTCAATGCGCGCGGCGCCATTGCACGGTTCGACCGGAGCGCCATCGAGATCCGGCTCATTGACGCTCAGGAAACTCCCGGCGCGGATCTCGCGATCGCCGCGGCGGTGGCAGGCGCGGTAAAGCTTGTCGCCGGGGAGCAATTTTCGTCGTTTGCCGCGCAGAAATTCTTTCCGGTCGAACCGCTGGCTGCTATTTTGCTCGATACCATCAGGGAAGGGGAGGCGGCGGTCATCGGGGATGCCGCTTATCTCGCCTCCTTCGGCAAAAAAGACCGTTCCCTGACCGGCCGGGATTTGTGGCGTTATATTGTCGCAATGATTGATAAAAACGATCCCGGCGCGCTCTCTCCGCACCGCGCGGTACTGGAAAAAATTCTTGACCAAGGAACGCTTGCAACGCGGATTATCGCTGCGCTCGGCCCGATGCCGCGGCACGAAGGCATCCTTTCCGTATACCGTACGCTTTGCGGGTGCCTCAGGAACGGGACCATCTTTCCCGGGCAGGAGACGCCATGAACACGAGATCCTCCCGTTCCTGGAACATCAAAAGCGGAATCCTCATTGCAGTTTTTATTATCTGCATGATCGGTATCGCCGGATTTTGCCGGTTCTTCGTGGTCCATAACGATTTCTGGGGAAATTATTACCTTTCGCAACACCTGTCTTTTTCCCGCGTCTCGACCTGGCTTGACGATCTCTACCCCTGCGGCTATACGATGGCACTCAAGCTGATCTCCGGTGGCGCCTACCCCGTACCTGCCGCGATTTTCCTCAACATACTGCTCTCTTCCCTGGTGATCGGTGCGCTGCTGCTCCTGTTCCGTGCATTCCGGTTTCCGTTCCGGTTCGCGGGAGCGACGGTTACTGCGGTGGTACTTTTTCCGCGCATGTTTCACTACTTTTGCGCAGCCGGCGCCGATGCCGGGGCGGTCGCCTTTTTCTCGCTCGGTGTCGCGCTCCTGTTTGCAAGGGACGCCTTCCGCGGGAGACGGGGATTCGCCGTTGCCGGGGGTATCGCACTGGGCCTAGGCGGTATCTGGCGCAGCCATGCGGAATATTCGGCACTGATTTTCATTGCCCTCTATTTCGCTTTTTATGAAAGGAGCCTCAAAAGCCTGCTCTTTACCCTCGGCGGGTTTGCAATGCCGTCGTCGCTGCAATGGTTTGCCATGGCCGCAGGGGGTGCGGAAAGCCATCACGCCGTTTTCAGTTACTATATATGGAATCTGATGTACCCGATCAACTGGTACCATGCGGCAGACGTTGCGCCGCCGGCATCCGCCCTGGCCCTTATCCTGCGGGATCCGCCGCTCTTCGCGGGACACTACCTCTCACTGCTGACTATTTCGCTTTTACCCGTTGCTGCGGCGCCCGCATTTTTCGCCGCCATTGTGCTTGGGCAATGCAGGAAGGCGGCTTTGCATCCGGGTGAACCCGAAGGGATAAAGCGGGGACCGGACTACGCAGCTCCGGAAAATTGTGCCCGACTCTTCAGGGCCTGCACCATCTGGTGCGCTTTTTCGGTTAGCTACTGCTGCATGGTTGCGGCGGGCGCCAGCAGCAGGGCACTGCTTTTGCCGGTGCCCCTGACATTTTTTTTCCTCGCGGCATCGCTTATAATCCCGGTTGCGCGATTTCCCTCCCGGCAACGCCGCTCAATACTGGTTTGCGCGGGTATCGGCCTGGTCATGATCGTATTCGTCCAGAGGGATGTACACAAAGTACGCCTCTGGCGGGAAACGGCCCTGGCCTATGAAGCCGTCGAGAGTGCGGCAATGCAGGCGGGTGTCACGCGCGCCGGGGAGATTTTTTCGACCGATTTCGACCTTTATTTCCACCGGCTCAGACCCTTTAGGCCGATTATGAACGGCGGATGGCTCAAATTCAGGATCTATCGGTCGAACGGCCTGCTCCCGGATTTCAATATTTCATCGGGCGACGCCCTGCGCGAGGATTGCCTGAAGTACCAGGTCAAATGCCTCTGTTTGAGCAAGGACGCGGCTAAGGCATCGCCGTTCCTCGGTAATCTCTACGCCTGCCCGGGCAGCTCGCCGCAATTCAGGCCGGTCAAGGAGATCGGGGAAGAGAAGCTTTTCTGCGTGCGATAACGGCCGGGCGCTTAGTCCAGAACTCCATCGGTTCTTTACCGCTCGAAAACCCGCAGGAGCGATAGAGCGCCCGCGCGACGCGGTTGTCGCGGCGAACCTCAAGGGTGATCTTGCAGCAATGCAGGTCCTTTGCCAGCCCTTCAACTTCCTCAAGCAGGCGGCGCCCGAGACCGATGCCCCGGAACTCTTTTGCCACGATGAGGTCGTGAATGTTCAGGAGCGCAGCGGCGCCGAAGGTCGAAAACCCCCTGAAGCAGATTGCCATGCCGATCGGACGCGTTCCCGTAAACGCCAGGAGGACAACCGTCGTCGGAAGTTCGGCAAGACCGCGCAGCATTGCCTGCCGTTTCAGCCGGGTCAGCGGTTGCAGCCCCCCGCCCATGGGATCCTGCATATAGGCGGCAAGGAGCGTTCCAATGGCGCGGCGATGGGCGGCCTTGAGAAAGTCGGCCTTAATGATTATCAACCCGCCCGGGGAGGTCACCGTTTTTTTCTGCATTGACGACTTCTTTATGGGTACTACGGGCTCAGCGTCGATAGATTCCCTCCAAGACGGATGAAGGCGCCCTCAACTTCTCCAATGGTCAACGATCGGCCAAGTTCGAGCGCGCGAAGACGCACTTTCGCTGCGACGACACTTGCTTCTTCGGAAGAGAGATGTATACCGCTTCGGCGTAAAAGTGCAATGATGGTAGCGCCCCCGCTATGGCTCCCCGCAACGGGTGCGGACCGCTTCCGACCGGTGAGGGAAGGGGGGTACGGTTCGAAGGTGCGAGGATCTTTAAGCAGTCCGCTCCAGTGAATGCCGCTTTCATGCAGAAAAACGGCCTCTCCGGATACCGGCTTCGAAGGGGGAATAGGACGTCCGGAGAACCTGGCTACGGTCTCGCAAAGCTCCTGCAATTTCGAAAGAATAATCGGGCTGCGGGTTGTGCCGGCGAGGTGCAAAACCATTGCAACTTCTTCCAGAGCAGCGTTGCCGGCCCTTTCTCCGAGACCGTTAACGGTAACGCTGATCGAACCCACGCCGGAATCAACCGCGGTAACCGCATTTGCCGTAGCCATGCCGAGATCGTTATGGGCATGAAATTCAATTTTATCGAGGTTTACGAACGACCGGAGATTTTTAAAAAGCTGCATGGTCTTTGCCGGTGTGAGTATACCGACGGTATCGGCAATACGGATACGATCCGCTCCGAGTTCTTCCGCTCTCCGGCAGAAACGACTCAGCATCGTGAAATCCGCGCGAGTGGCATCGATCAAGCCGACCGAGACGAAACTGAAACTGCGCCGGGCCGATTCGATCAGGGTGGCGAGGGAGGCAAAAAGCCAGTCATGATTATGCCGGACAGACGCCAATTGCAGTTCCGACAAGGGAAAGGCGATATGGACTGCATTGCAGCCGGACTTTTCGGCGGCGTCGAGATCCCTTGCAAGGGCACGGCACCAGGCAATGATCCTTTTTCCGGGGAACCCGTCGGTCAATGCCTTGAGCAATTTTGCTTCATCCCGTCCCATGACCGGAATGCCGGCATCAAGGTCCGTAAGTCCTGCGCTTATGAGAAGGCCGGCGATTTTAAGCCGATGGTCGGCAGAAAGTACCACACCGGGTGCCTGCGCTCCGTCGCGAAGCGTCGAGTCCACAATGGTAACGGTTTTGCGATTATTGTTGATCGGCATGGCGGCATTCGCTTACGCTATGAGAAATTCCTCGACGGTGGTGCCGGATTGCAGCGCATCGAGGATCGCATCGATGCGATCCTCAGTGAGGCCGCCGTACCAATAGCTTTCCGGGTACACGACCATGACCGGCCCGCGGTCGCAGACATTGAGGCAATTGGTCAGCGACAGGGCGATATCGTCCATGCCGCGGTCGGCGAGGCCTTCCTGCAGGTATTGCATGAGAGCGGGCGCTCCCTTCTTGTTGCAGGCGCCCTGCGGCGTGCCTCCGGCACGAAAACTGTTACAGAGTAAAATGTGTCGCTGCGGTTTTTCCATGGGTTATCTCCTTTGAAAAAAGTTGCATTTATCGATGAGGATTCTCATCGC
>Ga0302320_10029018_pt1 | contig 10599 bp, 6 predicted proteins | sample Bog_T0_3_FD_202130 | JGI IMG/M metagenome (GOLD analysis project Ga0302320, IMG submission 202130) | Peat permafrost microbial communities from Stordalen Mire near Abisko, Sweden - Bog_T0_3 | ecosystem: Environmental > Terrestrial > Soil > Wetlands > Peat | place: Sweden: Abisko, Stordalen Mire... | reverse complement strand
AAAAAACCTACAATGGCAATGGTGCCAGCTGTGAATTTTTTTATAGTTTGCAAAAAGAAAGTTTCTACCATTGTTTTTTTATTACAAAATATCGAATTTCCTTTTTTCAAATTTTATTTTTTATATTTAGTTTTAAAGAGTTTTCTAAATTATTTAAATTATAAATCCTTCATTGATTCTGAAATTTCAAAAAAACGGAACAGATATAACATAAAGGATATAAAGATCATGATCAACATAAAATAAAGAACATGAAATTTTGTAAGTGGAGAAGTTTTGATATCCCCAACACTTTTTTTCGTTAAGGATTTGAAGGATTTGTCAAAATCGTCTAAAACCTTGGATTCTTCCTGAGCCAAAGGCGTTTCCCTAGATAAATCTATTATTTCTTCATAAATTGTGTCATCTTGATTCGTTTTTGGTTTGATGACATTGCTATGGCTCACATTGCTTCTGGCCACTTCCAGGTTTAATTTCTTGTTAATAATTTTTAATCTATTTTCTTCTAGAACTTCAATCCATTCACGTAACAGTTTTTTCTCAGCAATTTTCTTGTCAGCTTGTTGCTTTTTTTTCTCGGAGACCAATTGACGGATTTCTTTCTTAAGATTTTCCAATTTCATTTGGTAAGTTTCGATTTCATTGTCAAAATGGGCCATTCTTGAATCAAGGAATGCGATGTCTTGCTCTTCCGAGTTTGGAACTATTGGCTTTGTTTGTTGCTGGGGGACTGGTTGCTGGGGAACAGGCTTTTTATCTCGGCCTTCAAAATGCTTTTTAAACATCATATATATTTAATGGATTAATTGGGAGTTTTTTGAAATAAAATAATAAATTTATTAAATTCTGTAGAAAAAAATATGAAAATATAAAATAAAATATGTTTTTTCATTGTTTTAGTTTTGAATTTGAAAAAAAACTATCACTGAGTTGGATTTTCGAATCAATGAAAATTTAATTACCTAAAATGGAACCAAATAAAATTAAAAATTTTTTTTTTTAGCTCTTTGTGGAGCAGAGATAAAATTTATAAGTAATAACAAATATTAAGATAAAATAAAAATTTGATAATTAAAAACAACATTTGGGGGGAAAAAAAACTCATTTAAAAAAAAAACAATAAAATTTCAGGTTAATTATAAGACGAAACTTTAAGAGATTGGAAATTAGCAGGAAAAAAAACCAAAAACTAAAAAATTAAAGAAAATAATTTTTAAAATAATTAATCGAATCGCATTTTTTATTTTTATTTTTTTTTAATTTTATGCAACTCGGATTTTGAACTAATGCACTGCACTGTAATGAGAAAAGTAGTTGCAAAATTTATCATAGATAAAATTATCCTAAAAATGGTTCTTATTTTTCTCAAAGACAAAGGCAAAAAGAAGAAATCCCAATCACAAAAATTTTTTTAAAAAAACTAATTTTATTGAACTATTAAATATTGAAGTAAAAATACAAAAATATAACAATTAATATATTTTCATGGGAACGATTTCCTCCCAAATTCAAAACGAAGATGCTGAATCTGGAAACCCCTCCCATATAATTCAAACCGAATTGAAAATCGACTTTTCCAAAGAAGTGAATCCAAATCTAAAGCAGCTCCTCTATTGTTTTCTTTATTTTAAACATTCTTGAAGTTTAATGAATTTATTTTTAGGGTCGTTGGCTGAAATTCGGGGTGTTTATGAAAAATTCCGGCAACGATCAAATATCCCCTTTATTGATAAATCGACCTTTTGTCATATTGTCTCCTTTACAAGAATGAATTCCAAATTCATATTTCAGAATCTATGTCATGAAAAAAGTTATAAATATTTCCCTTATGTGAAAATAATTGTTTCATTTATATATATAGCATTTCTTAACATTTTTGAGCTTTTGGCCCTATTGATCATGAGTAGCTATACACATTACATCAACAAAATCCATCGTTTTTTTAATAAAAAAACATATTTTTCTAAATAAAAAAATCATAACATTTTAGTTCTTTTTTTAATCTTTGACTTCGATTGCAGCGAATCCATTCAACTCGAAGAATTAATAGTGATTTTCATCTGTTTCATTCAAGGTTTTTGCAAATTGACCAATTTCCCCTCTCCTTCCTATTCTAGTCTCGAAAGATATGCGAAACTCATGTTCCTGAAATCTGATATACAGGCTGATAATGAGCTTTCTTTGCCTGAAATCATTGAATGGGTCGAAGGGAATGTGAAAGCAATGGAGATTTTCGCCCGTTTTGGTAAAAATTCATGAAAAAAACTAATAATTTATCTCTGAATTCATAGAATCTCAGATGAAATTGCGTGAAAACATCGAAATTTTCAAACATTTCAAAAAATATTCGGAGGATGATGGTATTTTCATGATAAAAATCATCAAGAAGGCCTCCAAATCGCAATTCTTCTACCATAATTTAGACATTTTGTTAAGTCATGCGAAATCCTTCGATCGCATGGCATTAAAGGAAGTGGCTGATTTGCCAATGAACAACATGATTGTTTCAAAGGCTGCAGAAGATAAAAGGACCAAAACACGGATTTTGCCTCGGATACTTGAAAAATATGGCATGGAACGTAAAAAAGAGCTGCCTCAACAACAAACCATGATTTTTAATAAGAAGTTAGCTCAAGAAAAACATAAAGAAGAAGAACTATTGGAAAAAGCCATCCAGAACCATACGAAAAATCATACTTATCAAAAGGATTTCAAATTGGAGAGGGAATCTGAAAGCGAAAAGTCCTATGATATAGGGAAAAAGGTTTTGACAGAGGGTAATAATCGATTACCGGTCTTGCAAAAATTGAATATCAAGAATAAATCGAGGTCTAGAGGGAAAAACGAGAAGAATTTGATAATAATTGTAAGAAAAAGAGCATTTTTTGTTAAATTAATTTAAAGGGGTTTTTTTATTAGAAGGGGGAGACTATTACAAAGAATGAGGTTTATAAACTGAAGGATTATTTTGATAGATTATCTGATAAAAACAAATCGATTTCTATAAAGGAATTCTCTCGAGCCTTTTCGGAAAAATCGCATATGAAAAGTGTGATTCCAAGTTTATTTAATTTCCTCGATAAAAAAGGCAAAGGGTTCGTGACTTTCGAGGAATTGACGTTACGAATATATCCAACATTGACAGTTCATAACATAGCTACTATTAATAAATGGGTGAAAAACTACTCAAAGACGTTACAAAGAGATCAGAAGACTAGGATTTTAAAGGATGAAAAGGAAGAGGATAACATTGTAAGGAAGAAAATATTGCCTCATTCTACTATGAAAAGGTTCAAAGAGCTATTTGAATTATACGATGAGGAGCATAAAGGATGTAAAAATCTTTTAAAATTAGTATTGATTATTGATTTTTTTCGAATTTTTTATAGATTTATTGTTCCCAAATATCAAAAATAACTTCAGCAATGCGTTTAGTCAGAAGGAACTTGAGGATATGTTTAATGAATTCGCAGATAAAGAAGGAAAAATGAATGTTGATCAATTTGCCAAAATGTTGCTGCCTGCGGAATATATAATAGATGAAAAAGATGAGCCACCTAAACTTTAATGAAACATAAATAAATTTTTAATATATGTCCATTAGATCAAAAGGAAATTATATCAAAGAATTTTTTAAGTATTTTCATTTTTTTTTTCAAATAATTATCAAAAATACAGTCAAAATCTGAATCAAAAAATGCACACAAAAGAGTTCGATGATAAAAATTTATTATCGGAGCCTTATTTTGTCCGTGACTCCTTTTATCCCCAACCCAACAAAAAGCCAGGAACGATAACCCAAAGGTCTTTCAGATTATGTATTTTCGACGGAAGCAAAAAAAAAACCAAATCCCCTAATAACACTCTTTTTTCCTATTCTTTAAACCGTACAATCAAGGCCAAATTAGATCCATCGAAAGTTATTACTTTCTAAAGAAAATTCATAGCTTTAAAATTTTTTTCTTAGAAAAGTCTTCAAGAATATGGTCAAGAACTACTACACGATTATCAGAACTTTAGGGATAAGCTCATGCCCAAGAAATTTGTCAAGAGGTCCCTCAAATTTCTTAATAACTTCTCTCAGTTAATCTCTCTATACATTCCAAAATTTATTTGTATATAAAATAAAAGAACTTTAGATTCTGAGTTCCCGAACATTTTTTCTTGCATTATTGACATTTTCACCCAAACTATTTTCCTTCAAAACTCCAGACATCGTTTGTTTCAGGTCTCAAATGAGTTCATTTCTCATCTGGAAGACCCTAAACTCCGTATTAAACTCATAAACTTATATTAATCTACCTCGATTTCTCAAAAGAACGATACCTTGCATATAATGAAATCTCACAATATCCATATAATAAGATTTTCTCTTGTTTATTGAAGGAATTAGAAGTCAAGACCTCTAGACTTATTAAAGAAGATAAATCACATGAGCAGGAAATTGTGGGTTTTTAACCCTTTTTTATATAAAAAACTTAACATTTCAAGTTTAGAACTCACTTCATTATATGAATCAAGAATAAAAAATGTTCAAAGACCTTCTTATCTTGGAAACCAAAGCTTTGCCAAAGATTTCAGTATGGAAATCAATGATTTGCAACAAAAGAACTTAAAATTGGAAGAAAAATTGGATGTTGTGGAAAAAGAACTACTTCTCTATATGGAAAAAGAAAAGAAAAAAAGACTGGAAATAGAAGATCTGCAAACCCAGTTGAAATCGATTGAAGATGATCAGAAAAATTCGCTTGAACAATTAAAACTCGCAAGAGAAGAAACCAATAAAATTCAAAGTGAACTGAATTTCTCTTTAAATAATAAGAAAGGGCTCAAGAAAACATTAAATGACTCACAAAATTTATTAGAAAACACATTGATAAAGCTCAAAGCGCTCAAAACACAACATTTTAAGCTACAGAAATTTAATGAAAAACTAGTGTCTGAAAGACAAAGTTTGGCACTTCGCGCGGCGGTTGGGTTTGAAGAATTAACCCCAAGGCCAAATATCGATGATATTCTTGCTAATAATGGATTGGATGAAGAAAAATATGCGGATTTGATTAAAGAAATTAAGGGGAAACATTGCACTACAGATGTGGTCGCTTTGATGTTGGAGAAAATAGGTGGTAATGTGCAAGTTAGAAAAAAACTCGATAGGAAAAAAACCATGGATGTGGCCAAGACAACATCAACACCGATGAAAATAAATAAAATTAGACCCTCGGAAAGATTTTTCCCAGACACGATCAAAATTTTTAATGATTGAAGAAAATTCATGGCAAAATGAATTTTTTATAATTATTTTTTTCCCTAAAAAAAATTTTTCAATCCAAAAAAAATAAAATTTCTCCTCCAAAAAAAACAACAAAAATAAAAAAAGATGAATTTCTAACGATCATGAATTTCTTATGACTCTAAAATGATTGAATCAATTGAATTTGTCATTTTCAAAAATGGAGATAAACAAAAGGCATGGTATTTTAAATTTTTGGGATATCGAAAAATTTTAACTCAATTTTAAAATTTTTATTTTATAGAAATATTTTAGTTTTTTTACACAAATTTTATCTTTATCAATATTTTGATCTATCCAAAAAAAATTTTATTATTTTAGAAAAAAATATGTATTTATTGTAATTTTAAAAAAATATGATTTTTATCTTAAATTATTGGAATTTTTCAAGGGATAAAAAATATGATTGTTATTTTTTCTCCAATTTTTCTAATTGTTCTTTGGCGTTTTCCTCATTCTTGGTCGCGAGAATCTTCAAGTCAAAGTTGTCCACAGCTCGTTTTTCTTCCTCCTCTTCCAATTCTTTCTCAACATTCCCGAGTTCTCCATCATTTTCTTCAGAACCATTATTTTTTCCAGAATTCGCGTTTTTCTCTTGCAGTTCTTTTTGAAGTTCACGTTTCACGTCTATTGTCTGTTTTAAGTATTTCTCGAAAAGTTCACGGTTAAATATGCTTGGTTTCACGTTCCAAGCCGTATGCAAAGTCAGAAACAAAGCCAAAATCGTTGAGCAAAGGGATGCCATATTCGTAAAATTGAAAATAGCGATGTGAAACGCCACATATAATTGTATAATTAATAAAGGGAAATCCTCTAAAAAGAGCCTCGCAAACGTTGCCGTTATAATCGTCGGAATATACACATTATAAAGCATTTTTGGTAAAAACCAATATCCATACTTTTTGGCAGAATTCGTGGAAAATTTGTCCAAAAGTCTGCCTAGACTTTGAAACTCGAACTGAAAGCACAGTTTTGAATATCTATTGATATTTTCCGAAGAATGATATTTCGTTCTTCTACTGTTTCGTGAGGTTTTGGAGTTCTGCGAAAAGAAATTCTTCCAAAAAAAAGAGAAGAAATTTTTGAAATTGAGCAAAATGTTTATTCCAACCAAAACAATAGACGCAATAAAAATGCTGTTTGTTTCGAAATCCTTCTTCTGATGGTTGTAAACCAAATTCGTTAAAACGAAGGAAAAGTTGGTAAAAGTGTCATATTTCGCAGTTTGACTGGTGATAAGATTTGAAATTATCGTGGAATCATACATCGAAATCAGTTCTTCGTTATTTATGATACTTGTGACTTCCCAACAAAGCGCAAGTTCCAGCAAAAAACTCAAAAAACCATAGATGAAATAAGGAATCTGCATAAAAAGGGTGGCGTCATCATCCAATATCAGTTTTATATACAACAAGTAGAAAATCACGAGAATATAAAACACAATGAAATCCATCAAAATTATCCATTTCATCTTTGAAACCATGAAAAATTGATTTTCCGGAGCAAAACTATCCTGTTTATTCATTTCCAACTGAGATCCAGAAGAAATTGGTGGGGAAGAGGGACTAAGCAGTCTTTCTATTTCGTCAGACTTCTCCTCGGAGGCAGATGATGAATGGGTTTTTGTTTTTCCATCTTTCCTCGATTTTCGACTTCCAAACAGGACATTATTTAACTCAATCAAACTTTCATCGAAGTAGAAATACGAGGAAAGGTTCAATGAGGTTTTTTTGCCTTCTTTGTCTTTAAGAATCGGACTTCCTCCAGGAGAGTTTTGTTCAGGAGGAGATTCATTTTTATTACCAACAGTTGTAGATAGTTTTTTATTTGCATTCTCTTTCTTGATTTCTTCTTCTATAGCTTTTTGGCACCTACCATATCTGGTTCTCAACTCTTCTCTAAAAGGTTGGGTTCGTTTCCTTTGTATTTTTATACAGGACAAGAAGGAACAGAATGCTTTTAGCCTGTTCCTAAGTTTTTGACAAAAACCCAGTTTCTCTTTATTAGTGGCTGAAGTGGTAGATGTGCCAGGAGTGGTAGGCAGCTTTTTGCCACTTTTTTCTGGAACTACCTTGTTCCGATTCATATTGCTCATAATGTCAATTTGCAATTCGTTCAATTCTTTTTTTTTCTCGATTTCATCATCTTTTTTCTCTACTTCTGCTTCCTTCAAATCAGTGTTTCCTTGTTTTATATCTTCTTCGTTCTTCTTCTTTATCTCTTCTTCTTTTAGTTTCTTCTCCTGTTCATTTTTCTCCTCCTCAGCCTTTTTCTTCTTCTCTTTATTTTTCTCACTTGTGCTCTTGAATCCCCCGATTTTAATGCAATTACCGAAACAATCGTATAATTTCTCAAAGCATCGCCAACAACTAATAAACGGGTTAAGAATGATGTTGAAGGGCTTATGGCTTTTCATCCAATCAACACATAAACTCATCTCTTTCGGAATTTGGAAAATCAACTTTTCTGAATAATGGAATATCAGAACCGGAAAAATCAAGAAATAAATCCCCAGAATTTGTATGGTTCTTGGAACTATCAAGAACTTCAAAATAGTTTTGAATCGCTTCCAACAATTCCTTCTGTTACTAATGTCCTTTTTCATATTTTCCAATTTTATTGGCCTTTTTATTTGAACTGTGACTTTATCTTTGTTTTCGCTGAATTCGTCTATAAATTCTTCTTTTTTTTCTTCTTTCTTTTTGTTTTCTTTTTCCTCCTCTTTATTTTCCTCTTCATTTTCTTCATCTTCTTCTTTATCGTCGGAAGTTTGTTCTGCATTTTGATAGCATTCTTTATAAATTTCTTTGAGTTCTCGTGAGTTGTGTGCTATATTGTTGTCTATCATGCCTTTCAGTCCCGTGCTAACGAATGTGTTAATGTCACTAGTTGTTTTTTCTATGGTTTCATTCTTTACAGTTATTGTTTCAAGAACACTTGTTCTGCTAATTATAGAACAATAGAGATACTTTAGCCCCACTGAAGTGATTCTGTGGTTGTTCTTAATTTCAAAAGTTTTCAAATTTTTCAAGTATTCACTGCTTTCTGAAATATAAATGCTGAATTTCTTCAAGAAATCGTCTCCTAAATTCAAATTATCCAGGTTTATAATTTCCAAATTTTGGCATTCTTTGATAAGATCCAGTAAAGTCTGATGTTTCTGGTCAAAGGAAGCAGGACTATTGTTTTCAGCTTGTAATTTACTGATTTCCTTTACGTAGTATTTTATGGTTTCATTATCCAAATTCAAATCATTTTGGTTTTGAAAGTTTTCAAAGGCTTCTACTAAGCTAGCTTTTATATTATGGTCATAAATATATTTATTTGTTGAAAATTTTAGCGTTTTAATTCCTGATAACGCCTCCCCGATTTTTTCTTCATCAACATAGGGATTTGAATGGTCCTGTTCTAATTCTCTCTTGCTATTTTTCTTTTTTATCATCGCTAGATGGAACTTCTGGTAATTTATGATGTCATTCCTCATGACTTCTAGAGAATCGGAACTCAAATAAGCTGTGTATGATTCCAGATATGTTGCATAATGACGAATTTGCGAGGCATGAGCCTGAATGAGGTAGTTTATAGCATAATCCAATTTAGGGTAGATTTTTACAGCGAAATTAAACCGCTTGAAGTCGTTTTCACTAAAATTCTTGCTTTTGCTGGGTTTGTTAAATTTGTTTCTTATATAAGCTGATTTGGAAATCGCCTTGAGAACATCATTCGTAACTAAACTGAGGTTATTTTTCGGTAAGAACTTTTCGCTTATGAATTGTTCTAAATCAAATTTTTCATTACTTGCCTTTATAATCAAACAAAGATCGTCATCTTTAGGTTGGATGCAGGTGCTTAAATCGAGTTTTTGGATTTTTTTGAAATATGGCTGCTGAACCATATTCTTTATAAAAGAGGAAGTGACCATATCCCCAAAGTCGTTTATCAGCTTTTGAATTTCAAAATGTTCATTGGGACTTAAGGACAAATGCCAAAGTCCGTCTGCTGTGATTTTTTTCTTTTGAGGCTCTTGATTTTTGTGTTTCTCTTTTTCTTCCTCATTTTCCTTTTCATTCTTTTTCTCTTCTTCATTGGCTTTGTCCTTTTCTTTTTTCTCTTCAGTTTTGCTTTTGTTACAGTTTTTGAGCACTGGTGTATATTGAAACCGAGGGAAAGGTTTGCTTTTTGATATGGCCTTTAAAACTTCATCATCTATTAGATTTATGACTTGTGAAATCAGTTCTTCTAGTTCAAACTCTTCGCTCAGGTATTCTGACTTTATTAACATAAGAAGTCCATCTTTTGTAACATATGTCCGTTCTTCTGCGGGCTCTTTTGAATTTTCATTGGACCTTGGCTGATCTATTTGAAGAGAATTGATCGTTCTCAATATTTTGGATTCACACAACTTTTTAAGCAAATCATCATTTATTTTCTGATAGTGATTTTCTAAAATGCGGTTTAAATTTATGTCTAGATCCAAGTTTTGGTTATCTTTTTCAAGGTCCAAGAGTTTATCCAAACACTCAATAGTTAAATTCCTGTTTTCTTTTAAGGAAAGAACCTTTATTTTCTTTCTATAATTACTTCTTGCAATATCATCTAATAGTTCCTGATCTATAATTTGGGCGTAAGCTCGAAGTATGCTTTCTGGATTAAATTCTGGGTGGAAATTTTTGGCATTTAGGATGAATTTTATGGACGCTTTGGTGATTTCTGTGCAGTCTTTGATTTCCAAAACCTTCAAGTTATTTATTTTACAAATATGATCAACCCCTTCATCATCAATGAGTGTTTTGTTTAATTTTAGACAAGTGAGCTTCGTAAGTTTTTTTTCCTCAGCAATCGCTTTCAAACTCGCTGAAGAAATAGGACATTTAGTAAAATCCAGGGTATGGAAATGCTTAATTCTGGGCTCTGTGTTGAGGAATTCTTTTAATAATCCATCAGTCACTGAATATCTCAAATTTTCTAATTCATCCTCATCGGGCTTTGTTAATTTTTGTTGATAATTGTTTACCAGAATTTTTTGGATTTTGTATAGGTGGACACAGGTGGGCTTACAAATAGTGAATTTTTTGTCCTTTTTGTCAATTTTGATCAAACCTTTGTAATCTTTGTAAATATTCATGAACTTTAATTTTTTTTTGTCGTTGTGCAAATTCAACAAATATTGGATTCCGATATGATTTATTGAGCCGCATTTGTTTATTGAAAGAAATTCAAGGTTTTTTGAGATGTTGGAATTGCTCAATTTTTGTAAGTTATCGTTTTCTATGGCACATCCGTCTAAATCCAAACCCATTAGTTTA
>Ga0302320_10029016_pt1 | contig 10599 bp, 9 predicted proteins | sample Bog_T0_3_FD_202130 | JGI IMG/M metagenome (GOLD analysis project Ga0302320, IMG submission 202130) | Peat permafrost microbial communities from Stordalen Mire near Abisko, Sweden - Bog_T0_3 | ecosystem: Environmental > Terrestrial > Soil > Wetlands > Peat | place: Sweden: Abisko, Stordalen Mire... | reverse complement strand
TAATGGCGGCCGTGAACCGGAAAACCCTGCTGATCGACGCCCGAATCGCTAACGGCAAGGCTCCAACGTGCATTCAATACCCCGGCGCCTGGGAAAATCACGATCCGCAGCGCCCCGATTCCGGCCTGTTCGCGAAAGCGGCAGCCTGAAAGGAGGTCGAAACACGACGATGACAAGAATCAAACACCACCCGTGTGCCCGAACTCTCCCCGTATGTCCGAGGGCGACTGGACACGCGGCGATAGCCGCGTTCTGCCGCTTCGACATACCAAAACCTGAGGGCCAACAGGCAACTCGGCGTGGGAGCTTCCACACACCCTCAAGCCTTCGAACACACCATGTGGGGCAGTCTTCCAAACGGCCGGTCGCGCGAAGCTCGAGGCCACCTGCTGAAACCGGTGCCACCTGGCATGGCAGCGATTTTCATCGCACACTCCTTGCTGCGATGCTCTATCATCAAGTTTGCCGGGTTGCCGGACTCCGGAACCACGAGAATATGGCCGAACCAACCTACGGCGCGCAGACGCCCGACGAACCAACCGATCCAAAACAAGTCGAACCGCACCCGGAGAAGCCGACACTGCCGTTCCCGATTGTGGGAATCGGCGCGTCCGCCGGGGGTGTTTCGGCGTTCGAGGCATTCTTTTCCACCATGCCTGCCGAGAACGCTTCCGGCGTGGCTCTTGTCCTGGTACAGCATCTGTCCCGGGACCACAAGAGCATCCTCTCCGAGTTGATTCGCCGCTGCACGAAGATGCAGGTTTTCGATGTGGAGGACGGCATGGTGGTCAAGCCGAATTGCGCTTACATCATTCCGCCGAATCGGGATATGGCCCTGATGAACGGCGCGCTGCAACTATTCGAACCGACGCTCGCCCGCGGCATACGGCTCCCCATCGATTTTTTCTTTCGCTCGCTGGCACAGGATCAGCACGATCGCGCTATCTGCATCGTCCTTTCGGGAACGGGCAGCGACGGCACGCTCGGCGTCCGGGCCGTGAAGGGCGAAGGCGGCATGGTGATGGCGCAGACGCCGGAATCGACCGAATACGACGGGATGCCCCGCAGCGCCATTGCGACGGGAATGGTGGATTTCGTGCTGCCCCCCAACGAGATGCCGGCGAAACTCCTCGACTACGCCGCCCGCGCGTTTGTCCCATCGCTTCAGCCTGTCTCCTCGCAGGTTCCGCATCCCGCCGATGGCCTCGAAAAGATTTTCCTCCTGCTGCGTTCCCAGACCGGCCACGATTTTTCCCAGTACAAACGGAACACCATCCTGCGCCGGGTGGCGCGCCGCATGGCGGTCCACCAGATCGACCGGATGGAAGACTATCTCCGCTATCTGCAGTTGACGCGCGACGAAGTCGACGCGCTCTTTCGCGATCTCCTGATCGGCGTCACCAATTTCTTCCGGGACACCGAGATTTTCGAAGAGATCCGGAAGCAGGTCATCCCGCAGCTTCTCGCCGGTAAGGCCAAAGGCTCGACGATTCGCGCCTGGGTGCCCGGGTGTTCCACGGGCGAGGAAGCTTATTCGCTCGCCATACTGCTGCGCGAACGGATGGAAGAACTGAAAGAGAATTTCAAGGTGCAGATCTTCGCCACCGATATCGACCGCGAAGCCATCGATTCCGCGCGCGCCGGCATTTACCCTTCCAGCATTATTGCGGACGTCTCGCCGGAACGCCTGGCGCACTTCTTCGACCCGGAGAATCCGGAGGGCACCGCCTACCGCATCCACAAGACCATCCGCGACATGCTGGTTTTTTCCGAGCATGACCTGATCAAGGATCCGCCGTTCTCGAAAGTCGATCTCATCAGTTGCCGTAATCTGCTGATCTACATGGGCCCGGAGTTGCAAAAACGGCTCATGCCCCTGTTTCACTATGCATTGAATCCGGGCGGCATTCTGGTGCTGGGCTCGTCGGAAAGTGTGGGAGATTATGCGAACCTTTTTTCGGCGGTGGATCGAAGCGCCAAGATTTTTCAGCGCAAAGGGGGCGACTCGGGCGCGCCCCGCGTCGGCTTCGCAAGATTATATGCACAGACTCCCGGAGCCGAAATTGCGCGCCAGACGGGTCGCGGACCAATGAACGAAACTAAACTTCCCCTGCAGGAGATCGCCGTGCGCACCCTGCTGGCGCACTACTCGCCGGTGGGCGCGCTGGTGAACGAACGCGGCGATATCCTCTACCTGCTGGGCCGCACCGGGCGCTATCTGGAACCGACGCCAGGCGAGGCCAGCCTGAATATCTTCCGCATGGCTCGCGAAGGCTTGCGCGGCGACCTGACTATCGCGCTGCATCGTGCCGTGTCGCTGGGCGTATCTACCCGTCACACGGGCCTGCGGGTGAAAAGCGACGATACGTTTACGGTCGTCGATCTGACCGTCCTTCCGGTGCCGGCGGAATCGGAAAGCGCCGTTACGAATCTGTTTCTGGTGATCCTCGAGGAGAGGGTGCAGCCCGAGCCCCGGCTTTCCACGGAGGTTGCCCTGAATGTGGTGGAAGGCGCGGCAGCCCTGGGTCCGGATCTCGACGCCTATATTCTCAAACTGAAGCAGGAACTGCGGGGCAAGGACGAATACCTTCAGACCACGATTGAGGAACTGGAGACCTCCAACGAGGAACTCCGCTCCGCCCACGAGGAAATGCAATCGGTGAACGAGGAGATGCAGTCCACGAACGAGGAACTGGAAACTTCGAAAGAGGAGCTGCAATCGGTCAATGAGGAACTGGCTACGGTAAACGGCGAACTGCAGGCCAAAGTGGCCGATTTGTCCCGCTCCAACAACGACATGATCAATTTGCTGAGCGGCACGGGCATCGGCACGATTTTTGTGGATCACAGGCTGCGCATTCTTCGCTTCACGCCAACCGTCTCGCCCCTGATCAACCTGATCGAGACCGACGTCGGGCGTCCCGTGGACCAGATCCGAACCAATCTGGTCGGCTACGATCGTTTGGCGGCGGATGTAAAAGGCGTGCTAAACAATCTGGCGCCGAAGGAACTGGAAGTGCAGACGGTGGCGGGCGACTGGTACCTGCTGCGGATTCGCCCCTACCGGACGCTGGAAAACGTGATTGAGGGCGCGGTGATTACCTTTACGGAGATTTCCGTACTGAAAAAAGCGCAATTGGCGCTGCGGGATTCCGAAGCGTTGCGACGGCTGGCGATCGTGGTGCGGGATTCCCGCGATGCCATTCTGGTGCAGGACAAGACCGGTCGCATTCTGGCATGGAATCCGGGGGCGGAGAGGATGTATGGCTGGACCGAAGCCGAGGCGTTGAAGATGAATATCCGCGACCTGATGCCGGACGACGATCGGGAACGAACTATGGCCGCAATACAGCAACAGTGCGAGACCGGCGTTCTGGAGCCGGAGCGTACCAAACGCATTGTGAAGGATGGGCGAACCGTGGAGGTGACGCTTATGGTTTCCGCGCTGGTGGACGATGCAGGTAAGACTTACGCTATCGCAACAACGGAACGCAGCATCGTTCCATAACTTTACCCCGTCTGGGGCGAATGAAACACGTGGGCGCCATCCCGGCTTCCCGCCGGCCTTGCGCAACCGTCAACTCACCACCGCCGGCGAGATTGTGTCGATCCGGTCGTTCGTTTACCCGGCGTACCATCGGGCGACGCGTTTGGCCGGTGCGCGATCAGATCGGTCGGGGAGTGAAAAAAATGCCGGCAATTCACGGGGAACACCACCGCACAAAGAACATTGGCTGGCTGCGCGCAGCCGTATTGGGCGCAAACGATGGCATCCTTTCCACGGCGAGTCTCGTCCTTGGCGTGGCAGCTGCCCATGGGACTCACGGTAATGTGCTGATCGCAGGGATCGCCGGCCTGGTCGCAGGGGCGATGTCGATGGCCGCGGGCGAGTATGTGTCCGTGCACTCACAGGCCGATACCGAAAAGGCCGACCTCGCGCTTGAGCGCAAAGAACTCAAAGCGGACGACAAGGGCGAGCACCGGGAACTGGCGGCGATCTACGTCGGTCGCGGACTCGACCCATCTCTCGCGAAGCAGGTCGCTCAGCAGTTGATGGCCCACGACGCGCTGGGCGCGCATGCCCGCGACGAGCTTGGTATCTCCGAGACTGTCCGTGCTCGTCCGATACAGGCTGCGATGGCGTCGGCCGGCAGCTTTGCCGTCGGAGCTGCCATGCCTCTGCTGGTCACTGTGGTGGTACCGGAAGCCAGTCTGATCGATGTCGTCTCCGGAACGTCATTATTGTTCCTTGCGTTTCTCGGAGGGTTGGCTGCGAAGGTCGGGGGTGCAAGCATGGCGGCGGGTGCAATTCGCGTCACGTTTTGGGGCGCGCTGGCCATGGCAGTGACCGCGGGCGTCGGAGCGCTGGTCAGTAAAGTTGCATAGCCCTGAGAGCGGTAGTTGAGGTGACCGAGCGTGGTTTGGCTGCATGTTACGATGTCGCCAGAACATCCGTGAGTGAATCCCCGACAGACCGCTACAGCCGCCAGACTCGATTCGCTCCGCTGGGCCGGGAGGGTCAGGGCCAGCTTAGCCGCGCGACGGCGGTGATCGTGGGCTGCGGCGCCCTGGGCACGGTTCAGGCCGGGCTGCTGGCGCGCGCCGGGGTGGGCACAGTGCGGCTGGTGGATCGCGATTACGTGGAAGCCAGCAATCTGCAGCGGCAGGTTCTGTATACGGAGGCCGATGCCGAGGCCGCGCTGCCCAAGGCCGAAGCGGCGCGCAGGCATCTGGCGGCGGCGAATTCCGGGATCGCGATCGAGGCGCACATCTCGGATCTGGATGCCGGCAACGTTGAGGAGTTGCTCGGTGGGGCGGACGTGATTCTCGACGGCACCGACAACTTCGAAACCCGGATGCTGATCAACGATTTCGCCGTCCGCGATGGCGTGCCGTGGATTTACGGAGCGGCGGTTTCGAGCTACGGGATCGCCATGCCGGTGTTGCCGGGGGATTCGGCGTGCTTCCGCTGCGTGTATCCCGAGCCCCCGGCAGGCGCGCAGCCGACCTGCGAAACGGCCGGGGTGCTGGGCCCGGTAACGAGTATCATCGGGTCGATCCAGGCGATGGAGGCTCTCAAGATATTGGCCGGGCGCACGGCGAGCGTGCGGAGGAAGATTTTTACGGCCGACCTTTGGACCGGGCCGGTACGCGAGATTGCAATGCCGCCGCGCGATCCGGACTGCCCGGCATGTGGACGGCGGGAGTTCGGGTATCTGGACAACAGGCGGCGTGCGCCGGTGAGTTTGTGCGGCCGCAATGCGGTGCAGATTCACGAGCGGAAAAGGCCGCTGGATCTGGTGGAGTTGGCGGGTCGATTGGCGGGGCTGGGGAGTGTGCGGGCGAACGAGTTTGCACTGCGATTTCACGATGGGTTGTATGAGGTGACCGTGTTCCCGGATGGGCGGGCGATCGTGAAAGGGACTACGGATCCGGGAGTCGCACGCAGTATTTATTCGAGGTATTTGGGAAATTAGCGGGCGTGCAGATTCAGCTGTCGGCTGTATACTTGCCGTTGAGAATGCGAGGATCACGATGCGTTTTGCTTTTTCCGCCGTTGCAGGGATCGTGCTGGCGCTGGGCATGTTGCCCGGCGCCGACAACAAAGACAGCCCGGGTATTCCTGCTCGCGGAACCCCGCTGCTCGTCTTTAACGGCGCCAACCTGAACCAGTTCGATACGTTCGTACCGTCGAAAGGCCTGAATAATGACACGGACCACATTTTCACGGTGGAGAACGGGGCGATTCATGTGTCGGGCCAGGAGTACGGGTTTGTGGTCACGAAGCAGGAGTACACCGATTTCTATCTGACCGCAGAGTTCAAATGGGGCGAGGGAACTTACGCCCAGCGCGCTGGTAAAGCCCGCGATGCCGGGATTCTCTATGAAGTGACCGGAGAGTACAAAGTCTGGCCCAGTTCCGTGGAGTTTCAGATGATGGAAGGCGGCACGGGCGACATTTATTTGTGCAACGGTTTTGCGTTGACGAATGCTCAAGGCGACCGAGTGATTGGCGGACCGGGCAGGTACGTGGGGATCAACCGGTTTGGCAAGGGAGCGTGGAAGGACGAGGCCGGTTATCGCGATCCGAACGGCGATCCGGAGCGGCCGCACGGGGAATGGAATCGGGTGGATCTGGTGGTGCAGGATGGGCGGGCGCGGTATTACGTGAACGAAAAACTGGTGAATGAGGCGTCGGATCTGGTGGTCACGAAAGGGAAGATATTGTTCCAGTCGGAAGGTGCGGAAGTGTTTTACCGGAATATCGGGGTGTACGCACTGCCGTAGGGGAATCGCGGTTGGCTGGCGGCTATGCGAGCTTACGCCGTTCGCGGATTGGTTTCAGGAGAACTCGGCCCGGCCTCCGGCGGTGCCGGATCGAACGGGGTTGGGACCATAGGTTGGATACCGTCGGTTGCGGGTTCGGCGACAGGAAGGCCGAAAGCCTGTTCCACACGGGGTTCTGTACTCCTCAATACAGAATCCGTCCGGAATGCAGAATCCTCCGGCAAACCGTAAGCCGGCAGCGGTCATTGCTGGCCGCTGCCACCTCTCGCTCGCCATGCAGAGTAAGCGCGGGCTGAACCGCCGCCGTCTTACTTTGCCTTGCGGAGTACGGAAATCGTTTGCGCCACGGCGACACCGAACAGAGAGCCGGTCAGCAGCAACATGCCGACGTTAACCGTGCGGATCCCTTCCATGGTCGGCCGGGTCATCACCGTGCCCAGTACGATCAGGGCCAGAATAAACGGTATCATCACATTCAATACGATCTTTTTGCGTTGTTGTTCCATATCCACCTCCTTAAGGTGTCCTTCGAAATTAATTATGCGGGAAGGTGAAACAAGAATCTATATATTCTTAGGTCAATTAACCAAATTGATCATCCATCGATTAATGTTCGTCCAACGGTCCGCGGATCCCCGATTCGGCGGGATGAGCCATGAGATACTGAACAATTCCGTCCTTCGCTATGTCGCAACAACAATCATTTGAAATCGTCAGCGCCCACAGTCCGGACTCCGACGACGCATTCATGTTTTACGGACTGGCGACAAAGAAGATCCGCAGCCCGTTCGTCAATTTCCGCCATGTTCTCTCGGATATCGAAACGCTGAACAAGAAGGCGCGCGAAGGCGTGTACGACCTGAGCGCGGTTTCGTATCACGCCTATCCCTATATTGCGGACAAGTACGTTCTGATGGCGAGCGGTTCGAGCGTGGGCGATGGCTACGGACCGATGGTGGTAGCCACGCATCCGATGGAGCCGTCCGAAATCAAAGGCAAGCGAATCGCCATTCCCGGCACGCTCACCACGGCGTACCTTGCGCTGAAGATCTTCGAGCCCGATTTCATTCCGGTTTCCGTGCCGTTCGATCATGTTCTGGAAGCGGTGCACGAAGGCTCGGCGGATGTGGGCCTGATCATTCACGAAGCGCAGCTCACCTATAACAAGTCCGGCTTCCATCGCGTGCTCGACATGGGTAAGTGGTGGAAGGAAACGCACGGAGTGCCGCTGCCGCTGGGAGCCAACGTACTGCTTCGCTCGCTGCCGGATCACGTGAAAACGGAATGCTGCCGCATGATGCGGGACAGCATACAGTACGCCCTCGATAATCATGCGGAGGCGCTCGAATATGCGCTGCAGTTCGCGGGGGACATGGATCCGCGGCTGGCCGAGAAATTCGTCGGGATGTATGTAAATCACTACACGGTGGATGCCGGCGAGGATATCCCGAAAGCGGCCAAGCTGCTGTTCGATAAAGGCTTTGAGGCGGGAGTGATACCGCATCGGGTCGAGGTCGAGTTTATCCGGTAGGAGTGGCAGCCGCGGGGGATTACAATTCATGCACGGGAGACATGCATGAGGCGCAAGCGGGAGTCCGGTGGCGGAAGTAACCTGCCGATGGCGATTCCGTTTTTTTTGCAGTCGCCCCTGTCGATTCGATTCACGCGCAGCCTTCATCCGCGCGCGGTCCTGAGTTCGAAGTGGCCTCGATTCAGCCGGTGGATCCGGGAAGGCCGGAAGCGTATGCCCCTCGAACCTTCCCCGGGCGGCCTTCGGATGCGGTCGCTCAACGTGGTTGGTCTGATCCTGTGGGCTAACCAGATTGAGGATGCCAGCCAGATTACCGGCGGCCCCGATTGGATCCACACGAAGGACTTCGATATTACCGCGAAGACCTCCGGGCCAACGTCGACGGACGAGGTCCGGCTGATGCTTCAGGCGCTGCTCGCGGAACGGTTTCGGCTGGCGGCTCATCGGGAGCAGCGGGTGGTGCCATCGTATTCGCTGGTAGTGGACAAGGGCGGGCCCAAACTGCGCGAGGTGCAGCAGGAACCCCGCCGCGGGGGAATGCTCGGGTGGTCCGATGGCAAAGTGACCTACAAGATGGTGAACCATATGTCCCAGTTGGTGTCGACACTGTCGAGCTTTCTGGACGGCCGCCAGGTCACGGATAAGACGGGGCTCGCTGGTGTGTAGGAGATTACGCTGAGCGTCGACATGGATGCGGATCAAATGAAACGGATGCCGCAGGTGGGGATGGCGTTCACGGGATTCGGTTACACGTCGGGAGTTTTTGACGCGCTGAAGACGCTCGGACTGAAACTGGAAGCAGGCCGGGGAACTGTGGATTTTCTCGTGATAGATCATGTGGAGCAGCCGTCCGGGAATTGAACGGTCTGCGTTGCTGGTCTGCGTTTCTGTGCACTCGCGTCCGCCAATACCAGAGCACTGAGCCGAGGCCGATTGTGCGGGATGCGCGACATAAGAGTGGAGGATACGTGGTTACCGCGCCTGGCGCGGCGGGGTTAGCCGCACTCACTTTGCGCTTTGCGACTGTTCCTGAGGGCTTCTAACGACCGTGCCTGCAAACGCCGACCTTGGCGCGTCCTGCGTACCCCTGCGCTCGGGATTTGCCGGTTTTGCGGGCTCCCGGTATCCCCGCGACTTTTATGTCGTACACCCGATTGTGCGTGTAAGCTTCGCACCACAATGCTGTTGCGCCATAATCGTATCTGATGCCCCGTCTCAATCGGCTCGCCTATTCTGCAGGGATACCCGACCCCAGCCGTTTTCCTGAAACCGCGCGAAACCGCTGTAAGCTACTGGCGCCAGCACTGCTTGCGTTGGCGGTCTCCGCGTTCGCCCAAACCGACCCTCAACCCAAAGACGTCCGCATGGTGGCGAAGGATGGCCAGGTTGCGATTCCGAAGGTAGCCGCTTACCTCAACAGTCCCTCGCTTGCGACGCGTCTTGAAGTGGTCAAACAGCTCACGGAGCTCGGCGGCAAAGATTCACTCGATCCGCTGATTACCGCCACGCACGACCCGGACCCTGAAATGCAGTTGCGGGCGACCGACGGTTTGGTGAACTTCTATCTGCCGGGCTATGTGCGGCAGGGGCCGGCGGCATCCGTGATCCGCGTGGGCTCTGTCATCAAGGCCAAGTTCAGCGATTCCAACGACCAGACGATCGATGGCTTTGTCACGGTGCGGCCGGAGGTGATTGAGGCCATCGCTAAACTTGCCAGCGGCGGCAACGGCATGGATGTGAAGGCGGGCGCCTGCCGCGCAGCCGGTATTCTGCGGGGACGCGCCGCGATTCCGGATCTGCTTGAAGCGCTGCGGACGAAGGATAACACCGTAATGTATGAGGCGCTGGTGGCGATCCGCAAGATCCGCGATCCCGAAGCCGGCCCAAGGATTACCTATTTGCTGCGCGATCTGGACGATCGCATTCAGGGCGTCGCTATTGAGACGGCTGGCCTGCTGCAGGCGAAGGACGGGCTTCCGGCGCTTCGCGGCATTGTGGCGAGTCCGCGCGGCAGCAAGGCGGAGCGGGCGGCGCTGGGCGCGATTGCGCTGATGCCGGAGCCGGTGGATCGGCCGCTGCTACAGCGCTTCCTGGCGTCAAAAGACGAACGGCTGCGCGCGGCGGCGGTTGAGGGACTGGGACGCATCGGGGACCCGGGTGATCATGCCGCGATCGATAAGGTGTGGAAGGACGACGACAAGATGCCGCCGAGGCTGGCGTCCGCCTTCGCGATTACGCTGACTGGCAATTTGGACACGGCGGAAAGCGCGCCATTCCGGTATTTACTCAATACGCTGAATTCAGCGGCATGGCGTGAAACGGCGGCGGCGTATCTGACGGAGGCGGCGCGGAATCCCAAGGTACTGGCCGCGCTGCATCAGCCATTGGTGAGCGGGACGAGGGATGAGAAGATTCAGCTGGCGAGGATACTGGCTGTGACGGGAGACGCAAGTGCGGTGCCGTGGCTCGACAAGCTGAGCCGGGACAACGACAGCATGGTGGCGCAGGAAGGGCTGCGGGCGTTGCGGACGCTGCGGGGGCGGCTGTAGCAGGGAACTGACGGAAAAGGCTGCTAACGCAGCCTCTCCCGGAATCCATCGCCGCAAACCCGGCTGGTAAAGCCGGGCCGCAGCGGGGAAAATTACTTCGCCTTCTTCTGCTTCTGCTGACCGACGCGGACCTTGGTGTGCAGGTTCTTCGCATCCTGGAAAGCTTTGTGGTCGTGTCGGGCCACTACATCGGCCAGATAAGCTTCCACATTGGCATCATTCGGCAGAACG
>Ga0302320_10029014_pt1 | contig 10599 bp, 6 predicted proteins | sample Bog_T0_3_FD_202130 | JGI IMG/M metagenome (GOLD analysis project Ga0302320, IMG submission 202130) | Peat permafrost microbial communities from Stordalen Mire near Abisko, Sweden - Bog_T0_3 | ecosystem: Environmental > Terrestrial > Soil > Wetlands > Peat | place: Sweden: Abisko, Stordalen Mire... | reverse complement strand
TTCGAAGTCTTTGTCACTTCCGATCTTGCTCCCGCCGTCGTTCCCATTGACACCGTCACCTTCGATACAGCCGGCATCGCCAGCGTCAGTTTCTATTCCAGCGGAACACTGCTCGGCGTGGTCACGGCGCCGCCCTTCACCTTCTTCTGGACCAACTCCGTTGTCGGCCCCGCCACCCTCACCGCGGTCGCGACGGACGGTCACGGCGTAACCAATACTTCGCCCGCCGTCCGCGTCGCCTTCAATCCGGCGCCCGAACAATTCGCCATCCTCTCCGAACCATCCGATCTGGTGGCGGCCGCCGGGAGCACGGCCACCTTCGCCATCCAGACCACCGGAACCAACACCGTTTCCTATCAATGGTATTTTGACAGCCAGATGCTGCCGAACCAAACCCAGCCCACGCTGACCCTTTCGCCGGTGACCGATAGCGACGCCGGCACCTACTATGTGACAGTAGCCAGCGGCGGGGTGACGGCCTACAGCACCAGCGCCACGTTAACCGTGGTGGACCCGCCGGTCATCAACATCGCCCCGGTTGGAGCGACCGTCAGCGCCGGCACAAATATACTTTTGACAGCGGTGGCGACGGGCACGCCGCCGCTGGCCTACCAATGGTGGCTGAACGGCAGCCCCATTCCCGGCGCAACCAACAGCACCTACGCCATCGACGCCGCCCAACCGCTTGACTCCGGTTTGTATCAAATCTCGGTGCAAAATCAGGTGGCGGTTGCGGTCAGCGGCCCGGCCGTCGTCTCCGTCCTCGCGAATAACGGATCGGGTCAATCGGCCGACTTCTTTGCCCAACGCATCAGCTTCGATCCGCTGCTCGGGCCGGTGGAAGGCAACAACCAAAACGCCACCTCCGAACCGGGCGAACCGCTCCACGACGGCAAACCGGGCGGCAAATCTATCTGGTACACATGGCACGCCAGCTTCACCGGCGTCATTTCCTTGACCACGCTCGGCAGCGACTTCGACACGCTGCTGGCGGTTTACACCGGCACCAACGTCGCCCATTTGACACCCGTCGCCGCGGACGACGATTCCGGCGGTTTCCTGACGAGCCTGGTGAACTTCAACGTGACCCAGGGCACCGATTACCAAATCGCCGTGGACGGCTTCCGCGGCGCTTCCGGCAACGTCGTTTTGGGAATGCCGCCCGGCACCAGCTATCGCGTGTTGAATCCGAACGCCTCGAACACCGTGCCGCAAATCACCGTCCAACCGACCAACGAACTCGTGCCGGCGGGCGCAACCGCCACCTTGCGCGTGGCGGCCAGAAGCGGAATTCCCCTGGCCTATCAATGGCATTTCCAGGGTTCGCCCATCAACACCGCCACCAATTCCACCCTGGTCTTGACAAACTTCCAGATTTCGTCGGTTGGGCTCTACGACGTCCTCGTGGCCAATGCCGCCGGGTCCGTGGAAAGTCAAAGCGTCAGCGTCCAGATCGCCAGCGGTGGCACCAACTCCGCGCACGACAAGTTTGGCGACGCGGCGGACCTGGCCGGACAGGCGCCCACCGTGCAATCCGTCCATATTGAGTCGGGCGGTGGCGACAGCCGCGGTTTCAGCGTTTCGCAAACCTTCAGCACCGTGGGAGCCACGAAGGAAATTGGCGAACCCAGTCCGTGCGGGCAGGCCGGCGGCGCGTCGCAATGGTATGTTTATACCGCGCCTACCAACGGCACGCTCACCCTCAGCACCGCCGGCAGCACCTTCAACACCATTCTGGGCGCTTACACCGGGAGCGGCGTCAACTTCGCCAGCCTCACCGCCCAGGCCTGCGGCTACACCACCAATTATCAAACCAATGGACAGCCCAATCTCGTCATCCCCGGCGTGCTGGCCGGGACGCGCTTCTTTATTGTTGTTGACGGTTATCTCGGCGCGTCCGGCATGGCGCAGTTGCACATTGGATTGGGCGCGCCGCCGTCGCTGGTTTCCATGCCCGTCAGCCAGTTGGTCGCCCCCGGCAGCAACGTCGTCTTCAATGTGCAGGCCGTGGGCAGCACCAACTTCTCCTATCAATGGCGTTTCAACGGCTTGAACCTTGCCAGCGCCACCAACGCCTCTTTCCCCGTCACCAACGCCCACTCCGGCAACGCCGGCAGCTACACCGTGGTTGTAAGCAACGTGGTGGGCGTCGTCACCAGCGCTCCGCCCGCCGTCCTCAAATTGCAAGTGACCCCGGCCTTCACGCTCCAGCCGCTTGGCCAGACCGTGACCAACAATCAGAAAACGTCGTTCACCACGACTGTTGTCGGCCTCGGCCCGCTCCACTATCAATGGTATTTTGACAACGTTCCCATCGCCCACGCCACCAATAACGCCTACGCCCTGGCCGCCGCGCAGTTTACCAACCAGGGCTCCTATTCCCTCGTCGTCACCAACTCCGCCGGCGCGATCACCAGTTCCGTCGCCGTCCTGATTGTTCGCGACGGCGTGGCGCCGACACTTACGGTCTCGGCGCCCGCCAACAATTTCAGCGTCACCACGCCGACGTTGGCCGTCGCCGGAACCGCCGCCGACAATCTCAGCCTCAGCAACGTCCTTGTGACCGTCAACAATTCTACCGTTTACACCGCTGCGGTGGCCGGCGGCCGCTGGCAGGTCAACGTCGCCCTGTCCGGTGGCACCAATTCCATCCGGATCCAAAGCCAGGACGCCGCGGGAAATCTTTCCACACCGATTATGCGCACCGGCGTTTACGTCCTCTACGCCCAACTGGCGCTGGAAACCAACGGCATCGGCCGGATCGTTCACTCCGCCACCGTTACCAACAACGCGCTGCTCCGGGTTGGAAATGTCTATTCCGTAACGGCGGCGACTGCGCCCGGATCGAACTGGCTGTTCAGCAACTGGAGCGAAGGCGTCAGCACCGGCAGTCTGGCGAACGCCGGCACCAACCCGGTCCTGAACTTCACCATGATTTCAAACCTGGTTCTCCAGGCCAATTTCATCACCAATCCCTTCATCGCCGTGCAGGGAGCTTACAACGGCCTCTTTTCGCCCGCAGCCGGCATTGCCGTGCAGAATTCCGGTTCCATCACCGTCAACATCCAGTCCAACAGCGCCGGCATTTACTCCGCCCGTCTGGCCTTTGACGGCTCAACTTACAACCTCAACGGTTCGTTCAATCTCAACGGCACCGCCACCGCCCCCTTCATTGCCGCCGGACAAAACATCACGCTGACACTAAACGTCAACCTCACCTCCCCGGACAACACGCTCTCCGGCACCCTGACCGCGCCCGCCTGGACCTCGTCAATAATAGCGGATCGCGCCGTCTTCAGCGCCACCGACCCGACGACCGATTATTCCGGAAAATTCACCATGCTGATTCCGCAGGCCATCAACGCGCCCAACCTCTCGCCGGGCGGCTACGGCTACGCCGCCTTCTCCAACACGGCCGCCGGCAACGCCTCCTACGGCGGCTTCCTCGCCGACGGCACCGTCTTCAGCGGCGGCGCGCCCGTTTCGGAAAACGGTTACTTCCCGCTTTTCGCGCAACTCTACTCCGGCCAGGGATTGATCATGGGCTGGTTGAACTTTACCAACGCGCCGCCGAAGAATCTTTTCGGCACCGTGACCTGGATCAAGCCCGCTTCGGGCGCGCGCACGCTCTATCCCAGCGGCTTCACCAACAGCCTGATTCCCGTCGCCGGCTCCGAGTTCGACCTGCCGCCCACGCCTTTCCTCGATTTGACAACCGCCGAATTATCCTTCACCGACGGCAACCTGCACACTCCGCTGGATTTCACCAACATCGCCGTCTTCGCCACTAACGCGGTCAATCTCGGCCCGACCCCCACCAACAAGCTGGCCGTCACCTTCTTCCCATCCAACGGAACGGTGAGCATCACCTTCCGCCCAACCGGCGCCACGGCCGACACGACCGCCTCCGGCGCGGTCCTGCAAAATCAAACCAACGCCGCCGGCTGGTTCAAAGGCACCAACCAAACCGGAACCTTCCTGCTGAGATAAAAACCGGAAACGAATGTTTGACTCGTAGCGGCGTTCGGCAGAACGCCGCCATTTGGGGGTAAATCCCAGGACACGGCAGGGCGGTGCTACGCAGCCGCCCAATTTTCCGCCTTTTTCTCACGGCCGGCTCCGCCGCTATTCCGTCAACAAATCCAGCAAACTGGTCCCCGCCGGCGCCAATTGCCAGCCGCTCCCCGCCCGCTTCACCAGTCTGCGGCACGGATGCGCGGTTTCTTCCCCTTCATTGACCGAGACGAGCCGGTAAGCCGCCTTGCCGCTGATCTCCGACGCCGCCCGCGGAATCCACTCGAAAGGAAGACCATTGTAGTCCAGCGCAATTTCGTAACCGGCCACCCCTTCTTTCTGCGCCAACGGATTGCCCTGCACCAGCATCGGATACCGCTTCAACCACGGCATTCCCGTCTTCCTCACCAACACCCGGCAAAGCGCCGTGCGATGTTGCAGCCACGCAAGCAGGTTGAAATGTTCCCCCTCCTCGCGCTCCGCCAACAGGATAAGCCGCGGATCGAAACCCACCAGATTCTCGCCATTCCAGATTCCGTGATCATTCCGCTCGTTGGGGAAATGGACTCTGTACCAGGCGGAAAAATGTTCATTGTAAAACAGATTCAGTTCGAAATGAACATGAGCCCGCTCCTTCGAAATGGTCTCCGCCGTATTCGAGGTCCGGCCCATGACCGCAATCGGTTCCCCCGCCTTCACCAGCGCGCCCGGCTTCAAATCACTCCTGACCGCGTGTAAATGCGCATAAAGCGAATAAACCTCGACTCCATCAATCACGTGTTGCAGCACAATATAACGCCCGTAATTGGATAGATTCGGATGATTATTGATATACGCCACCTGCCCGGCGGCCGTGGCCATCACCGGGTCGGTCGGTTCCCCGTACCTGTCGCGTTGCAGGCATTTGATGTCCAACCCCTCGTGCATTTGCCAGCCATCCGTCCGGACGCAGCCGAAGCAGCCGGTTTCCCACGTCTTGCCGGTAGTCGGCACAAAAAACTCCGCCTCGTGCCCTTTCTCAAACAAAGCCCGATTCGCCGTCGGCAGATAAAACGGCTGCGCCCAAGCGCCCGCAGCGGCCGCCAGCAGCCCAAAGCTGCAAAAGGCCTTGCGAAGTCCCAGAAAATTTCGAGTTTCAGTCACGTGTAAATTCGGCTCCTCACATTAACACCTGGCTTCAGCCAGGTGCATCGCCGTCAAATGAAACGAAACGGTTTCAACCGTCCCCTCGCGACCGGCGGCAAAGTTGGGAAGTAGCGGGCTCAATTCCCCATCTTCTGCAGTTCAGCGACCGAGTTGTTGATGCCTTTGACGATTTGTTGAGCTTCCTCAGGCGAGGCCGGCACGGTAAACTGCACCACCCCGCCGGTCAGGCCGCCGCGGATCGGAACCATCGCCAGCCACGGTAGGCTCTTTCCCAAATCCGCCACCGCGTCCGACGAACCTTTTGAGGGCCGGAACTGGCAAAACAGAACCAGGTGACGCCCGCGGTTGGCGGTGCTCTCCATGTCCAGGACGATCCCCCCGTGCTCGTCGAACTTCACCTGAATTCCAACGGTGCCGTCCGCATTATCCTCGAGCCTGGCCCCTTGCACATCTTCCTCCTCCAAAATGGGCTCCGCTTTCACATAAATCGGGGTTTTGTCGCGCCCCACCCGGACCAGTATTCCGTCCCCCTCCTGGCTTTCCATATAAACCCGCACCTTCGAATACTCCTTCTTCGGGCTTAAACTGTCGGTTTCACATCCGACCGCCACGATGGCGGCCAGCAAATAGATATTGAATGATCGTCGCCAACACTTCATAGTCTTGCATTAAACAACTCAACTGAGACAAACGCAAAGAATTATGGGAAAGCAATATAACAAAGGCATCAAGAAGCAACGTCGTGTGGCCCTCATCAAACGCCGCAAAGCCGCCGCCAAAAAGCCAAAGACCAAACCTGCGCCGGCCCCGGCCAAACCGGCCGCCTAACCCCACGCCCTTTCATCGTCAGGCAGGGCGGTGCATGTTCGCGCCTCGCGAACAATCATACTGCGCAAGAAGCTGTTCTCATGTCGCCGTAGCGGCTTTCGGAAGAAAGCCGCCATCCTTTCGGCAGTTTTTCGCCCTTTTTCCCCAAAAAACTTATCCACCGCCGGCGCGGCGCCCGTTTTATGGCGGTGAATTAGAGTTGACAAATTTCACGGATGACGTGTGTCTTTCGAGGGAAACTAAACCGACTCCTTTTCCCGCCCCTTTCCCCTCGCGGTGAACAACTCTGTGCATAACATTTAATACTATCTTTTCCCAATCGTGCTAATCTCTTTTCAGTTCATTGAAAGAACCCGGATGCCCGTGGCGGACGCAAGAAAGTTGCGGGTGCTCCGAGGATAATCCCAGGCAACTGGGGAAAGGTTGAGTCAGGCTGGTTGGTTCGACCCCTCCTAACCCGTTCTGCAAGGAGCGGCAGCTGAGGCATAATTCACCAGTTCCTCTGTCGGCGTTCGCGCGCCGTCAGTAACGCGAAAAGGAACTGAGCGGCCAGGAACGATGAGAAACCGTTCCGCGCCGGATCAAGTAACCCGGGCTGGTTTCGGGCCCGGGCGAATCGCAGTTACCCAGAGGGTAATTGGTTGCTACTGCGCATCAGCACGGAAAGAACGCTTCTTCCGGCCTCATCAAAACGGGCCGAAAAGACGCCGAAAGGCGGGACAATGGAAGCGTTCCGACCGGGAAGAAAACAGGCCCAGGCATGGTCTGTGGAACTTCTGAAGGGTCGGCGGTGTTACAAACGACGCCGCTGGCTTGTGAGCGAAAAGCAACCTCAGAGTTAAGAGGTCAGACCCGTGGCACCGGGCCAACGCACCGCCAAAAGCGGTGGCCGACCCGGCGCAAAACGGTGCAGACGCGGAACCGCAGTCACAAACGTGTCTTCACCTGGTTTGCAAGTTGCCGTCCGCAAACGGCAGCCCAAGCGAGCCAAGAGGCCTCACTCGACGATTCAGCGACCGCAAGGCGCTGGACGGCCCTGCTATGAGGCCGGCAACTCCGCTTGCCGTGGAGAATGGCGTCGGGAAGCTGGCAGCCCCGCGAGGGTGCGCCTAATGTCAGCGTGGGAAAGAGAGAGTGGCGAACTCCCAGCCCCCAATTTGCCTCCGTCCAGTCGCAAGACCGGACGGGGGCTTTTTGTTCTCCTAAAACCTCATCGGGAGGAGCGAGGTCGTGCGAGCCCCCAAATTTTCAATCTAAATTCCAAACCCGCCCCTTTGCCTCTTCGCGCCTTTGCGTTAATCCGCCGCATCCCACACAACCGACGAGTAAAATGCCGCGCTCTTCCGCTCCGCCGTTATCGGCAATCCGCTTTTGCGATTTCTGTGTTCTCTCGCGGCCGTAAAATCCATCTTCCTGCCCCGATTTTTCTGCCATCGTCTTCTCGAACCTCGCGTCGCCAGTTCCATTCTGTTTCTTTTCCTTATGTTCTATTCCCTTTGAGCTGGGGCGACCTGCTCGGAAAAACCTGCGTCCCGCTTCTTCGCCAGACAAGAACAGCGGCGGGACGCCGCTGCCACTTTCCCTTCGGACCATTCCCGCGCCGCTCTTTTCCCTTGACTTCCAAACCTTAATAACGTAGCGTAGCGCCATGAGCATAGTAGTGGGATGTGAAGGTCAGAACCGTGCGCCGGACCGCGAATCCGCCATTCGTGGTTTGCCTGGAATCTTCGGCTTTGCCACTGTTTTCCGCGTATTCAGCATTTTCCGCGGTCTCCCACTCGTGTTCCTTCGCGTCCATTCGCGGTTGAGAAGGCTTGGTTTTGGCTGGCCCCGCCCGCTATTTCGCGAACACCCGGTGTTTTCCGACATCCCTTTTCCTGCCCACGGGGAAGGCTGCGGAAGGCTGCGGAAGGTAAAAAATTATTTTCGACCACGCTGCCTTTGAACCGATGGCTGCACCAGGGCGATTCCTTTATTTTGCCCCTTTCTCTTGCAAGTTCCCGTGGAATTTGTTTATCGTGGCCGCACCAGTTGGTAATCCGAAGGAACGTATATGGCTCAAATTGACGCCCTGTTCAATCTAATGTTCAGCGAGAAAGCCTCGGACCTTCATCTGTCCGCGGGCAACCCCCCCATCCTCCGCATCAACGGCGAACTCACCCGCGTGGACGCCCCCCCGTTGCAGGATGACCAGCTCAAGGTCATGCTTTACGAAATCGCGCCGGAATACAAGATCAAGACCTTTGAAGAAACCGGCGACGTCGATTTCGGCTACGAAATCACCGGCGTCTCCCGTTTCCGCGCCAATTTTTTCACCCAGAAAAACGGCATCGCCGCCGTCTTCCGCCAGATTCCCAGCACCGTCCTGTCCTTCGAGGATTTCGAAAAGGTCGGCGCGCCGTTGCCGGCGGTCCTGAAGAAATTCGCCATGCTGCACAAGGGCCTGGTCGTCGTCACCGGCCCCACCGGCTCCGGCAAATCCACCACCCTGGCCGCCATCGTGGATTACGCCAACAAAAACCGGCGTGACCACATCATCACCGTCGAAGACCCGATTGAATTCGTCCACGAAAGCAAGAGCTGTCTCGTGAACCACCGCGAAGTCGGCGTCCACACCAAATCATTCGCCAGCGCCCTGCGCGGCGCCTTGCGCGAAGACCCGGACATCATCCTGGTCGGCGAATTGCGCGACCTGGAAACCATCGAACTCGCCCTCACCGCCGCCAGCACCGGCCACCTGGTTTTCGGCACACTCCACACCCAGAGCGCCGCCAAGACCGTGGACCGTATCATTGACGTCTTCCCGGCCGACCAGCAGAACAAAATCCGCGCCACCCTCTCCGAATCCGTCAAGGGCGTCATCGCGCAAAACCTCTTCAAGCGCGTGGACAAAAAAGGCCGCGTCGCCGCCCTCGAAATACTCGTGTTCAACACCGCCGTGGCCAACATGGTGCGCGAAGGCAAAACCCATCAGATCCCCGGCATGATTCAAGTCGGCAAGAAATATGGCAACACTCCGCTGGACGATTCGATCATGGACCACTTAAAGATGAAGCGCATTTCCCCCGAGGAAGCCTACGAAAAATCTCTCGACCGCAAAAAATTCCGTCCCTTCCTCACCAACCCCCCCGACGAGGATGAAATGTAAAAATTCGGGAGGGGCGAGCTCCCGCGAGCCCCTAATTTCCCTCCCGCATAAAATTTGCGTTTTCGCGCCGATTCACCTTAAATCTCCCTCCGTATGCGACGCAGCGAACTGGACTACATTCTGGCAATGATGCTTGGCCTGGACCGGCAGACCGAAACGGTCATCCGCCGTCGCCGGGACGTCTCCGACCTCAATTTCACCGTGGACAAACCCCTGCAAATCGAGCAGGCGGGCGAATTGATCCCGGTCAGCTTTTATCCCCCCATCGAAAAACTCACGCCTTACCAGACCGAAATGATCGCCTTGAACCTGATCAACGGCAATCCGCGTCTGACCGAGGATTTGATCCGCACCGGTTCCTGCGATTCGGCCTACAGCCTCGGTAACGAAGCCCGCTTCCGCGTCAACATATTTTCGCAGCGCGGCAAATACGCCATCGTCCTGCGCAAACTCAACACCAACATCCCGACGCTGGCCCAGCTCAAGCTCCCGCCCATTTTCAGCGAGGTCGCCAAGGAAAAAACCGGCCTGGTGCTGGTCACCGGCGCCACCGGCTCCGGCAAATCCACCACCCTCGCCGCGCTGTTGAACGAAGTCAACGAAACCAAATCCATTCACGTCATCACCTTGGAGGACCCGGTCGAGTTCGTGCATCCGCAGAAGAAAGCCACGTTCAACCAGCGCGAGATGGGCAGCGATTTCAGCACCTTCGCCACCGGCCTGCGCGCCGCCCTGCGGCAGGCCCCCAAGGTCGTTCTCGTCGGCGAAATGCGCGACCGCGAAACCGTCGAAATCGGCATCAGCGCCGCCGAAACCGGCCACCTCGTCATGAGCACCCTGCATACGATTGACGCCGGCCAGACCATCAACCGTATCCTCGGCATGTTTGAAACGGAGGAACAGGAACAGGTCCGACTTCGCCTCGCCGACACCTTGCGCTGGGTCATCAGCCAGCGGCTTGCGCCCAAGACGGGCGGCGGCCGCTATGCCCTGCTCGAAATCATGGGCGCCAATCTCCGCACCAAGGACACCATCATCCACGGCGAAAGCGAAGGCAAAAGCTTCTACGAAATCATCGAGGCCAGCCATACCTTCGGCTGGCGCAATTTCGATCAGGCCTGCCTCGAAGCCTACGAACAAAACATGATCTCCGAGGAAAGCGCCCTGCTTTACTGCACGAAGAAGGGCGTGGTCTCGCGCAACATTGACAAAATCAAGAAGGCCCGCGGCGAGACGCCGGTGGTCAACGAACTGCAAATGCGCCGCGACCAGTCCGCCGCCCACAAGGCCTCCACGCCCCCGCCCGCCACCTTCAAATTAAAGACCTGAGATGAGCGAAGAGTTTGATTTTATCGGCCCGAACGATCAGCCGGCCCTGGTGGCCATCACCAACGCCGAGGCCCTGGCCGCCGTCAAAACTATTTTGGCCGAGATGGGCTACAAGGTCCACGTCGTCGAAACCC
>Ga0302320_10029011_pt1 | contig 10600 bp, 9 predicted proteins | sample Bog_T0_3_FD_202130 | JGI IMG/M metagenome (GOLD analysis project Ga0302320, IMG submission 202130) | Peat permafrost microbial communities from Stordalen Mire near Abisko, Sweden - Bog_T0_3 | ecosystem: Environmental > Terrestrial > Soil > Wetlands > Peat | place: Sweden: Abisko, Stordalen Mire... | reverse complement strand
GTTTCTGGGTTCCATTGTTTGGGGTCCTCCTGGGCCCGCTTTGACCATGCCGAAGTGTGCCACGAAGCTGTGACGGGAAACACGGGAATGCGCGAAGAATCCGATCGAGGAGGCCAATTGAGGAAGGGGGCGCCAACTGCTTCCCAAATTCGCATCGCAGCGAAAAATCGAGCCTCTCCTCCTTGACAGCCCGGAGGCGATTCCGCAAGCGAAGCAGGTTTGAAGTGCTCTACCAGACGGCGCGGGGATAGTGCTTGAGGATCGACTGGTCGGCGGAGATCAGCGGCGCGAATCCATTCGCCTTGGCATTGGCGACGATCAGCCGGTCGAACGGGTCGCGGGTCCACTTCTCATCGAGCGCCGCGCTGGCTACGGTGGAAAAGGGCAGTTCGCAGAGGCGAACACCGGCTTCTTGCACGGCTTTTTGCAGCAGATCCTGGGCGGAGAACTTTGTCCGACCCAGGTCGCGCATGTATTCAAGTTCAAGGAGCGCCATGGCCGAAAGCAGCAGTTCGGCGCGGTCAATAAGGCGTTTCGCCGTGGAACTGAGGCGGTGCGCCTTGCCAGCCGAGAGCCACAGAACCACGTGTGTGTCCAGGTAAGCGATCAAAGCGACGACCAGTCGCTTTCCCACTCCTTTTCCATCTCGGCGAGCCACTCGGCTTTGAAGGCGGGGTCGTCCATGTTGAAGTTTGGATCGACCAGCACCTCCATGGGCGTGATGCGGCTCAGCCGGCTCACCGGCTTACCCTCGGGTACGATCCGGATGCGGCGGCCCTTGTGGGTGAACCAGACTTCGCCCCCATCAAGCGCCTGATTGACGAGAGAGAAGATTTCACGCCGGAACTGGGTGATGGTGACTTCCATACAGGCATCGTACCATAGGTGTACATCTATTCATGTACGCTGTGTACATGCCTTCAGCATCAACGCCTGTGCAGCGTGGGCCGGACAGGCTTACAATTCCGAATTGAAATGGCCAAGAAAAAACACCAGATCTTTGAAGTAGCATGCCCGGACTGCGGGGCCATGCTCAGAATCGACGCCGAGACGCAGCTGGTCGTCAGCCACACGGCGGCGCCGCGCAAGCGCATGTTTGAAGACCTGGAGACCGCGGCAGTAGCCATGCGGGCTCAAGACGAGCGCAAGGAGTCCATCTTCCGCCAATCCGTGGAGGCGGAAAAGAACAAGGACGACTTGTTTGAGAAGAAGTTTGCCGAGGCTCTCCGCAAGGCCAAGGATGCGCCGGATGAGAAGCCGCTGCGGGTCTTCGATCTGGACTGATGCTGGGGGCCAGAGGCCGCCGAGATTGCGCCGGCACGGCGGGCGTTGCGGGAGCCGATGGTATTCCCGAAGGCAACAGCGTTTTTTTCCGGCGCATCCCACATGCATGCTGTTGCGCGATACTGGACTTGGCTCTATGAGAGTTGCTCGTTCGCGGTGCGCTGCTGCTGAGGCACGGAACGAAAGAGGAGAAACAATGGTCGTTGTTCCACTGAATCAACCGGAAAAGGAACTCCGGAGCGTGCGGCGCACCTACGCGGCCGAGGGCACAAACTGGGCGCGGATTGCGGCCGGCGGCAGTCTTTTGGCCAGTGCACTGCTGCTGCTGGCCGGCAAGCGCAAGGCCGGGTTGGTGACGGCGGCCGGGGGCACGGCGCTGGCGCTGCTGGACCAGCAGGAGACGGTCAAGGCTTGCTGGGACGCGCTGCCGGGCTACATCGACAACGTGCAGAACCTGCTGGGTAAGGTGGAGCAGTCCGTTTCTGAACTTGAGAGCCAGCGCGCACGGATCGAGAAAGTTCTCAGCCGTTAGAATTCGCGGCCTCAGATACCCAGTTGCTTGCGTCCGGCCTCGCTGATGCGATGCGGCGTCCACTTGGGCTCCCAGACCAGATCGACTTCCACTTTGCTGATATCCGGAATGCCGGCCAGGCGGTTGTTTACCTGCTCAAAGATCAGGCCGCTGGCCGGGCACTGCGGCGTGGTCAGGGTCATGGTCACCTTGACCCATTGGCGTGGCCAGGCCTTGGTTGAGTCCGGATCGGGGCCGGTCGATACCGCATAAATCAGGCCTAAATCCACGAGATTCAGCTTCACTTCCGGGTCGTAGCAGTCGCGGAGGGCGGCGAAGATTTGGGCTTCAGTGAGCATGGCTAGCTCTTGCGCTCGACCAGGTAGCGGGCCACGGCCTTCAGGCCTTCGGCGCGGTCTCCATACGGCGCCAGCGCTGCAAAGGCTTCTTCAATCAGCACCTTGGCGTGCCGCTCGCTCTCCTCGATGCCGAAGACGGCCGGCCAGGTGACCTTCTCTGTGGCCAGGTCCTTGCCGGCGGTCTTGCCCAGGGCGGCCGAGTCCTGGGTCATGTCGAGCACATCGTCGGCAATCTGGAAAGCGAGGCCAGCCTTGCGGCCAAACACGTCGAGCCGCGCTGCGTCTTCCGCCGTCGCTCCGGCGTAGACGCCCCCCGCAACCACGCTGACGCGGATCAGCGCGCCGGTCTTGGCGCGGTGAATGGCGTCGACCAGCTCGGCGGTAGGCTTGGAGTGCTCGCTCTCAATGTCCAGCACCTGGCCGCCGATCATGCCCTCCACAGTCCCGACGGCGTTTGAGACCAGGCGGATGATCTGGACGGTTGCCTCGGCAGGGGTGTCCAGGTTGGCCAGGACTTCAAAGGCGCGGGTCTGGAGCGCGTCCCCGGCCAGGATGGCAATGGCCTCGCCGAAGACCACGTGGCAGGTGGGCTTGCCGCGGCGCAGGTCGTCGTTGTCGAGAGCGGGCAGGTCGTCGTGAATGAGCGAGTAGGTGTGCAGCATCTCGATGGCCGCGCCCAGGTGCGCGATGCCGGGCGGAAGCGAGCCGGCGATGGTGACCGCGGCCTGGTAGGCCAGCAGCGGGCGCAGGCGTTTGCCGCCGGCAAAGGTGGAGTGGCGCATGGCGCCGTGGATTGAGGCCGGCACGGTCGCAGCGCTGGGAAGAAGCCCCTCGAGCGCCCGGTCGGTGATCTCCGCGGCCTGCCTGTTCAGCGATTTCACATCAACAGCCATTGCTCTCATGATAGACGAGATGGGCTGGCTATTTTGCTGCGGCGCTCGCGCAACCACAGGGCGATGACGAGCAGCAGAACCAGAGCGCTGAGCCAGCGCCCGGCGCGGACGTCGGGGGTGGTGCTCCAGTCAGCAGTCAGGTCGACGGGGCCCTGCGGCACGGGCACGGCGGTCAGGCCGTCTTCGCGCGGGGTGAGCGGGCCGGCGGGCTGGCCGTTGATGCGGATGCGCCAGGCGGGATACGTGCGCAGGCGCAGAATCAAGGTGCCCGCGTGCGGCAGCACGGCGCGGAGGTGCAGGTGCTCGGGGTTGGCCTGGGCAGCCGGCGGAGTGGCGGAGTAGGCGGCCTCGCAGCTCTTCTGCTCCACCCACCAGTCGGGGTTGGCGCCGGGGGTGTCCATGACGCCGAGAACGGTGTTCGGAGCGCTCACCAGGCAGGCATCGGGCAGGCCGGTGGCCACCTGACCGTCGTCTGCGCCGATGGGCTCGTATTCGTAAACGCCCTCAAAGCCCTGGCCGCTGCGGTAGACCTGGACCATGGGCGCAACCGCGTCCTCGTCGTCACAGGGCTGGAAGTAGTAGGCGGCGGCGACAGCTGTTGAGGTGAGAAACAGTGCAGCGCAGGCCGAGCCAATCGTGATGCGCAGCCAGCGGCGTGCCTCGGCGCGGGGCCATACGCCAGCGGCGAAGAAAATCGCCATGGGCGACTCCAGCACCACCAGCCAGCGCCACGGGAACTGCAGGAAGCGGAGCTTGGGGAGGAGGTTCCAGAGGGGCAGCGAGAGAGGAAGCTGGAGGACGAGGACAGCGAGGGGGATGAGCGCGAGGATGGCCACAGCGTGGGAGGCTGGTGTCCCCGGTCTCAAAATCGAGACCGGGGGTACCCGGAGGGTTTTGCGGCGCCAGGCCACCAGCAGGCCCCCCAGGGCGATGGCGGTCATGACCACAACGATGATGGAGACGCGGTCGAGCTCCAGGTAGTGGAGATCGACGTCGGGCATCTGGAGGGCCGGGCCTGCGGGATGGCCGAAGAGAAAGCTGTTCTCGATCCTGAGGCCGGGGTCATTGGTGGCCTGGGTAATATCCACCCAGCGCTGCTCCCAGGCAGCGGGGATCAAATAAAACGCGGTGAGTCCGATTCCCAGACACGCCGCGAGAGCGGCGCGCACCACAGGAGCCCAGGATTTGCGCAGAATGGCGATGGCGAGCGCCACGAAAGCGAGCAGGTAGCTGGCCATCACGCCCAATGGCGCATTGGAGAGCCATGCGCCGGCCACAACCAGCGCAAGTGGTGCGGCCGAGCCGTCACACCCGCGGCGAAGCAAGGAGGCTGCGGGATTGCGGTCGCGCAGGATGAGCAGCAGGAGCAGGGGAATCCAGAAGCCGGCCATCTCGCCAAAGGCCGAGCGCTCGTACGCGGTGAACAGGGCGTAGGGTGCGAAGATGGCCGCGCAGCCGGCGAGCGTTGAAGGAGCGTCGGCGAGCATGGTCCGGGCCAGCGTGCGGGTAGCCAGGCCGGTCGCGGCCAGCAGCAGAAATGTCAGCGCTATGGGGACCAGCTGCCAGGGCAGCGCCAGGCCGAGCGCGGCGCCCAGCATCCAGGTCAGCGGCGGGTAGAAGAGGAAGCGCGGCTCGCCGGCGCCGTAGTTGGCGCTGGGCGTCCATTGCGGGTAGACGATGCCGTGCCGCCAGCTCGCAAGGCAATCGAACCACGAGACCAGGTGGATGTCGAAGTCGTGGCCGCACGAGTTGCCGCGGAAGAGCTGCGGCGCGGTGGCCACGGCAGCGGCCAGCAGAACGATGGCCGTGCCAGTGAAGCGCTCCTGGAAACCGCGGCTCGAGTTGGATTGGGGGCTCAAAAAAGCCATAAGGGCCTGCTCTATGAATATCCCACGCCGGGCGGAATGAGCTTTTATTGTCCTGTTCGATTCGTGACGTTGCGCTCATAGAAGGCAATGGAAAGCAGCGCCATCAGAGCCAGCGCGCTCAGCCAGCGGCCGTAAACCACGTCGGGCGTGGTGGTCCAATCCACCGTGACCGCAAATGGTCCTTGGGGGACGGGCGCCGAGATCAGCCCGTCCGGCCGCAGTTGGAGTTTGCTCGCGTCCAACACCCGGCCATTCACCGCAACCCGCCAAGCCGGGTAGCTGCGCAGACGCAGAACCAGAAAGCCGGCTCGCCGAGCAAAGCCGGCAATGCGCCAATGCTCCGCCTGCTTGAGGGTCGCTGTCGCAGTTGCAAAACAGCTTTGCTGCTCCGGCCGCCAGACAGGGTTGTCGTCCGGCGTGGACTGTACTCCCTGCTCGTCGTCGAAGTCGTCGGTCAAGCAGCCGTCCGGCAGGCCCATGGCGACCAGCGTGTTCTCCGTGCCGGGCGGCTGGTACTCGTCGGTGCCCATGAAGCCCGCGTCGGTCGAGTAGCGGTCCAGCATATCGCCCAGATCGCTGTCCTCGCGGTCGTCGCGAAAAAAGCTCGTCGCTGCAAAGACGGTCATTCCAAGAAACAGCAGAGCGCAGACCCAGGCCACAGCCTTGCGATGCCAGCGGCTGCGTGCGGCCGCCGGCCAGACAGCGCCGGCAAAGAAGATGGCCATGGGCGCCTCCACCACCAGGAGCCAGCGCCAGGGGAACTGGAGAAAGCGCAGCTTTGGCAGCAGATTCCAGACGGGCAGCGAGACCGGAAGCAGCAGGAAAAGCGCGGCGGCGGGGATGATCCCGAGCGGAATCCACCAGACGCGGGTGCTGTCCATTGCGAGCCTGCCGCGCAGCCACGAGACACCCAGGCCGAGCAGCGCAACCGCGATCATGGCCACGGCGATCGGCGACATCATGTGCAGGGATAGGTCGCGCAGGTGCAGGGTGGGGTCGGCGTGGTGGGGAAAGAGCCAGTTGTTCTCGATTCTGAGGCCGCGGTCGCCCTTGGCGCCGGTGGCCTGCTGGATATCGGCCCAGCGCTGCTCCCAGGCAGCCGGCACCAGGTAGAGGCCGGTCAGCGCAATGCCAACCGTAACCGCCACAGCCGCGCGCCGGACGGGGAACCAGGAGCGGGCCAGGACCGCGGCAATAAGAGCGGCCGCGGCCAGCAGGTAGCAGCCCATCACGCCGACCGGAGCGTCGCAGAGCCAGCAGCCCGCTACCACCAGCGCCAGCGGAGCGGTGCTGCCGTCCAGAGCGCGCCGCCAGAGGCCGGCTGTGGGAGCGTGGTCACGCAGCGCGAACAACAGCAGCAGCGGAATCCAGAACCCGCCTGCCAACTCCCCGAATGCGGCGCGGTTATAGGCGGTGAACAGGGCGTAGCAGCAGAACAGCGCCGCGCAACCGGCCAGGGTCGCAGGCGCCTCGGGCAGCAGGCGTCGAGCCAGGACGCGCGTGGCGAGGCCGGTGGCCGCAAGCAGCAACCAGGTCATCGCGAATGGAACTACCTTCCACGGCAGAATGAAGCCAAGCGCCGCGCCCAGCATCCAGGTTAGCGGCGGATAGAAGATAAAGCGCGGCTCGCCGGCGCCGAAGTTGGGGCTGGGCGCCCAGTGGGGGTAAGGGATGCCGCTGAGCCAGCTGTGCTCGGCGTCGAGCCAGGAGATGAAGTGGAACTCAAAGTCGTCCGCGCCGACCGGGCCGTGCAGCCAGATGGGCGCAGCAGCTAGAGCCGCCGCGAGCAGGATGAGGGCGACGCCGATCCATTGCCTCGTGCCAGCGGGTTCTTGGCGAGCGGGTTCAGCGCGCGCAGGTTCTGAATGGGGCGGCATTGCGAACTTGGACACTCGGCTTTTCTTCCTTTTCAAGCTGCGAGTTCGCGCTGCCCGGTTCAAGCGGCGCAAGGGAACCGCTGAGAATTCAACTCATCATAATTGAGGCTCGGCCGGATCACTGTACGGCTTGCCTGCGCTCCCAATATCCGAGGCCCGCGAATGCCAGAAGCGCCAGCCCGCTCAGCCAGCGGCCAGCGAAAACGTCAGACGTGTTTGCCCAGTCGACGCGCAGGTCGACCGGGCCTTGCGGAATAGGGATGGCGAGCAAGCCGTCATCGCGCGGGTCTGCGGGGGCAGTGGAGCGGCCGTTCACGGTAATGCGCCAGGCCGGGTAGCTCACCAGGCGCAGAATCAGGAAGCCGGGTTGCGCGGCGACCGTAGTGATCTGCAGGTGCTCCGGCGTGGAATGCTGGGCGGCTGGCGTGGCCAGGCAGGAGCCCTGCGAAGACTGCCAGTGGGGAATCGCTTCGCCCGGAGCAAGGACGCCAAGCGTGGTGTCGGAGTCGGTGGTGAAGCAGGCATCTGGCAGCCCGATGGCGATCTTCCAGTGGTCGCTGTCGGGCGCCTCGTACTCGTCGGTGCCTTCCAGGCCGCCGCCGCCGCCGTACATCGCGAGCAGGTCATCGGTTGAGTCGCCCTCGGTGCAGACGCGCAAGAAGCTCTTCGCCGAAATCCAGGCCACGGCACAGAAGAAACCGATGCAGACCGCGGTCGCGATCCTGCGCTGCCAGCGCTTTGCCGTAAACAGCGGCCACGCGGTTGCGGCAAAGAAGATGGCCATGGGCGCTTCCAGCACCAGCAGCCAGCGCCAGGGGTACTGCAGAAAGCGCAGCTTGGGCAGCAGGTTCCACACCGGCAGGGAGAGGGGGAACTGGAGAAAAAGAACCATAAACGGGATCAGCGCCAGCGGAATCCACCAGGCGAAGGCCAGCGGTTGTCTGAGGGCCGCATCCGGCTTGGGCATCGAGGAGCTGGTGCGCAACCCTCTTGCTCGCAAGACGAGCGCCAGCAGGCTCAGCAGGGCCACAGCGGTGATTGTGGCGGTCAGCATGGAGGTGCGGTAGATCATCCCATTGAATGGCGCCAGCAGCGGATCGGTATGGTGGGCAAAGAGCCAGTTGTTCTCGATGCGGAAGACGGGATAGTCGACGGCGGCGCGCAGGTCAACCCAGGTCTGCTCCCAGGCCGCGGGGATCAGGTAGAAGGCGGGCAGCGCGATGCCGAGCGCAGCGGCCAGCGCGGCGCGCAGCAGGTGCGCCCAGGAGCGCAAAATCACGCAGGCGGCGATGGCCATCGCGACGAGCAGATAGCTCGCCATGACGCCTACCGGGCCGTCGGAGAGCCAGCAGCCGGCCATCAGCAGCGCCAACGGGAGTAGAGAGCCATCGAGAGCGCGCCGCCACAGGCCGGCCGAAGGGTTGCGGTCGCGCAGGGCGAACAGCAGCACCAGCGGTATCCAGAACCCGCCCGAAAGCTCGGCGAAGGCGGTGCGCTTGTAGGCGGTGAACAGAGCAAAGCCGGAGAAGATGGCGGCGCAGCCGGCCAGGGTTGCCGGCGCATCGAGCAGGACTTGCCGCGCCAGCGCCCGCGTTGCCAGCCCGGTGCCGGCCAGGAACAAGAAGACCATGGCAACCGAGACCAGCGGCCATGGCAGTAGAGAGCCCAGCGCCGCGCCCAGCATCCAGGTAAATGGAGGGTAGAACATGAAGCGTGGCTCACCGGCGCCGTAGTTCGCGTTGGGCGCCCAGTGAGCATAAGGAATGCCATGCAGCCAGTTCTGCTGCACGTCGAGCCAGGAGACGACGTGGAACTCGAAGTCGTCTCCGCAGAAGGGGCCGTGCAGCAGAATGGGCGCGGTGGCAACGGCGGCGGCGACCAGGATGAGCGCCGGGCCCAGCAGGTGACCCGAGCCAGTTCCATTCCCTGGTCTCAGAATCGAGACCAGGGGCACCCGGCGGATCGCCCGCCCAGGTCTGTCCCCTGATCCGTGATCCCTGGCCCCTGCTCTTGTCATGGCAGCAGGTGCAGCGTGTGCTGGGCCGCCGCGGTTACGGCTGCCGGAGTAAAGGGCAACGCAAAGGTCGTTCCCCCGTAGTAGTCGTTCCACTGATCGCGGAAGTAGGCGCTATAGGGGTCGCTGCTCTCGCCCAGCGCAATGTTTTCCGTCGATCCGTCGATGTTGCTCCAATCCATGGTGAACCGCTGCGAGGGGCCAAAATCACGACCCACCTGCTTGACCGTTGTGGTGTCACCCGAGAGCGGCTGCGGCCCGGTGCCGGCCATGCGGCCGATCAGAGGCAGGTAGTCCGCCAGCGGATGCTCGATGTCAACCACGTGCCAGCTGCCGTAGCGCCAGAAGCTCACGTCGCTCGGGGCTTTGCCCTGTTCCATCCCCTTGCGTACGGCGTCGGTGAGCAGCGCGTCCCAGTTCTTGTAGGCCGGCGGCAGCCAGTCGGCATTGCCGTGCATGATGATCTCTTCCTCGGCAAAGTTAGACTCCGACCAGCGGTAGTCGGCTGCATCCTTGCCCAGCTTGGGTTCCAGAATCATGGGCCACAGCGCGGAGCGGGTCTTGGTCACCACGGAGGCGGCGGCGGAGTCGGTGGTCAGCTTGCCGTCCCAGGAGCGCATCAGGTCGGCGGCTTTGCCGAGGCGAGGGTCCGCGGCAGCCGCCGTGGGCGTGTGGTCGATGGCATAAGCCAGCCGCTGGCCAATCTCCTGATCCACCTCGCTGTAGATGTCTGTCTGCACAGCCAGCATGTCCTGCGGCGTCAGTTTGTCTCTGCCTTGCAGCGCCTTGTAGATGCGCTGAATGCGGTACGGATCGACCCACTCCAGAGACAGCGGGTAGGGCGAGCTCTCCGTGGTCACGCGGGAGTTGGCCGTGGCCAGAAACCCGGAGGGCGGATCGAACTGGTTGGGCATCTGGTCGAACGGAATGTAGCCCTGCCACTCGCGCGGCTTGGGCGCTCCGATCGCGTCGTGAATGGGAAGGCCCTGCAACCCGCCCGGGCGCAGCGGAACCCGGCCCACGGCGTGATAGGCGATGTGTCCCTGATCGTCGGAGTAGACCACGTTCTGCGTGGGCCAGCACCATGCGCCCAGCGCGGCAGAGAAATCCGTCCAGTTGGCCGCCGTGTTCATCTGGTAAAGCGGCAGCGCGTTCAGCGTGGGATCGTAGAGCGTCCACTTGAGCGACATGGGATGCATCTGCTGCTTGAACAGCGGTCCCATCAGCGGGCCATGCGCGGTCAACTGCACATCCAGGTTCACATCCTTGCCGCCGCGCACGTGAATTACCTCGTGGTCCACGGCCAGCGGTTTCCAACTTCCATCGCCGGCCTGGTAGTTGCCCTTGCCATCAAGATTTTCAAGGTAAATGTCTTGCACGTCCGCGTAGAGCGCGGTAAAGCCCCAGGCCACGTGCTCGTTGTGCCCGGCAATGATGAAGGGCACACCGGGCAGCGTGACGCCGGCAGCATGAAAGCCGGGTGCGGCCGCGGAGCTATTCGCTTTCAGGTCCGCCATGAACCAGATGTTGGGCTCCGTGAGCGGCAGGTGCATGTCGTTCGCGAGCAGCGGCTTGCCGCTGGCGGTGTGGGCGCCCGCCACCACCCAGTTGTTGGAGCCCGGAGCGCAGCCGCGACAGTGCGGCAACCCCAAGGCGGCGCGCAGGCCAGCGAAGTCTTCGTGCCCATCAGATCCGGCTGCTTTGAAAGAGCGCTGCTTCGGCCGCGCTGCCAGATCACCGGAAACTGAGTCGGGATTCATAAGCTGTTGAAAATCTCGCCGGGCGCGGCAAGAA
>Ga0302320_10029010_pt1 | contig 10600 bp, 5 predicted proteins | sample Bog_T0_3_FD_202130 | JGI IMG/M metagenome (GOLD analysis project Ga0302320, IMG submission 202130) | Peat permafrost microbial communities from Stordalen Mire near Abisko, Sweden - Bog_T0_3 | ecosystem: Environmental > Terrestrial > Soil > Wetlands > Peat | place: Sweden: Abisko, Stordalen Mire... | reverse complement strand
AGATGAAGCCGTCGCCGCGCCGCGCCGCCGTGGTGACGAAGCGCACGCCGGCGTGTTGGTCGCGTATGTCGCGCAGCACGGCCACCGTCTGCACGTAGGCCGGGTCGGACTCGCTGCCGCTCTCGGCGAGCGCCCTGTGCGCCTCGGCATCGATGAGTCCCGCCGCCCGCAAGCCCGCCGCACAGGCACGCTCGCGTTGCGCCGCGATCTTGCGCAGCACCGCCGCGAACGCATCGACCATGGCCGGGTCGAACTGGCTGCCTTTGCAACGCTCGAGCTCCTCACGGCACTGCGTGTAGCTGAGACCGCGATGATAGGGGCGGTCGAACGACATGGCGTCGTAGGAGTCGACCACGCACATGGCGCGCGCGACCAACGGGATCTGCTCGCCGACGAGGCCATCGGGGTAGCCGCGGCCGTCGAAACGCTCGTGGTGGTGGCGCACGCCGGCGACCATGTCGGTGTCGTAGAGAGGTTTGATGATCTCGGCGCTGAGCGCCGGGTGCTGACGCATCATCTCCCACTCCCGCTGGTTGAGCTTGCCGGCCTTGGTAAGCACGCGGTCGGGAATGCCGATCTTGCCGATGTCGTGCAGGTAGGCCGCCTCGCCGACCTTGCCCACGGTCTCGGCGGGCCAGCCCAGCTCTTTGCCCAGCATCACCATATAGGCGGCCACCCGCGCGGTGTGTCCCAGCGTGTAGTGGTCCTTGGCGTTCAGTGCGGTGCAGAGCGCGCGCAGGTTGTTGGCGTAGACGGTCTTGACGTTCTCGTATTGCTGCGCGTTCTGAATGGCGATGGCGGCCAGGTTGGCAAACAGTTTGGCCGACTCGAGCTCGCTCTCGTCGAAGGTGCGACCCTCCATGCGATCGACGGACAGCACGCCGATGACGATCCCGCCCACCGTGAGCGGCACGATGATCGAGGCCTGCGGCTCGGCCTCTGTGCCGGGCACCACCCCCACGCGCGGATCGCCCGGCATGTCGTTCACGAGCTGCGCTTCGTTGTGACGCACGACCCAGCCGCTGACGCCGACGTCGAGCGTGGAGCGCCAGTTCTCGATGTAGTCGGCGTCGCCGTCGCTGGCGTAAGCGCAGTAGAGCTCGTCGGTCTCGGTGTCGATCAGGCGGATCTCCATGCAGTCGTTGTCGACCACGCGCTTGACCAGCGTGGCGATGCGCGAGAAGACGTCGTCGTCGTTGAGCGTGGCAAGCAGGGCTCCGCTCAACTCCAGAATGACCTCGCGCAGCTCGACCTGCGAGGCGAGCAGCTTGCCGGTGCGTTCGAGTCGTTCGTACTGGCGCGCGTTCTGAATGACGACCGCCGCCTGCTCGGCGAGCGCCTGCACGAGGGCGAGCTCGTCGGGCTTGAACTGACGCTCGCGCGCGGTCTCGATCAGGACCAGAATGCCGATCGGCTGGTTGTCGAAGATGAGCGGCACCGAAAGGCGACTCTTCTCGCCCCACTCCGCCATGAGGGCGCGAGTGGCCGGCTGCAGATCGGGGTCGGAGACATGCTCCTGGAGCAGGCCGCCTTCGAGGATCGCCCGCCGGGCGTCGTCGTCGGCGAGCCTGATGCGTTCGGTGGGCGTGTACGACTCGCCGGTGCTGCTGAAGTAGGTACGCTCGACCAGCAGATCGTCTTCTTGTAAGTACTCCCAAATGACGCACTCGCCGGCGGCTACCGCGGTGCAGGTCTTCTCGGCCACGATGGGCAGCACGCGATCGAGCACGACGGTCGAGGTGATGGCGCGGCTGGCATCGAGCAGCGACGCCAGGCGGGCGCCGTGGTCGCGCTCGCGGCGGAAGGTATCGGCGTTGCGAATGGCCAGCGCCGCCGCGCTGCAGACCGCTTCGATCGTGCTGAGCTCGTCGGGGCGATACCGTCGTGGACGCCGGTCGACGAGCTCGACGGCGCCGAAGGCCTCCCCCTGGGCCACAAGCGGCACGACCAGCAGGCTCACCTCGCCGCGCTCGGCCATCGAGGCGCGCTGCTCGGCGCCCAGACGCGGGTCGCTCAAGTCGCGAATGGCCTGCGTCGCCCGCGTCTCGAGGGCGATGCGGGTCGTGACCCACTGCTCGAGGCTGAAGCTCTGCGCCATCCAGACCGGGTCGACCTCGCCGTCGAGCACTCCGGCCCGGCAGCGCAGCCCCCCGTCTTCGAGCACGTACACGCTGCAGATCGGAGCTTCGGTGATCTCGCAGAGCCGGCGGCACGACGACACCAGCACGTCGTCGACGGCCAGCGTCGACGAAAACAGGGCGCTCGACTCGCTCACGAGCGCGAGGTGGCCGGCGGTCTCGCGCAACTCGCTCACCATCTGGGAGTTCACGAGCGCCTGCGCGGCGTTGTGCGCCAGCCCCTGGAGCAGGTCGAGGCGACCGTGACCGCGCGGCTCGGCGCTCGTCAGGACGGCCAGGCCCACCACGACGCCCCCCGAGATCAGAGGCAGATCGATGCTCGAGCGGTAGCCGAAGCGCTCAGCGTCGGCGCGCTCGTCGTCGGACAGGCGTGGGTCTGTAGCGGTGTCGTGCACCCAGACCGGCGAGCGGCTCTCGACGGCGCAGCGCGAGATGTCGTAGCGCGCCAGCGAGAACCCCATCTCGGCGCGCTCGTCCGGTTCGATACGCCCGTCGGTCGTGAGCAGCGAGTGCATGCGGCCGTCTTTCAGGCTGTAGATATCGCACTCGTCGGCGCCTGACAGCTCGCGCATGCGGCGCGCCGCGACGCCGAGCACGTCGGCCGTCTTGAGCGAGGCCCCGAACTCGAGACTGGCGTCGACCAGGAGCCGCAGGTCGTCGTTGGCCTTGTCGAGCGCCCGGGCGGTTTCGACGCGCTCGGTCACGTCGCGCAGCACGAGTACGCGCGAGAGCTCACGACCGTCGCGTCCGTAGATGCTCGAGCGCCGCAGGTCGAAGTGGCGCGAGCCGCCGTCGCCCGACAGCGTGACGGTGTGCCCCTGATCGTCGGTGGCCGTCGCGCTCGCGGGGCCGACGCCGTCGTCGCGACTCGCGCTGCGGTCGTCGCGGCGACCGCCGCCCGAACCCGCCCGCTCGTCGGTCCGCGGGCCGACCTCGGTATCGGACTCGGCCAGCCACGGGTAGTCGGACAGGTCGGCGCCCAGCCGCTCCCGGCCGCTGCCGGCGGTGAGCAGCGCCTGCGCGGCGCGGTTGGCGCTCACGATGCGCCCTTCGCCGTCGGCCATGAGCACCGCGTCGCTCATGCCCTCGAGCACGCGCCGCCGCCAGACGGCGGAGTAGTCGGCCGCCCGCAGGCCGGGCAGCGCCCAGATGACCGGCAGCATGCCGACACTCATGACCACGAGGCCCATGTGCAACCCGCGCACCGGCGCGTAGCCCGCCATGAAGGCGACATCGAGCAGCAGGATGCAGCCGACGCTGGCGACCACCGCCTCGACCTGGCTGCGGTAGAGGCTCCACGATCGCAGCGCCTCGGCGAACAGCAGAGCGATGCCGGCGACCACGAGCAGGTAGAACCAGACGAGCTGTGCCGTAAAGAGCGCCGGGCTGCCGGCGACGCTCACGTGCGCGAAGGAGAGCGCCGTAAGGTGGTCGCCCGGCGGGTAGATGAGCGCCGGATCGACGGCTGCCGCGACCATCAGCGCCAAGGCGATACAGGCGAGCGCGACGGCAAGCCGGCGGCCCCGCGCCAGCCGCACACCGGCGAACTTGGCGGCAAACACGAACCAGAAGGCGCCTATGGCGGGACCCGTAAGCGCGTAGACGGCCGCCAGATGACGCATGAGCGGGCCGTGCCCGAGGACGAAGACGAGGGCATAGCACAGCGACTCGGCGCCGCCCACGAACATGGCGAGCGCCATGGCGGGGCCGCCCGGAAACCGGAACCGTCGCCACACGACCACGGACTCGACGAACATGAGCAGGCTGACGCACAGCATGATGATGAAGTTCGCGGTTTCCTGCCGGCTCATGACGTGGCGTGGGCTCTCGGTCGGTGGCCTCTCCCGCAACCGTATCGGCGCATTGTGCCCGACGATTAAGAACGGCGGGGCCCACGGGCGCGCCGCCGGGCCGGTCCGGCCGGCCCTTAGCGCGGTTGCCGCAGCGGCTGCAGCGCCGCCGCCCAGCGCACAAGCTCGTTCGGCTTGAGGTCGGCGGCCACCTCGATGCCTTCCTCAGAGCCAGTCCACGCGCCGCCAGCCCCTGAGCTGGGCCGTGCGGGCAAGCCTGCCGCGAGCGTTGACCACGACGGCCCGCTCGGCGTGGCCGAGCAGGACGATGTCGTCGGTCGAGTCGCCGTAGGCGGCGGCGAGCCTCCACGCCCCGTCCCCGAAGCGCTCGTCGGCATAACGGCTGAGCACCAGCCACTTCTGCGGTCCCTCGACGACCGGCCCGGCAAAGGCGCCGCGGCACAGCTCACCGTGCACGAGCAGCTCGGAGGCGAGGTAGCCGTCGACCCCAAGGCCTGCCGCCAGGCGACTCACGATGAGACCAAGCGACGCCGAGACCAGCAGCACGCACGCACCGTCGGCGCGCAAGGCAGCGATCTCGGCGCGCGCCTCGGGGCGCACGACCTCGAGCAGATCCGCCACGACCAGGTCGGCCAGCGCCTCGGCCCTCGCCAGCGGCAGGCCGTCGAGCACGGCCAGGCCACGGACGCGCGCCGACACCGGAGCGATCAGGCCGACGCGGTGCCCCACGTAGATGGCCACGAGGCGGGCGAAAGCGGCGCGTCCGAGCAGGCCGCTCGCACGCAGGATGCCGAGAAACACGTGCTGGGCCGCGCGCTCGGAAAACAGGGTGCCGTCGACGTCGATCGCCGCGATGGCGACGCGCGCGGGTTCCTCTGTGACTGCTGCCTGCTCCACTCCGAACGAGCCGATCCTTGCTCACGGGAAGTGCCGCGACCGGCCGCTCCGTCCAGAGTGAGGGCGGGTCCGCCCAGGTCGCGCCACACCGGCATGATAGCGCGCGACGCTCGCCGGCGGCCGCGTTTCTGACGCGCCCGGGGTGCCCGAGGCCGCAACGAGAGAGCGAGCCGGGGGGGCGAGACCGTGCGGCTAGGAGCCCGACGACGGCGAGCTCGCCGTCTGGGCCTGCTGCGCCTTTTCTATGAGGCCCGCGATGCTGGCACGGGCGGCGTTGAAGGTCGACTGCGAGGTCGTGTACTTCGGGAACTTGAAGATGTGGCCGTACTTGATCGGGTAGGGATACCAGGTCACCGAGTTGACCACCGAGTCGATCGCGCTCTGGCTCACGCCGAGCCTGGTCGCGATGCGCAGGTACTCGAGGTCCTGAAAGCCGTCACGCAGCGCTTCGAGACGCAGCGACGATACCGGGGGTGCGCTTTTGTCGTTCAGCCCGTACGGCGGATAGTACCCGGGGTAGACGAGGCTGGACTCGCCGTTGGCGACGCGGCCGTCGGAGTAGCGGAACGACAAAGGGTCTTTGTAGGGATCGCGCGTACCTTTGTTGGTCAGCGCGTTGCCCCACCTCGTGGTGGCGTAGTAGAGCATGCCGTCGACGTTCCACTTGTACATGAGCCAGCCCCATACGCGCTCGTCGGCCAGCGACTTGTCGATCACGAAGGTCGGCATGTGGGCGACCGAGGAGTTGAAGTACGGGTACCACCAGACTTCGGCCCCCTTCTTCTGGAGCTGACGCAGCACCGGGACACGACCGAAGAAGTAGTAGTAGCGCACGCACCAGATGTCGACATCGTTCCACAGGAACTTGTTGGCGGCGTGCGAGGTGATCCTGGTGGGCCGCGGGTCGTCGGTCAGCAGGAACTTGGCGCGGAATCCGGCCCTGTCGCTGGCCGCGTGCAGCGTTCGGGCGAGCGCGTCGGCCGTCTTTTCGGCGCTCGTTGTGGTGGGCTCGTCTTTGGGATAGGCGATGAGCTTGTCCTGCCAGCCGTTGGCCTGGAAGACCCGGCAGACGTTGGCGAGGTAGTTGAGCAGCGCCGTGTTGCCGGAGTGCATGTGCCACGCATAGCTGGGCCACCAGTTGAGCCACGGCATGACGGTGATCGTGAGGTCGAGCCCGTCGGGGCTGAGATAGGGCTGCAGGGCGCTCGCGTAGGTACCGGAAGCGATGCTGCCGTTGGCCGTGGTGCGCGGCACCACATTGGGCATCTCGGGAGTGACGCCGTGGTCTTCGAACATCTTTGCGTCGGCGATCAGGTTGCCGCCGAGCCGCTTGAAGCTCACGCCGAACGCGGTCTGCACGCTCAGCTTCTGCCAGCCGAAGCTGTACACCGTGAGGGTGACCGGAATGTCGACCTGTTCGCCGGCCCCGTTCGACACATGCAGCGAACCGGTGTACTGGCCGGCCGCGGTGTTGTACGGCACGTGGAAGAGCAGGTACACCGACGAGCTGCCGGCCGGCACGGTGAACGTGGAGCCGTAGGCGCGGGGCAGCAGGGGGTCGGGGTAGAGGCCGGGCTTGGCGCCCACGAACGAGGTGGGACGACGGATGTGGACGAACGCGACCTGGTCGAGCGCCGCGGCGCTGAGCAGGGGGTCGCTGCCGGCGTTCCACGTGACGGACACGTTGCGCGCCGAGCCACCACGCAGACCGATGATCAGACCCTCGAACTCTCCGCGGGCGGCCGTGACGCTGGCCGTCTGCGACGTGCCGGGCACGCTGCTCGGCACGATGCGTGCGGTAGGGCCGGCCGTCCACACGGCGGCCTGGGCCACGGGGACCATGCCCAACACGATGCAGGCGGCCGCAAACGCGGTAAGAGACACTCCCAGCGCGACGCGCCGACCCATCACTGGCTTCGCGAGTTTCACCGGGACCTCCCCCAACCGTTCACCGCAGCGCGGAACGCGCACGCTGCGGTCGTACTGTTGATCGGTATCGGCAGGCTACCGGCGACGCTTGATGCCCGGCCTCAGGTCGGACGGTCCTCTGCGCGTTCGAGGAAGTCGTTGGCGGTGCGCATGAACAGCTCGCGCTCCTCGTGGAACGGCGTGTGCGAGCTACGCTCGAACAGCACGAGCTCGGACCCCGGGATGGCCTTGTGGATATCGCTCAGGTGGTCGGCCCTGATCTCGTCGTAGCGGCCGCCCATGACGAGCGCCGGCACCTTGATCTCGCCGAGCCTGCCGAACACGTCCCAGTCGCGAAAGCGGCCGGTCACGGTGAACTCGCTGGGGCCGTTCATGGTCTCGTAGACCACCGCGCTCATCTCGGCAAAGGAACGCTCCAGGCCGACCGGCCAGGGCTGCAGCCGGCAGAGGTGGCGCTGGTAGAAGACGGCCACCGCGCCGAGATACTCCGGGCACGACGTGAAACCCGCGGCCTCGTGGCGCTCGATGACCTCGCGCACCTCGGCGGGCAACTCGGCAAGGAGTGCCATGCAGCCCTCGACCCAGCGCGGCATGCTCGCCGGGCTGCCCGACATGAGCAGGCTGACGAGCGACGCCGGCTGGTAGTCGAGGATGTACTGCATGGCGAGCTGGCCGCCCCACGAGCTGCCGAACAGGTGGAAGCGGTCGAGCTCGAGCGCGCCGCGCACCGCTTCGAGCTCGCGCACGAAATGGGGCACCGTCCACAGTGAGGTGTCGTCGGGCCGGTCGGACCGGCCGCAGCCGAGCTGATCGTAGAAGATGACGCGGCGGCGGTCGCCCAGGTCCTCGAGCGGGTCGATGTAGTTGTGCGTCATGCCGGGGCCGCCGTGCAGGCACAGCAGAGGTATGCCGCCCTCGCCGACGCTGCGATACCAGACCCGGCCCCCGGGCACGTCGATCATGCCCTCGCGGATCTTCACGACACCCCCCCGACGCTCGACGACCCCGCTCATGGCTCGACGCCGGCCGGTTCGAGCTGTGCGTCCGAGCCCGCGAGGCCGTCGCCGACTACGCCGATGGGCTCGTCGACGAAGACCATGGCGGTGTCGGCCAGCCGTTGCGGGTGGCGCTTGTGCAGGTAGACAAGGTACACGATGCCGATCGCCATCCACGCCCCGACGACCGGTCCCGCCAGCGAGATCGGGTAGGAGAGCTTGGCCACGAAGCTGAAGGCGGGGATGCCCGCGGCAGTCAGGAACACGGGCACGAACACGGCGATCCCCAAGAGCGGGATCAGCCCGTGCATGATCACGTTGAACTCGGCGCGCTGGAAACGCCAGTAGTAGGTGATGCAGGCGATCAGCACGGCGATGTAGACGAGGATCAGGATCAGGGTGAAGATCGTCGCCATGAACAGGAACGCAGTGTAGGGCGAGTACTGGAAGCCGAGCCACAGCGCGAGCACCAGCGCGATCACCGACTCGACCATGACCGCCACGTGCGGCGAGCGGAACCGGGGGTGCACGGTGGCGAGCATCTTCGGGAACAGCCGGATGCGCCCCATGGCATACCAGGTGCGCGTGGTCACGTTCGAGGCCGCGTTGGCGTTGGCGAACTCCGAGTTGACGATGGCGACCACGACGACCAGCCAGCCCACGCCCCACACCGACTTGGCCATGTGGGTCCAGGGGTTGTTGTCGTTCAAGCTGGCGAAGCCGGTCATGTGTCCGGGGCCGATCCACACGGTAGCGGCGTAAGTCGTGAACACGTAGAAGGCGCCGATCGCCAGGCACGAAAAGACGACCGCCTTGCGGATGGTACGCTTCGGGTCGCGCGCCTCTTCGGCCAGCGGCACCGCCGACTCAAAGCCGGTGAAGGCCAGGATGGAGTAGACGCAGGCGGCGATCACTCCCGACATGCCAAGGCTGCCGCTCACCGTCGCGTGCTGCGTGGTGAACACCGACAGCGTGTTGCGCCCGCCGGCGTCGACGATCAGCCAGATCGACAGAGCGCCGATCACGATGATCTCGAACACGCCCAGCCAGGTGCCGGTCTTGGTCGAGACCTTGACGCCGCGGTAGCCCAGCCAGAACACGACCGCGAGGCCCACGACCACCCAGGCCCACCACCAGCCGGTCGACCAGCCGAACTCGGTGTTGAAGAAGCCGGTCGCCACGATGCCGAGCAGCAAGAAGCACAGCGACTCCATGAAGGGTTCGGCAAAGGCGTAACCCCAGGCCACGAGGAACCCGACCCAGGGGTGCAGGCCTTTCGAGGTGTAGGTGCAGAAGTTGCCCGCCGACGGCAGGTGCCGGGCGAGCTCGCCGATCGTAAGCGCCACGAACATGCAGGCGATCAGCGCCAGGACCGTGGCCAGCGGCAGGGCGCCGGCGGCGAACGACGCGCCGGCCGGAATGGAAAAGGCGACCGCGCCGGCCGGCGCCATGGCCGTGACCGACTGAAACAGGACTTCGCGCAGGCCGATGGCGTTGCGCTCGAGACTGGGACCCTCATGTCCGACACTGGTCACGGTACCCTCCTTCACGACGTGCCGCCGGCGCCGGCGGCTCTGGCAGGTTCGACGACGGTCATGGTTCAGACGGCCGCGGCCTGCTCGACCGCGCACAGGAACTCGTCGACCACGGCGACGTAGGCTTCGGGCTCTTCTTCGTGGGCGTAGTGGCCCGACTGTTCGAACACGGCCAGTCGCGCTCCGGCGATGCCGTCGACGATGGTCTGCGCGCAGGCCGGCGTGATCTCGTCGAAACGACCGACGGTCACCAGCGTCGGCGACTCGATACGGACGAGGTCGGCGGTGCGGTCCCAGTCGCGCAGCGGCCCGATCACGTCGAACTCGGTCGGGCCGTTCATGGTCAGGTAGACCTGGTTGCCCTCGAGCTCGGCGACGCTGCGCAGGGCGCAGTCGGGCCAGGGGTCGAGCCGGCAGAGATGGCGGCGATAGAACGCCATGACCGCGTCCTGGTAGCGCGGGTCGTCGTAGGCGGCGAGCGCGCCGAGCTCGCGCAGGGTCGTGCGCTCAGGCTCGGGCATCTCGTCGATCAGGCGGTGTGCCTCGGCGACGAACTGCGGCAGGCTGGCCGACGTCGAAGCCAGCACGGCCCCGGCTATGCCGACCGCGCCGCGCGTGAGGTACTCGATCGACAGCCAGCCGCCCCACGACTGCCCGAGCAGATGGCACCAGCCCAGGCCCAGAGCGGCGCGCACCTGGTCGAGTTCGCGGCACGAGCGATCGATGGTCCACAGGCTTGTGTCGTCGGGCTTGTCGGACCTGCCGCAGCCGAGCTGATCGTAGATGACGACGGGACGCCGCCGCGCCAGCCGCTCGGCAAACGGCTCGAGGTAGTACGACGCGGCGCCCGGCCCGCCGTGCACGATCAGGACAGGGACACCGTCCGGTGGACCGAGACGACGGTACCAGACGCGTCCGCCCTCGACTGAGACACTGCCCATGCGGCCTGTCATCGCTGCCCTTTCGACGTAAACGACGCCCCCACCGCGCGCGGTGCGACGGCTGCCCGGACGGTACGCCCAAAGGCGGCCGCTGTGAACAGGGCAGCACCATAGTTCTATACTGTGACTTACCTGTGACTTCATGCGGCCCGACAGAGACCAGTCAGCGGCACGGCGGCACGGCGTGATCGACGCCAGGCAGCGCCGGCGCCGCGGCGCACCGGCCGACGTCACGCCGGTGGCGCCACCCGCCGCAGCCGCGGCCCCGGGCGACGGACCGGCGGCCATCCGCGGCGCCCTGGCCACCACGCTCGGCTGGCGGCACGAGCCGGCGCTCGCGCTGCGCGCGAGCGC
>Ga0302320_10029008_pt1 | contig 10600 bp, 9 predicted proteins | sample Bog_T0_3_FD_202130 | JGI IMG/M metagenome (GOLD analysis project Ga0302320, IMG submission 202130) | Peat permafrost microbial communities from Stordalen Mire near Abisko, Sweden - Bog_T0_3 | ecosystem: Environmental > Terrestrial > Soil > Wetlands > Peat | place: Sweden: Abisko, Stordalen Mire... | reverse complement strand
CGTGCAAATCATGGACGTGGCCTTGGCCGATGCGGCCCGCCACGCAGGCGCCTGGCTCGTCTGCCGCCCGGGCTGCACGCAATGTTGCCATGGCGCTTTCGCCATCAACGAGCTTGATGCCCAACGTCTCGCCACCGGCATGCAAACACTGCGCACCGAAAACCCAAATCTTGCCGCCGGCCTTGAACGCCGCGCAAAAACATGGATCGACGAGCACGGCGCCAACTTTCCCGGCGATCCGCAGACAGGCCGTCTCGGCGATACCGAGGCCGATCGCGCCCGCTTCGAAGACTACGCCAATGAAGCGCCCTGTCCCGCACTTGACCCCGCCACCGGCCTCTGCGACATCTACGAGTGGCGTCCCATGACCTGCCGCGTCTTCGGGCCGCCCGTTCGCATGGACGCCGCCGACGAAGACTCCACCGCTCTCGGCCACTGCGAACTATGCTTTGCCGGTGCCACCACTGCCGAAACCGCCGCCTGCGAAATGCCCGTTCCCCACGAACTCGAACGGGATCTCCTCAACCAGATCCCCCTTAACGGCGAAACTATCGTCGCCTTCGCCCTGCTACGCTGACATCCGGCGCAAGCCTGCTTTCCGAGCAAGCGATCCTTCACTCCGCGGGAGGCGCGCAAGGTTCCGCCGCGTCTTCGAAATCAAACTTGCGCAAATTCCGCATGCACTCCGCCAGCGCGCCCATCATCGTTTCGCTCCATCCGCACGGATGAAACTTCATCGACTTCTGGTTCAACTCGATATCCGCCTGGGCAAAAAACTGCATCTCGCTCATCTTCGGAGTAGCAAATTCCTTGATCGTGATGCGCGCCTCAATCTCGCCGGAGGCATGTTTCTTTGTCACCGAGAAAAAGTGCAGCTTCGCCAGCGCCTCCGATGGATCTCTCTGCACCAATTTCCAATCCGCCATTCCCTTGACCTCCGCATCGCGTTTAGTGCCAAGTCTATCCGAACCCGCCCTGCCCATCCCACGAGATTCTGCGCCCCGATCCTTCCGCTGCCGATGCCGTAAACTTGAATACAGGATATCCAGATGCACATGCGCCCATGCTGGGTTGAAATTCGCACCAGCGCCCTCGAAGACAACTTTCGCTTTCTTCAGAGCCTTGCGGCTCCCGAAGTAGAACTCCTCGCCGTCGTCAAAGCTGATTCCTACGGCCACTCACTCGCACTCTGTGCTCCTGCTGTTGTGCGCGCAGGCGCCCGCTGGATCGGCGTCACCAGTGTTGAAGAAGGCATGGCCGCGCGCGCACTGTGTCCTGATGCGCGCGTCATGGTCATGGCCGGCGTCTTTCCGGGTCAAGGCGCAGCAGTCGTTCGGCACGGCCTCACCGCGGTCGTTTGGGAGCCCGTGCATTTCGACAATCTTGAGTCCGCCGCACACGCCGCCGGGCTGCGAGCCGGCGCCCTTCCTGTTCATCTTGAAATCGATACCGGCATGAGCCGTCAGGGCGCAGGCCTTGAAGACCTCGCCCCACTCCTCGCGCGCTTTGGCCCAGAGTCGCCCCTCAAACTCGAGGGCATTATGACTCACCTCTACGCTGCCGACGAAGGCGACGGCATCGCCACCCAGTCCCAGCTTGCCGAACTGCAGCAGGCGCTGGCGCGCGTCGAGGCCGCAGGGCTTTATCCGGATTGGCTCAGCGTGGGCAGCTCGCCCACATTGGTCGCCGCCATGGACGGCCCCATCGTCGATCTCGCCGCCCGCCACGGCATGAAGGCCATGCTGCGCCCAGGACTCGCCCTCTACGGTGTCACCACCCGCTTCAGCCCGCTCTTCGAATCCGGCGAACCATCATCGCTCGCCGCCGCACGCTCTCACCTCCAGCCTGTACTCACCTGGAAGACCGCCGTTATGAGTGTCCGTACCATCCCTGCCGGCGCCGTCGTGGGCTATAACGGAACTTTCGTAGCCACTGAGCCCATGCGTCTCGCGTTGGTTGCGGCAGGCTACGCCGACGGCCTCGACCGCAGCCTCGGCAATCGGTTCCACCTCCTCGTTCGCGGCGAGCGCGCTCCCATCGTCGGCCGCATCAGCATGGACCACGCCATGCTCGACGTCACCGAAATCCCCGGCGTCGAGGCCGGCGACGAAGTAGTCATTCTAGGCACGCAAGGCTCGCAGACCATCTCCGCCTACGACCACGCCGATGCCACAGACACCATCCCATGGGAAGTCTTCACCCGGATTGCCGCCCGCGTCCCCCGCATAGCCGTATAGGGCTTGTGCCCTTCGCATGAGGACGCACTGCAAATCGTTCCTCCGCGCGCACCTCAGAAGAAAACAGCTACAGAAAAGAAAAGGCGCGGAAGGAGTCTCTCCCGCGCCTGAATCCGTTAATTCGGAGTGAGTTCGTTTCTACTGTGTAACCGGTTGGGGCGGCAACGCTTTGGGCGCCTTCAAGTGCCGCGCATTCGGCGGTGCCGGCGTACTCGGCGCAACCGGCGAATTGGCAACCACTGGGGCCGCCGGAAATGCCGGCCCTTTCTTAATGTGAAGATCTCCATTGCTCGAACTCAAAACAATCCTCGAGCTACCGGAACCGATCCGCCCCGTGACTGACTTGTCCTCATCCCCGCTCACAGACAGGCCGAATTCCGTGACAATATCCCCGTTGTGCGCGTGTCCATCCACTGTGCCCGATGCGTTGGGCGGCAGCGTCAGTTCCACATCGCCTTTGTCGTTCTTCGCCTCTATGTTGTAAGCGCCGGCGGGCTCTATGGAGATACTTCCATCGCGGTCTTCGACGTAGCTGTCGCCGTAAACCTGGCTAAGGTCAACGTCTTTGGAGCGCGTGACCACGTGCACCAGACCCTTCGATTCGTTGACGTGCAAATTGTCCGAGTCAAACGTCAGGTCGCCCGGAAGTTCGGCTACCTGCATGTCGGTTCTTGAGGTATGAATGTTCACGGGACCGGCAACGTTTTCCACGTGGACCTCTCCGTAGAGGTCTCCCCTCGTAGTGACGCGCCCCTTGATCTCGGAGACGGTCAGATCATTGCAGTCCCCATCTACCGTCAGATCGCCGTCAATCTGGTGGGCAGAAAAATCGTGCTTGTCATTCGTCAAGTGCACCTGCACCGCGCCTGTTATCGCATTCAGGTGCGTATCCCCGTGCCCCGCACTCACGCTGAGGCCCGCGCCCAGTCCAGCCGCGGCCACATCGCCCTTGCTGGCATCCACTGTCACTCTCGCGTTCTTGGGCACGGTTACCGTTACGTTCACCCGCCCGTTGTCGTGATTCTCTGACTTGATCAGCACCGCATTGCCGCTCACCTTCAACTGCGTCGCTTCAGCGTCGAAGATCTTCCTGGCATCGGTGTCGGAGTTGGCGTAGGCCACTTCGTGGGACTGAACCTCAACATTCGGCCCGTCGCCCGCCGTCACGCTCACATCCCCACGCGGAATCTCTATATCGATCACGGAGTTGTCTGGAACCTGGGCACTCTGCGTCTGCATATCGTTATCGTGCTGGGGCATGCCAAAATTGAAAAAGTCCCCGTTCCCATTGTCCCAATTGTTGAACCACGGGCCCATGTGGTTCCATCCAGCGGCGCCAAAGCCCAAAAAGGCCAGCAGGATAATGATTCCGACGAAGCTGCCGCTGCGCCGCACCGGCGTTTCCCGGCGCAGATCCAGCGCCCATTCCGCCAGCAGTCCAAGGCCCGCCAGAATCAGCAGCAAGGGCCACCAGCGCCCATACCACGACCAGAACTGGCTGGCTGCAATGTGGCCGCTGATGATCAGCAAGGCCACCACGCCAACGGTGATCAGGATTACCGGGCCAACGATCGATGGAACGCGTGGGGCATATACGCCACCGTAGCCGGCCTTGTAGGCATAACGCTGCGCCTTCCAGGCATCGCGTTGGGCGCGCCAGGCAGCTTTTTGCTGCTCACGGTAAGCCTTCCACTGGGTCTTTGGATCATAGGGCGGATACGGAGGCGGTGCGCCGCCGCCTGGAGGCATGTTAGGAGGTACGCTGCTCATGATTGCCCTCCATCGGGATCTTTCTCGAGGTCGTGCGGCACGGCAGGGACGATGGCCGTCCCCGGCCCTGGGTACGATGGAATGCCCGTTCCCGAGCCCGGATTCATCGGATTTGGGTTAGGTGTTCCGCTATTGGGCCACAGCCCGTAACCGTCTTCGCTAGCTAGCGCCGCCCGTTCGGCCAGCAAAAGCAGCCCCAGCATGATGAACAAGAGCGGCCAGAACCAGCGCCAAAAGCTATGGACAACGCCCGTGGAGTGCAGCAGGGCGACCAGGCCGATCAGCAAAAGTAGTGCGGGGCCGCGGAGGCGGCGAATCAGTATGTAACGGTTCATTTTGACCCTCCTTGCGATTCGCCGAGACGGCGAACTATCAACCAAGCACCCAGCCCAATCAAAAGCACCGGCCAGGTGAACTCAACCAGTCGGCCGGAAAAAATATCCAACTGTCCCAAAAGAAAAAGCAATCCAAGGCCGATCAATACAATCGCGCCGATCGGCTCCTTGCGACGCCATCCAACCGGTGGCGCCGGCGGCACCGGTGGAATAGGCGGGATGGGCGGAACAGGCGGCGCATACGGACCCTGATACTGACCTTGATAAGGCGCCTGGTACGGTGGCTGCTGATACTGCGCCTGTTGATATGGGCCTTGGTACGGAGCCTGATACGGTGTCTGGTACCCCCCGCCTGCCACTCCCTGCCCCGCCGCCTCGCTTACTGGCTGGGTCGGATCCACCGGGCCCTGTGCACTCGGACCTTGTCCCATCGGGCCCTGCCCCTCCGGCCATGCGCCCGCCTGACCGGGGTACTGCCCCCGTGCCCCAGGATTGAACCAGTTGCCCACCTCATTCAGCCCTAACGGATCCGGAAGCGGCATCCCGTCGCGGCGCGCCTTCGCGGTGTGATAAGCCTCGAACGACTGGTAAACAATCCACGCCGCAATAAAGATCCCGAAAATCCCGTAAAGATGGGCAGCGCTCACAAGAACCGCGAAGATCACCACGTGAACCAGCCCCTTGATGAACTGGCCGTTGTACATCGCGCCCACGCCCGGAATCAGGCCCAGAATTGCCGCCGCCGAAGGGTTCGGACTCCCCGCATTCGGGTTGGCAAATGGCTGTTGATAGCTGTGCCAAGCCGCCCAGCACGGTTCGCAAAGAATCTGCCCGCCGGCCGCATTGCGCACGCACCCTGCGCAGAGTGCTTTCCCGCAACTCTGGCAATAGGCCGTCGCATTGACGCCTGTGTGATTTACGCAGTCCATACTGTGCTCCCTTCCCGTCCTTCAGTTCCCGTCGTGCTATTTTGGAGCCGCCGGAATGCGCGGGATGTCCCGTCAAACGTCAGGGAAGTTTCAAGATAAACACTGGAATCGTCCTGCACCGGTCCAGTCACCGGTTTGCCCGACTGCTGTAGTGGGGTCTCCATGCGGGAGCCCCCATCCTTGTGGCTTGGATCCTGCCCCGGAACCTGTTTTGATTCGCCCGGCGTTGCATTACCCGGATTCCGCTGCCCATTGTCTGTACCCTGTCCTTCTGTGTCCCGGCGTAGTTCCCTCATCCTCGACTCAACTTCGTAGATAAAACGAAGATGGTCGTAATACCGGACGATCGGAACCGATGCCGTCATAATGCGCCGCTCCATGAATGACCGGATCGCCGTAGGCCGAAGGTTGGCCAGCCGCAGACTGCTCAACCGCACCCCGGTCATGTTCAGTGTCAGAGCAATCGAGAAGAACGCCATCGCCGCCGTCATCAGCAGGCGAGGCTCGGCAAAGCGCCGAATCTGCCCTGTGAACCCGGGACGTTGCCACGCCGGAGGCATTGGCAGCACGTTCGTGCCCCCGGAGATAAGTCCATAGCCCGCCACCTGTCCTGGTCCGGTTTGCGCAAGAATCTTATCGAGTAGTCCAGAGGGCACCTCTGGTTCCGGGGCGAGAAACTCCAGCCACTCGCGTCCCTTGCGCGCCTCGTCGAAAAGCGCCGAGCAGGCTTGGCAGCTCGCCATGTGTTCGGCAAATATAGCCTCGTCCTCGGGCTTCAACAGCCCGTCCAGCGCGTCCGCCAAAAGTGTCTCCCAATGCCCGCAGGCTGGGGAGCTCGGAATGTGTGCGCGGTCTGTCATGGTTACATCACCTCCCGTTTATTACGTTCCAGCAGTCGCGCAAGTTCCGCGCGGCCTCTGCTGATGCGAGACTTCACGGTCCCCTCGGGTATGCCCAGCACCTGGGCTATTTCCTTGTAATCCATATCCTGCAAGTCTCTTAGAATCACAGCCTCGCGCAACTCAATCGACACCCGCGCCAGCGCGTTCTGCACCATCGCCGACAGCTCTTTCTGAGCCGCATGTTCATGCTGTGAAGGTCCCTTTGACGTCAGCCGGTCAATGGGCTTCAATTCCTCGGCCGATTCCCAGCCGTCGTCAAGGGATCCGGTTGCCCGTTGGTTCTTCGTGCGGCGGAAGTTGTCCACCAGCAGGTTGCGGGTCATCGTCGTGATCCACACCTGCAGGCTGCCGCGCGCCGTATCGAAGCTCGCCAGATTTGAGTAGATTTTCAGAAAAACATCCTGCGTCATGTCCTCCGCATCGGCCACGTTGCCCGTGAACCGGTAGCAGAGTCCATAAACACGCTTGTGGTGCGTGCGAACCATCTCCGCCCACGCTCCGGAGTCTCCATCCATGCAGCGGCGGACAATTTGGGACCAGTCAACGTCCAGCGGTCTTACCTCCGTGCGCGGCTGATAAGTGGCAGGGGAATGCCCCGGGGCCCCCGTGGACAGGCCTTTGTCCATGCGGTGGCCGGTAACGCCACTCTGCGCATCACCGGCAGAAGGCGTCCGTCGGACAGCAATCTCCGGCGCCTCCATAGTACGCCGGGACGGTCTCGCTTGAGCTCCAATCGACCGGCGATCTTCACCGGCACGGCCGCCCAGCGTCCCCAGCCCCATCCCGCTCCAGCTTAATGTACCAACGCATTGCATATGGGGCTAATACGCAGGATTTGCACAGAAGGTTCCGTGGCTCGTAATTGAACTTGAAACCCGAGCTTGTCAGCAGCTGTTTAGCCCCCGAGGCCCCACCAATCCCGCCTCAAATCTCTTCTCACAGACTTTCCTAGAACCCCCGCCCCGCGCTTCAACGGTGCGGGTAAACTGACTCCTGACCCCTGATTCCTGTATTGCGCTTCAGCGGTGGGCGCAGCCGCAGCTCCCAAATTCCCCGAGTCCCGGACAGCGCTAAAATAATCCTCCCCAACTTTGCCGATAATTTCCATCATTTGGCGCACAATCATTTCAAGGTGATCCATCACCGGATGCTGAAAGTTAGAAGCCGGCACCTCAAAGCTGACCACTGTTCACTGACCACTGACAACTGCCTTTAACTCCTTTGCTGAGAGGACTATAGATTTAACCTCAATCAGAAGAGGACATTACGGCGACGACCACCCCGCATCCTGTTGCACCGCCGGAACTTCGTCAAAAAGTCCGGACTTAGGGGGGGTGGGGGGGGGGTGGGGTACGGGACCGGGCACATGCCTGGCAGGGGATGGGAGGCGCACCCTAACTGCCTTCCAGTTCTGGAAGCCTCACAGGCTACTGGGTGCACCCCTTCACCTGCTGGCCCGGAAAGACGACTCACCCCACGGAGCAACAACCTCGCACAAAATCGGCCAGGCTCCGCTAGTACCGCTGCAGAAACTCCGGATCCACGGGATTCTCAAAGAGCGAAGTATCCCTCGTAACGATCGTCAGCCCCGACGGCGTCACGAAGTACCGCCGCTTGTCCTCCACCGGATCGTACCCAATCACGGTGCCCTCCGGTATATGCACATCGCGATCAATAATCGCCCGCCGGATCCGGCAATGCCGTCCGATGTTCACGTGCGAGAAAATAATGCTCGCGTCCACGTCGGAATACGAGTTCACCCTCACATCCTGCGACAGCACGGAGTTGTACACCGAGGCGCCCGAAATAATTACTCCGGCGGTAATCACCGAGTTGACCGCCATGCCCGACCGTCCCGGCTCGCCGAACACAAACTTCGCCGGAGGATACTGGCGCACGCGCGTCCGTATAGGCCAGGTCTTGTCGTAAAGGTTGAAGATTGGCGACACCGAGCACAGGTCCATGTTGGCGTCGTAGTAGGCGTCCAGGGTGCCCACATCGCGCCAGTAGAGAGCCTGCTTCTTGTTCTCGTCAACAAAGCTGTAAGCCATCATCTTCTTCTGGCCGAGCATCTGGGGCAGGATGTTGTGCCCAAAGTCGTGCTTTGAATCCGGGTCCTCCGCATCCGAGATCAGCGCCTTCAGGAGCGTCTCGGTGTTGAAGATATAGATACCCATCGACGCATCCACGGCATTCGCATTGAACGGCGAACGGAATGTTGTCGACGCCGGTTTCTCCTGAAAGCCTAGCACCTCGCCCGTTCGTCCCACTTCGACCACCCCAAACCGCGCGACGTCCTCCGGTGCAACAGGCAGCGTGGCTAGCGTGACCTCGGCATTGGTTTCCTTGTGGTAGGCCAGCATCCGGCTATAGTCCATCTTGTAGATGTGGTCGCCAGACAGAATGATTACGTGCGAGGGCTGTTCGCTGCCGATCGAATAGATGTTCTGGTAGACCGCATCCGCGGTGCCCATGTACCAGTTCGCGCCCGTGCGCTGCATCGGCGGCATCAGCTCAAAGAACTCGCCCAGCTCCTGCGCCACAATGCCCGTCCACCCTTCGCGGATGTGCCGGTTCAGCGACAGCGCCTTGTACTGCGTAAGGACATAAACCTTGCGCAGTCCGGAGTTGATGCAATTAGAAAGCGTGATGTCGATAATTCGGTAGTGGCCGCCGAAGGGCACGGCCGGCTTGGCCCGGTCCCGTGTAAGCGGAAAGAGCCGCTCGCCCGCCCCGCCAGCCAGCAGTACGCCAAGGGTATCTTTCATGTCCGTCAGAACCCGCCTTCCTTTATTCCTTCTTTTTCAGATGCTCCTGCAAGACAGGACAGTTCCGCAATCCGGAACAGAATATTTTGCTGCGATACTTTTTTGCATTCGTCACTGAACGGTGGAGAATACCACACAAAGATGGACTTGGCAGCCCATCAACTTTTTCCATTCGGTTGTATTAAGGATCTCTGGCGCAAGTCTACCAGCCGGAGGGGTCGGGCAGATCGCAGATCTCTCGGCGCCAACCTGAAAACGGACCTCAACCTTAGAGGCTGCAGATGCAGCTCTCGGGATCCGCACATGCGTCGTGGGACGAGTTCTAAGGGTACTGAAAAACCGCTTGATCGCCGGGCTGGGACTTTAGTCCCGATATAGGGCCAGATGAATCAAAACGGGTTTTAGCCCTTGTGGCAGGGTCTCAGCGTTACTCGCTGATATGCACCCGAACCCTGCAAACGACCGCCGCTCTATCGCTTCTTCTTGAACTTGTATTGCAGCCCAACCGAGATCGCGAAGTTCACATCGGTCTGCGTAATCTTGCTTCCGTAATTGATTCCGTAGCGGGTAATCACCGCATCAGGCGTGATGCGAAAAACCCAGCGCGCCGAGCGGTTCAGGTCGAAGTGGCCGCCAACAATGCCCGCCAATGCGAGTTGGTTGTTGTAGAAACCCACCACTGAAGGCGATTGCCCGAGCAGGTCCTTCTCAAACATCCCATCCACGCCGCCTACCAGCACGTGCGCCATGATCGCCCCATGCTTGTTGTGCGGTCCCAGCCACTCTGGGCCGGCCGTGAAGAAGTACTCCTGCACAAACGGGCCCTTGATGTTGTATGGCGCGTTGGGCGCGGCGCCGCTCGTGCCCAGGTAGCCGCGGCCTGATGCCTCCACGGCCCAGTGCTTGCTCAGCCACATTGCACCGCTCAAGTCGAGGCCGCCCAGGTTGGATCCCTGCAGCAAATTCGGCCCCGCCTTCATGTGGTCGTAGGCCATGCCCAGCGATACATCGAACTTGTTGTCGTAGCGCACAAGCGCCAGTGGATCGATGGAGATGTATCTTCCGCCGTTCGACGTCTGGTCCGGCGTGCTCTGCGGTGTTGTGGCCTGATCCCCCGAGCTTTGACTCGACGAACTCTGACTCGACGAGCTCTGACCTGCCGGGGCCTGAGCATGCATCGTGCCGGCTCCTGCCAGCAAAGCCAGCGCGGCGACGGCGACTATGGAAACTGAAATTCTTGCTTGAAGGCGCATCACTCAACAGCTTACAGGACCATGCCGATGGGCGACAACGCAGCCCCTTCGAGATTCTCCCTGGCTCGCAGATTAGACGGGGCATTCTCCCCTTCGTCTCCAATGTCTATCCGATACGATTACGGCTCGCACCGCTCCCTCCAGCGGGCCCACACCAGGTAGCGCAGAGTCTTCAACGTCTCCAACGCAGCTTCTCGATCGGGGTGCAGCGTCGAGGCAGGCTCCAGCGGCGGGGCAGCATGGGAGCGCCACTCCACCGGCGACTGGCTGAAGATAATCCCCGCCCGAGGCAGATGGCTTGCGTCGGAAACCACCTCCGCCGAGTGCCAGCCTTGGCTCTCCATAATGCGTACTGAGTAGCACGCGTTCTGGATGGTGTCCCTGGCTTTTCCTTCAACAAAAATTG
>Ga0302320_10029005_pt1 | contig 10601 bp, 11 predicted proteins | sample Bog_T0_3_FD_202130 | JGI IMG/M metagenome (GOLD analysis project Ga0302320, IMG submission 202130) | Peat permafrost microbial communities from Stordalen Mire near Abisko, Sweden - Bog_T0_3 | ecosystem: Environmental > Terrestrial > Soil > Wetlands > Peat | place: Sweden: Abisko, Stordalen Mire... | reverse complement strand
GACCGATTCCAACGGCCAACGATTGTATGCGCCAAATCAGCTGATGGATATTGGCGGGGGTCTGGGCGCAGCGTCAAGAGCCTTGAGCATACCCCCTATGACATGGGGAAGAAATTCCAAGAGGCGTGCCAAAAAGGTGCAATCACCAAAGGCGGCGGGCATCCGATGGCCGGTGGCCTGACCTTTTCACGGGCACAATTTCGCCGGCTGGAAAAATGGCTGGATAAAAATTCAGGCCTCCAAGCGGACGATTTCAAAACCAGGGTAAAGGCCTACGCCTCCCCATCTGTCTTTTCTCCCAGAGAATGGTGGAACTTGTTTGAGCGTTTGCGCCCGTTTGGCAGCCAGAATCCTTGCCCCCCGTTGATTGTGGAAAGGGCTGAACTCCAGTCCATTCGGGTTCGGACAAAGATGCCGCATGATTATTATTATGACCAGGAACCAGAGGCGGAGGAAGAGGAAGATGGCTATGTTTTGGGCGACGGCGATCCGGTGGAAAAATATTTGAAACGGGCGGGCAAGGCGGATGGCCCCGAACCGGAGGCGATTAAATCCTCCGCCCAACCTCGAGAAATGAACCTCGCCGACCTGATTTTTGCGGCCAAACCGCGCCCAAAAGTTTGGGCCTACGAAGGGGTGTTTTTGGATCTGGCCACGCAAAAAAACTTTTTTGCCCATTGGCTGAACCTTGAAATGGCCGAACACCTGTGGGACGTGAAAAAATTTCTGGTCAGCAGGGATCGCTACACAGCTAATTTTAAATGGAACTCCTGGTTCAAGCTGGAACTTCAGTTGCAGGCTTTCATCCCATCCGCGCGATGGGCGGCGGTCAAACGAGGTGCGCCTCCGGAATGGGATTATGATTTTCGAATCAAACAGTGTCTGCCGATTTCACGGAAGCAAAAATAATTTAATCGACCATGAATTACCGCAGGTAAATTTCATGGCATCGAACTTGGCTGGTCAACCATGTGCAGGCGGATTTCCGGCAGCATGAGCGAAACCTGCTTGCCAACTTTTCTTAAGTAGTCCCGAATGTGTTGCATTAGGCCAAAGCCCGCAACCGCCAGTGCGTTCAAGGCCAGATTGACCTCATCCGCCCCGCTGCGCTTAAGAAATGGCCGGTCGAAAAACGCCATCAGTTGCGGGGCTTTTGAATTACGGTTTGCCGGCCACGGTTCGTCCCAGCCGGTCACCGCCGCCATGTTCGCCATGAATTTCGTCGCTTTCACGTTTCCATTTTGATCCCAGGCCAGCGCGGCGAGGCCCGCGCATTCACCCCGGCAATACAAGGTCAGCTGCACCCAGCCCTCGTGGAGCGTGAAAGTCACATCACAGCGACCGATGCCGGGATGAACCAGCGGCTGGCCACGAAATGCCAGCGCCGCAAATTGTGCGGCGCTCAAGCCAAACTTTGTCTCCGCCAGCAGCACGTCGGTATAAGTGTTGGGACAGATCATTCGCAGACACGATGGTCGCCGTGAATTTTTTCTCATTGGTTTATACATGTGGATTTTCCGGGTTGAATTGATTTTGGTTCAGAAGGGAATGCCGCCGGCTTCCGGCGGTTCCGGTTCGTGCCGGGGATTCGCCAGGAACCGCACCGAATCACACACAAGTGCCAGTTGGCTGCGCGGTTTTCCGTCCTTCTCCCATTTTTCCGTGCGCAACCGTCCGCTTACGATGAGTTGTTCGCCCTTGTGGTGTTCGCTGAGTGATTCGGCCCAGCCACCGAACGCTTTGCAGGGCACATACGCGGTTTCAAAGCGCATCTCCCCGAGGCGATTGGTGAACCGGTAATTACTCGCCAGGGTGAACGACCCGAGGCAATTCCCGGAGGCGCTGTGGTTCAGCACCGGTTCGCTGACCAGCCGGCCGGTGATGGTGATGTTGTTAATGTCGGTCATAGTTTTATTGGGGTTGGATGGGAATATTTCAGGCGTTGAGTTTTTTCAGCCGGGCCACAAATTTCGGCAGGTCCAAGGGTTTGGCAAAAAATCCCGCCGCGCCCGCCGGCTGGGCGCGGTGCTCGTAATCCGGGTTGCCCGACATGAGCAACACCGGGATGTAACGCGTTTGGGCATCGGCCTTGATGCGGCGGCAAAGTTCCAGACCGGTGATGCCGGACATCTCAATGTCCGATACCACCGCCATGGGCAGGCGAGTGCGCATTTTTTCCAACGCCTCCTCGCCGCTGACAGCCCACTCATGCGGGATCTTCGCCGTGACCAAAATCTGGCTGATGACCTCGCGCAGATGCGCGTCATCCTCGACCATCAGGATGCGCTTGTCGGCGGGGCAAATTTCCTCCGGCAAGGCGACGTGCAGCGTGGCTGGATCCGCCTGCAATACGCCGATCTGGCGTTCGCCCGTGTCGCCTTGCCCGATCGGCACCGAACTGAACTCGGCGATGTGGACATGGCCACGTGGCGTGGCCAGTTTCACGGAAGGCACGCACTGGTTGAGAACGAGTGACACAATCCACGCCAACTCCACCCATTCCGGCTGACTAAAGTCATCAGACATCTGGTAGGCGGCGCGCAGTCGATCCGACACGGTCACCCGATGATGGAGGCCGGCACGGTTGAAGAGTTGTTGCAGCGGTTCAGTTTCAGGAGCGATTGTTTGTGTTTTCATCCTTTTTGTGTTTGGCCGGGATTTTTAGTTGAGGGCGGGGTTGGCGATTTCGCGAATATCGACGGCGCGGAGATAAATGTGTTGGCAGCTTTCGTGTTCGTGACACAGCACCAGCAGGTCGACTTCGACCAGTTGCTGATCCTGGCGGCGCAGGAGGCAGACCGGCAGACGTCCGGCGTTGCCGATGGTGCCGGTGTGAAGGTGGAAGGCCAGCACGGCCAGAATCAGTCCCGCCGTGTCATCACCGAACATCGGATCAAGCTCGGAAAATTCTGCCAACACCCTTTGTTCCAGATGCACCGCTGCGTGGATGCCGTAGGTGGCGGCGAGGTGTGAGAGGTTGGTGTAAGCCGTCTCCGGCGGCGCTTCTGTTACGGGCGGGAGAGTTGAGGTTGCGTTGCTGGTTGTGGTGATGGTTTCAGTGTTCATTTGGTTTTTGTTTGCTGGTTTATTGACTGCAACAATTGAGGTCATTTAAGCGGAGCTTGGTGGAAGCCGCGCGCTGACAGAAAACGGTTGGCACGTCGATGGGCAGAAGGAAAAATGAAGCGGGCATATCGGCGGAAAAAAAAACGGTGAAAAACCTGCGCTGGACGGCGACCGTATGGTGCAAGGACCGCTGGCCTTAAGAGAAGGACTGGGAGCTGCGGATTTGGTGAGTGGCCGACCGTCCAGCGCGGAGAACTGTTTCTTTATGACTGGTGTGGCGGAGATGATCCGCCACTGGAAAAATTAGCGCCGCCGCGTTCGCTGGTTGCGTTGCTTGGCCGGCTGCTTTTGGAGCGATTGTAATATCAGCCGGGCGACCACCCGATCCTTGGCGGTCGGCTTTTCTTCGGGCAGAAACCGGGCGAACCGGCCTTTGCTTGATTTGGTCGTCAGCATTTCCGGTTCGCCGAGGCCGAAGAAATTTCCAGCATCGGTGCGGATGATGGGCAGCAGTATTTGTTGCGCGCTTCCGCCGGCAATCTCCACGCCGACCATGACGTATTCACGCCGGTTGACCGACTCGCAGGGCGGTGTGTCGGGCAGTTCGTCCGGCGACTCCGGTGCGACCCAGACCTCGGAGACAAACGCCACGCCCTTTGTCTCATGGGCGAGGCAATGCAACCGCGCGATGAGTGCAAACTCGTTCTTGCTTGGCACAGCATCAAACTTTGGTGGCATGAGCATGAACTCGCCGTCGGTGGTGTGGCCGAACAAAACTGGCGGCACACAGCCATCGCCGCGCAGATTCGTTTCGGCGTGGGCTTTGCCTTGGTTGATGAGTTGATTGAGCAATGACTTGGAGGGCTTTTTCATATGCTAATGTGTTTGGCATATTTCTCATTTCATGAGCAGCGAAGCGAAACCATGGGCATAATTGCCGCCGTCCAACCACCTGAAGCAATCAAACGTGAATTGACCTGACCGTCAGTCCCTGGCTCGGTGTGAACCGGTCACGGACGCTCCAGCGGCGAAGCGGAATGCCGGCTTCGCGCCGCCACCGTGTCAGGTGTGTGTAAACCGTGCGAACCGGCATATGGATACCGTGGGTTTGCCGGAGATACTTCCGCGCAAGCCGGGCGGGTGGACAGATACCGGACATCCCATGCTGCTGCCGGCACCAAGTTGTGAATGCATCCCAAACGCCGGCGCGATGCAGCCGGTTTTCTCGGCGGAGATGATTGACGACGGCTTTGGCTCCGCGACGCTCAAAATGTTTTAAGTCGAGCCGGACGGTGCTGGCCGGCACGCCAACTTCCCGCGCGACGCGGTTGATGGAGCCACGACCGGCCGACCCCAACCGTAAAATCGCCGTGATGCGTCGGGGCAAAGCTGGCTTGAACCGGTTCAAATCCGCGACCTGCGCTGGCGTCCACTGTCGGAGCGGACGTTTTGGCTTCACCGATTTCGGCGTTTTGTATCGCGCCGGCAAATCAAACCCGAGCTGGCGGCAATAACGGCGCACTGTCGGCTGGCTGAACCGCAAATGCCTCTTTTGCATCAGCCACTGGCCGGCCTCCGTCAATGACCGCAGCGGAACCGAACGGATAGCTCGTTGCAGCTCCCGCTGGCCAGTCTCATCCAGATCATCCGGCCGGCCAAAATGGGTCAAGGCGCACAAACCCTCCTCCCGCCAACGCCGCAGAAGATTCAGGACGACGCGGGTTCGCGTCTCGGCCGCGCGCGCGATTTCCCGCACCGGCGCACCGGGTGCGGCGGCCAGTGCATCCAGGATAGCCAGCCGCCGCCGGACGGTTGCCGAGGGATGCTGGCGAACCAGCGACCGGGCTTGCGCCAAAGCCTCACCGGAGGGTTTCCATTGAGCCATGTCCTCATTGTAATCCATTTTTCAAAATGTTGGACGACATATTTTCTTGAAAACGTCATTCAGCAAATAGGGGGAAATATCTTCATCGGGAAAATGAATACAGCAGCCCATTTAGATGTCCAAGGAGATGAAACAACCGGTGAGCAGGCGGAACGGCGTCAGGCCGTTGCCCGTCGCCACCGGCTTTGTCTCCCGGCATCATCCGGCCACGGGTGTCTGGATATATCAGGCCGAGTGCCTGAAGCTGCTGGATGCGATGGCCGCCCGGCATCCTGATGGCTGCTTTGACGCCATCTTCGCCGACCCGCCTTACTTCCTGTCCAACGGCGGCATCAGTTGTCACGGCGGGCGCCGGGTCAAGGTGGACAAGGGCGACTGGGACAAGTCGCGCGGGCCGGAGTTGAACCATGAATTCAATTTGGAATGGCTGCGCCGCTGCCAGCGGCTGTTGAAACCCGATGGCACCATTTGGGTCAGCGGCACACACCACGTCATTTTATCCATCGGTTACGCGATGCAACAACTGGGTTTCAAAATTCTCAACGACATCGCCTGGGAAAAGCCGAATCCGCCGCCCAATTTGAGCTGCCGCTACTTCACCCACAGCACCGAGACCGTTTTATGGGCGGCGAAGAACGGGCAGAGCAAACACTGTTTCAACTACGCGGTCATGAAAGCGGTCACCGGCAAACAGATGAAAACTGTATGGAGATTTTCTGCGCCGGGACGGACAGAAAAATCCCTCGGCAGACATCCCACGCAGAAGCCGATGGCGTTGATTGAACGCTGCCTGCTGGCCTCGACCAACGAAGGTGACCTAGTGCTTGATCCGTTTTTGGGAAGCGGCACCACGGCGGTTGCATGCGCCCGTTTGAACCGTAGCTGCATTGGGATCGAACAAGATGCCGGCCATGTCCAACTGGCGGTGAAACGGGTGTTGGCCGAGGCGTAAAAACCTGGCCGGTTAATTCTTCGCCAACGACCGCTGCTGATGGGCGTGAATGGCCAGAGACATGGCCCAGAGCTGGATGATGATTTGCTGCCGGCAGAATTCATCGGCGGCCTTCGCCCAGTCGTGATGAATCGAGACGACCAGCCACGGAATCGCTTGCGGAACGGCAGTTGCAACCGTGGTGTCGGATTCGGAATTTTTCATCAGTTCCCGGTGGGCTTCGAGCAGGTCATTCCAAGCGGTCGTTTGCGCGGAGGGTTCCCACACCGCCGCCGACAGTGCGGCCGGCTCGTCATTCACCCGGAAGGCGAAGTAGGCGTGACCCGGATGCGCGTCCACGAGCACGTCCGTGATACCTAAATCGGATTTGAACTGGCCACCAGTGGCCTGGGCCAGCGGCGCAAAAATTCCGGCGGTGTGGACGTCCGGCACCGGCAGTTTCATCAGGGACCAGCCGGCGTTGAGGATGTAAATTTTCGGGTTGAACAGTTCTGGCATAAAAGATTTCACAGTTTGGGCAAGGTGACGCCCGCCAGATGTTGATCCAACTGCGCCCAACCCGGATGATGGCCCGGCCAGAGCGAGGCCGGTCGGATCGGTCGCGGAAACAGGTGGCTGTCAAAACGCAACTGGCTTTGCAGTTGGTGGAAAACCAGACCATCAAAATTTAACTGCCGTTCAACCTCCTCGCCGGCCAGAGGAACCAATCGGCCTCCCTCCCGCCGCGTGCGGAACGCGAGATGGTTCATCAGATTGGTGACGCCCATTTGCCAGTCGAGTTGCTGGTGATACAAATTGCGCATGAATTCCGGTTGGAACTCGAGTTCGGAAGGTGAAAGCCGGTTGGACAGGCACACGTTGCCGCCCAGCCAAGAGTCTGTGAGATGGCTGGCCAGCGGATACGCGCGAAAATCCGGATGGTTCGCCACCGAGCCGACCAGCCGCATGAAGTTCGAATAATGCGGCTCAAGCCGCTGATAAAAGTGATGACCGCGAATCGCTGCGTGTCGGGTGCGCAAGGTGTAGCCCGTCAAATCACCCGGCCGATCCAACTCCATCTCCCAAGTGCCGACCATCACGGCATACACCTGAAATTGCATCGGCACCGGCAACAGGAACGGCAGGCCGTCATGCGTGACCGTCCCGCGCAACAGGCCGGTCTCCCGCTCGAAATCATCGGCGTTCAAACTCAACTGGCGGTGCAATCCCGGGTCATGCGTGGCATAGGCCAGAGACTCGCTCTGGCGCGCACAGACTTTGTTACCGTTGGGCAGCAGCAGCGCACCGGCCTCAACATTTTTGAGCGCCGTATCTTCCAGACCGGTGGTGCGCTGAAAGGGATAACCATAGTAACGGTCCGAGCGTTCGTAGTGGGTCAGCACCCGCCACGGATCCGGCTCCAAATCCACGCAAGGCCACGCGTAACCGCAGGTCGCCGGCAGCAGATCGGCGAAAATGGGCGCGGGCGCATCGGCCAGTCCGCCCAGATTGGCATCGGGAAAAAGATACCGCGCGGGAAAAAGCTGGGTCGCGCCCAACCCGCGGGCGAGCGAACCCAGATAGAGAAAAGATTTGTCCAACTGGATGTGCGGCGTGAGTGCGTAACCGATCTGTGGCATGGCCAGCACCAGGGTCGTGTGCACCCCGCGCAGAACTTTGGGGCGCAATTGCTGCCACAACTCGTGGTTGTAGCGGAGGTGTCGGGCATTGAGTCCCAATCCACGCACCGGCGAATGATGTTCAAACCACGGCAACGATTGCAATGATCCAAATTTTGCCGGCAGCGACCGCATAAATGGCAGCTGCTTGACGGCGCGGATGCGCGGGGAATGTTTCCACGTGCGCAGGTTATCCGGGATGAGGCCGGAAGCCCCGGCCTGCAAACATTCCGCCACGGACAATCCCGCCGGCAGCGTGAAGTCCGTCAGGTTTTTGGCCGGCCCAAAAGCAGCGGCGCAATTGAGCACGCGCGGCGGTTGGCCCTTGGCCAGTAGCGGCAGGATGGCATCCCGCGTGTGGTGATGGCCGGGGTTGGCCAGCTGTCGCCAATGTTCGTCATGGTTTAATTCAGTCATGTTCTGTCCGAATTCGTTGGGCGTAGCCCGGTGGCATCACATCACCTCCGGCTTCGGTGGTTCCAGCAGCGGGCGCAGTTCCGGGTGCTGGTGCCACAACTCCGCCCGGTGCCGCCGCGACAACGGACGCCAGCGGCTGGGATACACGGCGGCGTTCACCGCGATGCGGATTTTGTCCCACGCCGTCAGCCGGTTTTCAGTGTTGGGGAGTTCCTGTGCGAAGTGCAACATCAGCACGCCGTCGACCATCGCCACCCGGTCAATAAAGAAAGGCAGCCTGGTCCAATGCGGTTTGCGCATGGCCCATAAAATTCCCGGCAGGGCGGCGAGCCAGTTGGTGGGCAGCGAGTCCAGGCCCTCGGGCACCAGCGCCGCTTTTTCGAGAAAAAATTTCTCCACGGTCTTGAGCACACGCTTGTGCTTCTTTTTCCCGGCGAGTGCGGCAGCGGCCGATTTGACCAGCTGGTAAAGGTTCTCGGGTTTGAACCCGGCCTGTTGCATCAACTGCTCGACATGGCGCGCGGTGGAATTGGTTTCCGCGTTCGCGGCCGGTTTCGGTTTTTCCGGCAGCGGTGGCAGCGGCAGTTCAAACCACGGGACGAACCACACCGGCTGTGGTGTCCGCTCGCCATTGGCCTGCACGATCAAAGCCTGATGCTGATCCAGCCGGCCCAGCGAACCGATGGGGCAGATGGGCATCTCAATCTCAAAGGAGCGATAGCCCTCCGGGAACAGGCTGCCTTCGGTCCACCCGGAGTCGCGCCGGGGCCGGATCCGGTCGCGGCGCATGCCCATGGTCATGTAGGCGAACATGGCCGTCTCCGCTTCGCGGCAGCGCATGAACACCACGTTGTTGAGATTGTTCAACGCGGCCCGCCCGCCGACCGGCCCCAGCCGCTTCGTCAAACTTTCCAGCCCTTGGACCGCGGCGATGACAAAACAGCTTTTGCTCCGGACGGTGGCCAGTTGTTCAATGTCCTCTTCCGTGACCACCAGGGGAAACTCGTCAGCGACCATGCCACACACCCAGTGGGGCGGTTGTTGCCGCAGTTGCACCGCGTCGAAAAAATCCTGCTTGGCCAATCGGAAAAATAATTTCGCCAGCCCTGGTTCCCGCAAGGCCTGGACCGAGACGATGCAGATCTTGCCCAACGCCGCCGCCTCCGGATTCAGGCTCGGTCGGTTGTCCGCCGCAAATGATTCCGCCGCCGCCGGCGTCAGCAGCGGATGCAGCACGTTCAGCAGGCACGCCTGTAGGTTGCTCCGCGTCCGCGGATCCAGTGCCGGCCACATGGCTATCTGATCCATCGCACCGGCCAGCAGTGGGTGTGCCCGGCGTTGGTTTTGGATGCTTCGCGCCACAACCCGGATGTCGGCCGGGGTTTCCTGGGAAAGAAACCACTGGCGCATCCATTCGATGGCGGTCTCGAAATTGATGGGCTGGCCGCTGCTGACCAGCAGGGTCAACGCCGCGCTGATCATGGCGGTGCTGGCCTGCGCCCAAAAGGTGTTGTCCCGGCCAAAATTATCCACGCTGAACATCAGCCGGCGCGTCAACCGTTCCACGTCATTGAGCGTGCGCAAGCTGCTGAACAGGTCGAAACGCGTGTCACCATCCGGCCCGAACACCAACACGTCTTGTTCCCGCCCGGCCCGACGGGCGTCGGCGCGCACCTGCGCGACGATGCCGTCCACCTTCGCATCGAGGATGAGCAGGCCGGGCTTGTCCGGATGGGCCAGCAATTGCCGGATGGCCGAGGTCAGCAGCGTGGTCTTGCCGCAGCCGGTCGTGCCGATGACCAGCAGATGTTGCAGCAGGTCGGCTTCGCTGAATTCCACGCGCTGGCCGGCGGGTTCGTATAGCGGAAACGAGAGGATGGGTTTTTTCATGCGGTTATTAATTAGGGGCATGGGTGAACGTGGCGACGCAGCCTTCGTTCGGGTCGAAGTAGAGCGCCTCGGCGGCGAGCCGGGCATTGTAACCCATCGCTGCGTGCCACGCGTCAGGCGGACACAGCGAGGGCAGGATGCGGACGAGCACGCCCGCGCGGTCAAACGACGGCACGAACATTTTCAATTTGCGGGAATGAAAATGGCCGAGATGAAATTCCCGGTGCCGGCTTTGCGCCCAGCCTTCGGGATCTTCGGTGGCCAGCAGCAACGGCAGGTCATGGTGCTTTTCGTTGTGGCCATGGCAGAAGCCGATCAGGTTGCGGTGATAGCGCACATATTTGCGCGGCCGCATGGTGTTCTCGACCTTCACTCCGGACGTGTTGTGAAAACGTTCCTGCAACGCGTGGCCGAGGTAGTAGAGCCGCTGGGTGTCGTGGTTGCCGCTGATCACCAGCACGTCCACCGGGGCGAGCGTGCGCAGGTAATCAATGGCTTTCACCATGAGCGCCTTGCCTTGCGCAAAACTTTCCTGGTAGCGCAAGCATTCGTCCTGCGGTGTTCCCGCCGTGGTGGTGCGGCCCAGATGATCCGTGTTCAGGAAGTCGTTACCGACGACGAACAGCAGTTTTTCATACTTGAGCCCGGCGGCCTTGGTGAGCAGGTCGTTCAAGGCCGTCTCGAACATCGACTTGGTGATGTCGGCGTTGTAGGCTCGACCGGTTTCGAGTTC
>Ga0302320_10029004_pt1 | contig 10601 bp, 6 predicted proteins | sample Bog_T0_3_FD_202130 | JGI IMG/M metagenome (GOLD analysis project Ga0302320, IMG submission 202130) | Peat permafrost microbial communities from Stordalen Mire near Abisko, Sweden - Bog_T0_3 | ecosystem: Environmental > Terrestrial > Soil > Wetlands > Peat | place: Sweden: Abisko, Stordalen Mire... | reverse complement strand
GGATACTTCAGCAGTCGCGCACGGATGTTTCCGCGTTGCTGGTCCTCGGCCGATGCCTCTTCTCCCTCGGCGACCTGCGGAATTCCCGCGACACCTACGCCGAGGTTCTCAAGATTGATCCGGCCAATGCCTTGGCCTCGGAGAATTTGGCCGTCGTGCAGAGCAAGCTTGCGGGATCTTCCGCCAGAGCGACCGACGGCAAGCCCCAAGTCAACACGCCGTTCCTGGACAGCGCGCGCGAGTTTTGGAACGTGGAAACCATGCAGCAGGCGATGTTCGAACGCGTGTTTGCGGATTCGCGGATTGCCGCCATGACGGACGAGGAAAGGAAAGAGGCTTGGGAACGTTCCGCCGTGGATTCGGCGCGGCAGGTCACCGAAAACCTCCCGGCACGACGGGATTGGAAACTCCTGGAAATCGGCTGCGGGGTGGGCCGCATCCTTAAACCACTACGGAATCAGTTTGCGCGAGTGGATGGGATTGACATCTCGGAGAAGATGGTCAGGTTCGCCCAAGAATACCTCCGCGATGCGAAAGGCCGGGGGCGCGTTCAGGTCAACAACGGCTATGATCTCAGTTGCCTGGGCGAGACTGAATATGACCTGGTTTATTCGACGATTGTTTTTCAACACATCCGGTCGGCCTCGGTCGTCCGGAGTTACCTTCGGGAAGCGTGTCGTGTTCTGCGCCCCGGCGGTTTCTTCCGAATCCAAGTCCATGAACGAACCGAGTGGTTTGGGAACTGGGAGGAAGAAGGGGCATCGGGCAAGCAGTACGGCTTTGCGGGGAACGGATACCGGCCGGAGGAACTGACACGGCTGCTGAGCGAATGCGGATTCATTGACATTTCCCTCCGACAACAGGGGAGCTGGATTTGGGCGACCTCCCGGCGTTCGTTGGTTGAAACCGCGGCTATTTGGCGTTGATGAGCCAACCAGCCCCGCAACGAGTCTAACCAGAAGTCAAGGCCAACGCGGTGGGCCGCACCCGCCCGTTGGATCGAAAGGAAATGATCGGCAACAGGCGATCAGCCGTGGTCATGGCCGGGCCCAGAACAACGCAGGATCATGGGTGTAGCTGTAGCCCTCCCAGTTTTCCGGTGGGATGTTAACAGGATCTAGTTCCACGTAGGCTTTCGCTCCCTTTCCAGATTCATAGCCGAAGGAACTCTGCCGGGGACAGGAAAGTCTTATGAGATCCTTTGCTATATAATTCAGGTACTCGACTGCATCCTCCTTCCGACCGTTCCAATTGGCATTCTTCGAGAGCACAAGGGGATCGCCTTTGATCATGCATGCACGTACTTCAGGGACCGAAAGAAGGGTTCCTTGCGAATCCGTGAAATATGCCTCGAAAGTTGGATCCAGGTAAACCCATTTCTGCAGACGCTCCAGCCAGACTGCCGTGATGACATGACAATCAGGATCATTTTTGTCCAAGGGAAAGCACGTGATATGTCGGGCTTTGTAGCCTACAGCCAGACAGGCCTCGTTGAGGATGGTGGCCATCATGCGACAGTTGAGGCCCCGGCCCTCTTTTCGGCCAACCTCCAGAAGGTTCAACGCGTTGCGAGGCTCGGGGTCTTTTGAATTGCCATCGTGGCGAACTTGGGCGTGAACCCAATGCAGGAGGTTAAGCACGCGGGAGGCGTCGTCGCCGTTTCCAGCGATGGACTCCAGCTTCCACGTCTCACGGAAGCGTGTCAGGTCAGGATCCTGCTTGGATTGGTAAGTGAAAGTGGCTGGATTCCTTTGGGTATTATCTGGATAATCTCCGTGCTCACGGAGGATCGATAAGTAGTCGCCCCGGGTACGGACCATTTCCAACAGAAGCAGAAAGCCAGGTTCCTGGCGGATGGGATCCAAGTCGGTATCGGACTTAATTTCAAGGAAGTTCTTGAAACCATCGCCAATGGCCACCCCCAAATAGGCGATGGCCTCCTCTGGTCTGCCGCGGAGAGACGCTCCGCAGGCCAGGTTGTAATAATAGAAATTAGCTTGGGTGTCTTGATTCAAGGAGCCGAAGTCCGGCGAGGCTACGCGCTTTTGCATGACCAGCATGGCTTCGGCAATCTTTTTATCCTTAAACAGCGCACTGACCCGCTCCATCTCAGACTGGATCTCCGGTGCCAGGCCCGGGGATTGCCCATAGGCAGTAAAAGAAAGACGGTCACCCGTAAGTAGTGCGACAAGAAGCAGAAATCGGACGGATAGTTTCATTATAACTCCCACAAACGTTGCGAGGCGACCGGCAGTAAAATTCCCGGCAATGAAAACACCGGGCACCTCAAGAAGTCCGGCTTTCTTGCGCGTTAAACTGGATCCAGTCGTTCCCATATTTATAAGTTCTTCCATACCTTACTTAGGAAACGACAGGACAAGGTTGCATAAAAAATCGGGGTCTGCTTCGGGCAGCGCCAGAACATTGTCTTCAACTGGGATTTCCGATTTGCTTTGTCGTTCACGGCGTCAATAAGCTGCTTTTTGCCGTTTTCGTGATTATCTTCCGACCACCTGGATTTGTAAGCTTTGTTTCCGAGTCCATCTCGGTTTTTCTGTGGCAGCGGGCGTGTTTCCAAGCCTTGACGCGAAAAGGAACAGCCGGGACAGTGTTTTTAACTGAGATTTCCCATTTGACTCGGTGTTCACGGTTCAATTTTACTTTTTCCGGTCGTTTTTGCGATTATGCTCTCGTCCCTTTGTTTTACAAGCCATTTCTCGGCGACAAAACCGGGTTTTTCCGAGCCGTAGCCATGTTCGGCACCGACTTTTACGTTCCAGCCGGCCGCTTGAGCCGGAGGCAGAGACACTTCACTCGTGTTGACGGATGTTTTCATGTGCTTGCCATTCAGCCATTTGCCGCTTCGGGCAGGCGCAGGCGGTCGATGGCCTGAAGAATGGTTCGGAACAACTCTCGCGGCACCGCCACCTCCGCCATCTGGAAGACCACTTGCCGGGCGTGACCCACCACCTTGGCCCCGATCTTGATGAGCTTCTCCCGCAGCGTCGTCAGTGTCAAGTGCCGCACCGACCTCGGCAGCACCGCGTACCTCAGAAAATTGCCCAGATTGTAGGCCAGCACGAAGAGTTGCAGCCGCACTTGACCGTTCGGACACTCGCCGCTTTGTGAAGTTGGTCGGCCCGCGTTTCCAGGAGAACTATGTCAAGAATTGGCACAAGCGCCTTGTCTTTGGCAAAAGTTTCCCAACGATCGCGGTTACCGCTCTTTTCCGGTTTGCGCGCGATCACGGCCAAAAGGGCATCCTCCCAAGTTCGGGTCATCACCTCTGGATCCGACGCGGCCATGTAAACCCGTGCTTTCTGCAAATTGAATGCCGGCTCACGCACAGCCTCGTTCTTGGCTCCCATCAACTCCCTCGCCCGCGTTTTGTCCTTGGTCCCCAGGCTCTCGCGCTGGGCGGTGTCCGCGTCCTTCAGGTAATAGATGCCCCCGCGGCTGCGGTTGCAGAAAAGGCTGTATCGGTTTTTCATAGCTGTCACCATTGAGCGTAACAGCGACCAATTCCGACCCGTGAGCCCGATAGCGGCGGATACAGACCGAATGATCTGGATACAACCTATTCTGCCCCGCTGCTTTCGCCTTTGCCCACCGCGCTTTAGCGGCTGCCGCCATTCTGGCCCTGCCAGCCGCGCTCATCTTGCGCCGCTTCCTCGGCGCCGCCTCGACTTTGGCACTCTTCACTTTCGCCCAACGTGCCTTTTGCGCTGCCGCGATCCGGGCCCGTCCAGCGGCGGACATTCCGCGGCGTCAGCGACGTTTGGCTGCAGCAGCAACCTCGCCGCCCGTAACGGCGGCCAGTTCTGCTTCCAATTCTTCGATTTTCTCTTTGATTGAAAGAGCCTGCCGCAATAGTGCGACAGTCAGATTCTGCAGGGATGTCACATATCCGGGCAGGGTGCTTCGCGACCGGCTTTGATGTCGAGAAGGGACACGCTCCTGCGGCGGTAGTAGCCATAGACGGTCTGCCACAGAGGGAAGTCCCCGGGCAGAAGCCTCCAGGCGCAACCGCCGCGTACGACATAGACGATGGCATTTATTAGGACTCGGCGATCCAAGGCTGGACGGCCCTTTTTGCCCCGGCCGGACTTGGGTTTGGGCACCAGCGATTCGATTTGCTCCCATTCTTCATCAGTCAGATCAGTTGGATAATTCTTTGGATGCGTTTGCATCCACTCTATTTATAGACAAGCACTAGTGTTGTACAATATAAGCAACTTACTTAGGATTGATAGGGGCGCATTTTTGAAACGCGCTTTGAGAAGATCATTGGACCAGGTGCTACACACCTGGTGTTCACAGAGTCGATCGGGCCGAGGCCGTCGGGGCAGAACTGGCAAGAGAACACACAGGAGTGCTTTTCCGCACCGTTAGCAACTGCGTCATCATTCGGTAGCGAGAAAACGAGGATACGGGACGAACTTCAATGGAAGTTATTCTACCATAATAGGTTATAAAACTTCCAAGGGGTCAATATCCAAGGCAGATGAGTTTCTTGACCCTACGAGTTCTCGCGCAAAAGCACTATGGCGCGCGGATCCGGTAATAGCGGTACGGATAGAGCGCGCCTTGCGGGTCGGAAAATTGATAATGACCGGAGCCGGGCGGAGATTCCACGGCCGGGCCGAGGTTTGACCAAAGGTTCGGAGGCTGGCTCACGTTGGTGCTCCCGAAGACGGTGAAACCCGTGCCGGTGAGATAGGTGAAGCCGAATCTAAACGTGGCGTTTCCGGAGAGCGAAAGGCCGGTCAAAAGGGGCGCCACGGCTTGATACTCGACTGCGCCGATGTCCACTTGAACGCTGGAAAGCCGGGGCTGGCCGCGTTGGTCGGTGGTGTATAGATTGGTAATCGAATCGCTCCCCGCGTCTATGGCGGGGGACCCGGGCAATGGCGGCATGGTTTGGGTCGGCCCGCCGTAATTTCCAAGCGGGGCCACGAGCGGATTTCCACCAATCAAGTTGAAGCCGTCATTGATAATGTCGGAAGACGCGCCGGCGATGTCGCTCGCGCCCAGAAAATCGCCGGCCACGATGCAGCCGGACAGAGTGACGCTGCCCAGGTTATCCACGCTGATCCCCCCCCGCCGCTGTTAGTGGCCGTATCGGCGGAAATGGTGCAATAGGAGAGATAACTGCTGGCGCCGCTCTCGACGTGGATTCCCCCGCCCAGATTAGTGGCTGCATTACCCGCGACGGTGCATTCGTTCATGACGAGCGTTCCGACATTTTCGACGCCGCCGCCATTGCTGTTGGTGGCCGCATTCCCACTTACGGTGCCGCGATTAATCACCAACGTGCCCTCGTTGAGAATGCCGCCGCCAATTGCCGCCGTGTTGCCCGCCACCGTGCATTGGTTCAGAATTAGCGTACCGTTGACCAGGATTCCGCCGCCGCCATTTCCCGTGTTATCGCTGCCATTGGTAACGGTGAGGCCGGTCAGAACATTGGTGGCGTCGCCGCCGACCTCAAATACGCGGGAAGCTCCATTGCCGTTGATGGTGAGGCCGCCCGCCAACGCCGAGGCGTCAATGGACAGGCTATTGTCCAGCAGCAGTTCATCATTGGTGAGCGTGATGGTGGCACCGGACAAGTTGGAGGCAAAAATGATGTTGTCTCCGGTCGCACTGCTGGCGGCGATGGCGGCTCGGAGCGAGCCGGGGCCGCTATCGTTCACGTTGGAAACGAGAGTGGTGATTCCTCCGGTGTGAAAGGCCATGTCGCCCCCGACGGCCAGCCCGAGGTCGTTGATGGCTACAACTCGAAAATGATAAACGGTCCCAGGGGTCAACCCGTTCACGACGGCATTCACCCCGGTCGTGCCTGCACCCAAGGAACCGGGCAGGGTGGTGGACCCATAACTCGTTGTAGGACCATATTGGAAGTAATAGTCCGTGACCGCGCCGTCCGGAGTGACCGTGGCATTCAGGTTGGCGTCGGTGAGGTCGGCTGCCGTGACAGGCTGGGTGGCGGCCAATGGCGCGGCGGGCGCATATTCCGATTCCACCGCGCCGAGGTCTGAATGCAATCCGAACAGACGGGGGAAGCCCGGGCCGCGCTGATCGTTCTGGAAGGCACTGGCAACGGTGTCACTGCCGGCGTCAATGGCGGGCGAACCGGGCAGCGGCGGCATGGTCAAGGTCGGCCCGCCGTAGTTGCCCAGTGAAGAAAGCATGGGATTCCCACCGATCAAATTATTGCCCGCGCCGGAAAATGCCCCGAACGTGTCCGGGAAAAACATCGCGGTGTTCCCGGCGACAATGCAGTTGGCCAGCGCGAGCGACCCGCCGCCGTAGATCCCACCACCGTTGCGACCGGCCAAATTCTGCGAAAAGGTGCTTTGAGTTATCGTGGCGCCCCCGCGGCAGAAAAGTCCGCCGCCATATCCACCAAAGGCGGAGTTCTGGTTAAAGGTGCATTGGTTCACCGTCAACGTGCTGCCGACCGGGCTCAGAATGGCACCGCCCGAGGTGGTCGTGGAGTTTCCGAAAAAGGCGCAGTTGTTGACCGTCAGGGTGGCTCCGAAATCGTTCAAGATTCCGCCGCCGCCGTTGCCGGTCGTGTCCATGCCCTGCCCGATGTTCAGCGAGTTCAGCGTCACGACCGCTCCGCCGGCTATTTCAAACACCCGGCTCGCGTTATTACCGATGATGGTCACCCCGAACAACAGGTCTGAAGCGTCAATCGTCATGCTCTTGCCCAGCGGCAGCTCGCCGCTCGTTAGAAAGATGGTAGCCCCGGAAAGCACGGGTGGAAAGAACGTGATGGTTCCGCCCGGACAGACTGCGTCCACGGCCTCCCGGAGCGAGCCGGGCCCGCTGTCATTTGGGTTCTGCACGATGACGTTCGGGATGCAAAGGACCGTTTGGCCGCCCGGGAGCGTGGCACCGCTGGCATTAAAATCGCTGTCGCCGCTATAAAAGGCGCCGACACTGTGCGGACTTCCTGCCACGGTCAGGTCGGGCGGCGTCAAGCTCGCACGGGCGGAGACGAGGGTCACGGGCAGGCCGGCATTAGTGCCGTCAATCATAAATTGTATTGTGCCAGTCGGGATGCCCGCCCCGGGCGGCAATGGCGAAACGGCCGCGGTGAACGTAACCGGCTGACCGGCCGCCACGGGGTTGGGCAAGGGAATCACGGTGGTCAACGTACCCGCCTGATTGACCTGCTGATGGACCGTATTTCCGGTGCCGTTGGCGAAATTGGCGTCGCCCGAATAAGAAACGGTCACGGCATGGTTTCCCGGTGCGATGGTTCCAACCTGGACCGTCGCCGTGGAGTAAGTCTGGGTGGCCGGAGTCAGCGTGGCGGGGGGGCCGAGGCTGGTTCCGTCAAGCATTAGCTGCACGGTGCCTGTGATCGGGGGAAGCCCGCCGGTGGGTGGCGTGAGGCCGGCCGTGAAGGTGATCGTCTGGCCGAATACCGTCGGATTAACGGAGGATTGCAACATGATGACCGGAGTTGGTTTGATGGTTGCCGTAATGTTCGCGGATGCGGTCATTGCGACATCGTGACTTACCGTCACGGTGATCGTAAATGTGCCGATGGCGGCATAGGTGTGGTTGCCCTGAATGTTGAACGTATTGGCGGCGCCGGCGGTGATGGTGCCGGTCGAAGATATGCCGTCGCCCCAATGGATGGTTGCCGCGTAGTCGCTCACATTTTCCGCGCCGCCCGGATCCGTAAAGGTCGCCAACGTTTGTTGCCCTATGGGCGCATTCGCCACCCCGGTCACGTTGGAGCCTGCAGTCACGACGACGGCCGGATCTGCAATCGTTGCCGTGGTCAGGACCGTGACCGCCGGAGTGATCGCGGCGGTGTTCCTGATCGTCACGCTGACCGAATACGTTCCTTCCTCGGCATAGGTGTGGTTGCCGAGAACGGTTGGTCCGAAGACGGTCGAGGCGACGGTGCCGGCACCCGGCGCGGTGCCATCGCCCCAGGCAATGATCGCGGCGTAATTCGCGAGGGAGCCCAGCCCCAGACGATTGCCGAAGGTGGCCACTGGCGCGCCGGTGATGGAAGCGCCCTCACTGCCCGGCACACTGACACCGGTCGCGCTGATGTCGGGACTCAGTTCGTAGGCGCCAATGTCCACGACATTGTTGAAGACGCGCGGAAAGCCGGGACCGCGCTGATCATATGACGGCAGCCCGCCGCCGTCCGCCAGAGTTGAGACTACGACCGTAAGCCCGGTTGTGGCGGCGGCAGTCAATTGAGGCTGGTTCGCCCCCGCCAGCGCACCGCCGAAAGTGATGGTATAGACCCCGCTGGCGAGCGACACCGAAACGCTGCCACCGGCTCCGGCGATGGGCGCCAGGCTGTTCAAGGCGGATTGCACTTGTGCCGCGGTGGCGGCCGCTGCCAGCGAAGAGGTGGTGGCCCCGTTGAAGGTGAGGGTGAAAGTACTGGCTGCGGAACCGGCCACCGTGACCTGCTGAACCTCGCTCAACAACCCGCCCCCGTCAATGGCCGGGCTGCCTGGAAGCAAAGCCATGGTCGCAGTGGAACCGCCATTATTGGTCAGCGGGCCCAGCATAGCGTTGAACGGTGCCCCTGGTCCGCCCGCCAGATTGCCACTGACGCCACTGACGATGGTAGAGCCGCTTCCGTTGTCAATCAGGCAATAACTCGCGCTCAGACCGGCGCCTGCCATATTCATGGCAGGGGAAAAGGCGGCGGTGTTTCCGGAGAGGATGGTGTCCGCCAGCACGAGCGAGGTTCCCGCGTGGTCAACGCCGCCTCCGCTGGCGGAGCAACTGTTCGAGGCGATCGTACATTCATTTATTGTCAGCGCGGCGAGATTCTCAATGCCGCCGCCGGACCCGCCCGCGGAGTTTTCCGCCACGGTACATTGGTTCAGACTCAAGACCCCGCCGGTTTCGTTGGCAATGCCGCCGCCGTTGTGGGGCCCGGTTATCGTGGTGCTGGCGAGGTTGCCGGCCACGGTGCAGCCGTCCAGAGTCAGGGTGCCGGAGTTGTCTATGGCGCCGCCATTGGCGCCGCTGGCCAAGCCGTTGGTGAGCGTAAGTGATTTCAAAGTCACGGTGTTGTCGGCCGCCACCTGGAAAATCCGGTTGGCGCCGTTGCCGTTAATAGTAATGCCGCTGGCCAGGGAAGAGGCGTCAATCGTGAGGCTCTTGTTGAGGATTAACGGGCCGCTGCTCAAAGTGATGGGCTGCGGCAAACCTGCGGCAAAGCTAATGGTAGTGCCGGGAGAGGCGTTCGCAATGGTCGCGCGGAGCGAACCCACGCCGGAATCGACTCCGCTGGTCACCACGGCGTTGAGGGCCGACGCCGTTGCCACCGTCGAAGTGACCCAGGTGGCGCCACCCATCAAGGTGCCGTTGTAGGCACTCCCGGTGGCGGTGGCATAGTTCGTGGCCACAGTCCCGCTGGCGCCGTCAAACCGGTAATAGACCAGGAGATTAGACTCGCTGCCAGTCAGGGTGATGCCGAGATTCGACTGAATCTGCGCCTGGGACAACGCCGTGTTCCAGACGCGAAACTCGTCGAGGACGCCGTGGTAACAAAAGCTGTTGGGATCGCCGCCAATGCAAAGAGCGTAGGCGCCACGGGTGAATGGGGTCATCCCGGACTGGGTGGCCATCAGCGCCCCGTTGGTATAAATGCTCATGTAATTCCCGCTGAGGCTGGCGACGAAAGCATAGTGAACCCAGTTCCCGACGGAATTGGCCGGGGCGTTGACCGGGCCAAGCCGACCGGCGCCGTTGATATTTCCGAAATCCCAATACGTCGAACCGGCTCCGGGAGGATTGCCATAGTTGAGGTGGGCGTTCAGACGGTTGGCGTTCGAATCCGGATTCAGCATGAAGGCGGATTGCTGGGCGGTATTGCTGGTGTAGGCCCAGAATTCCACCGTAATTTCACCCGTGGGAATGATGTTCCCGAAATTCGGCACATTGACGTATTGATTGGTGCCGTTAAAAGAAATGGCATTGCCAAACGCGGTCTGCGCCCGCGCGGCGGCGGGAACGAGGGAGAGGGCGGCGGCGAGCAAGAAGCGAAAAATCGGTTTCACAAATATTCAGGTTAAACGGACGCAGTTGATCTGATTCGCAAATTTAGGGGGCTGGCGCACGCTCAAACCTGCGACTTTGCGACTGACAGCGCCTGCACTTCCAAATCGCATAAAACTTAACCCGTTAACACAACCATTCTCGCCGTTCAGTTTCAAGCCTTTACTCCGCCTGTCGGCCATGGATGCGCGTTCAACGGATTTCAGCGGGCGGCCAAGTTGAAACGCGGGCCAGAAGCCCCCCTCCCTCGGCCGAGAATCAAGCATTCGAGTCGGGCTGCGATTGGCTGCGCAGTCTCTTTCGTGCCCGCAAGAGATTGCATGCCGCCTCCTGAGGTGGCAGTCACTTTTGTTTGATTTCATGATGCTGCGGATGCGCGCCCGGTTTGGATTTGCCGTTGGAGCCGTTTATGAATTGATTCCGATTCGCGCTCACGTTTTGCCGTGGCCTCCGGATGCATTCCGCAGCTCTTTTCCTGTTGACAGCGCCTCGAAACCGGCGATCACGTCGAACAGTTCCTCGTCAATGCCCGCCTGGCGGACGCG
>Ga0302320_10029003_pt1 | contig 10601 bp, 6 predicted proteins | sample Bog_T0_3_FD_202130 | JGI IMG/M metagenome (GOLD analysis project Ga0302320, IMG submission 202130) | Peat permafrost microbial communities from Stordalen Mire near Abisko, Sweden - Bog_T0_3 | ecosystem: Environmental > Terrestrial > Soil > Wetlands > Peat | place: Sweden: Abisko, Stordalen Mire... | reverse complement strand
ATCAGCGTGATCTGCGCGTGCTCGTCATACTGATCGGCATCGCTCACCAGCGCGGCGTGATCGAGGAACTGGTCGAGCGTCTCCCCACGATCGCGCGAGTCCATGGCCGCGTTCACCAGTTCGCGCAGGTTCTCGATGCGCGAGAAGGCTTCCGGCGTATCTTCCTCTTCCAGTTGCTTGATGTATCCGGTGCGGTCGATTAGAAATTTGAGAATCTCGGCAGTGTTTGCGGCCGCGCCCAGAGCACGGAAACCTTCCACAGGCTCTTCGACCGCTTCGCCAGCGGCTTCGTCAACCACTTCGTCAGCGGAGGGACGGCCGGCTTCGCCGGTCCCATCGTGCTCTACCAAATCGTGCGCGGCAAAATCAAAACTGAAGTTGCCTGGGTCGAAATCCGTATCGGAGCCTCTGGCAGTTGCCGCCGTCTGAGGAACGGGCGAAGACGCCCCCTCGACTGCCAGCGGGACGCGGGCGCTACTTTCTTTGGCGCTTTCCTCGAGCTGCTCGACACAGGTACCAGCCAACATCGCACGGCCGTCTTCCACCAATTCGCGGAAGCTCTTCAACGCGGCCAACGCCCGCGCTGGCATCAATTGCCGATTGATTGCTTCACCCACCGCGCCCCACATCGACAGTCCGGTCTCAAGTGCGAGCCGTTCGATCATCTCGATCGTCGTCTTGCCAATCCCGCGCACCGGCGTATTGATCACTCGCAGCAGCGAAACCGAATCATCCGGATTCTGGATGACCTTCAAGTACGAGATCAAATCCTTAATCTCAGCTCGCTCGTAGAACGAGAAGCCGCCTACCACGTGATACTTCAACTGGTAGCGGCGCAGCGCCTCTTCGAACAGTCGCGATTGCGAGTTCGTCCGGTAGAGCACCGCCGCTCGGGCCGTTTCGCCGTTTTCGGTTGTCTGCCGCACGTAGCGGTTGATCGTATCGGCGGCAAACAGCGCCTCGTTCTCGCCATCCGGAGCCTCGTAATACCCGACCTTCGCCCCGCCCTGCCGCGAGGTCCACAGATTCTTGCCCTTGCGCCGGACGTTGTTCGCGACCACCACCGATGCTGCCTCCAGAATGTTTTGCGTTGAGCGGTAGTTCTGTTCCAGGCGCACGATTTTCGCTTCCGGAAAGTCGCGCTCAAACTCCAGAATGTTACGAATGTCAGCCCCGCGCCAAGAGTAGATCGACTGATCCTCATCGCCGACCGCGCACACGTTGTGCCGGTCGCCGGCCAGAAGCCGCATCAACTCATACTGCGGACGGTTCGTGTCCTGATATTCATCGACCAATAAATATTGAAACCGCCGGTTATAGTATTCGCGCACCGCCGCTACCGACTTGAGCAAGCGCATGGCTTCGAGCAACAGATCGTCGAAATCCATCGCGTTGGCTTTTCGAAGTTCTTTACGATATTCCTCGAAGATGTGTGCGATTTTCTCCATCTTGGGATCCGCCGATTGCAGATAAAGTTCCTGGGGATCGAGCATGTGATTCTTGGCCCAGGAAATCCGCGAGAGCACGCTGCGGGGCGTCAGTTGCTTGTCGTCGAGGCCCAATCGCCGCATGATGCCCTTCACCACCTGCTGCTGATCGCTCTCGTCGTAGATCACGAAATTCTTCGTAAGCCCGATGGGCGGTTGTCCCGGTACGGTGGAAGGAATCCGCAAAGCCTCAATATCCCGACGCAGCACGCGCACGCAAAACGAATGGAAAGTAGAAATCACCGGTTTGGCAACGCTGAGCCCGCCGACGAGTTTATCGACGCGCTCGGCCATTTCCGACGAAGCCTTGTTCGTAAACGTCACCGCAAGAATCGATTCCGGCATCACGCCCATCTTCTCGATGAGATAGGCGATGCGAAAGGTGATGACGCGAGTCTTCCCGCTGCCCGCGCCGGCCAGGATCAGCACCGGCCCCTCGGTGGTCTCGACTGCTTCGCGTTGTTGCGGGTTTAACTCGTCCAGAAACGACAAAAGAGAATGGCTCCGGTATCTGAATTCTACACAAACCAATGACGGTGGAGAGGCGGGCGCCCTCGCCCGTCCACTCCAAAATTCGTCACAATCACACGTCTGCGTAGATCACATCGCGATGGGCTGTATAATCAAGAATTGCGCTCATGACAAAGAACTCATCCGTACCCGCTGTCACTGACAGTACCCAAGCCGCAACTCCCCTCCTCATCCGCTCCACCACTGTCCTCTGTGTCCGCCGCGACAGCAAAGTCGTCATGGCTGGGGACGGCCAGGTCACGCTCGGGGAGTCGATCATCAAGCACGGGGCGAAGAAGATTCGCCGCCTTTATCAGGACAAGATTCTTGCCGGATTTGCCGGCTCGACGGCGGACGCCTTCACGTTGTTCAGCCGCTTTGAGGCGAAATTGGAGCAGTATCACGGCAACCTTGGCCGCGCCGCCGTTGAACTTGCGAAAGACTGGCGCACCGACAAATTTCTGCGACATCTGGAAGCGCTGCTGCTGGTTTCCGACAAAGAAACGACATTCCTTTTGAGCGGGCAGGGAGACGTGATCGAGCCCGATACCGGCATTGCGGCGATTGGCTCCGGCGGCCCGTTCGCGCAAGCGGCAGCGCAGGCACTGGCCGATCACACCCAGCTCTCGCCGCGCGAAATCGCGGAAGAAGCGATGAAGATTGCGGGCCGGATGTGCATCTATACCAATGACAGGATTACGATCGAAGAGTTATAGGAAAAAGAAGTCGATGGTCGTTGGTCGCTAGTCGTTCGCAATTCGCGAATGATCGCAGCTTTGCCTAACGACCAACGACGAACGACGCATTTATGGCCATCTATCTACCCGGAACCGCCGAAGAAGAACAAGTCACGCTCGACGAACTGACGCCGCGCGAAATCGTCACCGAACTCGACAAGTACGTTGTCGGGCAAAAAGATGCGAAGCGCGCGGTCGCAATCGCGCTGCGCAACCGCATGCGCCGGCAAAAGCTCGGCCCGGAAATGGCCGAAGAGGTCATTCCCAAGAACATCATCATGATCGGGCCAACGGGCGTAGGTAAAACCGAAATTGCCCGCCGCCTCGCCAAGCTCGCGAACTCGCCGTTCCTCAAGGTGGAAGCATCGAAGTTCACGGAAGTGGGCTACGTTGGCCGCGATGTTGAATCCATGGTTCGCGACCTGGTGGAGATCGCCATCGAAATGATCCGCGAAGAAAAGCTGGAAGACGTCGCGGATAAGGCGGAACTCAATGCCGAAGAGCGGTTGCTTGATATTCTTCTGCCGCCGATCTCGCCGCGTCCGTCGGATTCCAGTTCATCCGCCAGTTCCACGGGCGGAGTGGTCATCGACGCCAGCACCACGCTGACCGAATCCTCGAGCCGCACTCGCGAGAAACTGCGGCAACAGTTACGCGAAGGCAAACTCGACGACCGTACCGTGGAAATCGAAACCCGGGAGCGCAATTTCCCCTCGTTTGAAATTATCTCCAACCAGGGCGTCGAGGAGATGGACGTCAACCTCAAGGACATGTTGCCCAACATCTTCGGCCAGCGCACCAAGAAGCGGAAGATGAAGGTCAACGAGGCCTTCGAGTACCTGATCCAGGAAGAAGAGCAGCGCCTGATCGACATGGAGCAGGTCACGCGCACAGCCATCGACCGCGTCGAAAACTCGGGCATCATTTTCCTCGATGAGATCGACAAGATCGCCGGCCGTGAAAGCGGCCACGGTCCGGATGTTTCGCGCGAAGGCGTGCAGCGCGACATTCTTCCCATCGTCGAAGGCACCACGGTCAACACGCGTTACGGCATGGTCCGCACCGATCACATTTTGTTCATTGCCGCGGGCGCGTTCCACGTTTCGAAGCCGAGCGACCTGATCCCCGAACTACAAGGGCGCTTCCCGATTCGCGTGGAACTGCAGTCGCTCACCATGGAAGACTTCGTCCGCATTCTGACCGAACCGAAATCTTCGCTGACCCGCCAGTACATTGCGCTGCTTGAAACCGAAGGCGTAAAGCTCGAGTTCACGCCCGACGCGCTCGAAGAAGTGGCGCGCTACGCGTTTCGCGTGAATGAAGGCACAGAAAACATCGGCGCGCGGCGTCTGCACACCATCATGGAACGCGTGCTCGACGAAATCAGCTTTGAGGCGCCCGAAAAAAAGGGACAAGAGTTCAAAGTCGACTCGGCATATGTTCAGAAGATGCTGAGTGAGATTGTGAAAGACCAGGATTTGTCGCGCTACATACTGTAGAAATTCTTAACCACAAGGGACCCCTTCGACCTCGCTCAGGGCAGGCTCCGAGAAACACAGGGGAGGGCGAAAAAACTCCTGTGTTGCCTCTGTGCTCCCTGTGGTTATCGTTTCAGTCTTCTCTGATACTCTTTCCTTTTCCGCATGAAGCGACATCTTGGAAGGTTCATCGCGCCGACAGCACTCTGCCTCTTGCTGGCCAGTTGCGCACAAGTCGGACCGCCGCTGCCGCCGTCGCTCGAACTGGCCAAGCCGCCCACCGATCTGCGCGCCAGCCGGAAGGGTAATCGCGTCACCCTGAACTGGAGCGAACCTACCCTCACCACCGACCGCCAGAGCGTCCGCTATATCGGTCCGACCCTTGTGTGCCGCAGCCCGGAGTCTGAAATCAGCGAATGCGGAAATCCCGCCGCCATGCTGCCGGCGCCGGCCTCCGTGGCCAAGACAGTTACCAAACACCCTCAGCACAACTCGGGCTCCGCGCGCCCCGCGCCGCAGAGCTACATCGACACCCTGCCCGGTGCCCTGCTGCAGCAGAATCCGGACGCCGAAGTCACCTACGCCGTCGAGGTGTTGAACCGCAACGCGCGAGGCGCGGGATTGTCGAATCGTGTGCACGTACCCGCGGTCGTGACCTTGCCTCCGCCCACTGATCTGACTGCTGAATTAACCGGCGATGGAGTCGTGCTTACGTGGACAAGCGCCGGTGGATCGCACAACTCCGGACTGGAATTCCGCTATCGAATCTATCGTCACCAGGAAAGATCTGACCAGGAAAGCTCTGGCCAGGAAAGTTCTGGCGATAAGAGCTCCGCTCAGGACGCAATCGCCGGCGAAGTTCCAGTTCCCCCTTCAACGGCCGAGCCTGGCCTGGTACATTTCACCGACTCGGGACTGCAGTGGGAGAAGACTTACCTTTACCGCATCACGGCCGTGAGCATCATTAAGCGTCCCAACAGCGAAGTACAGGTTGAGGGAGACGACAGTCCACAGGTGCGCGTGATTGCCCACGATGTGTTTCCGCCCTCCGTACCGGGCGGGTTGCAGGCAGCGTACTCGGGCGAAGGGCAAAAGCCTTTTATTGATCTGATTTGGGCTCCCGTGACGAACACCGATCTTGCGGGCTACAACGTATATCGGTCGGAAGCGAACGGAACCGCGGTCAAACTGAATTCCGAACTGGTGAAATCGCCGTCCTATCGCGATCTTGCGGTTGCCTCCGGAAAATCCTATACCTACTCCGTCTCGGCCGTGGACGTGCGCGGAAACGAAAGCCAGCACTCTGAAGAGACCAGCGAATCCGTGCCTTAGTGCCGACTGCAAACCGACGCTCGATATTTTTCGCGATCTTCCCTTGGTTTGTGTTTGAATAACTTCCGATGAAATACTGCCGATTCCTTCTCAACGGTTCCGCCCACTACGGCCTGGTCGAATCGGTCGCGGGCGGCAACAATAATGAAGACGAAATCACTCGCCTGCTCCTCCAGGCTCCGCAGCATAGCGATGGCGACGTCGAAAGCCTTCCCAGCCGCCGCGTAGATCGCATCCCCCTCGCGCAGGCAACTCTGCTGCCGCCGGTCGAGCCTTCGAAGATCGTCTGCGTCGGGCGCAACTATCGCGCGCACGCTGCTGAACTCGGCAACGACATTCCGCTGGAGCCGCTCTTATTTTTCAAGCCGCCCTCTTCCCTGCTACCACCAGGGGGGACGATTCTTCGGCCCAAAGTTTCCGAGCGCACTGACTACGAAGGCGAACTGGGAGTCGTGATCGGGCGGCGCTGCCACCAGCTCCCGGAGGGCAAAGACGTCCGCCCTTACATTCTTGGCTACACCTGCCTTAACGATTTCACCGCGCGCGATCTGCAGAAAAAGGAACCGCAGTGGGTGCGCGGCAAGGGCTTCGACACTTTTTGTCCGGTCGGACCGGTGGTCGCTGACGGCGTCAACCTCGATCCCTGGGCGGGCGTGCAGGTGGAGACCCGCGTGAATGGCGAGGTGCGGCAATCGGGCAACACGCGAGATTTTATTTTTCCGCTCGATGTCGTCATCCGTTACATTTCGCAAATCATGACCCTCGAACCCGGCGATCTGATCGCCACTGGGACACCTGAAGGTATTGCGCCGGTGCATGCCGGAGATGTCATCGAAGTTTCGATTGAAGGCATCGGCGTGCTGCACAATCCCGTCGCCGACGGAATCTAGCCGTCAGTTCCCGGTTCTCAGGAGCCTCGTGACGTCCCGTTTTTGATCGAGGACGTCACGGATGGGGCACCCAGCTGCCCACTTATCTCATAGTTAGCATTGCCTTTAGCGGTCCGCTTGGCATGGCGGAATGGCCGAAGCGCACGGTCCGGTTCGCTCCTGATTACGCACGATTCCGCCGCTCGTATCTTGCTTTCCGATCTGTGCATCAAACCGTCTATAATGTGCTAACAGTTCCTCGGGAAAGCCCGATCAAAAAAAACTAAAGATCAATAAAGAGCGAAAATTAAATTATGTCGACGAAGTTGAAGGTCACGGTCATTGTCAGTTCGCTGGCGATTCTGCTGTTCACAATTGTTGGCGGCTTCGTCAACGTGCGCGCTTCTTCGAATGAGGGCGCGTATCGCCAGCTTTCGGTGTACAGCGAAGTGCTGTCGCGCATCCGCCTGGAATATGTGGAAGAGCCGAATATCGCGGGCGTGACCGACGGCGCGCTGCATGGCCTGCTGGAGTCCCTCGACGCCAATTCCAGCTACTTGTCGGCGGAGGAGTACAAGCACTATAAGGCGATGAAGAGCGGCGGCAAGGCGGATATCGGGGCCACCGTCTCGAAACGCTCCGGATACGCCGCCGTGGTGGCGGCGATTCCCGGAGGCCCGGCGGATAAGGCCGGGATTGAGAACTCCGACTACATCGAGTCGATCGAGGGCAAGAGCACGCACGAAATGTCGCTGGCTGAGATTCGCGCGCTGCTGTCGGGCGAGGTCGGATCTACGATCACCTTGGCGGTGGTGCGGCCGCGGCGCGCGGAGCCGCAGAAGATTGTGATCACGCGTGACATCGTTGCCATCCCGCCGGCCAGCGAAAAAATGCTGGCCGACAACGTCGGTTACATCCAGGTGGACGCGTTCCCCGAAGGCAAGGCGCAGGAGATCGCGGGCAAGATTGCCGACCTGCAAAAGCAGGGAGCGAAGAAGTTGGTGCTTGATCTGCGCAACTCCGCCGGGGGCGTGGAGTCTGAAGGCGTCGCCACGGCCAATCTTTTCCTGGACCATGGCACCATTACTTATCTGCTGGGGCAGAAGTTTCCGCGCCAGGCATTCAACGCCGATCCCGTCAAGGACATCACCAAGCTTCCGGTGGCGGTGCTGGTGAATCGCGGCACGGCTGGTCCGGCCGAGATTGTGGCCTCGGCCATTTTGGAGAATGCGCGCGGCGACGTGGTTGGAGACAAGACCTTCGGCGACGGCTCGGTGCAAAAACTGATCGAGATGCCGGACAACTCCGCTCTGATTCTTTCGATCGCGAAGTATTACTCGCCAAGCGGAAAGGCAATTCAAGATGTGTCGGTGACGCCGAATGTGCTGGTCGCTGATGCCTTGGAAGATGATGGCGGATTGCCGGACGAGGACGACCAGGTAGCTCCTGCAAAGCCGGGCGACAAGAAGGACGAGAAACCGAAGAACTTGCCCGACGACCAACTGAACAAGGCGTTGGAAGTGCTGAAGAACCGTGGAGCGAAGGGATAGGAAGAACAAAGCTTCAAGGTTTCAAGGTTCACGATCGCTCGCTTCGGCGGGCGATTTTTTTGCAACTCCAAATGGTCCAGTCCCATGGAGACTTCGAAAAGCAAAGGCTTTACCACTGAGGACACCGAGGAACACAGAGGGCACCGATCTTCCCGATTTCCCCTAATAAACCTGCAACTTTGAACCTTCCTTTCAGCTAACATTAAAACGTTGAACGTTTAGACTTCGAAAACCTGGCCTTTGCTTACTATAAAAATTGCCGGACGGACATTGGTGGGACGCTTCCTGTTCGGATTGCTTGTGCTGCTTTCCGCTGCGGTGGGCGCGGCCGCGGGGCTGTTGCTCGTCTACTCGACGGATCTGCCCCAGGTCGAGGAACTCGAGCGTTACCGGCCCAGTTCGGTCACCGAACTCTATGATGGGCGGGGCAGAGTGATCGGCACTTTTGCGTTGCAGCGCCGCGTGATCGCTGCGTATGACGATTATCCGGAAGTGCTCCGCACTGCGCTGGTCTCGATCGAAGACAAGGATTTCTACCGGCACTCGGGCATCAACATCTGGCGCATTGTCGGCGCGGCCTATCGCGATATCGAATCGGGCGGGAAAGTGCAGGGAGCATCGACGCTCACCATGCAACTTGCCCGCAATCTGTTTCTTTCTCCCGACCGCTCGTTTTATCGTAAGGTGCAGGAGGCGCTGCTCGCCATCCAGATTGAGCGCCGGTTTACCAAATCGCAAATCTTTACGCTCTATGCCAACCAGATATTTCTGGGCCACGGCGCTTACGGCTATGAAGCCGCGTCGGAATACTACTTCAGCAAACCGGCGAAGAAACTGAACCTGGATGAAGCCGCGCTGCTTGCGGGACTTCCCAAGGCGCCGCAGTACTATTCGCCGATCAACCACCCGGACCGCGCCCTCAAACGGCGCAACCTTGTGCTCAATGCCATGCTCGAGGATGGCAAGATTACCGCGGCCCAGGCTGCGGAGGCCAAGAGCAAGCCGATCGTGCTCGACTTGCAGAAAGATCCGAATTCGCTGGCGCCGCACTATGTGGAAGAAATCCGCCGTTACCTCGAAGCGAAGTATGGCAGCGACCAGGTTCACGAAGGCGGACTGCGCGTTTACACCTCGCTCGATATGGATCTGCAGAAATCCGCGCGCCAGGCGCTGCTTGATGGGCTCGCAGCCTACGAACGGCGGCATGGTTGGCACGGCCAACTTCTTAACGTAATTGCCCAGGGACAGAAGCTCGACAAGTACGTGGATCCGGATTGGGATGAAGAGCCCGAAGTGAACGGATACATGCACGCTCTGGTCACACAGGTCTCACCGGGAGGTGCGGAAATTCGATTCGGCCAGCGCACAGCCACGCTCGCGCCGGGCGATGTGACATGGATCAAGACGAAACTCAAGCTTTCCGACATTCTCCACATTGGCGACGTCGTCTACATCAAAGTGCTCGCGCTGGATGCGGGAGGAAAATCGCGGGTAAGCCTGGAGCAGGATTCAGGAGCCGACGGAGCGCTAGTTGCCATCGATAACGCGACGGGAGAAATCAAGGCCATGGTCGGCGGGCGCGACTTCAACCTCTCGAAGTTTAACCGCGCCACGCAGGCCCTGCGGCAGGTTGGGTCGTCTTTCAAACCGTACGTCTACACCGCTGTGATCGACCAGGGCGGCAGCCCCGACGAGACGATCCTGGATGCTCCGGTTACGTTTCAAACTGCTTCCGGACCTTATTCGCCGCACAACTACGACGCCAAATTTGAGGGCACGATTACGCTGCGCCGCGCTCTCGCCCAGTCCAGGAATATTCCCGCACTCAAACTGGCCGACCGCATCGGCATCAAGACGGTGATCGAATACGCGCACCGCTTCGGCATTACCGCCAACATTCCCGCCTATCTTCCGGTGGCGCTGGGGTCGGCGGAAATCACGCCGATCGAGCAGACCTCCGCCTTCAGCGTGTTTCCGAACGACGGCGTACGCGTCGCCCCGCGTTACATCACAAAGGTGACCGACTACGAAGGCCGTATTCTGGAAGAAGACTTCTCCGACATTAAAGACGTGGTCAGTTCGCGCACCGCTCGCGTCATGACTTCGATGCTGCGGGAGGTGGTGCTCCATGGTACCGCGGTCGCGGCGGCCAAAATGCCTTATCCACTGGCGGGGAAGACGGGAACGACCAACGATTTCACTGACGCCTGGTTCGTGGGTTTTTCTCCGTTGCTCACCTGCGGCGTGTGGATTGGCTACGACGAAAAAAAATCGCTGGGCGACAAAGAGACTGGAGCGCGCGCCGCTCTGCCGATCTGGATGCAATTCATGAACGTTGCGCTGGCCGGCAAAGATCCGGGCGAATTCCAGCCTGCGCCGGGGCAAGGGAATTCAGCCGTCGCGCGGAAAGTGGATACTCCGGATGTTGCGCCCGGCGACGGCGAATTGCATTGAGGCAGTTGGCAGCTCTCAGCTATCAGCTCTCAGTAAAACCTTCGCATCAGTCGGCCGATGCGCACGATGCGATAGAGAGGAAACAGCGCTTCGGGCAATTGCACTGCGGCAATGTCGCTTGCGCTTGGCGTCCAAACCAGTCGCCACAGGTATCGCCAGCGATCGACACCTCGCTCGCGTAGTT
>Ga0302320_10029001_pt1 | contig 10601 bp, 9 predicted proteins | sample Bog_T0_3_FD_202130 | JGI IMG/M metagenome (GOLD analysis project Ga0302320, IMG submission 202130) | Peat permafrost microbial communities from Stordalen Mire near Abisko, Sweden - Bog_T0_3 | ecosystem: Environmental > Terrestrial > Soil > Wetlands > Peat | place: Sweden: Abisko, Stordalen Mire... | reverse complement strand
GAAAGCGGGCAAGATTGCCGGGCCCCATCCGCGAATGAGCGCGGAGAAGGATCCCTTCTTCGTGGCCGTCTGGCAGGACAGCGGCCCTCTGCATCGCACGCGGGACGAGCAACTGGCTTCGCTCCCGCTGGAAAAGGCCAAAGAAGCCGCCGCGCTGCTGGCCCAAGCCGCCGAAATGGAGAAGACGCTTCCTACCACGGAAGTGCCCATGGCGTGCGCCGTGAAAGACGGCGAGACCATGAATCAGATGATCTTCGTCCGCGGCGATTATCACAACCTGGGCGAGCCGGTGGAGCGGACGGTCCCGGCCATCCTCAGCCGCATCGCGCCGGCCCCCGCAGTCAAGACAAAGAGTGGCCGGCTGGAACTGGCCGACTGGATCGTCGATCCGCGCAACCCGCTTCCCTCGCGGGTGATGGCCAACCGCATCTGGCAGGGACACTTCGGGGACGGGATCGTGCGCACGCCGGATAACTACGGTCGGCTGGGCGAGCGGCCGAGCAATCCCGAACTGCTCGACTACCTGGCGAAGACCTTCCTGGAGAACGGCTGGTCCATCAAGAAGATGAACCGCATGATTATGCTCTCCAAGACATACCAGATGAGCGCGGCTTTCGACGCGGAGACGAAGGCCAAGGACCCGGAAAACCGCATGATCTCGCACTTTCCGCGGCAGCGCCTCAGCATTGAAGAAATCCGCGACGCCTATCTCGCCATGGGCGGCGATCTGGATCTCACCATGGGAGGCACGCTCGATCCCGGCGTGGGCACCGACGGCGAAACCAGCGCCGGCCGCATCAGCATGAATCCCGAAAAGACCAATCGCCGCAGTATTTACCTGCCTCTGCGGCGCTCCAATCTGCCGACCCTTTACACTCTGTTCGATTTCGGGGACGCCACCACTCCCGACGGCCATCGCAGCCCCACCACGGTGGCTACCCAGGCGCTTTTCACCATGAACAGCCCGCTGGTGATTCGCGAGGCGCGCCACGTGGCGGATGCCGTGCTCAAGCAGGAGAAGCAGGATAAGCGCCGCGTGGAGGAAATCTATTTGCGGGTTCTCGACCGGCGCCCCGACGCCAATGAGATCGACCGCGGACTTACTTATCTGACCGGCTTCCGTCAAAAATGGAGCCAGATCGACGAAGAGCAGGCGTGGACCAGTCTCACCCACACGCTGATGGCTTCCAACGAATTCATGTTTGTTTACTAGGAAGGGTTTTCCCATGGATCTCCGTTCGTTCCTCACCAAACCGCCGCGGAACTCGCAGCTTTCGCGGCGCGCTCTGTTGCGCGCCGCCGGGTGCGGCTTCGGTTATATGGGACTGCAATCGCTGTTGGCGGAGGCGGCTCTGGCGCAGGCTTCCGTGGACCCGCTGGTTCCCAAAACGCCGATGTTCCCCGCCCGCGCCAAGCGCGTCATCTTTCTGTTCATGCATGGCGGACCCTCGTCGATCGACACCTTCGACCCGAAACCCTACCTCGATGCCAACGATGGCAAGCCCCTGCCCATCCCGCAGCCGCTCAAGTTCGCCGCCAAGACCGGCGGCTTGATGAAATCGCCCTGGAAGTTCAAGAACTGCGGGCAGAGCGGCCTGCCCATCAGCGACTTGTTTCCCAACATCCGCGAGTGCGCCGACGATCTCTGCGTGGTGCGTTCCATGGTGGGCGAAGGCGTGGATCACGGCGCGGCGCTGCTGCAGACCTTTACCGGCACCTTCACCTTTACCCGTCCCAGCATGGGTTCCTGGGTGCTCTACGGGCTCGGCTCGCAGAACCGCAACCTCCCCGGCTATATCACCATCAAGCCGGCGCTGGCTCATGGCGGCGCGAAGAACTGGGCCTCGGGCTTCCTGCCCGGTTCGGTGCAGGGTACTGCCATCGGCAACGCGGGCATGCAGGTCAGCGAAATCCAGAAGGAACCGATCGAGTATCTGGTCAACCAGGGGCTTACCCGCGAACAGCAGCGCTACGAGCTGGACATGATCCAGGCGATCAACCGCAAACATCAGGAGCTCTGGAAACAGGACGACGAACTGGAAACCCGCATCCAGTCTTTCGAGATGGGCTTCCGCATGCAGGCCGAAGCCTCGCGCGTGTTCGATATCACCGGCGAATCGCCGGCCACTCGGCAGCTCTACGGTCTGGACGAACCGAAGACCGCCGATTTCGGCTGGCAGTGCCTGCTGGCTCGCCGCCTGGCCGAGGCCGATGTCCGCTTCATCCAGTGTACCCACAGTTACAAATGGGATCAGCACTCCGACCTCTTCGAGAAGCACAACGAGAACGCGGCCGAAGTAGACAAACCCATCGCCGGCCTGCTCAAGGACCTCAAGGCCAGGGGCCTGTTGAAAGATACGCTGGTCATTTGGTCGGGCGAGTTCGGGCGCACCCCGGTATCGGAAAGCGGCAACGGCCGCGACCACAATCCTTACGGCTACTCGCTTTTCATGGCCGGTGGGGGCGCCAAGCCCGGCTTCGCCTATGGCGCGACCGACGAATTCGGCTACCACGCGGCGGAGAACCGCATGCACATCCACGATTTCCACGCCACCGTGCTGGCGCTGCTGGGCCTGGATCACTTGAAGCTGACCTACCGCTATTCCGGCCGCGATTTCCGCCTGACAGACACTGCGGGCAACGTCCACGATGGTATCTTCGCCTGAACCCTCTATGAACATCGACGCCCATCACCACCTTTGGAAATACAGCGCCGCGGAATATGGATGGATCACGCCGGAGATGGGCGTCATCCGCCGCGATTTCCTGCCGCAGGATCTGGAACCGCTCATGCATCATTTCGACATCGGGGGCACCGTGGTGGTGCAGGCGCGGCAGACTCTGGAGGAAACCGCGTGGCTGCTCGACCTGGCGGAAAAGCACCCCTTGCTCCGCGGCGTGGTGGGATGGGTACCGCTTACCGATGGCGCGAACGTGAAACGGAGCCTGGAGCGGTTTGCCGGCAATCGTAAGTTGCGCGGCGTCCGCCATGTGGTCCATGACGAACCCGATCCGCGCTTCATTCTGCGCCCCGACTTCAATCAAGGCGTGGCCGAGCTGGCCGGGCTGGGCCTGCGGTACGACATTCTGATCTTCGAACGCCATCTGCCTGCCGCCATCGAATTCGTCGACCGGCATCCCCAGCAGACGTTCATCCTCGACCATGTGGCCAAGCCGCGCATCAAGGACAGGATCCTCTCGCCCTGGGACCGCAATATCAAGGAACTGGCGAAGCGGCAGAACGTCTATTGCAAGCTCTCGGGAATGGTGACGGAAGCCGATCCGCGGCGCTGGACGCCGGAAGGCCTGCAACCGTATATCGACGTGGTCCTGGCCGCCTTTGGGCCCCGCCGCCTCATGTTCGGCTCGGATTGGCCGGTGATGCTGCTAGCCGGCGATTACGCGCGCTGGTACCGCACGGTGACCGTCGCCATCGCCAAACTGTCGAAAGCGGAACAGGAGCGCATCCTGGGTGGCACGGCGGCGGAAGCCTACGGGATTTGAGGCAGCGCACGCGGGAGTGCCGACGCCACCTTTCTCAGGGCGTGATGGCGATGACCCGTAAGGGGCTGCCGGAGCCGTTGACGATTTTCAAAGGCGCTGCAATGACCACGGCGCCGGTCGGCGGCAATTGGTCCAGATTGCAAAGACCCGCCAAACCGAACTTGCCGCTGCCGTGCATCACGTAATGGTTGGGAAAGGGCGGATTGAAGGTGGCGGCGCGGCCGGCATCGGTTCCCACCGTTTCCACGCCCAAGCCCAGGACGTCGCGATCGTGCGCCAGAAGCTCCGAACATTCTTTCACCAAACCGGGCGTGTGCGGGCCATCGTCGGCGAGGTTGATGTAGCGCGCGGGGTCGGTGCGACTCGACCAGCCGGTGCGCAGGAGCAGCCAGGCGCCGCGCGGAATGCGGCCGTGCGCGGACTCCCATTGCTCGATGCGGTCCACGGTGAGAAGGAAATCGGGATTCGCGTCGACATCCGCCGTAACATCGATGACACAGGCTGGGCCGATGAACTTCGAGGGGTTGATGGCATCCACGGTGTTCTCTGGTAGGTCCTTGCCGCTCACCCAGTGGACGGGCGCGTCGAAGTGCGTGCCGGTGTGCTCGCCGGTTTCGAAGCCATTCCAATACCAGGCGGGACCGCGGTCGTCGTAGCGGGAGATCTCCCAGAGTCGAAATGCGGGCGTGTTGGGCCACTGCGGCGGCAGCGGAAGCAATGGAGTCTGCGCGCTGAGCGGCTGGGTGAGATCGACTACGCGCAGCGCGCCGCTGCACAGTTGGGAGATGAGTTCTTCGAGAAGGTTGGGCATGGGGACTTACTTCCATTTGAGATGATCGATGTGTCGTTGGAATTGGAAACGATTCTCCAGCAGGGCGAGGTCGGTGACGTAGCCCTTGGGTCCGACGGCTTCCACTTTGGCTACGACACAGGCGAGTTCGGTTGCGTGCAGGGCGGCGTCGAAGGTCTCAGTGAATTCATCGACGGTGCGGACCGTGGAGGCCCCCTCGATGCCGGCGGCGCGCGCCAGGGCTGCGAGATCGCTGCCGGTGGAAGTCGCGGTGGGAAAGCCGCCGACCGAGAGCAAGGATTCATTGTCGAAGATGACGTGCACCAGGTTAGCGGGCCGGTAACGAGCGAGCGTGGTGAGGCCGCCGAGGTTCATAAGCACGGAGCCGTCGCCGTCGAGGACGACCACTTTCTGATGCGGGAGACACAGTGCCAGGCCGAGGCCGGTGGAAGACGCGAGGCCCATGGCATGCTGGAGGTAGAAAAAGTTGGTGCGATGGCCGAGCGACTGCAACTCCGCCGCCACGGCGCCCATAATCGTGACCACCAGGCACTTTTCGAGGTGGCCGTAAATGGCGCGCAGGCATTCCAGGCGCTGCATTCAGGCTTCCTCCCACATGAGCTCGCGGGTCAGCAGCAGGGCTACGGGATGCAGGCTGGAGTAAGCCAAGGTTTGCGCCTCGGCGATGCGGCGGGCCACGCTTGCGGGATCGTCGAGGAAGGCGTAGCGAATGCCCAGCGCGCGCAGCACGGCTTCGGTGGAATGGCCGCCTTGCGTCTGCCAGGGATCGCGCTCCCCGAAGTGCCCGCGGTAACTGATGACCATGAGCAGCGGAATGCGGTAGAGCTGGGCGAAGGAGACGATACCGTTGATGCTGGCGAGGAAGCCGTGGTTCTGCATGAGCATGGCCGATTTGACGCCGGCGAAATACGCGCCCGCGGAAACGCCGACGCCTTCTTCTTCCTTGGCCAGGCGGACGAGGATCATTTCCGGATCGTCCTCGGCCATGCGGATGAGGTGCACCAGCCAGGTTTCGGGCAGGGCCGAGAGCAGACCGATGCCGCAGCTCTTGAGCGCGGCATAGACCACCTGCGAATTGGTTTGCGAGACAGGCACCGGAGAGAGTAGTTTACAGGATTCGGAAGGTGCATTTCTCGCCCCCTCCAGCGGCGCCGGGCGCCGAGAAGGAATACTCCCTTACGCTCGGGGCTCTAATGGTTTCGTTGACAACACAAGACTTCGGATCGGAGCCGCGACCGTGAGGGAGCGGTCTTACACGACGGAACCGGGTTTCGCGCCAGAAAGTAGTTAGAGAATGATAGAGTACAGGGCTGTGGCTCACGATCTTGCTAAGACCAGATGCCGCACTGCTCCGCCGGGGTGCGGCCCAATCGGGTGAGGCTCTGAAAGGAGGATTTCATGGTTCGGTTTTGGTTCCTGGCAAGTTTGACGACCCTGCTGCCGGCGCCTGGGGCCGCGGACGCCCAAGGCTTACCCCCGGATGCGTTAGTCGCAGCCTTGCGGCGCGGTGGCTGCGTGATCGTGATGCGCCATGCGAGTTCGCCTCGCGAGGCGCCCGATCGGCAAACGGCCGATGCGGACAATGTGAATCGCGAGCGCCAGTTGGACGAAGCCGGACGCGCCGGCGCGATTGCCATGGGCAAAGCGCTCCGGCAATTGAAAATCCCCATCGGTGAGGTGTTCACCAGCCCGACGTACCGGGCTCTGGAAACGGTGCGGCTCGCGCAGCTTCCCACTCCCCGGAAGGTCGACGAGCTGGGTGATGGTGGTCAAAGCATGCAAGGAGCCACCGAAGCGCAATCCGCATGGCTGCGGAACAAGGTGACCCAGCTTCCAAAGGGCACGAATACCATCGTGGTGACTCACTCTCCCAATATGAGCCGTGCTTTTCCGGAGTGGACAGCGGGCCTTGCTGACGGGGAGTCGTTGGTCTTTGGCGCCGGCGGCAAAGACGGGACGACGCTTCTGGGGCGGATCAAGATCGAAGAGTGGGCTAAGATTCGGCCTTGAAACAACCGCGCCCCGGTATCGCGGCGTTACCATATGGATCGTACCGAGGAGGCTCCATGAACCGCCGCTCGTTTCTGGTTGGCGCCGGCGCCGCCGTTGCCGCTAGCCGCGCGCAGACCGCTGCCCGCGCCATTCCTTCGCGCCGCGTCTATTCGCTGAACCGCAACTGGTTGTTCACCCGCAAAGACGCCGCCGGCTCCAGCCCGGATGATTCCAAGTTTCACCGCATCACCCTGCCACACAGCAATGTGGAACTGCCCTGGCACAGCTTTGACGACAAGGCTTACGAGTTCGTGTCCCTCTACCGGCGCCACTTTCGCGCGCCGGCGGCCTGGAACGGCAAACGTGTGTTCGTCGATTTCGGCGGCGCGATGACCGCTGCCAAGGTCACCATCAACGGCCACCAGTTCGAGGAATACCGCGGCGGATACACGCCGTTCTCGTTTGAGCTGACGCCACACCTGAAGTTCGGCGTAGACAACCTGCTGGCCGTGGAACTCGATTCCACCGAGCGCGCCGACATTCCGCCGTTCGGCAGCGCCATCGACTATCTCACCTTCGGCGGCATCTACCGCGATGTGGAACTGCGCGTGGCGCCGCAGACCCACCTGGCCAACGTCTTCGCCAAGCCGATTCAAGTGATGTCCAACGATCGCTCGCTGGTGGTCCGTTGCTATCTCGACGGTCCCCTGGAGAAACCCGTCACCATCACGGCCGAATTGCGCGACGGCGACCGCGTGGTGAAATCCGCCTCGGCAACCGTCGGCACGCCCGCCGATCATCACGATGTCACCATCGAAGGGCTCAGCGATGTCCAGCTCTGGGACCTGAAACACCCCAAGCTTTACCAGGTGACCGCGCGGCTGGACAACGGCGACGCCTTCACCACGCGGGTCGGCTTTCGCGAAGCCCGCTTCACCGAACGCGGCTTCTACCTGAACGGGGAACACATCAAACTGCGCGGGCTCAACCGGCACCAGACGTTCCCCTACACAGGCGGCGCCATGCCGGCCCGCGTGCAGGCTCGCGACGCCAAGGTGTTGCGCCAGGAATTGAAGTGCAACATCGTGCGCACCTCGCATTATCCGCAGTCGCCGCACTTTCTGGACGCCTGCGACGAACTGGGGCTGCTGGTGCTCGAAGAGATTCCGGGCTGGCAAACCATCGGCGACCAAGCCTGGCAAGACCTTGCGGTGGATAACGTCGCCCGCATGATCCGGCGCGATTGGAACCACCCCTCCGTCGTTCTGTGGGGCGTGCGCATCAACGAATCCGCCGACAACCACGATTTCTATGTGCGCACCAATGAGCGGGCGCACGCGCTCGACGATTCCCGGCAGACCGGCGGCATCCGCAACCGCTATGATTCCGAGCTGCTGGAAGACGTTTTCACCATGAACGATTTCCCTTTCCCTCTGCGGCCGCCCAACCATCCGCTCTATCTCAATACCGAATTCAACGGCCACATGTTCTCCACCAAGCGCTTCGATAACGTGGATCACGTGGCCGAACACGTGATCCGCCATGTCCGCGTCCACGACCAACTGGCCTCCGACGACCACTACGCCGGCGGCATCGCCTGGTGCGCCTTCGATTACGCGTCCCACCGCATCTTCGGATCGGGCGATCGCATCTGCTATCACGGGGTGAGCGATATCTTCCGTCTGCCCAAACCCGCGGCGGGCTTCTACCGTTCGCAATGCGACCCGGAAGAGGAAGTGGTCATCGAACCCGGCTTCTTCTACTCCTGGGGCGACCGCGGCGGCGGCAACGGCCCGGGCGTGGTGCCTATCTGCTCGAATTGCGATCACCTCAAGGTGTATTACAACGGGCAGCTCCTGCTGGAGGCCGACCCGGACCGCAAGACTTATCCGCACCTGAAATACCCGCCTTTCATCGTGAGCCTGACGACACTCTCCTTCCGGACATGGGGCGATCTGAAGATCGAAGGGTATATCAAGGATAAGTTGGTGGCGGCCAAGTTACTTCCCGGCAATGGCACGGATGACGTGCTGGTGGTGAAGCCCGACGATCTGGAACTGGACGGCGATGGCCGCGACGCCACGCGGGTAGTGCTGGCCGTGGTGGATTCGGGCGGCAACTACCGTCCGTTCGCCACGGGCGCGATTTCACTGAGTGTGACCGGCCCGGGCGAAATCGTCGGCGAGAATCCGTTTTCCCTCAGCGGTGGGGCGGGCGCGGTGTGGGTGAAAGCCAAGGAATCCTCCGGAACGATTCACCTGGTCGCCAGCCATCAGTATTTGGGCAAGAAGAGCGTAGATATCCATGTACGGCCGGTGGAGGCGGAGTTCGTGTGATGCCGCAGGGCGCCGCCGCACAGACGTATGCGAGGCATTTCGACGGGAAGCGCTACTTCAATCCGCACGCTCCCCAGGCGCGCGGATTTGGCGATGTCTTGCGATGGAAACTCACCAGCCGTCCGCAGCGCTCTGCCCGCTTCGTCGCGGACGTAGTGCCATCGAAACCGCCGTCTTGCGTGGAGGGCAACGAACTGCGGGTCACGCTGGTCAATCATTCCACGCTGCTGCTCCAGCAAAGCGGCTGCCACATTTTGACCGATCCCATCTGGTCGGAGCGAGTAAGTCCGCTGACGTGGGCAGGCCCGCGCCGCCGCAGGAACCCGGGAGTGAGGTTCGAGGATCTTCCGCGCATCGATACCGTGCTCCTGAGCCACAATCACTACGATCATCTGGATCTCGCCACCTTGCGCCGGCTGGCGGACCTCGGACAATTGCAATTCGTCGTTCCCGCTGGGGTCGCCCGGCTGCTGCGATCGCAAAGCATCGGCCCGGTCCACGAACTGGATTGGGGCGAGTCGGTTCCGCTCGCCGGAGCCACCATACACAGCGTGCCGGCGCTGCATTTCTCGGCGCGAGGAATCTTCGACCGCAACCGGACGCTGTGGTGCGGATACATGATCGAATCAGCGGAAAGCATGGTCTATTTTGCCGGAGACACGGCGTTCGGCGATCATTTCGGGCGCATCCGCGAGCGTTTTGGCGCGCCGCGCCTGGCGCTGCTACCGATCGGAGCCTATGAGCCGCGTTGGTTCATGTCGCCGGTCCACATGGACCCCGAAGATGCGGTGAGCGCCCACCGGATTCTCGGTGCGGCAACCAGCATCGCGATCCACCACGGCACCTTCCAACTGGGGGACGAGGGCCTGGAGGCGCCGAAGCTGCGGTTCCTCGAATGTGCCCCGGGCGATTCGTTTCTGGTGCTGGACAATGGCCAATCCGTAGTGTTTGCACAATGACGTTCGCCAGATTATGGACCGACACACCCTTGCATTGATCAGCATTATCGGCAGCTCGCTCGACGTTCTGGGAGCTTTGTACCTCGCCTACGATCTGCTGGGCGGCGAACACGGGCCGCTGCGGACTGTGACGCGGGCGATCACTTATGGGGCACTCTTCGGAGCCGGTTACGGCGCTGCGCTGGGCCCGGTGTTCGGCCTGGCTGCCGGTGTGGCGCACGGCATCACTCTCGCCTGGGAGTACTCGCGCGCTTCCAGGAATGGCCCGCAGCCGGGGTTCTGGCTGGATACGTCCATGAGCGCGATTCGCGGGTGCGGTTTTGCTTTAGGCGCTTCCTATTCGTTCGGCGGCCTATTCGGGATCACATTTGGCGCGCTGAGCACAGTCGGGCAGGCGATCGCCTATCGGCTTGGCATCCGCCCGACTGTCGACTACAAACCCGCTGCGCGTCCGCGCTTGACCCGGTTCCTTTTGTTGGCCGCGGCAAATCGCACGGTCGGCTATGCGGTTACCGGATACGTCAGCAGTTTAGTGGCGCAGCAGCGCCAACATGCGATCGCCGTGGGGCTGAGGACGGGGCTCGCCATTGGGTTAGTCACCGCGATTGTGGGAACCTGCACTCCGTTCATCGAATGGAAGGCCGATCATGTGCCCGAGAAGCGGATGGGGGTCTTTGGTGTTGGCCTGATTCTGATCGGTTTCGCGCTGCAATCCATTCAGTACTGGGCGGCGCTGCTCGATGTGAGCGTGCGGTAGGAGTATTGGTCCCCGAAACTCAGGATCGAAGAGCGCTCCAAACATGCTCGTTTGCGCCGGCCATCCCGAGGATGCGGGCCCGTCAACCACCAGCCGCGCATGCCCCGACCCTTTCCATGTGGTCGTCCCGTTCTGGTGCCCGCCAGAATTGAAGGCCGAACGCCAAGTTGGGATGATCTGGCCAGGGGTGCGACAATCACACTCAGCCATGCCAAATGCGGAGGCGGCTAGCGAATTTCGCT
>Ga0302320_10028998_pt1 | contig 10602 bp, 12 predicted proteins | sample Bog_T0_3_FD_202130 | JGI IMG/M metagenome (GOLD analysis project Ga0302320, IMG submission 202130) | Peat permafrost microbial communities from Stordalen Mire near Abisko, Sweden - Bog_T0_3 | ecosystem: Environmental > Terrestrial > Soil > Wetlands > Peat | place: Sweden: Abisko, Stordalen Mire... | reverse complement strand
ATGCGGTGCGCGTCCCAGTCGGGCTCGCTCTCCACATACCTCCAGCCAATGTTGATCCCATCTTTGCTTACTCGTGGATCCTGTCGCTTCTATGCGGCAACAGCAATATCGTCAGAACACCATCCCGAAGAGGGGCGGTCGCCGAATTGCTGATGACACAGATCGATCAAGTGCTGCCGCACTACTCCACGCTTGCTTCCTCCACCGCTTTTGTTGAATACGGCCATGAAGATGCAATCACAGAAGCGCTGTCGGCTCATGCAGGCTTGCGGGTAATCTGGGGTGGCGACGAAACAATTCGCCACATCCGGGCATTGCCCCTGCCGCCACGCGCTAAGGAAATAGTATTCGCCGACCGCTATTCGTTTGCGGTCATCGCCGCACCCGCTTTCCTGGCCCTGGACGATGGCGCGGCAAAGGGGTTGATGGACCGGTTGTATCTTGACGTTTTCTTGTTTAATCAGATGGCTTGCTCTTCGGTTCGGTTGCTGGCGTGGTGCGGCACTTCCGAGGACACCCATAGGGCGGCCGGGCGTGCGATTCCATTGTTGCGGCAGGTGATCGAGCAACGGCAATTCACGCTGGAAGCAGCCGACGCACTTGCGAAATATGCAGCATGTCTGCGCCTGGCACTGGAGCTGCCCGTTGCAGGCATCGACTGGGGCGGGGGGGATCTGGCAGTGGTTGATCTCAAGGAAGATGCTCTCTTGAGTTGGCCGACGGAGCCGTTAGTGGGAGGGGGGCTTCTGCTCCAGGCCCACGTTGCCGAATTGGCTTCATTGACGCCAATGATTGACTCGCGTGTCCAGACCTTGGCCCAGTTTGGATTCGAGGTCGAACAACTAGCGCAGTTCGTGCGGATGCTCAATGGAAGAGGCGTCGACCGTATCGTTCCGCTAGGGTCGGCTATGAGTTTTGCGCCCATTTGGGATGGATACGATTTGCTGTGCGAGTTCACCCGTTTGGTAACAATCGGCTAAGCTCAGTGTTGGGGGGACCAGCCCTGAGACTTGGCGTCGTGGACTTCTTACACGATGAGGACACTATCGTTATGCAGTTCGATCTAGCATCCTCGGCGCCAATCCTGGAAGAGTATGCACTGAAGCTTTGGTTAGCCAGGCAAGAGCAGGAGCCGATAGGCAGATGATTGAATACCTTCGTCGCGTTTTGGCCATTCCGGCCGCTTACCAGTTGTGGTGGAAAGTAGTCGGCGGATCTGCAGCCGCCCAAGTCTTGGTAGACGAATATATTCAGCCAAGAGCCGGTACCCGAATTCTTGAAATCGGTTGCGGGCCTGGGAGCATCGTGAGTTACTTGCCGCCTTCCGATTATCTGGGATTCGATCTAAGCCCCGAGTATATCGAACTGGCGAAGAGACGTTTTCCAAAAGCACGTTTTGTCTGTGAGCGCGTAAGTCAATTCTCACTTGCCAAAGAGCAGAGCTTCGACGTGGTGCTGGCTCTCGGGATCGTACACCACCTCGATGATGCAGAAGCCCGGCAACTATTTCAAATCGCGCACGATGCTCTCATACCGGGTGGCAAGCTGATTACCCTCGATGGCGCTTGGACCGCCGGTCAGTCCGCCGCCGCGCGGTGGTTGTTGTCAAGAGACCGCGGAGAACACGTGAGGAGCGAGCGCGAGTACGTGGGAATCGCGTCTCAGGTATTCAGCAATATCAAACCAAGTATCCGCCACGATCTCTTGCGTATTCCGTACACACACCTGATTCTGGAATGTATCCGGTGATGGGTATGAAAATACAAGGAAAAACGGAATTCACGGCAGATCGGGAAGCATCGCGGACGGTTTCGGCAGCCGCTGTGCTGGCCTGCGCCTGGCCCGCATTGCTTCTTGCCACCCTTTGCCTCCTACCCTTCCTGAACAAGCCTTTTCTTGTCGACGATCCGTGGTATCTCACGATGGCGCAGCAGATCGTCAAGCACCCTTTGCATCCAATGGATTTCGAAATCTGCTGGAACAACCCGTGGCTCTCTGGAAACTGCATGAAAGCCGCTCAGTTCGCCTCTGGAAATCCACTGATGGGACAAGTTGGGCAAGGTTATGTACTCGTGCCGGCAGTTTTAGGTGGCGCCCACGAGTGGATGGCTCACCTAACCCAATTGGTGCTTGTCTGGATTGCAATCGTATCAATGTCCTCGCTGGTCCTTCGATTCGGATTCGACCAGTGGCATGCATCGGCAGGCTCACTGCTTCTGGTGGCCATTGCTCCCTTTCTTCCCATGGCCAGTACGGCTATGCCCGATATCCTGTCGACGGCCCTCACACTCGTGGCGATCGAGCGTCTAGCAGCATGGAAGGCCGAGCAGAAGACGAGCCAGGGCGTGGCGGCTGCAATTGCACTGGGCCTTGCCGGCTTTGCGCGGTCTCACCTTGTGCTTCTTCTCCCTCTTGCGGCGTTTTTTCTGCTGGACAGTACCCACCCCAGGGAAATGCTGGCACAGATCCGTCGAAGACCATGGCTTTGGTCTCCAGTGATTGCCGCCTTCAGCTTACTTTCGATCATCATTCTGATAGCTCGCGAGCCCAACTTCGCAATACCCCTGGCACACGACTCTGTTGGCGAGTTGCACATATTGCGCAATCTGTTGGCATATCAACTCTATCTTGCAGTTCCCCTCCCATTGGCAATCTGCTGGATTCTTAACCGGCTCAAAGCAGGCCGCGCTTTTCAAGTTTGCGGCGTACTTGCCGTGGCATTGCCGTGTCTTCTCTTGGCAGGCCACTCGCTTGTGCCATTCTTCGTAGTCATTGGCGTCGGAGCCTTCTGCTATCTAATCTTTGAAACTTTAAAGAGTCGCGACCATTTCAGTCTGTTTGTGTTGCTATGGCTTCTAATTCCCCTGCCCATCGTTTTCTATGTTCACCTTCCCATGAAGTATTTGCTACCCTGCGTGCCGGCCGTCATTCTTATTTGCTTTCGCTGGATCGATGGATACTCTGTTCGGTTCGTTAGAGCCGCAGTGCTTTTATTCGTGATAGCCAGCACTGCCTACTCAGTCCTCATTCTTCGCTCGGACGCAGAGTTTGCCGAGTTTGGTCGAGATGCATTGTACCAATTGATTACACCGCGAGTCGCTGCAGGCGAAAAAGTGTGGTTCCCCGGCCAGTATTGGTCATTCTGGTACGCGCCGCTCGATGGAGCTTCACTTACCAATCCAGGTGGATCGCAGCCGAAATCCGGAGATTTGGTGGTTGTCGATGTATTGGCGGGGGGGCCGGTCGATCAGCAGTTAGAGCGCTTTCCACGCCGTACATTCGTCGACTCCGTGAGTCACAAGTATCGATTCGGAAGGACAATGGGGTCCGGAATTGGGCTTTATTCAAATGGGGCTGGTTTTTGGTTGTGGGGGATTAGTGAAAGTAAATATGACAGGTTTGAACTCTGGAGAATAGATTGAGAGTCAATCAGTCTGCCCGGTGAATTGAGTGGCAGCGCCTTTGAAATTAGTATCTCACGAGCCTTGCGCGCCTTTGGAATAGTACTGAGGAGTTACTTTCCTTCCGCTTTTTGTGAACCGCGCCGCATGAACAATGCCCAGCCTATGCGCGACAAAGCTGACCGTGGTGCCGAGTACTTCCAACCCATACTTCACGCTGCGTTTGAAGTTGATGCTGGACGCCTCCGCAAAGTATTTTGTCGGGCAGGATATCTCTCCAATGTTGAATCCGAACATGACGGCCTGAGCAATCATTTGGTTGTCAAATACGAAATCGTCGGAGTTTTCGAGCAGAGGAAGAGTCTCAAGCAATTGCCTTGAAAAAGCGCGGAACCCTGTGTGATATTCCGACAGTTTTACGCCGAGAAACAGGTTCTGAAACGCGGTGAGGAGGCGGTTGGCAATGTATTTATAAAGCGGCATTCCGCCTTTCAACGCCCCTGCGCCCAGAATCCGCGAACCTAAGACCATGTCATAGACGCCGCTAGCGACCATGCCAGCCATGGCCGGTACCAGGGAAGGCGTGTACTGATAATCGGGATGGACCATGACCACAATGTCGGCGCCCGCTGCAAGCGCCTCGCGGTAGCATGTCTGCTGATTGCGGCCATACCCGTAGTTGGCGTCATGAACGAAGGTTTGGACGCCGAGTTGCCTTGAGAGAAGCGCTGTCCCGTCTTTGCTGGAGTCGTCGACGAGGATCTTGATGTCCACCAGATCGGAGAGTTCGAGAACTGTCTTCTCAAGGGTTTTCTCGGCGTTATACGCCGGCATCACAACCGCGATACGCTTTCCGTTGATCATGGCTTCGACTCCTGAAACAACATTCTTTCATGCCGTAATCCCGCTGTCGATTCGGACTTTCAGGGCGCAAGAGCGGTGGGTTGCACGGGAGCCTGGTAGGGAGAGATTGCCGCTGGCTGCAAGTCCGGCTGCATCAGCCAGACTTGCCTGTCCGGGTAGTGGTGGATCAAATCCAGATTGTTGGCGGCATCCATTTCTCTTGCCCAAATCACTTTGGAGCGATCAATGTCGGCGGCGTTATAGACCCACTCGTCCAATGGATAGTGATCTGTAGAATAGCGAACGATCACGAGCTGTTGGGCGGGGAGTTGTTCGAGCTTAGCTTCAATCTGCGCGCGCTCACCGCCAAAATGCCCTGGGCCGTACCATTGCCATGCCCATTCCGAAGGCGGATACTTGCGGGGAGTGAGATGGAGGGGACCTGCAAAGATGCGTAATCCGGCCATCGCGACGCAAATGGTCACGATAAGCCGCACCCAGGTTAAGCCAAAAGGACGGCCTTCCGGTTTCCACACTCGCAGATGGCGCATGGCCTGCAAGCCAATCGCATAAAACGCCGCTGTAAACGGCGCCAGATAATGAGGGATCATATAGGCCTCGATGGCCATGCCCGCGGCGAGGATGAGTACGCACAAAACTAGAAAACGTATGCGCCGATCGAGAACCACGCGCCGAAACATGATGAGGGGCGGCAGCAACGCGGCGCCTGCAAAAAATATCATCCCCTCCCTGGCTTTGTGCAAGCTCTTGGCGATGATGCCGGTGAATGACTGCATTCCTGCGGCATCCTTGGGCTCAAAATCGCAATAGAACCTGCGCAGTGATTCGTGCCGGTAGACAGGCGCGGGCCTCTGCGACTGCCAGATGTAATAGGGCGTGACGGCATACGTGGCACGATCGACAGTGTAAGGCAACGTAAGTGGGCTGCCAAAGGCCCGGTAATCGTAGTAGCCCATCCAAGCGCCCGCAGCGACGATGAGCGTCAGCGGAAAGGCCGTGCATCGAATCAGCACTTTCGCTGTCGGGCGATTGTTGGCAAACAGCGCCCATCGGCCCAGGACAACGGCTACCGGGAGACAAAGAAGCATGCCTTCGTAGGGACGAGACATAGCCAGGAGCACGATGCCAACCGCCATCAACATGCCGTGGCGAAGCGTGGGAGATCGCATAAATCGCGGCAGAGCGCCAAGTACCAGAGCCCCGCCGAGCGCCGAAATGCTGCTTGCGCCTGTATATGTATTGATCCAGTAGCTGAAGAGGCCGAGGCGCAGCACCGCGAGCATCCCGCCCAGCAAGGCCCACGTGGGCGGTAGCCAGGCCTGTAGCATCCAGCAGATGGCGCCGCACATCAAAGCGGTGCTCACGAGAATTCCAAACCAAGGGTGTCCTAACAGCACTCTACCGGCTGCGAGCAGAAGCCCCTGTGCTGGAAAGTACATGCTCATATACGTCGGCTGCATGGTGATGTGGAGGCTCTCAAAATGAATCCACATGGCTGGCGCAGGATTGGTCAGCCGCCCGTGCGCAAAGGTGTCTGCCGCAAGCAGAAAACTGAAATCGTCCGGGATAAATGGGAGTGGGATAGGGAAAGCTGGAAGAAGCGCCAAGCGCAGCAAGAGGGCTGCAAGGCCGACAGCGATAACTGACAGACACTGCTTGCGCGCCAACTGGGAGAAGGCGCGTTCAATACGCAAGAAGACTGAGGAACCCAAGCTGGGCCACCCGAACGCGACCGCAGCAGCAAGCGCAGACAAGCCGGCTTCGATCACACTGATGACAGGGCCACTCGGTGGAGAAGAAGACAGGAGCATAACAGTATTATGCAGCGGATTCGGGGTAGACGCCGAAGGGGCGATCTTGTATCGAAAGAATTGCCTTAACTCTGTTAATGTCAGGAGTCAGAATATAAGCCGTCTCAATTTCGGTTCTGAAATCGGTAAGCGGATTGAAAGGCGTGGGAGAAACCGCTCCAATAGCTGATCTGTTTTGCGAATCTCTCCCGCCTAAAAGAAGAATGAGTGCTTTTGTACCGTCCAAATCGTTCAATCGGTCCATGGAACGTCAAATGTGCTTCACAAGTAGTTGGTTGCATTCACATCGATGTAGCTGTAGATGGCAAGGACTTTGACAGCCATACCGTTCGCAGATGCCACCGCCGCGACCGCAATCAAAAGAATCGTCAGGGCATACTCGACCAGATCCTGACCATCCTCCTGCACTGCGAGTTGACGCAATCGGAAATATAGCTTCCAAAGTGCAGACGGCATATGAGTGTCCCCCGATTCAAAGCCACATCCAGATCGTTGCCTGAAAAGAATACACGCAAAACACTCGCTTTGCGCGTCGCCCCCGCAACGTACCAGCGCTGGTGGTGTGCAAATCGCCCTGCGGAGCTTTCGCAAGGCCCATTACATCGTGAGCTAAAGACTTGTGTCGATAGTGCTGAACACGGCAGTGATGTGGTGCGCCAAAGCGGTTAAGCTCGCGACCGCAGCTATGGCAACCAAACTGATAACAAGTGCATACTCGACCAGATCCTGGCCCTCTTCCCGCATCGTCAGCGATTGCAGTTTGAGCCGAATTCTCCAGAAGAGAGTCTTCATAAATGCCTTCCTGAACTTAACTGCTACTAGCTATGATCGTTTGCGGGAGAGGACACATGCAAAGCAAACGCTCTGTATATGTACCCCTCCCGCGACGAACCGAAGCTGGTGGAGGAACTGGTGCGCTACACTGCAATACTGCTATTACAGTGGTGATCCAGATCAGGTTAGAGGCTGGTGTCGATGGTGGAGAATACGCCAGTGATCTTGCCGGCAAGGACGGTTAGGGCAGCAACGGCCGCGATGGCAACAAGGCTGATAACCAGCGCGTATTCGACCAAGTCCTGGCCTTCTTCGCGATTCTTCAGTTCCTGGAACTTCACGTACATCTTGAGCAGCATGTTATTCATTTGTGTTCTCTCCGTAGGTTGGTTTTCCCAGCTTCAGGCCGGGTCACCCTCCTTATTGCACATGACGTGCCAATCTCAAAAAAGAGGATGTTTTTATATAATTCAACAACTTACGGAAATCGCAGGAGAGAGAACATCGCCAAAAGTGTAAACTCCCGTATACACAACATATCAAAGAGATCGAATTCGTATACATGACCCAAAGGTGGATACCCGAAAGGCGTGAGTGTTCAGGTGAGCGGCATCCACATCTACAGCATTCAGCGGATGACCGCACATCAGCGCTGCTCGGCATGATGCCCGCTGCCAGCAGAAAGTTGAATATCGTTTGGGCTCAATGGTTGACGAATCGCGAACAGCGGCGAAAGGGCCAAGAGCAGCAAAAGGGCGGCAAACCTGAATGCGATGACTGAAAGATCTACTCGGTCGCCTACTGGGCGAAGACGCGTTCGATGCATAAGATGAAGGAGAAAGAATCCAGGCGAGCCTCCCAAACGCGACCGCAGCCGGAAGCGTGAACAAGCCAAAGTTGATCACAGTAATGGATGGGCAGTCCGCAGGCAAAGAAGACAGAGCCATAGTTGTATTATGCCGCTAAGTTCGAGATGGATAATGAGCTTACGATATTGCATCATAGGAATCGTCTCAACTCTTAAAAGGGCAGGAGTCAGAATGGCATCTAAATCCCAGGCCCGAAAGTAGGTGTAAGAGTAAGGGAGAGATCGCTGCCACAGCCGATCTGCTTTGCCAATATCTGCCATCCCAAAAAGGAGAAAGGATGCATTGCGCCCTCTCAACGTTCAACAGGTTTCAAGTGGCATCCAGGATCGTTCGCATTGATGCGGGAGATACGGCGAGGATTCTTGAGGTAACACCCGCGACAGATGCTACCGCGGCCCAACCCTCCACTGAATCGTCAGCGATTGCAGTTTGAGCCGGGTTCTTCGGAATAGACTCTTCATCGCGGCTTTCCCGATGAAGCGATATCCCGCGACGACCGTTAGCGGGAGAGAATACATACAGAGCGACCGCTCAGATGTGTCACTCTCCCGCTATGGACCGAAGCCGGTGGAGGAACAAGTACACTACGCTGCAATATTGCTATTGCAGAGGTCAGCCCAATTCGAGCTAGAGGCTGGTGTCGATTGTGGAGAATACGCCAGTGATCTTGCCGGCAAGGACGGTTAGGGCAGCAACGGCCGCGATGGCAACAAGGCTGATAACCAGCGCGTATTCGACCAGGTCCTGACCTTCTTCACGATTCTTCAGTTCCTGGAACTTCACGTACATCTTGAGCAGCATGTTATTCATTTGTGTTCTCTCCGTAGGTTGGTTTTCCCAGCTTCAGGCCGGGTCACCCTTCTTACTGCAAATGGCGTGCCAATCTCACCTCGCAGGGTGCGAATTGATAAATCAATAACTTACGGGAAGAGAGGTGCGTATGAGCCGACCTGGAGTGTAAACTCCCGTATACACTTTAGAGCAAACACGTCGAAATGTACACATAATCTGAGGTGTCTGACCCAAAAAGGGGATTGCATACATCCCAATTGAAAGGGTCACGTTTCAGACGATGCAAATGGCCCTGGCTGTGACAGGAAAGGCAAGAATATTCAGCTTTCCCCTGGTAGATCTGCCGTTGCCGCCGCATTTCCTCAAGGCATTCACTGCAAAATAGCGCGATGGGTTTTGCCAATGTATTGTTAGCGTAACGGCGATATCTTGTTCTGCTGCCGGTTTGAGGCGCCTTTGGGAGTTTCAGCAGCCCTTATTGGCTGGAAGTAACTGATTCCGAACAGGATGGGCGATCCTCAATTGCACTGAGCGCAAGATTGGCGGTGGAGATCATATGGACGAAGGCGACCTGAATGCGGGTCTGGAACACTACAAGGCATTTCGCTTGCGCTGGCCCCACAAGCTTTTAGGCCCCCCGCCTGGAATTAAGGAGATCAACGCAGCATGCTGGTTTCAATTCATCGCATTGCTGTTGGTTTTCTTTGTCCTGTTGGGTCCACAGATCAAGAATCAATCGGGCCTTTTCCGCGACTGGCGCTGCGACTTTATTACGATTTATGGAATCGGACACATCGCGAACGAGTATTCCACTGCGCATCTCTACAACTACGATCTCCAGAAAAAGGTGTTCAACGAGATCCACCCAGCGCCTGAAGGCACATATGGACCGAGTCCCTACCCGCCCTTTGTGGCCCTATTCTTCAGTCTCTTTGCTCGATTCTCTTTCAAACAAGCTTATGTCCTTTGGGCGGTCACCTCGCTTACTCTTTACTCCGCCGGAATTGGTGCAACACTCAGTAGTGTGTTTCCGGGGGAGCGACTTCGGAATTCTTTGATTCTTTGCCTCGCGCTGGAGTTCAGTCCATTCATTGTCTATACTTTTGCCAATGGCCAGCTTGCTTCCATAGCAATCGCCTCAGTGGGAATGGCTGTTTTTGAGGAGACTCGTTCAAAGCCGTTTCGCAGCGGTCTCGCGCTCTCCGTTCTCACCTACAAGCCGACGCTTTTGCTGCTTCTGATTCCCATGCTTTTTCTCACTCGAAGATTCAAGACACTTCTAGGATTCTTTGCCGGAGCTGCAATCCTGTTCGCAGCGGCGACAGCATTCACAGGCATCCAAATCTGGCCGGCCTACGCCCGGTTCTTGAGCATGTTTGGAAAGGTCGCGGGACTGAACGGCCACTCATCGCTCAATCTTTCAAAATATATCGACTTCAGCTCATTTTCTTATCTTGTTCCGGGCGGCCGATCCTGGGTGGGATTATCGATTCTTTTTGCTGCAATCTTTGCAATTGCTTCCTGGCACACCGTCCTGCTATGGAAGTCCGCGACCGGCGGGAAGGCGGTGCAAAACCTTGCATGGGCTTCGACTCTGACCTGGACGTTGCTGTTGAATGTCTATGTCCCCATCTACGACAGTGTGCTGGCAGTCATCGCGATCATCCTTACTCTGGGAGCGCTGAAGCGGCTTCAACTGGGCGCAGCCATGGGGTGGGCTGTATTCCTGTCCATGCTGATCTTTGCGGTCTCGTGGATCACGGTATCCATGGCACTGAGCCATCAAGTTCAGCTCTTGAGCATCCTGCTTGGAATGCTTGGATTGGGTCAGCTCGTACTCTTAAGCAGGGCGATTCGCCCGAAATCGCTGCAAACGGAACCCGGTCTTCTTGCAGAGTGAATGCGCGCTTGCCGGCTGATCGCCTGTAGCTCAGGCATGACGCTGTTCTTTGCTTCCGGTTGCATAGAGATACCAGGCGATCCATGCGGGAATGGTCCACAAGTAGTAAGCCGAGGTGATTGGAACTTCCGCCAATACCTCCATCATTGCGGCTCCTGCAAACAAACCGAACGGCAGCAGCGAACGCCCTG
>Ga0302320_10028997_pt1 | contig 10602 bp, 10 predicted proteins | sample Bog_T0_3_FD_202130 | JGI IMG/M metagenome (GOLD analysis project Ga0302320, IMG submission 202130) | Peat permafrost microbial communities from Stordalen Mire near Abisko, Sweden - Bog_T0_3 | ecosystem: Environmental > Terrestrial > Soil > Wetlands > Peat | place: Sweden: Abisko, Stordalen Mire... | reverse complement strand
TGCTCGCCATGCGCCTCGGCATATTCATCTTTAATCCCTTCGATGAAACCCTGCGGCCGTTCGTTGCGCCTGAAACCGAGTCCGAGAGCAACCGCCTCAACGACAGCAAATGCGACCGAGGCGGCCGGCTGTGGGTCGGCACCATGCGCGACTACGGACTGGCAAGAACGGGATCGCTCTACCGCATCGGCACTGACCGCTCCTGCACGCGTATACTTGGCGATATTACGGTCCCGAACGCGCTCAGCTGGAGCCCCGACAATCGGCGGATGTATTTCGCTGATACCCCTGACGGAGAGCTCAGGGCCTATGAATTCGATCCCGACCAGGGAAGCCTCGGCGACTTCACGATCATCTCAAGCGGCAATCTTCCCGGCAGGCCTGACGGCGCGACCGTCGATTCCGAGGGGTGTGTCTGGAACGCGCGGTACCAGGGCAGTTGCGTGGCGCGGATAACGCCCGAGGGCAAGGTCGATCGGATCATCGAATTGCCCGTGAGCCAGATCACCTCCTGCGCGCTCGGCGGAACTGACTTGCGGACGCTGTACATCACGACGGCGCGCCAGAAACTGACGGCGGCAGAACTCGTCTCTCAACCGCTCGCCGGCGCGCTTTTCGCCGTCAAGGTCGATGTTGGGGGATTGCCGGAGCCGCGGTTCGCGTTGCCGTCAGAGAGATGACGGCCGCCCGTCACCTGCAAATCGGCGCCGGTGATGAAGCTTCCCGCCTCCGAGCACATCAATAGCGCCGCACCCGCAATCTCGTCCGGCGTCCCCGCACGGCCCATCGGACTGGAGCCTTTCTCGATTTCGGCCCATGCCCTGGCGTCCTCGCGGCGCCACCGGTTGCGCTCCGTCGCGATCAGTCCCGGCGAGATATTGTTGATGGTCACGCCGAACGGCGCGTATTGCCGCGCGAGGTTGAGCGCCAGATTTTGCTGGGCACTCTTGAGGGCGGCATAAACCGACAATTGGGCTTCGGGGTTGGTCTGGTTGATGCTGCCGATGGTGATCACGCGACCCCAGCCCCGCTCCTTCATCGGTGGCAATCCGGCTTGCAACAATTCTATGGTTGCCTTGAAATTGATCTGGATCTGGCGATCAATTTGTTCGGGTGTGACTGCATCGAACGGTGCTCGGTATTGAATCGAGGCGCAAATCACCAGCACATCGACGCCGCCAAGCGCCGCAATCGCGGCTTCGACGGACCGACGCGCTTCACCGTGCCTTTCGAAATCGGCTTCGACGACGGCACATTTGCTGCCCGACTGCCGGATCAGGCCCGCGGTCTCCACAGCGGCATCGGGCTTTCCAAAGGCTGCGTCCGCGGCGCGGGCGTGATGGATGGCGACGTCGGCGCCGGCATCCGCGAACACCAGCGCGATTGACCGTCCGATGCTGACGCTGCCCCCCGTCACCAGGGCTCGCCGGCCCGCCATCGAAAAGCGGTTTGCAACACGTGAAGCCCTATCGACCATGTTCTTCTCACAATCACTGGAATGTTGAAACGCCGCCTAGCCGACGGGAGCGTTATGATAACGTTATCATCCGCTACTGCAATCCCGCACGGCCCATGTCAAAAAGGATTTTGAGATCTGTGCATTGCCGTGCTGCAGTCAGCGCCGGCAATCCGCCAGTACCGGGAATTCGATTTCATGAACCATGAAGCACCGCATGCGCGTCTGCAGCCGAAATTGATGTCGTTCGACGTGTTCGGCACGCTGATCAGCGTTCGGGACAGCTCCTACGGCGCCTTTGAGCGCATTCTGGCCGATGCCGGCGCGCATCATCTCGACGTCAAGGCGTTCTGGGAGCATTGGGAGCATCGGAACATCGCACATTACCGGGACCCGTATCGGTCGTACCGGGAGATCTGCGAGCTCTCGCTGGCCGAGACGTTTGCGCATTTCGAGGTGACGGGCGACAACCGACTGATCGATCGCTACTTCGACGCCTTTCCGCGCTTTTTTCTCTATGACGATGTCGTCCGTACACTCGATCAGCTATCCCGCCGCTACAGGCTGGCGGTGGTGTCCAACATCGACGACGACCTGCTGGCGTTGACCCCGCTGCGGCAAAACTTCGACCTGGTGTGCACCGCCCAGCGGGCCAGGGGTTACAAGCCCGACGGCACGCTGTTTCGCTATTTGATCGAACATGCGGGTTGCGCCAAGGAGGACATCCTGCACTCCGGCCAATCGCAGTTCACCGACCTCGTCGGCGGCAAACCGCTCGGATTGAACATCGCCTGGATCAACCGCCGCGAGGTCGCGCTGGACGCATCCGTGCCGCGTCCGGATTTCATTCTTCCGGATATTCAGTCCTTGAGCCGTATCGTCGAGATGTGAGAGCCGTGGAACGAAGAGCCTAGCCCGGCTACGTCACGGGACCGGGATTGAACAGCGCCAGCGAATTGAAGATGCCCCATTTGTCGGACCAGGTCTTCTTGCGGCCGCTCGCCACCTCCAGGATGAGATGAAAGAGCTCCCAGCCGACATCCTCGATGCTGGCTTTGCCGGTCGCAATCGTGCCGGCGTCGAGATCGATCAGGTCATGCCAGCGCTGCGACAGATCGCTTCGGGTGGAGACCTTGATCACCGGCGCCGCCGCCAGGCCGTACGGCGTGCCGCGGCCGGTCGTAAAGACGTGAAGCGTCATTCCCGCGGCCAGTTGCAACGTGCCGCAGATGAAATCGCTCGCCGGCGTCGCGGCAAAGATCAGTCCCTTCTCGCGCACGCGCTCGCCGGGCGAAAGCACGCCGGAAATCGGGCTGGTGCCGGACTTGATCACGGAGCCCATGGCCTTTTCGACGATGTTGGACAGGCCGCCCTTCTTGTTGCCGGGCGTGGTGTTGGCGCTGCGATCGGCCTCGCCGTTCCTGAGATAACGATCGTACCAGTCCATCTCCCGGATCAGCGCGTCGGCAACGTCCTGATTGACCGCGCGCGGGGTCAGCAAATGGATCGCATCGCGCACCTCGGTGACCTCGGAGAACATCACGGTGGCCCCGGCGCGGACCAGCAGATCGGCGGCAAAGCCGACGGCGGGATTCGCCGTGACGCCGGAAAAAGCGTCGCTGCCGCCGCACTGCAGTCCAACCACGAGATCGGCGGCCGGACACGTCTCGCGGCGGCGTCGATTGAGCGCCTGCAGCCGCTTGTCGGCCATCTCGACAATGCTTGCGACGATTTCGCCGAAGCCGGTCAGACTCTCGTCCTGCATCCGGACGATATCGGAGTCATCCATGCTGACGGAGGCCATTCCCTCGGGCAGCAGCAGCTCGGGCTGCAATTTCTCGCAGCCGAGGCCGACGATCATGACTTCGCCGCCGAAGTTCGGATTGCGCGCCAAATTCTGCAGGGTGCGGATCGGCACCGCGGCGCCGGGCGCGTTGATGGCGACACCGCAGCCATAGGCGTGGGTCACGGCCATCACGTCGTCGACATTGGGATATTTCGGCAGCAGTTGCTCGCGAATGCGCTTGATGGCGAAATCCACCGTGCCGGCAACGCACTGCACGCTGGTGCTGATCGCCAGAATATTCCGGGTCCCGACCGAGCCGTCCGGATTGCGATAGCCCTCGAACGTAAAACCTTCCAGCGGCTCGAGCGCGGCCGGCGCGCCCTTCGATCTCGGAAGATTGGAAAGCGAGGGCGGCTCCGGCATCAGCACGAGCGCTTCCTTGACCCAGCTCCCCTTGGCGATTGCCTTCGCCGCATGGCCGATCACTTCGCCATAGCGGATGATGGCCGCGCCCGCGGCGATGTCCTGCAGCGCGACCTTGTGGCCCTGCGGAATTTGCTCGATGAGCCGCAGACCGCTGGCGAACTCCGCGCCCGGATGCAACCCGCCCTGGTTGGCGACGATCGCAACGTTGTCATCCTCGCGCAACCGGATGTAGAGCGGTGCGCTGGCCTGACGTTCTCCTTGCGCGAGCATGCGTCCTCCTGATTTTCCAATCGTCGGCTGTGTCATCCGGGGTCACCTCAATAACCCCGGCCTGCACCGCAAGACCTAAAAAGCGAATGGGCCTCAGCGCCCGCTCAGCCCTTGCCGGTGTGACCCCAGGTTTCATTCCAGTCCTGGCCCGCGGCATCGACGACGCGGCCGTCGGCCTCGAAGAACTTGTTGGGAACCTGGAAGATCGCGAGCATCAGCCCGCCCTCCGGACACCATGCGACGTGGCGGCTGCCCGGCTCGCGCCAGACGAACTCGCCGGCTTTGGCCTCGATCCCCTGCGCCGGGCCTTCCTTGTCGACCAGGCTGCCTTCGATGACATAGGTCTGCTCGATGTGGACGTGCTCGTGATCGGGCAGCACCGCGCCCGGCGCGAACCGCATCAGCGCGGTCATCAGGCCGGTCGCCTTGTCGAACAGCAGCGTCTTGGCCTCGCAGCCGGGGAAGCGGGTTTTCTGCCACTCCATGTTGTGGGGCTGAACCAGGTGGGAGTGCGTGTCGGCGGTCTGAGCGCCCTTCGGTGTCACGGCGTCCATGGCAATGCTCCGTTCCAGTGAACCTTGAGTTGATATAGCAGCTTTGCTTGCGCTCGCCACCCATCGGCAGCTATTTCAGGATGGCGTCGTAGACCAGCGTTTTCAGGATCGGCTGGATCCGGCCACGCTGGGTCGGCGTCTGCACCATCAGCAGCATGACCATATCCTGCTCCGGATAGGCCCAAAAATAGGTCCCGGCCGCGCCACCCCAGGCCAGTTCACCGAGATAGCCCGGCACGCCATCCTCGCCCGGCGCAACACGAACGCCAAATCCCAACCCATAGCCAAAGCCTGCGCCGGGAAAATAATAGGCCCACGGTTTCACTTCGGTCGCCGGCGCGACCTCATTTTGTCTCATCCGCTGCACGGATTGCGGGGTCAGGAGCCGCTTGCCGTCGAGCGTGCCCTCGTTGACGAGCATCTGCAGAAACCTGGCATAGTCCAGCGTCGTCGTCACAAGTCCGCCTCCGCCTGATTCCCATTTCCTGGCGATGGAAGGATCGCTGATGGTCTCGTTTCCGATGAGCCTGTCGTGGGGCAGCGGCTGCGCGATCCTGGCTTTTGTCCCGGGATCGACGACGTAATAAGCGGTATCGGACATTTGCAGCGGATCGAAGATGCGTTGCTTCTCGAACGCAAACAGCGACTGTCCCGAGACGATCTCGATGATGCGGCCGAGCACATCCGTGGAATGGCCGTAATCCCAGACGGTTCCGGGCTGGTAGGCGAGTGGAAGTTTGCTCAAACGCTCGACGAATTCACGGTTGTCAAAGTCGCCCTCGAAAAGACCGGCGTTCAGGTATCTCTCGGTTATGAGCCCCAGATCGATGAAGGCGGAGATGATCCCCGAAGACTGGCGCATCAGATCGAGCACGCTGATGGGCCTGCGGATCGGCGCCAGATCAAGCCGGTGCTTGCCATCCGGTCCAACCACTTCCGTTCCGACCTTCACCGCGCCAAACGAGGGAATGAACTTGGAGACCGGATCCTCCAGCGCCAGTTTGCCGTCCTCGACGAGCATCATGGCGGCCACGCTGGTCACCGGCTTCGTCATGGAATACAGCCGGAAGATCGCGTCCTTCGTCATCGGCGCCCCGGTGTCCGGATTCCGAACTCCGAACCCCCTGAAGTAGACCGGCTTGCCGTGATGCTGAATCAGCATGACGGCTCCGGGGATGTTGCCGCGCGCAACTTCCGCGGCCAGCATCGCGGTTACGCGGTCCAGCCCCCGGGAGGAGAAGCCGCTGTGATCCGTGCCCGAAGGCAGGAAGCTCGCCGCGGTGGCGGACGCCAGGCCCATCATCGCGATGACCGCGCCCGCAACCGAGGCCTTTGATATCCGCAAACGCCTTGCGAGCCAGGTCAGCCTGCGCTGCCGCACCGGTCCGATACAGTTTGCGAGGGCCTCTCGCCTGCTGCGACACCTGGCGTTTGAAACCATTCAGTTTCCGCGTTTGAATCGGTAGTTAAATCGTTCTCCATCCGCCGTGACGAAACCTGCCGTCGGTGTCGGAAAATGGATCGGCAGGATCAGCGTATCGGTCTCCGCGACGGAAGTGAGAAACTTGCGGCGCGATATCGCCGATTGCTTGGCGTCCCAGTCAGGTTTTGCCGACCAGTCGGGCTCCCGGCACTGGATCACGTGGTGCATCATGTCCCCGGTCACGACCGCGCGTTGTCCGCGCGAGAGGATATTGACGCAGCAATGGCAGGGCGAATGCCCGGGCGTCGGCGTCAGCGTGATGGTATCATCGAGCGCGTAATCGTCATCGACCAGCAGCGCCTGACCGGCCTCGACGATCGGCAGGCAATTATCGCGGAATACCGTGCCGGGCGGATTGGCGCCTCGCGCGTTCTCGGCTTCCCAGACCGCATATTCCCCTTTGTGAAAGATGTATTTCGCGTTCGGGAACGTCGGCACCCAACGGCCATCGCGCAGGGTGGTGTTCCAGCCGGTATGGTCGATATGCAGATGCGTGCAGAATACGTAGTCGACCTTGTCGTAGCTGATGCCGAGCGCGAACAATTCGTTCCGCCAGCGCTCCTTGCCCGGAAAATCGAACGGCGGCGGATGACCCTTGTCCTCGCCGGTGCAGGTGTCGACCAGGATGGTATAGCGCGGTGTCCGCACCACGAAGGTCTGGTAGGTGATCACAATCATCCCCAGCGCCGCGTCGAACACCTCCGGCTCCATCGAAGGCAAATGATGCCTGAAAATGGCCTCGTCGTAGGCCGGGAAGAAGTCCTGCGGCCGCCGCCACGGGCCCTCGCGTTCAATCACCGCGTCGATGGTGATATCGCCTACCCTGATTTGTTTCATTTTTTGTTTCCCCCGGAATTGCCGGAGCAAGCGTAATCGGCGCCATCCCTCGGTTCAAGCCGGACCCGGGCGAATTTGCCGCGCAAGGCGGCGGCCTCCGGATCATCCGGTCTACGGGCGGGGAGGAACGTCAGGCCCGCATTCGGTGACGCCGTATCCTGCGAACTCCTTGACGATTCCCAGGTCGATGGATTTTGCGGTTTCCATGTCGAGCGAACCATCAGCGCCGCTGCGCTGCTTTGCAATCCCGCGTCCGAACAGAGAGGACGCAGAACGAGGGTTCTTCTGAAGCGCTTGCGAATAATCGCTGATCGCGTCGCCCGTTTTGCCCAGTTTCAAATTGACCAGGCCCCGGCTATCCAGCGCATCGGCCAGTCCCGGGCTGAGGCGGAGCGCCTTCTCGCAATCCTCCAGGGCCGGCGCCAAATCGCCAATTGCGGCCAGGGTCCAGCACCGGTTGTTGTAGGCCTCGATATCCTTTGGGTTGAGCTTGATGGCCTCGTTGAAGTCCTTCACCGCCAGCGCGTAGGCCCGCTTGATCGCATAAGTCTGTCCCCGCTTGTAGAACGAAAGCTGATCGTTTCGATTGGCCAGCAGCCGGCGGCTCAATTCCTTGATCACGGGGTCTTTGGCCAGTTCCTCCGGGCCAGGCGGAGCCTCCGGCTTCACGATCTCGCATGTCGGGCCGGGCTTGTCGATTTTGGCAATATCCCTGGTGAATGAAAAATCCGTGGCCAGCGAAGATGACAGCCACGGCACCTGTTCTCCCCTCGACGCGCTTATGACCCCGGCCTGGGTATTCCTCAGCGCCTGTTCGCCGCTGGCGTCGGGCGCGCGCATTTCCCTGAGCAATTCGGTCACGAACAGGCTGTGATCGTTCTTGCTGTCGGTGCTAACGGAGCCGAGGGCAGTGGAAAAAAGTACCAAGGTATTGCCGGGCGTGATGGCCGGGGCAAGGCCGGCGGAATAGCGGCGAAAGCGGCGCTCAAACGGGTTGCGCCGCGAGGCGTCCAGCAGCGCAAGCTTGACCAAGGCGCCCCGGTTGTTCATCTCGCCAAGAATGGTCTCGAGGCTGAGGCCGTCCCGCAGCACGTCCGCCTCGGTCCAGATCTGGGCATCGACCGGGATCAGATAGCTTTGGCGGCCTGACTGAATTCCAAACCCGTCGAAGAAAATCAGCGCCACGGATCCCTGATCGATTTTCGCATACAGGCGATTGAGAGCCTGCCGGATGGCGTCCGCGGTAAGGTCGACGCCCAGCTCCACATCGAAATTGTGATGCCGGAGTTCGTCAGCGATGTCCCTGGCGTCGTTGACGGCCTCTTTCAGCGAGTAGTCGCGGTCGGGGTATCCGGCATTGCCGATGACGAGAGCAACCCGCTTTGCATGATCGGCGGCGATCCCTTCAACATTCGCAAGGAGTGTCCAAATACTCGCCAGCAACAGGACGCAAATAACTCGCATAATTTGCCCGGATATCGCGAATGCCGCAGAAATGGAGCTCCAGAGTACCCTACATCGTCGGCTTTTCAATCGCCAATCGGACAGCCGAGGATGGCGCGCCAATCAGCGCAGCTTGCCCAGCAGCGCGACCAGCGTTTCGCGCTCCCTGGCGTCGAGCGGCGCCAGCGTCTCCCTGGTGATCGCGAGCGCGTTCGGCACGGCCTTCTCGGCCATCTGCTGACCTGCACGCGTGAGACTGACCAGCAGGCGGCGGCCGTCCCCGGGATCGGCGCTGGTCTCGGTCAGGCCGCGCGCGGTGAGCCGGTCGATCACCCCCTTGATGGTCGCGACGTCCATCGCGGTCAATCGGCCCAACTGGTTCTGCGAGCACGGTCCGGTCTCGGTGAGTTTTGCCAGCGCCGCCCATTGCGCCGGCGTCAGGTTGATGCCGATCTCGCGGGCGAAGATCGTGGCGTGACGCTGCCACACCTGGCGCAGGATGAAGCCGATCTGCTCTTCGAGGACGTAAGCCGGCCGCGCAGGCTTTAAACTCCGTTTGGCCGTGACGGTTCTAGTCATCCACGTTCCCTGCCCTGTTTTGCCGTCGCCATCACAGCGCCAGATGCGCGTCGCGAATGTCCGGACGCGCGTCGAGTTCGGCCATGGTGCCGCTGAAGCAGATGCGGCCGCGCTCGATGATGTAGGCGCGATCGGAAATCAATCGTGCGAAGTGCAGATTCTGCTCGGAGACGACAAGGCTGACGCCTTCCTTCTTCATGGTCAGGATCGCGTCGACCATCTGTTCCACGATCTTGGGCGACAATCCTTCCGACGGCTCGTCCAGAAGCACCAGCGACGGGTTTCCCATCAGGGTTCGCGCGATCGTCAGCATCTGCTGTTCGCCGCCGCTCATGCGGCCGCCCTGGCGGTTGCGCATCTCGGCGAGGTTCGGAAACAGCGCAAACAGTTTTTCCCTGGTCCAGTGCGGCGCGTTCGGCCTGATCGACTGACGGCCCACCTCGAGATTTTCATCGACCGTCAGATCCGTGAAGATGCGCCGCTCCTCCGGCACATAGCCAAGCCCGCGGCTTACGATCACATGGGTCGGCTGGTCCGAAACGTCCTTGCCCTCGAAAACGATACGGCCGCTGCGCTGCGCAACCAGACCGACGATGGAACGGAAGGTGGTGGACTTGCCCGCGCCGTTGCGCCCGAGCAGCGCCACCACCTCGCCTTCGCCGACCTCGAGCGCGATATCGAACAGGATATGGGCGGGGCCGTAATGGCTGTTGAGCCCCTCGACCGAGAGCTTCATGACGGCGCTCCCTCGCGATGGCGGGCGTCGTAAACCAGACCCTCGCCGAGATAGATGGCGCGGACCTGCGGGTCGCGCCGGACCTGTTCGGGCGAGCCTTCGGCAATCAACGTGCCGCGGTTGAGCACCAGGATACGATCGGCGTGTTCGAACACCACGTCCATGTCGTGTTCGGTGAAGAGTACGCCGATCGACTTTTCACGCGCAATGCGCGCGGTGAGCCGCATCAGTTCGATCCGTTCGCGCGGCGCCATTCCGGCGGTCGGCTCGTCCATCAACAGCAGCTTCGGCTGATTGGCGAGCGCAACCGCGAGCTCGAGCCGCTTGAGATCGCCATAGGCAAGTTCGCCACAGGGGCGCGTGGCGTAGCCGTCCATGCCGACCAGTTGCAACAGGCGGGTGGCCTCCGCCAGCGCAAAGGCGGGCGTCGAGGCGAAGGGATTGAACAACTTTCCATGATACGACAGCAGCGCGACCTGAACGTTCTCGCGCACCGTCATGGTCGGAAACGTCGCGGTGATCTGGAAGGTGCGCCCGACGCCCAGCCGCCAGATCTCGCGCGGCTTCAGGCCTGTGGTATTCTGTCCGAGCAGATTGATCCGGCCACTGTCGGAGCGCGTCTGGCCGTTGAGCATATCGAAGCAAGTGCTTTTTCCCGCGCCGTTGGGCCCGATCAACGCCAGGATTTCGCCGGCCTTGAGGTCAAACGAAACGCCGCGCACGGCGTGGACGCCGCCATAGGATTTGCTCAGGCCCTCGACTGACAATAGCGTCGGCGCGATGCTCATTCGGCGGTCTCGGTGCGGGATGTGAGCGACGCGGATTGCTGCAATCCGGGCCGACGGCGATTGCGGATTGTCTCCAGCATTCCAACGATGCCCTTGGGAAAGGCGACCACGATCAGAACGATGATGCCGCCCAGCACCAGCTTGGACAGGTCGGTCTGACTGACCAGCCAGATCGAGAGCGCCTTGTAGACGATGGCGCCGACAATGGCGCCGGAGACGGTCTCAACCCCGCCCAGCAGCACCA
>Ga0302320_10028996_pt1 | contig 10603 bp, 8 predicted proteins | sample Bog_T0_3_FD_202130 | JGI IMG/M metagenome (GOLD analysis project Ga0302320, IMG submission 202130) | Peat permafrost microbial communities from Stordalen Mire near Abisko, Sweden - Bog_T0_3 | ecosystem: Environmental > Terrestrial > Soil > Wetlands > Peat | place: Sweden: Abisko, Stordalen Mire... | reverse complement strand
ATATCCGACGGATGTTTTTTTTCTGGTGCCGCCCGCTGGGACCGCCGGCCCGGACAGCTATGGATCGGGGCTCAACGCGGTTGACTTTGGCTACACGGCGAGCAGCGCTTCCGGAGGACAAACGACGATTTATTTCTGTCCAGATGGTTCGGCACAGACGGCGAGCACTTGTTCCGGGGCCGGCAACTGGGATGGTGGCGTGGTGTATCTGGCGCAAAACGGAAACGTGGGGAGTTTCAGAGCGGTGGACCTTTGGGGCGGGACAGGACGGGTTCACGGATGGCGGCTATACCCGAACGGGGGAACGTATCAATGGCTACGACAATGATGCAGAGAGGCAGGAACGTTCGAGCGCGGAAGGCGGCGGAGAATGGGTTTTCGCTGCTGGAAGTGGTGATCTCGATGACGGTATTGACTGTCGGCATGGTGAGTCTGCTGGGCGTGTTCGGATTGGCCATGGCTTCGACGCAGACTTCGTCCCAAGACCTGACCGCCAAGCAACTGGCGAACGAGGCGTATGAAAGTCTGGTGACGGCGCGCAACTCGTCGCAGATCACCTTTGACGACATTCAGAATTCGGGCTCGACCAGCTGTCCGATGACCGGCGCCAGCACTTGCGGCATCTTCGCGATTGGGCCGGAGCCGATGTACCAGGCGATCACGACGGGAGCGTATGCCGGGATCCTGGGGACGACGTACGACATTGGACAGCCGGAACAAACTCTGCAGGACCCGGGGCCGGACGGCGTCTTTCAGACGGTGGACGATACGTTTATCCCTTTGATCGGGTACACGCGCACGATTTTGGTCTCACCGCTGTACGACTCCTCGGGCAACCTGATCAGCACGGTGCGGAGCGTCACGATCACGATGAATTACACGACTCCGCAGATGAAGACGCAAAAGACATACATCCTGAATTCGTATATTTCGGAGTATCAGTAAAAGGGGACCTATGAGGAATCGTTCAACCAAGCGCGAGAGCGGATTCAGCCTGCTGGAAATGACGGTTTCCGTGGCCCTGGGAGCAATTGTGCTGGGCGCGGCGGTACAGATTTACATTCAGGGTGTCCAAGCGACCTGGTCGACGACGCAACGGGCGGAGTTGCAGCAGGATTTTCGGGCGGCGTCCAACATGTTGACCACAGATCTGAGTCTGGCGGGGGCGGGACTGACGCAAGGTGCGTCGATCCCACTGCCGAACGCGACCACTCCGGTGTATGGCTGCGCGCAGACGGGTTCGGCGCCCTATCCCTGTTACATCAACCTCGTCTCGGTACCCTATCCGAAGCAGGGCGCCACGCCTTATATGTACGGGTTGCTCACGGGATATGACGTTGGGCCGACGTTGCTCACTGCGCAAGGCCCCACCGACACCACCACGGTGGTGTACACGGACAACAATTTCTATCTGGACTGCTACACGGCAACGATCACGACCGCGACGACTGTAACCTTCACGCTGCCTGGGACTACGAGTGCGAACTGCACGTCGGCGACGGGCAATGCGGGGGCGCAGCATGTGTACGACCCAGCGGTTGGACTGGTGCCAGGCGACCTGGTGTTGTTCAGTTTTGGATCCGTCAACGTGGTGGCCGAAGTGACGACCGCAGCCACAGCGGGAGGGGTTGCCACCTTTGCCCCGAACGATGCGCTCATCATGAACCAGGCGTCCACCGTGCAATATAGCCTGGCCTACCAATTTGCCCACGGTCCTGTCGTCGGATATGCAACGCGGATTCTGGTGGTGAGCTATTACGTGGACAACAGCCCGACGCCGCCGCGACTGATGCGGCAGGTGAGTGGACACATTCCGCAGCCGGTGGCGGAAAACGTGGTGTACCTGAAGTTCACCTATAACCTTTTCAACGACACCACCGATGCGCCGGCAATCAACTGCAGTAATCCTGGGGCGGCGAGCGACGGCTGCAGCGGAGCTTCGACCGGACTGCTTCCCAACCAGATCACGCAGATCAACATTCAGAACATGGCGATCGATAGCACGTTGAACAGCTCGCAGTTCGGGCAGAACAACGGATATCAGAGAATGGATTTGCAGACTTCGGTCAGCGCGCGGAATCTGACGTACGTGAATAACTATCCAGTAAATTGACGGCGATATGGCAAAGCCGAGTGCCACGATGGGGAGTAAGGCAATGGGGATCGAGACCATGGGGAGTTACGGAATGAGAAGCGCGAGAGTGCACGGCGAAAGACGGTACAGCAGCGGATTCACTCTGATTGCGTCATTGCTGATGCTGTTGCTGCTGTCGGGGATCGCAATCGGGCTGCTGATGATGACCAACACCGAAGGCAAGGTGGGCGGGACCGATCTGCAGAACAACCTGGCGTTTCACGCCGCGGAAGGTGGCATCGAAAAGATGGCCTCCGACCTGTCCGCCACGTTCACGAACGCGCAGTCGCCGAATGCGACCGAGATCTGCGCGGTGAGCGGCAGTTCCTATCAACCGGTCATGACAGGGGTCACGTGGACGCAGTATTCGGTGACGCCGGCGTCAGGATGTGTGACGGAGCCTCCGACCCATTACTGGGGCCAGATCCAGGGCTCGGGACAGGAAGCACAATTGTGGGCGCAGATCATCCCGGTGAACATGCTGGTGACGGCGGCGCTGCCGGGCGGGCAGGAAGTGAGTATGACGCGGAGCGCGCAGGTGGCGCTGATTCCGGTGTTCCAGTACGGAGTGTTTTGTGAAGGCGATTGCGGGTTCTTCGACAGCCCCAATCTGAATTTTGCGGGACGCGTGCACACCAACGGCGATCTGTATCTGGGCGTGATGCAAGGCTACACGCTGACGTTTCACGACAAAATGGAAGCCTACGGGAACGTGGTCACCGAGGTGCTTCCGAACGGGCTGACGATCAACGCCGGCTCGGGGCAAGACGTTGGCAACGTATATATTCCTACCGCGGTGGGGGGTTGCAGCACGCCGACGACGAACTGTGTGACCAAGGCGGCGAACAGCGACCCGGCGGGCAGTCCCTACGGGGATGGCAGCGTGCAGGGTAAGGGGGGAAATCCGGCGCAATCGACGTATAACGGCAATCCTGTGACGGGCACGTGGAATACATTTTCCAATACCACCACCAACCACATGCTGATCAACGGGAACTATGGAAGCACCACGGACCCGGGGACGGGGGCCAAGAAACTGTCGCTGCCGTTCGTGGCACCGGGCGCGTTGCCGAACGAAATCATTCGCCGGCCACTGTCGAACGACTCGACGGCGCTGCAGCAATCGCGCGAATATAACATGGCGCAGATTCACATCCTGCTGGACGACGATCCGGCGAATTTGCCGGGCGGGGCATCGGATGCGAATAACGTGCGCCTCGCGAACGTATCGGGCAGCAATCAATATGGAATTACGATGACGGCGGGAAACTATCCCGCGGCGATCGGAGCACCGCCGGCGAACAACACCTATAATCTGTACTTCGCCGCCGGCTCGAACGCAGTGCCCACTTTTTCCCCTGGCGCCAACTGCTCAGGCATCGTTTGTGCCGCGGATTGGCCCTACGCGCCGGCAGCACAAACGCTGGGAACCCCGCTCCCATCGTTGCAACCGGCAGGCGCGCCCATCGACTGGAATCACGGCACGCCGACGATCAGCCTTTGCCCGCCGGCAAGTGTCACTGCCGGCAGCACGCCTACGCCACCTGCTACCTGCCCCTGGACGGACGTATATCCGTACTATGCGCCGCCCAACCCGGTTGGGGCCACGCTCTACAACTCGCAGTATTCCACGACGTGGAACCTGATCGATGGCTACCTGCGCGTGGAGTACATTGATTCCACGGGCAACTGGCACCCTGTAACCCAAGAATGGCTCAACCTGGGATTTGCGCGCGGGATCGTGCCACCGACGGCCTCGGAAGCAGGAACGCCGGCGGGTGGGGCTAAGAATCCGATCAATCCGAATGCGATTCTGCTGTTGCAAGAGCCAGCGGATCGCCCCGGGAGTATCGCGATGCCTACTTCCACGGCGACGGCACCGACTTGCACTTCGTGGAACGCAGGTCATACTGTCTGCCTAACATGGATTGCGGGCTTGCCGCCAATGGTTGTGTCGGATTTGAATGTGGGAGTGGTAAATTCGCCCGGGGGAGGCGAATGGTATTTTGGCATTACGCCGTCAACGCCGACCACGCAGAGCCTTACGCAATACAACTGGTATCCCATCAATTTCTACGATGCGCGCGAAGGCGAGCCGCGGGACATCATTTATAACAACAACTCCTGCACCACGAATGGCGTGATGAACGCCGTGGAGCTGGATGTGGGCAACCTGCAGCAATGGCTGTTGGGGAACATCGGCACGAGCGGCACGCATGTGGACTATGTGCAGCAGAACGGATATGTGCTGTATTTTTCGGATCGCCGGGGAATGATGTACAACCCGAACTCTCCGCTTGGAAGCACCACCAGGACCGGAGACTCGGGCCTGGAGGATGTGGTGAATTCCGGAAGCGCCGCGGGTGTACCCGACGGTGTGAAGGATCCGATTCCGCCCGGAAGAGCGTTTTCTCCCGAAGACGGCAACTTGAACGGTCTACTCGACGCCTGGGGCGAAGTCAACCTGGGATTGGGCTTCTACGGTACAGCGAGCAACGCCACCAAGAACCTGAATGCGCAGATCACGGGCGCGGGGCTGCCGTACGATCCCTATGGGGCCGACAGCACCAACAACCGGATTGGCAGTTGCGGCACGACCGGGCGCAAGAACTGGGTGAGCGGGGCGCGCCACGTTCTGAAACTGGTGGATGGTTCGCTCGGCAACGTACCACTGAGCCCGAACGGGGGCGGATTCACGGTGGCATCGGAGGGTCCGGTATACATTCTGGGCGACTACAACAGCAACCCGGCCGACACGTTCTTTTCGGGCGCGACCTCTACGGGACCGGGACCGGACATGGCTGGGCACTCTCCGGCCGCGGTGATCGCGGACGCGGTCACGGTTCTCTCCAATACTCCAACAGTTGCGTGCGGCAATGGCTGGTTGGATCAGCAGAGTCTTCTGGGCAGCCTCGGCTGTCCGTCGGGCACCAATTCGCCGACACAGCCGATCAACAACCGAACCGCTGTCAATACTTACTATCGGGTGGCGGTGGCTGCTGGAAAGGTCCAAGCTTTCCCGTTCCCGTCGTGGGCGAATTCCACGCCGGACTACTCCTACGGCACCGATGGTGGAATCCACAACTTCCTGCACTTCCTGGAAGACTGGAATAGTCCCGGAGCCACGCTGAATTATGGAGGATCACTGGTAAGCCTCTACTACGCAACCTATAACACCGGGATCTTCAAGTGCTGCACGTACTCGGTATATCTGCCGCCAACGCGTAACTATATTTTCGACTCGGACTTCACGCTGCCGTCCGGGTTGCCACCGGGAACGCCGATGTTCAAGGACATTGAAAGCTTGAGCTACCGGCAATTGCTCACGACACGTACGGCGGGGCAATAGATCGGCGCAACGAACTGACAACGAAGTCAGAGAACCCCGATCCTCGCGGATCGGGGTTTTCTGTTGGGGATGAGTCCGGCGGTGAGGGACCATCGGTCGTTCGTCGTTCGTCGTTCGCCGTTCGTCGTTCGTCGTTCGCTGTTGGTGGTTCGGAACGCATCGTTGGTTTCAGCTTTGCGAACTGCTGTCGACCAGCACCCGTCAATCCGCCTGTTCTGGACGCGGTGTGCACGGTTCTGTTCGACTCCATTGCAAGGGGTTGCAGTCCGGTTGAAACGCTTATCGAAAGACGGCATGTAAGCTATTGAATTAATGGATGTTACGTTCCTCGTAGACTGGAGGCTCAATTGCCCACACTCAGTCGATGGGGTGTGTCTGGCCGAGCGGGAAAAGAACGAGGGCGGTCGCGACGGTCGTGTCGCTGGCTGTCCTCGGCGCTATTTTGGGCTGGTGCACCGTGCCCTCCGCGTCGCACGACGTTCCGCGCCAGACTCCGCTCACACAACTCGAGCGAAACCTGCGCCGGCTTCCGGCGCATATCTCGGAGTTCTCGCCCGTGTCGGAACCGCTGGCACTGCCGAAATGTGGGAACGTGCGTCCGCCGGAAGCGTTGCTTACGCCCGACCCATTGCTCGAAGCTCAGGATGACGATTTGCGGGTGCGGGTCAGTTTCATTGTCGGAACCGACGGACACGTGCACAGCGCCTTCATTCTGGACAGCGGGGGACGGAGCGAAGACCGGGAGATTCTGCGCACGGTGCGCTTGTGGCGATATCGTCCGGCACTGTGCAATGGCGTTCCTACCGATTCCGAAGCGCGAGTACGATTCAGCATCCGCTAAGTTGTAAATTCTCCTACAATGGCAACGATGGGTAGTGGGATTATTTTGCCCAAGCGTGAACCACCGAGGGCACGAAGGTACACGAAGAAAAAACATAGAATGAGACCTTCGTGGCACTTTGTGTTCTTGGTGGTTCGGGGTTTTGGGGCGCATCATCAACTGCGCATCATCAACTGACTACCGCCCAACGATGAGGTTGCCGTGACCCAAGACAATCCAGATTCTCCCGGCGCGCAAAACGAAGAGCGGCAGGAGGAGCAGCACGACGAGCGCAAAGAGCAGCCCGAAGGCAAGGACATTGAAGATTTTTTTCAACGGCTCCCGGGAACCTTTCGCTGGCCAAAGCCGAATGCCGAGGCTGTAGCCGCGGCCGTCGAGGCGGTGCATCGCATGTCGGGCGGCGCGGCCGCGCAAGACCTGGCGGCGGCCGGTGAGGCGGAGGAAGCGGGCAATGCTTGTTCCGGCTGTGGAGGGTCGCTGGCGGCGGGCGCTCGCTTTTGTGTCTCGTGCGGACTCGCCGCGCACGCTGGCGATGTTGCAACTCCCTCTCGATCGGCTGCCGGCCAACATCACGTTCACCACCACTATCATCATTTTGTTCCCGGCCCTGCGGGTTCGGGCCCTGGCGCGCTGTTCGGCGCGGGTGGCGGGGAGTTTGAAGCTTCTGCTGCCGCGGTTTCTTCTGCTCCACGCGGCCGCGCTCCTGGTTCAGTGGGCGGCTCGGCGGGCGCAATGGGCGGGCGGGCCGAAGCAGGGGCGCGGCAGGTGGTCCTGGATTGGGCGCAGGCTTGCAATACCCGGCACATCGACGACTTGCTCGAGCTTTATGCGGCGGACGCTACTGTGATCCGCTCGAGCGTTCCGCCGGTTCGGAGCTTGCCGGCGATCCGCGAATTTCTGATCTCGCTGCTCGAAGCGGGGTTGGGGGACGTGGAAATGGAATCACTGCGGCTCGAAATTATGGGGGATATCGCTCTCGACCTGGGCCGTTGCAAAATGCTCGTGCCGGTCGCGATGGGAAAGCGCCGCGAGGAACGCGGGAAATACCTGGTTGTGCTGGTACGACAACCGGCCGGCACGTGGAAGATTCTTGCCGATTGCTGGTCGGCGGATCTGGCCGTCAGCGCTCAGCCCGAAGCCGCTCCACGCAAGGGCGAGCCGGTTCCACCGGGGCGCAAGACGCGGTGAAACTAGGTCAGAGGTCAGAGGTTGGATTGCAGAGGTAAGAAGCCTTGGGAATTTCACCTCTGCAATCTGAGCTCTTATCTCTGCAATTCTCCTCTGCGATTCTCATTTACTGTTCAATTCTCATTTACTGCAGGCCTTCCTGGGTAAATTTGAACGCGGTATTATTCCCCAAGGCATTCAGGTAGATGCTGGACGCCTGGGCCGCGGTGCTGTAGTTATCGACGACAATTCCACTGGTACCGCTGAATACGGGCGCCGTGGTGGTGGTGATGGTGCCGGCGTTGTTGGCGATGGCCACTACGCATCCAGTGGGCGAACCGCTCAATAGGGTCGCGCAATCTCCGGTCAGACCGAAGAAGAAGAAATCGGTGCCGGGACCGACTGTGCCGGTATCTGAAGAGTTGAAGTAACTCGAAGCGGTGAAGTTCGCGGTGAATCCTGAGTGGAGCGGACCTGGGCCTACCAAACTTGCGATGGTCACAAACTGGTTGTTCAGGAAGCTTTCGTCTGTGCCTTGGATAATCACCTGCTCGCCCACCGTGAGATTGGCGTTGTTCGCCGCCACAAACAGAACGTCGCCCGAGATCAATGTCGCGGTGATGACGTCGACGACGGCCACGGTTCCTGTATCTGAATTGTTCGTGTAATCGCCGGCGGTGAAGTTCGCTGTAAATCCTCCGTTCGGCGAACCCGGATTTACCAGGCTGGTAACTGTCACGGTTTGGCCGTTCAGGTAAGTTTCAGCGGTGCCTTGGATGTATACGTCTTCTCCAACAATTAAAGTGTTGGGCGTGGATACGGTCAAAACGTTTGACGCGATCGATGTTGCCGTGATGTTGGTGGTGGGACCGGCGTTGGGATTGTAGAACTCTGTCCAGCCCGTGCAGCGGTCGACGGTGCCGGTGGAAAGCTGCCGCGGCGACACGGAGGCTGGGTTCAAGGTGGCCCCGACAAAGCCGAAGGTGTACTGGTAAGGCGTGGTATCGGCGGGGCCGGTGCCGCAAAGGCTGACTACTCCATTGTTCGTCCCACCGTTGACGTAGTTGTAATAAGCGTTGCTGAAAGCGGGCTGGTAGAGATGCATCTTGGTTCCACCGGAGGCACCTTGGCCGATTGCTCCAATCACGGGTCGAATCGTAAGGTCCGCGGTTTGGAATTGCTCCAGAGCAGCGCTGGTGCCGATATCGGAGGCGACGACGAAGGTGGTGCCGTTGGTGATATCGACGATCGGAGGGGCTACGATTTGGGGACTGGTGCCTGAACCAACCGTTGCCGTTGTGAAACTTCCCGGAGTGCCGATAGGAATCTGGTAGATGTTTCCGTTCACGCTTCCGACCATCAGCAAGCCCAGATTCGAGTCGAGAACCGGAGAAGTCACGCTGGAAGGGGCGCTGGGCGCAACTGGCCAGGGACTTCCGCTCAGTTTTGGTTTTCCGTTGAAGACGGGAGTAATTTGAAAAACATTACCTTTGATATCGCCGATATAGGCCGTATCGGAGGAGTAATCGACCCAGGGCGATGACGTGGTGTTGGGGGTGGTGGAGAAGGGCAGTGACCACATTTGGGTCGGTGTGACGGCGGCGCCGATCGCGCCCTGGCCAGCTTGCCACGTCAAGACGTGGAAAATAGCGGAGCCGGGGTTTCCGGCAACGGTTTCGACGAAGGCGATCTCGGTTCCATCCAGGGAGATGACCGGGGAAGTATCGATCTTGCCGCCGGTGGCGGTGGTGACGTTATAGGCGAACATCACGAGCGGAGTATTTCCGGGGCAAGACCCCGTACCGCTGCTGTTGACGTAGAGATTATTGAAGGCGACAAGATTGGCTTGGCCCGCGGGGGCGCCAATGGTTGACAGTCCGAACACTACGTAGTCATTGGCGCAACTGGGCGGAGCGTCTGGATTGAAGGTGTACTTGGCTGGAAATGCATTTTCGCGAAGACGAGCTCCCAAGGTAGTGACGCTCCAGTCGCGCTGGAGGCCGGATTCCTTGGGGAGAATCGGGAGGTTCGTAATACCCTGGACGGCGCTCCCATGCGGAGGCTGCCAATGCGGCACCAAACGATGGCGAATGCGCGGCTCGCGGTCAATCAGACCGGGATGCCGGGCGACTGCATCGCGGCTGAACACGATCTGGTTGGTGGACCAGTCTTCGGGATCTCCGACGTGGCGAAGAGGAATCGTTTGCTGAGCGCAGATGCTCGACAGGAAAGCGAAGAACACCACGCAGAACACTGCAACCGCTACATAAGGATGCTTTGGGTTCACAGCGACCTCCGATTGCGATTGGATTCCGCTATTGTAGCCGGTTTTGCAGTCCGACGGGGATAGCTGACTTTGGACCCTCTGAAGCGCATTGATTTCACGCAGCTCTCCCGTTCGGCTCGCGTCTTCGGCTCGCGCCTTTGGGAGGATCGTGGAGAGGATCATGGCCGGCGGGGATGGCTGGCGCTCCACAGGCTTAATCAGGCCGGAGGGACACTACCGCTGCCAGCACGGCCAGGACGAAGCATAGCGGGAAAAAAAGATGAGTGTCCCAGTACGCGAAGGCGGTTCCGCGAACGGTTTTGAAGATTCCGAATGTCTTGAAATCGCCCATGGCGCGTAACAAGAACACGCCGCAAAGGCACCAGGAGGCGACACGAAAGAGTGCCGAGAAGCGGCCGGTCGCGAACAGGTGGACCTCGCCGCAAACCGTGACCGCGCCCATGACAAGCAGAAACGCCACTATATAAGTGGCGAGCGGGGTGGGATTGATGATGCGGCGGCCGGCAATGGTGGGAACGGTTACGGAGCTGCCCCAGTCGCCACCTCTCGCCCAATACACATGCAGAGCGGCAAGGAATAGCAGCACCGCGGCAAATACCGACGCGGAAAGCAGCTGAATCGAACGCACGAGATAGTATACGCAGATCTGTTACAAGGGGGCGATGGATGGTGAGGATGGCCACGAGTCGTCCGTCTAACCTGGATTATTCACGAAGTCTCTAGCCAAAAAAGTAAGGATGCTCTAAAAAGGTAATGAACACTGGGGTTGCAGCCCCTGCATTCCCTTTCGGAGCATCCATCGCTTGATACAAAGTGTTTTACCAC
>Ga0302320_10028995_pt1 | contig 10603 bp, 5 predicted proteins | sample Bog_T0_3_FD_202130 | JGI IMG/M metagenome (GOLD analysis project Ga0302320, IMG submission 202130) | Peat permafrost microbial communities from Stordalen Mire near Abisko, Sweden - Bog_T0_3 | ecosystem: Environmental > Terrestrial > Soil > Wetlands > Peat | place: Sweden: Abisko, Stordalen Mire... | reverse complement strand
GGAGTCATACCCGCTTCTTCCGCCCCCACCACCAAGTCATTTAGAAAAACAGCATCATGAGTGAAGACAACGACTTGGCGGCTTTTCGCTTCTTTTACCAAACGCTCTGCCACCTTTGACCGATAGTGTTGATCCAAAGACGAAACCGGGTCGTCAAAAACCAGTGCCGATTGATGCGATGATTGTGACAGTTCCGCGAGAAAAGCAGCGAGTGCAACACACCGCTGTTCTCCTTCGCTAAAAATCTCTTGGACTGCCACGTTTCCGATTGCGCCGACGAGTCGAATTCCGAATCGTCTTTCACCCTTTGCTCCGTTGCTTTCTTCCAATTTTACATTCACGGTGCGAAGCCCCAGCGCACTGATCTCATCGGCAAATCGCTGGCAATAGGTGTTCGTGATAAGTTCTTTGGTGAGGTTTGAATTTTGGGTTGTGATGGAATTGGTTTTTGTGTCGGCAAGGCGCTCATTCAAAAATTCAACCTGCTTGTATCTTGCAATTTGACTTTCTACTTCGGCTTTTACGGTCTTGAGCCATTCCTTTGCTACTAGCTCATTGCACTCGTTTTGGAGCTTTTGACGCGCAGCCGGATCGTCTGCCGATTCTTCCGTCTTGGCACGCTTTTCAAGCGCATCAATCAGGTTATTCAAAATGCCAGACGGCGTTGCAGCCAATTCAGCGGGAACAGTCCATTTGTCGGCTTCAATTGATTTTTTTGCCGTGGCAAGGCAGTCGTCGGCAGTCTCAATGAACTCTGTTAGCAGCTTCAATTCAACCTCCGAAACTCCAGCCAAATCAGTAGCAACTTTTTCGTATTCCGGCTTGAGCGCTGTTTTCCCTACAAAACTTTTTTTCTTCTCGGCCAAGTTCTCGCGCCCCATTTTCGCAGCCTTTTGAACATCATCATTGCAAAATTTTTCAAACGACTGCGCGAGAGACACGGCACCAGCGGCGGCGTCAAATGGACGCTGGCAAAGAACACAACGTGAATCGCCTTCGGTTTGCGGAAATGATTTTTCGGGATATGCCGACTTTATTGAAAATAACTTTGCGGCTTCCCACATCGCCCGCCACAAAACGCTGCCAGTTCCAGCCAGCGCACCAGAAAAATTATTGTCTGCCGAATTTTTGGCAGCTTGTTCGGTAGCCGCCACATTTTCAAAACACTCTTTCAGCTCATTCATTTTGACCGCCGAAAGCAGACTGGCATTTGCCTCAATTGTCGCCTTGAAAGTTTCGATGCGAGTCTTGGCAGCACGAGTTTCGCGCGCTTTCTTTTTTGGATCTGCCCCCAAAAGTGTTCTCAATTCAGAAAGGCGTTTGGTTTCAGTATTCGCCAGCTCCCCCAATGCCATTAGGTTAATCGCAGAAGTGTTTGCATCAACTTTTGACAGCGCGATTCCAACACTTGTAGCAGGGTGTTTCTCCAATGTGATTTTGCCGGATGCAATTTCCCTCTCTAACGCAGCAATGTCCTGTTTGATTTTTTGCGCAACGGCATCACAAATTTTTGTAAGCTTCGGTAAAACGTCCAATCCAAACGGGGTAAAACTTGCAGCCCTGTCTTCCGACAGATAATTGCTCGCTGCCGCCGTGTCGAAAACAAATATGTTACCAAGTTGTTCGTCGGCAGAAATGCCATCCGTCCATCCAACTTCGCTGCTTCCCTTTGAGGTCTTGATTCCGATTTTACAGGATGCCTTTGGCGGCGCTGCGGCAAAAGCATCTGGCTGAATCACTGGCGGTGCGCCTCTGCTTCGGCATGCTTTCTTAATGACACGGACATATCCTGATTTTCCAGTCCCGTTTTCCCCGAAAATAATCGTCAGCCCAGAAGACCCGAATTCAATTTTTTGTCCCGCGAGCAACCGATTAACCCCGGCCAGATTGTCCAAGTATTCAATACAGACAGAAGCTTTGGCATTTGGGCCACCGGGCAAGTGAGTTTTTCCCAACGGAATAACAACTAAAGGCTTTCCGTCCGCGCCAGTCGCCCCCGGAGTGTGGCGACACAAATTTTCGAGTTCAATTCTATCTGCGTCATCTAATGTTTCCTTTGTGATGATTCGGCGCAAAGCATCACTCCACCAAACTGGTCTTCCGATTGACCACGCAAGGATGTCATGTAGCACCGATGGTGACGCATTTGATTTTATCGGACTTGCCATTTTATTGTGAAAAGTTGTTGTTCGTTAATGTGCTGTTTCAATCGCTTTTCGACCTCATCCATCAAGCCATCTTTTTTGGCTTCGATTTCTTTCGCAGCTTGTTCGTACTTCTTCCACGCATCATCGCGCTTTGAATCCAGATTGCGCTTTTCGCGTTCCAATTTCAACTTTTCCGGCAAACTGCCAGCCAGACGCGCATTACGGCGTGTATCCTTGATTTGATCTTCCAATTCTTTGAGCGCCAATTTCAAGGATGCCCGCTGGTCTTCGCCCCAGCGATCCAGCTTGTCCAATTCCCCCTCAAAATACGAGCCATTCTTTTTTTCCAGTCCGTCAAAAATCGTCTTGCGGCTCACATGCAACAATTCGCGAAGTTGGTTTTCGTATGCGCCATCGTTGGCATTTTGCTGTGGTGTTTCCGTTGCCGGCAGGGTCAGCAGCCGCCGGCATTGCTCCGTATCCAATGGCTTACCATCATCCGTAACACCCGCCAGCAAAATGTGATCTTCCGTTTCAAATGCAGTGACCGTAAGTTTTTGAACCGTGAGCCAGCCGCTTTTGCCGCACAAGGGCTCAATAACAGAAATGTGTCGGCCCGTGTTGGAATAATCGAAAGCCAATTCCGCTTCCGGCGTCGGCAGTTCCATGCACCTGCTAATGATGCGTTGCGCCAACGGGTGCCCGATGCGGTAGAGGTTGGCATCCTCGACATTTTTTCCAGAGCGGTATGGACCAGGATGAATATTTTTTTCCGGGAACGGATTGCGCGTCAGCACGAACGCATTCTTTCCATCTTCAAACTGGGCGTAATCATGCAGAAAGAACCGCGTGATTTGCCAGAGCCATTGTTCGTAACGACCCAAGGTTTCTTCGGCCTGCAATTTGCCGAGGCGCAATTTTTCTTGAACTGCCTCATCAAAGTTTTCTAGCAACTTTTGACGCGTCTGGTGTAACCGCTCGTCTATCCTTACCTCCAAATCCCGTTGCAGGGTGTTGAAATTGAATTCGATTTGCTCGGTTGTCCGGCAGTTTTGATAAATGTCGGCGATGCGTTTCTCGAAATCCACGCCAGATTCAATACTGCCGAGAACCTCATCGCTTGCACCGAACACGCCGCTGAAAAGCTGGAATTTGTCGCGCAGAAGCGCATACACACGCTGATCGGCAGCGTTGTTTTTATTCAAAAAATTGACCACAACCACATCGTATTTCTGGCCGTAGCGATGACAGCGACCAATGCGCTGTTCGATACGTTGTGGATTCCACGGCAAATCATAATTCACAACCAGTGAGCAGAATTGCAGGTTGATGCCCTCTGCCGCCGCCTCTGTGGCAACCATAACGACCGCCTCATCACGGAAATAATCAACCAAAGCCTGTCGCATATCGGCACTTGGCGAGCCGGTGATTCGATCTGTGCCACTGTGCCGTGCCATCCATCCGGCGTAAATCTCTTTCGACTTTACATCTTTGTTCGTGCCATTGAACAAGACAATCTTGCCGGCATACGCCGTCTGTTCGAGAACCTGGTAAAGATATTCTTGTGTCCGGGTGGATTCCGTAAAGATGATCGCCTTTTCGGGTGCACCAAGCTCGCGGGCTTTTGCAAATCCCCTTTTGAGCGCTGTGAGCAGCACTTCTCCTTTGGAATTCTTCACGATGGACGTGGCAAGCTCTTTGAATTCACGGAGCGATTTGATCTCGGCACGTATCCGCTCGTGATCCTCCGCCGTATAAACCCGGTCCGCTTTTTCTGGCGCGTCGTCCTCATCCCATTCTTCTTCGACCTCATCAATTGCCTCAAAATCCGCCGCGACTTCTTCCGCAGCTTCACTAGGCGAGACGCTTTCAGTCGGCACTGTTTCAAGCCGACTTGCGAGCGCTTCCAATGTGCCGGAAATCGCGTAGGTCGAGGAGGCCAACAATTTGCGGCAAATGAGGGTCATCAGTTGGCGCTGGCTTGAAGGGAGGGCGTACAACGTTTCGCTCTGCAAATAGCCCGACACCAAATCATACAGCCGTTGTTCCGCTTCCGATGGCACGAATTCTTGCGTGATCGGAATACGATTGGTGTATTTGATATATTCCAAAACCTGCCGCCGGAGTGTGCGCTGGACCACCGGCTTAATGCGTTCACGGAGTGCGGCGAAATCCTCTTCCGTCCGCAACAGGCCGAATTGTGCCTTGAAACTTTTCAAATCACCAAAGGTGTAATCATCAACGACGCTGACCAAACCATAAAGTTCCTGAATGGAATTTTGCAGCGGCGTGGCAGTCAGCAGCACTTTCGGTGCATCCGCAATCGCATTCTTGATCGCGTTGGCAATACGATTCGTCGGCTTGTATACATTTCGCAAGCGATGCGCCTCATCCACGATGACCAAATTCCAAGCCACCTGCTTGATGTAAACGTCTTTGGCTCGGGCGAAGTGATACGAGCAGATGACGATTTCCGGTCGGTTGAATGGATTCAGGTTGCCCTGTTTGATGATTTGATTGAATGAGCGATTTTCGAGAATGGTCGAGGGCAGAAAAAATTTGTCCGCCAGTTCCTGATTCCATTGTTTGCGGAGCGCTGCCGGGACGATAATCAAAAGTTTGCGCTTTTGTTCCGCCCATTTTTGCGAAAGAAGAATCCCGGCCTCGATCGTTTTCCCCAACCCAACTTCATCGGCCAGAATCGCGCCCTTTGAAAGGGGCGACCGGAACGCAAAAAGGGCCGCGTCAATTTGATGCGGATTCAAGTCAACTTGCGCGTCAGCCAGCGTTGCCGCCAGCTTTTGAAAGCTGTCGGACGGGCAGCGCTTCGTTAATTCGTGCGCCAGATATTTTGCGTGATAGACGGTCGTCATGTATTTGGATCAAACCTTTCGGTTTTAGCTTATCATGGCGTTCACTTAATGATAAGCGATCAGAATACAAGAGCAACGTAAATCATCCACCACCGCGTTTTCAATTTTTGCTAGCCCAAAACACCGAAGCCAGACCCACGGCATCAAACATGTCCATACGACAGTCTTCATTGTCCCAGGCACGACGAATTGGCGGTAGTCTGTTCCCGAGTTCTGCGGGAAATTTCCGGGCGAGCATTTTCGCCATCTCATGCTTTGTTCCTTCGGCGTCGCCAAGCAGCTTAATCCGCAACTGTGTTCCCGAAAAAAACGTCACTTTGCATTTGTGTTTTTCTGCCAGCCCGACGACTTGCCGTTGCAGCTCTTTGATCCGATGCGCACGCCGATACTTTGCAGCATTTACCTCTTGCAGCACCAAAACACTAGGCAAGAATTGATTCATCAACTTCTCAATTTTTGAAACTACCTGAGCATTTTTATTTCCCTTCGCTCCCCTTCTTCCATATTCGAGCATCACCTCGTCTTCCATGACACAATAACCGAAACCCCTCGCCGTTAGTGCAACGCCGAAGATACGAACTTGTTTTGAAATCGTTTGACTCATGTATTTAATTGATTATTGCTAACTTTGAATAACGGAGAGCGAGTTCCGAAAGGGTTTGCTGTCTCTTTGGATCAGGCGTCTCATTTTTGCGATACGAAAGTACTTTTGCGCGCGCAGACACTTTAGGTGTGATTTGCTCGTAGAGACCGGCAAACAGTTCGCGAACAGGTTTGCCGTAAATCGCCTCATACGCCAGGGCGGTCTCCAGTGTCGGTATGCGCAAGTAAGTTTCGTCGCGTGAGACCTTGTTTTGCTTGTCCATTCCATTCATGCCCAGCAAGAAAGCCACTTCCTCCTGTGAAAGTGAATTTTCCTTCCGTTTGGATCGCAGATAGTTTGGTAGCGATGACATGGTAGAACAGCCGAACTCATTGCAAGTTCAGAGCCAAAGGATAGCGGTCCGGTGGAAACTGGTATAGGGGGGTAAATATGCCAAAACTGGCATGTTTACGAAAAACACAATGCCTGCTCAACACAATAATTCGCATATACTAGAGCATACATTACTTAATTAGTCAAGGTATGTAAATTGTCGAATTAGGCACGTTATACCCCCCTATGAATACAAGGATGCCAAGGATACCTTTGTCTCATGGACGAAAACGAAGCTCCCACTATTCGCGACTTATATCCAAATTTAACTGATCAAGAGCTTGAAGAAGCGGAAGATAACCTTGAGCGGTATTTGATATTGGTATTGAGCATTTTTGAACGCCGAGAACTAGAAAAAGCCAAACGATTGACAGAAGACGGTGATGCGATACCATGTGAAGTGTCTGCTTCCGAAACTCCATAATTATTCCCCAAATGTCAGGATATATCGGCTACATCCGTGTTTCCACGGTCAAACAAGGAACGAAGGGGGTATCGCTGCAAGAACAACGCGATGCCATTTTGCGTTATGCCGAGCGGAATCAATTCCCAATCGCCGTCTGGCTTGAGGAAATGGAAACGGCTGCCAAACAAGGCCGCCCGGTGTTCAATCAAGCTCTTAAACTTCTCCGCAGCGGCAAAGCCCAAGGAATCATTCTTCATAAGTTAGACCGTGGTGCACGCAATCTCCGGGATTGGGCGGCCATTGGCGAGCTATCAGATCAAGGGGTTGAAGTTCATTTTGTGAACGAAAGCCTTGATCTTCAGTCACGCGGCGGCCGGCTCTCTGCGGACATTCAGGCGGTTGTTGCCGCTGACTATATCAGAAATCTGCGCGACGAAACGCGCAAAGGCTTTTATGGGCGCCTAAAACAAGGGCTATATCCATTGCGGGCGCCAATAGGCTATGTTGACCAGGGTAAAGGCAACGCGAAGACCATTGATCCGATTCACGGGCCACTGGTGAAGAAAGCGTTTGAACTGTATGCCACCGCTCGCTACAACCTTGAAACTCTTGGTTCGGATCTTTACGACCTCGGCCTTCGCAACCGAAATGGAGGCCTGGTCACACGAAATGGTATATCCACCATGCTCAACAACCCTTTTTATATGGGACTCATTCAGATTCAAAAAACAAATGAAACATTCATCGGAATTCACGAACCGATCATTAACAAGCAACTCTTTGATCGTGTGCAAGGAGTGCTGACAGGCAAAACCAACACACGCAGCCTAAGCCACCAGTTTGAATTCCGCCGGATGCTATCGTGCAACAGTTGCAAACATTCACTCATTGGTGAGCGGCAAAAAGGCACAGTCTATTACCGTTGCCACAATAAACAGTGCCCAAGAACTTCTATTCGCGAGGATGTTGCCGCGACGGAAGCAGCACGATTCTTTCAAAAATTGTGTTTTAATGAAGACGAAATGACGTATTTCAGAGCCAAAATTTTGAAACTAAAAAAGACATGGGAAGCGCAACAGGAAAACGACACGCGAAACCTCAATGTGAAACTAGGCCAAATCAAAGACCGGCTCAACCGCCTGACAGACGCCTATTTGGACCAAGAGCTGGATAAAGCGATGTTTGACGCAAGAAAGAATACTCTGCTTATTGATCAAAAAACTACGGAAACAAATCTTGCAAGTTTATCTCACAACGGAAGCGCAACGCCAAGCAAGTTGGGAGAATTCCTCGAACTGGCCGGCAGCGCCAGGTTAAGCCACGCCGTAGCACTTCCAGAAGAAAGACGTGATATGGTCAAAATTTTCACATCGAACCGGTTGGTGGATGGAAAAAAGGTAGAATTCAAGCCTTCGTTGCCGTTTCAGGAGATCGTCAACCGACCTGAATTGACGTATTGTGACCAACAACAGGACATACCTCGAACTTGGGACAAAATTCTTGATGCTCTGGCAGCGTTAAACAGCTACGACTTGTTGCCTGATTTGTCGTTCATAAATAATGTCGGGAAGACCACGAAACCGGACCAACCAAAGGAGGATGGTTGAAAGAACTTTATCCGACAGCTCAAATTATGGTAGGGGTGCAAATATGCCGGAATTGGCATCTCCTTAAGATCACCACTTGATCTTCGACCAAAAAAATTGATTCTGACATTTATGATTGGAATCATCATATATGACCAGAAACCGATTCCATGCAAGAATAATCCAGTCCCGCATACTATTTAACCTCCACAAGAGTAACCGTCATCAGTACGTATTCCATTTATAAAAACATATACTTCTTCACATGTGAATCCCGTTTGAGGGGGCGTAGTGGACTGTTGGACTGTCGTCGTACCATCTACGGAAATGACCTTTCCTTGAGCTGTGCCAGCGACACTTACGTTATGGCCAGCCGCATCAGTAATCTCGGCGCTAGAGACTGACGCAGAAACTGATTCAGATGATCCGACATCAGTCAGTCCAGATACATTCACCTTGACTATAAAGGTATCGTAGGGACTTAAATTGGTACTTAATGATGGTATGCTTTGAATGTCAGAGAACGTCGCGCTTCCATTTGAAACTACAGCTGTAGCAATAGGTGTACTAAGACCGCTTACATATAGATTGGCAGTATTCACGCTTCCTTGACCGGAGTAATTTATGCTTACCGCTAAGGAATCAAGGGTTTGATCATTGTTTGACGGCACTATGTCAAACGTAAGAACTGGCAGACTGGGATACTGACCACTAACGGCTGAGACAGTATGTGCGAGAGGATTATTATAATCGGCCGAGATAGAAGCCGTGGAGGGTGCAATGGTTGGCACAGTCGGACTTATTATCGGTGGCTGAGAAGAAACTGTTGGTGCACAATTATATCCTTGCGGGCACGTTAGTGATGTCGGTGTTGCCGATACCGATTGGTTTTGAACGACTACTGGTGAAGAAACTTTCTTAACGATTTTGATTGGTTGATTTATAGGAGGTGTTGAAGTTGCATGTGCTGTCATTTCAACTGTAGAGCTAGCTGTCGCCACTGTGGTTGTAGAGACAACTGGTGTCGATGTGCTCATAAAAATATCTGATGAAGTAGTCGTACTAACCATTTGCTCCTGTGGAGGATTATTAAACAAAGCTGACCAATTCCACGAAAGAGGATTCCACCATGCAGCCAATGTAATTTGTGGAATAATCAGTATTCCAACCACCACTACTACAAAAAGCTTATTATAATGTTTCATGTGGGTTTGTCATTATTAATACAAGCATAATATACAACTTTATTCTTACGTCGGCAACGTCAATATTTACCACAAGTAATTATCGACTTTCGGCTGTATTGCGAATAATAGAGCAGGGCCAATCCATGTCAATTGTCATTCCCTATTTTACGGTCTACAAACATGGTTTGTAGGGGCAATTTGCCCACACGATTGAATTTTTCGGCTCAACTGCCGCACCACTACCTCCCAACGTGTCGTCGGCTACCGCCCGACTTTCTGCTTTCTCCCTGCGGGCTATCCGGCTAAAGGACACTACCCGTTGTCCTTTATCAGAAAGCAGAAAGTCGGCCATTATCCGCCGACACGTTGGGGACTGGTTTTAAGATAAGGGCTATCGCCCAACGACCGGAGGGCGCTACCGCGACCGGTTCGCCTTGAAGGCGGAGGACGACGGGCGACACTGGCGTCACTACCAAACGTGTCAAGACACTACTTTTCGCGTCTCGCAGGGAGAAAGCATCGCCCGACTGGGCGCTTTTATATTCCAGCCGCGCCGTCTGGCGCGTCCGTTTTTCAGTCGGGATGCTATGATGGCGGCCTCGTTCGGATTCCAGAATCAGCCGCCATTATCCCGCAGGCGTGCTCCCAGCACTACTGCCGGCGGCAAACTACCGGCAAATCAACCGCAAGCAGGGTTTCGCGGTAGCAGGGGTGGCGGCTGATTCTGGCACCATGAATGACGAACCCATCACAATCGGCGAACGGCATGGCTGGGGTGAATCCCAGCCCTTTGGCATTGCCGCGATTGACGAACGCCAGCACATCTACATCATCGGCAAAACGGGTTCCGGCAAGACCACGCTGTTGCGTAACCTGATCTTGCAGCACATCATGCGTGGCGACGGTGTGGGCGTCATTGACCCCCACGGGGACTTGGCCGAGGAATTGTTGAACCATATCCCGCCGAGGCGGTCGGATCATCTGGTGTATTTCAATCCGGGCGACTTGGAATTCCCCATTGGATTGAACGTCATTGGCAATGTTCCGCCGGACGGCCGGCATCTGGTCGCTTCCGGTATTGTGGCGGCGTTCAAGGGAATCTGGCGGGATTCCTGGGGACCGAGACTCGAATACATCCTCTACAATGCCGTGTCTGCATTGCTCGAATGCCAGAACCAGACGCTTTTGGGCGTCAATCGCCTTTTGAGTGATGATGAATATCGCGCCAAAGTGGTTCGGCGTATCCAAGACCCGTTCATTCGGGCGTTTTGGGCGGAGGAATATGAGAATTATGACGAGCGATTCAAACGCGAGGCAATTGCACCGATTCAAAACAAAGTCGGCCAATTCCTTTTGAATCCGGTCATTCGAAATATCCTGGGGCAGATAAAAAAGAAATTGGACATTCCGTTCGTCATGGACAACGGG
>Ga0302320_10028994_pt1 | contig 10603 bp, 6 predicted proteins | sample Bog_T0_3_FD_202130 | JGI IMG/M metagenome (GOLD analysis project Ga0302320, IMG submission 202130) | Peat permafrost microbial communities from Stordalen Mire near Abisko, Sweden - Bog_T0_3 | ecosystem: Environmental > Terrestrial > Soil > Wetlands > Peat | place: Sweden: Abisko, Stordalen Mire... | reverse complement strand
TGGCTGAGTGATATCAAGCCTTCTGACGCTCTCGCCGCTTCTTTGTTCAATCTCGCTATGAAATATCCGGGCTAGACCGCTATGAAAAGATGTTCAACTTGCGAGGGTTTGAGTGCGAAGGATTGTTGGGGGCCAAAATGCAAATGAGGCAAGATGAACAAACATTGCATGACCTGAGCATTGATTCAGAAAAAGCAAAGCTGAAACTCAATGGCGCAACTTTACGAACTGCAACGGCCACACACAACGGCAAGAAGCATCGCTTTTGGTATGAAATTGCCATGTAAAGTTTCTGCCCGCAACGGGCAGGATTGATAGGACTAAACTCATTATGTCCTAAGTAACGCAACCATAACAAGGTCTTGCGAACTAGTAATAGCCGCAGGGACTAGTAAACCCTTGATTGGCCTTGTAGGGGACAGTGATGTTAGTGATTTTCCATCGCTGTCCCTTTTTGTTTTATACATTGGCTCACTCGCCCTAGTATATGGAAAGTCCGCACGCAGCCCATAAGCAAACCAGTCAAGCCGCTCCCCTCGCTTGGCTGGTTTTGCTTTTCATTGAAATGGCCCATTCGGATTTTTTACCAGAAGCTTCCTATGCATAGCACAAGTCAGTTTTACTTTTGGCATTTGTCCAGAGAGAACTAAAACCCTCAACCCGTCTGGCGAAAAAGACATGGCCGAAACTTTCCACTAACTACGCGCAAGTTTTTAAAAATTTAAATAAATTTGGAAGACGTTGGACTGATTTTCCCTCTTTAACCTTGACATAAGCTCAAGTTCTTGAGATAATGCGATTATGGAAAACTCCATATTAACCACCAACAAAAGGACGATTACCGAGCAAGGGAAACTGTTGTTCACTATTCGGCAAACTGCTGATATTCTGAGCATTAGCACTAAAAGTGTTAGGCGCTTGATGGAGCGCGGCTTACTCAAGTCAAATCCAGCTTTACGAACAAAGCTAATCCATCGTGACGTGATTGAGACCTTTGCAAAGACTACTACCTGATTTTGGCAAGCTCAGACTTGATATAGTCACCGTCATTAGAACCAAATACTTCTGTATAGGTGTTCATTATCAACTTTCCGCCGTCTTGGTGCCCCTGCCATTTTGCAATCAGCTTAAGGTCAACGCCAGATTGCCAAAGCCGTCTAATCAGGAATGCTCGGATACTTCGTTGTGTAAAATGAGGAAAGCTAAGACGTGTACAGGCATTTGTCAAAGCCTTGCGTGCATCCTGTATGGTGAATAGTTTTGTGTCTTGTGTTGGTGGTATCGGATAGCTATCGTACAGCTTTCTTAATAATGGTTTCAAGTGAGCGTAGATTGGCACATCAAAAAGCTCACCAGTCTTCATGCGCCGAACCGTCATTTTGTCTGACACAAAATCAACACGCTGCCATGTCAACCAGCTTGCTTCCGCCTGTCCCAAGCCAGCTAGTCCCATAAACTCAATGAAGTCCGCGCTCTCCTGAGATTCGGCATTCAGATGTTGACTGCGAATGTTGTCAACGATAGCTTGGAACTGCTCAGTTGTCGGCACTAGACGAATTGGTTTCTGTGGTCTTTTCCAAGTGCATCGTAAATTCTTGTGCGGAGATTCAGAAATCATCTTGTCTTTGACCGCAATATCAAAAAGCTGGTTTACAAACTGGGTGAACCGATTGTATGACGAATTTTTCAGTTGTGGCTCTATTGTAGCAAGCCATTCATCAAGCATAGATGGACGGATGTTCGACACGCGAATGTCAAGACCGTGCTTCCAGTGGCTTTTCAGGTTTCTAATGATGCTGGCGTCAGTTCTGACGGTTGACGGCTTCATTCCACTGCGAACTGTGGTAAACTTCTCCAAAAGCTGTCCAAGCGTCGTTTTCCCTGCTTCCGTGTCAAGCTTGGTCAAGTCTGTAATCCAAGCTCGAAGTTTCCGCTCGGCAATCTTCCTATCCGTCGTATCCAGCGAATGCTCTTTGTGCTTGCCCGCTACCTTTTTTCGCGCATAATAGGTTTCGTTGATGCTATGGCGATAGAGACACGGAACATTCTGAATTTTGACGAGCAACTGTCTTGTACTTGGACGTTTGATGGTTGCTTCGAGCATGTTGCCATTATAGGGGGTGACAATCGGGGGTGTCAATCAAATTCGCTGCTTTCCACAAGCTGCGTAAGTCGTTATAAATAAGCAGTTTCGGGCGCTTGGCGCAGTGGTAGCGCAGCTCCTTTACACGGAGACGGTCACAGGTTCGAATCCTGTAGTGCCCACCATTCCTCACAATTCGACTCCGTCGCGCTTGCAAAGTGCAAGCCTCAACCGGGCAATTACCTCGGCCGGAGTAATCCGTAAGCCCAAAACACCAACTCGCGTCTGAACTTGCCCACTACTGTCAAACGGCGAAGCTAAAAATCTGGAAACCCTTATTTTCCGCCCGTCACGACATTGGCGAGATTGAAAATGGGAAAAACATCAAAGGTCAGCCAAATAAAGAGTGCAAACAGAACCACCAACAAAATAAAACCGGCAATGATTTTACTCGGCGTAATTTTCATGGTGCTCGATGCCGTCTAAACACCAAAAGTTGCGCCACCGCCGACTCGCGACGTGAATCCCGACTTGTCGGGAAACAGCAGCGGCAACGGCGGTTGGCTGCGGCGAGTTTAGGCCGACGGCTCATGTTTCTGGACTCCAATCAACTGAAAAAACTCTGTCTGCATCTTCTGCAATGGCTCTGGATGACCATGCTTGTAATCTCGAAATGGCTGCCAAAATCGAAACTCATGAGTCCGCCCGAATGGACGAAACACAACTCCGAGTGGATTAAACTGCCGATAGCCGCCGAAATGATGAAAAGCCATCCGAGCCAGCGAAAACCGCCAACGCTTACGCTCCGACCAATTCAAGACAACGGCGCGGTCGCCAAGGTGCGGCAAAATCTGTTGCTCAATGTAATCACGCCAAATCGGGCTGTCTGAATAGACGAACAAAATATCCCGGCCACGAAGACACTACCACGCCCAAATGACAATGCGGAGGCTAATGCTCGCCACGACAAATAGCACCAGAGCGAAAATGGCTACCACGAGGAGCAGCGGAAACAAAGGCAGTATGATTGCAAAGTGCCACCACTTCGTCTCATGTTTATTTGCTGAAGTGCTCATGCGCATTGTCTGCCTAACGAAAAAAGCTGATCCGCCGCCGACTCGCGACGTGAATCCCGACTTGTCGGGAAACAGCAGCGGCAACGGCAGTTGGTTCGGGGGGCTGGATAGGCCACGACTGTACCATGGAGCGAGATTAGGTCTGAGGTGTCGGAATGTCGAGTCGGGAACGGGTGGCTCTCTTTTGCCCGCCGCCCTCCGGCGGTCGGCGGGCAAAAGAGAGGGGATTTTTTATGGGCCGATACCCCGGGCGTTGCCCGGGGCTATTATCTTTCGCCCCCGTGGGGCTGGGAAGTGGCCTAACGTAGAAAGCTGAACCACCCCCGACTTGCGGCGTGAACCGCGACCGCGGAACTGACCGCGCCAATGGCGGTTGGCTTTGGCGAGCTAGGCCACATGGTCAAATACGCGCTTGTCACAATAACTGCATGTGCCGGTCGCAAGCACTTGCTGAGGCCTTGTTGTCAACGGCTTGCCGCAATGCGGGCAACTTAGACCAAGTGATCTGAAGGTCAACCGAATGCCGCAAAAGACCAAAACAAGAATGCAAGGGCACCCGCACAAGACAAGCACTATAAACGCCCACAGCGTACTCGGCCAATGCCATATAACGGAAATCAACACGATAGCGAGTGCTGCGAAAAATCCAAGGAAGCATAAGACGCGAATATATCTCTCAAATGCAACCACTGCTGAGTGAAACTGTTGAGATGTCATGATGCTCGCTGTGGGCTAACGTAGAAAGCTGCGCCACCGCCGACCCGTGGCGTGAACCGCGATAGCGGAACAAACCGCGCCAAAGGCGGTTGGCTCCGGCATCTGGTTAGGCGACTCGCCCACCATGCTCTCTAACTCTTTCTTCAATAAATCGGCTCAAATCTGAGCCTAGCGGTGATGTCGGCAATGCAATCGCATGGTCAAGGTCTATCTTCTTGTCCCAAAAAATAAAAACCAACTCAGGGAATCTCCACAGCCCGGTAACTTTTGACCACAATAAAGTCGAACTGGACGTGCCACTAGTAATGGTAATGCTCTCCGGCTCAATTTTGGCGGTGAATCGCGCCGCTGGACCAGGCAACCTGATATAACTCGTCGCCGAATAATGAAGCACCCACAGGACTGGCCATAAAACAGAAATGCCGATTAGTAACCAAAAAACAGCGCCTGATTTGCCACTGTGCAAAGATCCAATCACCCCCAGCAACCGGATGATGCCGACGGGAAGATATGCTACAAAATTCTTGCGAGTCAGCCGTGCAAAGTGCCGGCGCTTAACTGCTCGGATAAAGTCCGCTGTCCTCTCGTATGTAATCTGTGTCGCCATAACCTCAAGTCGCCTAAAGAAAAAAGCTGACCCACCGCCGGCTCGCGGCGTGAATCCCGACTCGTCGGGAAACAGCAGCACCAACGGCGGTTAGATGCTCCGGCGGCTGGTTAGGCATAAAATCCTCTCTCGCTTGCCCAGCTTCTAAAATAAAGGGCTAGCGCTGGCCACATGGAACGGCTGCTTACTTCAGCGTGATGTTTTTCAAGAAAAGCGTCAATATCACTCTGCTGCAAACCCTGCTCTGCTTGGAGACGAAGCCACCACTCGCACATCTCCGCACCCTTCCGCCAATGCGGATCGTCGCGATTCTCAGGGTAATACACTGAAATATTCGCGTAATACTCCCTCATCGTCTGCGGATTGAAAAATTCGTTGGACATCTTTTATCAACAAGCAAAACCTGAACCACACTTCACAAAAAGCAACAACAACCTGACGCCCTGCTACACCCCAAGGCGTCCTGGGCGTTGGATCCACCGCTGTGTTAGGCCACATGGTCGTGTTTCAACTCTCCCTTTGGCTCCTGCGGAATCTCCCGCCAGGGTGGCTCACTGCGACGGGCTGCAAAAGCAGCCACGAGCACGACGATCGTGAACGAGAAAAATGACATGGCCAAGTCGCCCGCTCCGGAAGCCACTCTATCAAATGCCCGCGAAATGGCTGCAACCTGCGGCTCCGACATTTGCGCTCGGTGAAGCGAAGCTACCAAATCATCCCGGTCGCTTTTGACTCGCTCGAAATATCTCGTGGAGGTCGCATGAAAAATGTAAAGGCCACCGAGAAGGACCACCAATGCCAATACTGCTGGCTTGCCCAAAAACTGGCTGATATTTTTCATAGAGGTGTAATGTGGCCTGACGGCCAAAAGCTGAGCCACCGCCGACGGTGGAGTGGCTCCACAAATGCGATAATCGTTGTATAACTTAAACCATCCATAAACTCAAGGGGCAGTCGGCGTTGGCTCCAGCGCGGTGTCAGGCGTCCGGCGATATCTCAAAAGCAAAATGAGAACAAGCAGGGCAAAGAAATTAATGCCTACACCCCACGGATGACTACTCCCGAAAAAGAAAATTTCAAAATAACTCCCCAAACGCCCGTTCAATACAATCTTTCCGTCCAAGAGTCCTGCGGAGATACGAAATCCAGCGCAAAAGCCGTAATCAAAAATCGGAGACGATACCCACGGTATCTGGATAATCAAAGCTGCCACCAAAGGGAGTGTGCGTGTCGGGCTGTCGGCAAAAATCAGGCCGCTCACGACTACAAACATATAAAGAAGTATCGCAAAGCCACAAGCCAACCAAACCCCTAGACTTGCCTCATTGCGAAACAAAGCCTCGAAAGTCACGGCAATGCCTGTGAAACCACCGCCGACTGAAAGCACAATTAGGAGCCAACGCAGCCAAGTTTTCATAAAATCATAGGACGCCTAACGACCAAAAGCTGAGCCACGCCTTACGAAAAGGCAACAACAACCTGATGCCACAACAACCTGATGCCATGCCTGAACCCCAAGGCGTCCTGGGCGATGGGTCCAGCGCTTGTAAGGCGGCTTCTTCATCTCAACCGACCATAAATGAGGGAATAAAATTTATACATGACAAAAATCGTCCCGCCAATGTAAAGCAAAATGATAAACCAATAGTAAAGTGCCTCCCACTTGCGGGAATAAACGTGGAATCTTGTTAATCTACCAAAGCTCGGGACATACTGCCACAAAAACAGAGACGAACCGAACAATGTCCCTAAATCCATGTGGCCAATTCATGCCACATTGCCTGGCGTCTTATTCATGCGAGACTGGAGGATGCATCCGCAACCTCCCCTAAATCCAAACGTGTCTCTTTTCAAGCAATCATGGAGCGGCGGAAGGGGAGGTGTTTTTAAGTTTTTGCCCCATGAAACGGGCAGGCCAAACCATTCACCCAACAAAAGAAACGCGCTTGGATGGCTGAAGCTCGGATGGTTGCTCGTTCTGTTCCTGGTGGCGGCCAGCACTGCCGGTGCGTGGCAGATGAAACAGGCGCCGTTGATGACATCTTGGGCGGCTTTGGTCAACACCAACGCTCCGCTGCCGGAGTATCCACGGCCGCAGATGGTCCGGACGAACTGGATGAATCTCAATGGCATCTGGCAGTTTCAGCCGGGCGCCACCAACGACCCGGTGCCGACCGGCCAGACTTTGTCGGGCCAGATTTTGGTTCCGTATCCGATGGAGTCGGCCATTTCCGGGGTGATGCAGTACAGTGAATTTTCGTGGTACCGGCAGTTGTTCACCGTGCCAGCAGGCTGGAGCGGCAAACGAATTATTTTGCACCTGGACGCCGTGGACTGGCAGGCGACGGTTTATGTGAACGGCCAGAGTATGGGAACTCACAAGGGCGGCTATGATCCGTTTAGTTATGACATTACGTCCTACCTGAACGGCGGCAGCAATGAGCTGATCGTGCAGGTTTATAATCCGGTGGACAACGGCGGCCAGCCGCGCGGCAAACAGACGCTTTATCCGGGGGGCATCATGTACACTTCGTCCACGGGCATATGGCAGCCGGTCTGGCTGGAGCCGGTGGATGGCTCAGGCGTCAACAATTTGCAAATCGTGCCGGATGTGGACAACGCGCGCCTCCGGCTGACGGTCAACACGTACGCCACCAGCGGCGTGACGGTGGCGGCGACGGTGTCATCGAATGGCGTGACCGTGAACAGCCTGGGCGGCAATGCCCAGACCGAGCTGGATATCCCGGTGCCGAAGGCGAACCTGTGGTCGCCGGAAAATCCCTTCCTTTATAATCTGCAAGTTACGGTCATTCACAACGGTGTGACCAACGACAGCGTGACGAGTTATTTTGGGATGCGGAAGATTTCGGTGAGCGTGGTGAACGGCGTGCCCAAAATATTTTTGAACAACAGCGCTTATTTTGCCATGGGGCCGTTGGACCAGGGCTTTTGGCCGGATGGAATTTACACCGCGCCCACGGATGCGGCGCTCGAATACGATTTGCTGCGGGAAAAAGAACTGGGGTTTAACGCGGTGCGCAAGCACATCAAGGTGGAGCGCCAACGGTGGTATTATTGGGCGGACACACTGGGATTGCTGGTGTGGCAGGACATGCCGAGCTGCAATTCCTACACCGGCAGCTCGAGTCCGCCTGCCGTGGATCCGGTGGACTTCCAGGCGGAGCTGACTGCAATGGTGACCAACCACTGGAACAGTCCGGCCATCATCATGTGGGACATTTTTAACGAGGACCAGGGCGAGGCCGGCAGCGGCGATGGAGTAGGACAGGCCAGCACGGCCTCCCTGGTTTCACTGGTCAAAACGCTGGACCCCTCGCGGCTCGTCAACCAGGCCAGCGGCGGCGCTTATTTTGGGGTGGGCGATGTTCTCGACTCTCACAGTTATCCCGATCCCGGCGATCCCCTCAGTTCCACCCAGGCACCGGTGGACGGTGAATTCGGCGGCATTGCCTGGCATGTAACCGGCCATTTATGGAATCCAGCACAGGCGGGAAACGGCTATCTGCTGGCGACTTCTACCAATAATATCGCAACGCTGTACGATGGTTATATTACCGAAGCGGTGAATTTCAAATCCGCAGCGAACGGCGGGTTGAATGCCGCCATTTACACGCAGATCACCGACGTGGAAAATGAATGCAACGGACTCATGACCTACGACCGCTTGCTCAAGCCTGATCCCAATAAAATCCAAATTTCCAATCAAAAGGCCATCTCAGGTCAACTCAGCGTGACAACCGTGGTGCCCACCTCACAATCAGTTCCGCAGACGTGGCAATGGACGACCAACACGCCGGCCGCGAATTGGTATGCCACCAATTTCAACGCCTCCGGGTGGAGCACGGGCGTGGGCGGGTTCGGCACGGCTGATCCGGGGGCGACGCCGAACACGGCGTGGACCACTCCGGGGTATATTTACCTGCGGCGCACGTTTAATCCCGGCACGCTTACTTCGGAGCAACTGAGCAACGTGGTTTTTACGACCTATCATGACGAGGACGTGGCCATTTATATCAACGGCGTGCTGGCGGGTTCGGCCTCCGGCTATTCCACGGCTTATGTGAGCGTGCCGATATCTCCGCAGGGATTGGCGGCCCTGATTCCCAACGGCACAAATGTTTTGGCGGTGTCATGCCACCAGACGACGGGTGGACAGTTCATTGATGTGGGACTTTCGGTGCAAGTGCTGGTGGCGAATACATTCACGATTCCCACCGACGCGATGGGTTATTGGCCGTTGGATGCGACGAGCGGGACCGTAGCGGTGGACGCAACCGGAAATGGCAACAACGGCACCGTGGTTGGCGCCACATGGAACCCAAATGGTGAAGTCAACGGCTGCCTGAGCTTCAATGGCACCAATAATTATGTCCAGATCAGCAACACCATCAGCAATGATTTCAGCATCGTGTTCTGGGTCAAGACCACGCAATCCGGCGGAACGGGGCAATGGTGGCAGGGAGACGGACTGGTGGATGGTGATCATGCGGGAGTGGCCAATGACTTTGGCACGGCCTTGTCCGGCGCAAAATTTGCCTTCGGCGTGGGCAATCCCGACACGACCATAGTGTCGGGCAGTTCCGTCAATGACGGAGCCTGGCATGAATGCGTGGCGACGCGGGTGCAATCAACCGGAGCCCTGAATCTTTACGTGGATGGCAATCTTCAAGCCACGGGAACCGGTAACACCAAGTCGCTTACTGCCTCGGCCTTTCTGCGATTTGGTGAAATATTGTCGGGCGGCGGCTTCTTTAACGGCAGTTTGGATGAAATCAAAATTTACAACCGGGCTTTGGGCAACAATGAAGTGAGCGCACTTTTCTACAATGGAGCAGTTCCATCAACCGTGCCAGCTATCATACAGGCACCCGCTCCGGAAAGCGTGTTTGTCGGAAGCTCCGCGTCCTTCTCCGTGCAGGCGCTGGGCGGGAATTTGAGCTATCAATGGAGCGTGGGGGCCACGCCGATTCCGGGTGCGACGAATGCCCTGCTGACGTTGCCCAATGTGGTACTGACGAATGCCGGGACATACAGCATTACCGTCTCAAACGCGGCGGGGAGCGCCAGCAGTTCGGCGACGTTGACGGTGTTGCCCGTGCCGCCAGTGGTGCTCGGGCACCGGTATTCATTTACCACCGACGCGAGCGATTCCGTTGGCGGGGCAAACGGCACGCTGGTCAACAACGCCACTATTTCGGGTGGGGTGCTGAAATTGCCGGGGCAGTCCACTTCGGGCAACACCGGTTGCTCCTACGTCGCCTTGCCGAATGGCATTGTTTCCAATTACACCTCCATCACCATTGAAACGTGGCTGACGGATAACGCTGGAGCCACGTGGGCGGAGGCCTGGAGTTTTGGCGACAGCACCGCGGGGCCGGGGAACCCGCCCGGCAACGGCACGTACTATCTGGGCTTGATACCCCATAGCGGGTCGGGTGACTTGAGAGTCGCGTTCAATAACGATCAAAGCGAGATTGATGTGATAGATCCATCCACGCCGCTGCCGTTAAATCAGGAGGAATATGTAACGGTGACTTACGATGCCCCCAGCACCACGGCCCGGCTTTATCTCAACGGTGTGCAAGTGGGCATTAACACCAGCGTCACGGCCGACCATGCTCCGGCAAATTTGGGAATCACCTTCAACGATTGGCTGGGCCGCGACCAGTTTGCGGGTGATCCCACATTTCAGGGCAGCATTGATGAACTGCGCATTTGGAATGGCGCTGTTTCACCGCTCTATCTGGCGGTCAGCGCGGTGGCGGGTCCGAATGTCGTGGTGACAAACTTGGTGCCAACGTCGGTCAGCATTTCCGTGAACGCCAGCATGGCGGCGGGGCAAACCCAGCAAGCGGGAGCGGCCGCATCTTTCAGCCAGGCCTCCGGCGTGCAGGTTACCAGCCTGGTCACCAACTGGACGAGCAGCAATCCTGGCGTATTGACGGTGAACAACAGCGGGCTCATCACGGCGGCTGGCAGCGGCAGCGCCACGATTAGCGGCACGTTTGCTGGCGTCACTGGAATCAGCCCTTCCATCACGGTGCCCGTGAGCGGTCCCATCATCACGCAGCAACCGGCGACCAACGAAACCCTTCTGGC
>Ga0302320_10028993_pt1 | contig 10603 bp, 8 predicted proteins | sample Bog_T0_3_FD_202130 | JGI IMG/M metagenome (GOLD analysis project Ga0302320, IMG submission 202130) | Peat permafrost microbial communities from Stordalen Mire near Abisko, Sweden - Bog_T0_3 | ecosystem: Environmental > Terrestrial > Soil > Wetlands > Peat | place: Sweden: Abisko, Stordalen Mire... | reverse complement strand
CGGAACGATTGGCACAGAAACGCGCCGAAGCGGATGCCCTGTTCCATCGGGTCGGCATCACCTTTGCCGTGTACGGCCAGGAAGAAGGCGCCGAGCGGTTGATCCCCTTCGATATCGTGCCGCGGGTGTTGCCGCAGGAGGAGTGGATCCGGCTCGAAAGCGGCTTGAAGCAACGCGTGCGCGCGCTCAACGCCTTCATTCACGACATTTACCACGACCAGCAGATTCTGAAGGCGGGCACCATCCCCGCGGAGCAAGTGCTCTGCAACTCGCAATATCGCCCGGAGATGCAGGGCGTCGATGTGCCCGGCGGCATCTATGCCCACATCGCCGGCATCGATATCGTGCGCGACGATGCCGGCGAGTTCCGGGTGCTGGAGGACAACCTGCGAGTGCCCTCGGGTGTGTCCTACATGCTCGAGAATCGCAAGATGATGATGCGGTTGTTCCCGGAACTTTTCTCCGGACATCGCGTGGAGCCGGTCGACCACTACCCCGACGTGCTCCTCGATAACTTGCGCAGCGTCGCCCCCACCGGCGTTGCCGACCCTACGGTAGTGTTGTTGACCGCGGGCGCGCACAACAGCGCCTACTTCGAACACGCCTTTCTCGCACAGCAGATGGGCATCGAACTCGTCGAAGGCCAGGACCTCTTCGTCCGCGACGAGGCCGTGTTCATGCGCACCACCCAAGGCCCGCAGCGCGTCGACGTGATCTACCGGCGCATCGACGATGACTTTCTGGATCCCTTGGTGTTTCGGCCCGACTCCATGCTCGGCATACCCGGACTCCTGACCGCGTACCGCGCCGGGCACGTCAATATCGCCAATGCCATCGGCACCGGCGTTGCCGACGACAAATCGATTTATCCCTACGTGCCGGAGATGATTCGTTTCTATCTCGGCCAATCGCCCATCATCGGCAACGTGCACACCTGGATTTTGCGCCGCAAAGAAGATAAGGACTATGTGCTCGCGCACCTGCCGGAGCTCGTGGTCAAGGAAGTCCACGGCGCCGGCGGCTACGGCATGTTGATCGGTCCCGCCGCCACCAAGGCCGAGATCGATGTGTTCCGCAAGCAAATCATCGCCACCCCGGAGCGCTACATTGCGCAGCCGACCTTGGCGCTCTCGACCTGCCCCACCTTCGCCGATCGCAATCTCTCGCCGCGGCACATTGACCTCCGCCCTTTCGTATTGTCGGGGCGCGATGTGACCATCGTGCCGGGCGGCCTCACCCGGGTGGCCTTGCGCGAAGGGTCATTGGTCGTCAATTCATCTCAAGGGGGCGGCACCAAGGATACTTGGGTGCTGGAAACCTAATGCTCAGCCGTACCGCCGATCACTTGTACTGGATGTCGCGCTATATCGAACGCGCCGAGAGCCTGGCGCGCCTGGTCGATGCGCACTACCGCATGTCGCTGCTGCCGCATTCCGGCGAAGCCCTGGCGCAGTCCTTGAGCTCGACCATGACGGCCTTGCACATGGACGAGCCCTATCGCAAAAAGTACGACACCATCGAACCGCGCACCGTGTTCGAGTTCGTGAGCCTGGATCGCGATTACAGCGGCAGCATCGTCAGTTGCCTGCGCTCGGCCCGCGAGAATGCCCGCGCCGTGCGCGGCTCCCTGACCTCCGAGCTCTGGGAAACGCTCAATTCCACCTGGCTCGAGGCGCGCTCCTTGGTCGCGAACCTCTCGCCGAACGCCGATATCGGCCACTTCGTCGAATGGGTCAAGGAACGCTCGCACCTGACGCGCGGCGTCACCATCGGCACCATGATGCGCGACGAAGCCTTCCACTTCACCCGCATGGGCACCTTTCTCGAGCGTGCCGACAGCACCGCCCGCATCCTCACGGCACATCAAAGCGACCTGGTACCGGGCGCGGATGCCAGCGAAGTCCCGGACCCCTATCAATGGAGCGTGCTGCTGCGCGCCCTGTCGGCCTTCGAGGTCTACCGGCGCGCCTTCCGCGATGTGATCACGCCCATGCGGGTGGCGCAGTTGCTGATTTTGCGCGACGATATGCCACGATCGCTGCTGCGCTGCTGCAAGGAGGTGTATGCCAACTTGAAGGCGGTGTCCAACGACCAATCGGCGGAGACCGAGCGGCGCGCCGGTGAAATGCATGCCATGCTGCATTTCACGCGCATGGAGGAAATCACGGCCGGCGGATTGCCGCGTTTCCTCGAGCAGTTTCTCGCCCGCGTGCGCGATCTCGGCGATCGCATCGCATCGGATTTCTTGTTACCCCCGGCAGAGGCTTGAGCGCATGCAAATGCACATTCGACACGAGACCCGCTACCGCTACGAGCGGCCGGTCAAATACAGCGTACAAAGCCTGCACCTGACGCCGCGCCGGGACTTGAGCCAGCGCGCGCTCAACTGGAGCATCACCTCGCCCGGCCGCCGGCTCGAGCAAGTGGATGCCTACGGCAATATTTCGCATCTCCTGACCATCGAAGAGCCACACCGCGAGATTCAGATCGTGGTACGCGGCGTGGTCGAAACCGTCGACACCGAAGGCCGACAGGACGATGGCCCCTTGTCGCCGCTCGCCTATCTCGCACCGACGCAATTGACGACGCCGAACGACGACCTGCGCGCCTTCGCGCACCAAGCTTTGCACACGGTCACCGAACCGCGGGCACGCGCCCAAGCCCTGGCCGAAGCCGTGTTCGATGCCGTGCGCTACAAGTCCGGCACCAGCGATGTGGCCGACAGCGCGGCGGTGGCGTTCAAGAGCGGTGAGGGCGTCTGCCAGGATCACGCGCACGTGTATTTGGCGTCGGCGCGTTCGGTCGGGATTCCGGCGCGCTACGTCAGCGGCTATCTCTACACCGGCGATGCCAGCGATGCGGCGAGCCACGCCTGGGTCGATGTCTGGCTGGGTGCGGAAATCGGTTGGCAGAGCATGGATGTCACGCACAAACGCCCTGCCGTGCGCACCTACTGCCGGCTCGCCGTGGGCCGCGATTACTTGGACGCCGCCCCCGTGCGCGGCGTTCGGCAGGGCGGCGGCGGCGAAAAAATGGAGGCCAACGTGCTGGTCGCGGAATCGGCCCTGCAGCAGCAATAGGGTAAAATTCCGGCCATGACGTATTGCGTGGGACTGCTGGTCGACACCGGGCTCGTGATGCTGTCCGATTCGCGCACCAACGCCGGTGTCGATCAAATCAACACCTTCCGCAAGATGGCGACGTTCCAGCGCAACAACGACCGGGTGCTGGTGCTCATGTCCGCCGGCAATCTCGCCATCACCCAGGCGGTGGTGAATCTACTGCACGAGCCGCCCGCCGAGCCCGACCAGCCGACAAAAATCTACCAAGCCGCCAACATGTTCAACGCCGCCCGCGTGGTGGGCGATGCGCTTCGCGAAATCCACGAGCGCGACGGCGAATCCATGAACGAGCACGGCCACGATTTCAACGGCACCTTCATCTTAGGGGGCCAGATCAAGGGCGAGGAGCCGCGGCTGTTCCACATCTACTCCGCCGGCAACTTCATCGAGTCCTCGATCGACACGCCGTATTTTCAGATCGGCGAATCCAAGTACGGCAAGCCCATCATCGATCGCGTGATCTCGAGGAGCAGCAGCCTCGCACAGGCCGCCAAGTGCGCACTGGTTTCGATGGATTCGACCATCCGCTCGAACCTCTCGGTGGGACCGCCGCTCGATCTTGCGGTAATCCGCCGCGACGAGTATCGGTTTGCGACGCACATCAGCATCGACATGGACAACGAGTACTTCACCTTGATCCGCAAGCGCTGGGGCTTTGCGCTCAGAGAAGTCTTCAGCGAACTGCCGAATCCTAATTGGTAGCCGGCGCACCGCCGCCGCGCGGCGTTTCCTTGATGCATATCGTCTCCGGCAAGCGCGCGCCGGGCACCAGGGTGCTGCCGCTCGCGGTCGCAACCTGATAGCAATCGGAATTGATCCACACGATCCAATCGCCGCCCGGGGTCTTGAACTGCTCGCCGGCATGATGCCGCGTGCGTGGCCACCAGTTCTCCTCGGCCGGCGAGCCGTGCAACAAATTATCCGTCGGCTGCGTGGTGCGTATCTCGTAGGCCTGCACCGCGCGACGCGCTTCTGCTTTCCAGTCCACGCCCGACCCGTTGCCATTGTCGGAGCCCGACGAAGACACGGTCGGTGAGGCCGACGCGAGCACCGGCGGCGTCACCGAAATCGCGTGGTCGCCATACGCTCCGCGCATGCGCGAAGTCTCGGCGCGTATTTTCGGCAGCGTGGTCGGCGGGTAGAACTGCACTTCGACGGGATCCTCCGCCAGGCGGCCGAACTCGGTGGTTTTCGACACCATGAAGATCGCCGCCAGCAAGACACAATGAATCGCCAACACGCCAACGAGCGTGAGGTAGCGCCGCAGCCCCCATCTCGTTGAATAGTCCATGCGCATTTCGCTTAAGTTACAAGGGTTGTTGACCCTTCACACCGGACTTGGTTCCTCGACCGCGCCGGACGGCGGTTCCCCGGACGTCCACTTCAGTTCCTTGAGCGTCGGCACCATCCAGATCCAGCCGATGAGCCCGAACAGACTCATTGCACCCGCCGCGACGAAGGCGTAGGTGAAATGCCCCGTGCTCTGAATGATAAACCCGGTCACCGCAGGCGCCGCGACGCCCGCCAAGCTGCCGATCGAATTCTCGACGCCTACCCAGCGCCCCGCGGCGCGCGGCCCGGCCAGAATTTGGCACATGGCGTACACGCCGGGCGACGAAGCGCCGCACAAAATCTGGTAGATGAACATGCCGACCAGCATGAGCGTGGGCGAACCGGCCGCCATGAACCACATGCAGGGCACGTAGCCCACGTGAGCGATGGCCATCATGGCCTTATAACCCGCGTTGGGCGATCCGCCGCGGGCGATGTAACGATCGATGGCCCAGCCGCCCGCGAACGCGGCCAGGGCACCCACCGTGTAGGCCAAGGTCGCGAGCTGCGTCATGCGCACCAGCGACATGCCGCGCTCGGTTTGCAGATAGGAGGGAAGCCAATTGAGCATGAAGTAAAACAGATAGTTGCTCGAGAACAGGCCCAAGCCCGTCCCCCAGAGAGCCGGCTGCTTCAGAATCATGCCCCAGGTCGGAGAACGCTCGTTGGGCTTGGGCTTCAACGCCGCTCGCACTTGACCCGCCACGCTCGACCACGGCCACAGCCACAGCAGCGACAACGCGCCGAACACCAGGAACGAGGAGCGCCAGCCGAAAGACGCCATCAACATGCCGCCGGCGTACGTGCCCACCGCGGGACCGACCATATACGCCAACGCCACGATGCCGTTGGCGAGACCGAGACCCTCGGGCGGCACCACCGCCGCCATGATCTTGGCAACGCTCGGAAACCCCGAGCTCTCGCCCAAGCCCAGGAGCAGCCTCAAGACGAGCAAGCCCGCGAAGGTGTGCGCGACGCCCATCAGCATGGTGGCCGATGCCCAAATCGTGAGTCCGGCCGCGAGGATGCGGTGCGCGCCGTAGCGCTCCGCGAGCCACCCCACCGGGATCTGCATGCAGGTGTAGGTCCAATAAAACGCCGACATCAGCATGCCCATCTCGGCGTAATTCAAGTGCAGATCGCCCTGCATCAAGTGCGCCGCGGTCGGCATGGTGCCGCGGTCGACGTAATTGATGAACAGCACCGCGGCCAGAAGAAAAACCACGGGGCTGCGCGCGGCGCGCACGGGATCTATTTCCGCTTCGGGGGGCGGATTCAGCTCGCGTAATCCGAATGAGCGCGATCCAGCACGCGCTTCAAGGCATCGAAGTGCAGGTCGGCGCGATCGCGGCCGCCGACCATGCCGCCGGCGCCGAATTGCGCGACGGTCATCTTGACCACCGCCTCCGGGATCAGCCGCAACGGCCGCCCGGTGGACAGCGCCAACACCTGCGCCTGGCAGGCGCGCTCCAGGAAATACAGGCGCTCGAAGGCTTGCGCAATGCTCTTGCCGACCACCAGCGCCCCATGATTGCCCATCATCAACACCGACTTGTCGCCGAGTGCCGCCGCCAAACGCTCGCCCTCGGTGAGATCGAAGGCGAGGCCGTTGTAGTTCGGGTCGTAGGCCACATCGTTATAGAACCCGAGCGCACTCTGCACCGCCATTTCGAGGCGCGGATTCTCGAGCATGGTGAGCGCCGTCGCGTACGGCATGTGGGTGTGCAGCACGCAGCGGCCTTGCGGCGAGAGCCGGTGCACCGGCTGATGAATGTAGAGCGCGGTGTCCTCGACCGAGCCGTGCCCGCTCAACACCTTGCCATCGAAACCCACCACCAGGAAATCGCTGGCACGAATCTCCGACCAATGCATGCCGAAGGGCGCAAGAAAAAACCGATCCGAGTGGCCCGGCACCAGCAAGGTCAGATGATTGTCGATGCCCTCGTTCAGACCGAAGCGATCCGCCAGCCGGTAACAGGCCGCGAGGTCGACGCGCGCAGCGCGCTCCGCGTCGGCCGAGGGTTGCACGGGTTTCAAGCTGGCATTCATGGGTTGGCCTCGAGAGATCTGTCAGGAAATCGTACGCCTAGTGCAGCAACTGATCCAGCACCGGCAGCGGCACCTCGCCCTCCTTGAGCGCGGCCTCGTGGAACTGCTTGAGACTGAAGGCGCCGGCATGCTTGGTCTCGAAATGCTCGCGCACGGTGAGCCAGCCCTTGTAGCCCGCGTAATAGGTCGGCAACTGGCAGGAGGAGAGCTTGGCGCGCTGCAATTTGCCGGCGGCCTCTTCCGTTTCCTGGTAAGTGCTCTTGGTCATGAGATCGAGCGCCTGCTGGTCGGTCATCCCTAGGGTCTGCAGGCGCACGTCCAGAATCGTATTCGCCAGCACCCGCAGCAACTGCTTTTGCAAGGTCAGCCGGTACCCCGGCGTGTCGCCCAAATAGCCCTGCTCCGCCATCAACTGCTGTGAATACACCGCCCAGCCCTCGATGTACGGGCCGTTGCCGAAAATATTGCGCAGCAGCCGCCGCGAGCGCGGCTGCACCTCGTTGGCATACTCGGCTTGCACATAATGCCCCGGCATCGCCTCGTGCACGGTGAGATGCTGCACGCCCGATGCATTGTATTCGCGCAGTTTCGAGTCGATGCGCGATTGCGCCCAATCGCCCGGAATCGGCGTCACCCAGAAAAACGCACCCAGCTTCGGTTCCAACGCCGGCGCCGGATTGAAGCCGCCGACGCTGTAAATCCCGCGCATGAACACCGGCGTCTCGATCACTTCCAAATTGCCGTTCGCCGGCAACGTCAACAGATCCTTGGCCTTGACGAACGCCGTGGCGCTCGCCAGTGCCTGCTTCGCGGACGGCATGAACGTGGCCGCGGTCGCATGCTGGCGCGCGACAGCCGCCAACGCCTCATCCACGCTCTGCGGCGCGGCCAGCTTCGCGATCTCCGCCCGCACCTTGACGAGATCCGCTTCCGCTTCCGCGAGCAACGCCTCGGGCGTCTTGCCGGTCGACAAGGTGTAGCGGAACTTCTTGGCGTAGCGCTCCTTGCCCAAGCGCCAATCGCTTTTCTTTTCGCTCAAATTATTTTCCAGCCAGTGATTGAAGCCCTGCAGCGAGGCGATGGCCGCCGTCGCGGCTTGGTCGAAGCGCATGCGCGCATCGGGCGGGCAGTCGGCACGCAGCGTCGTGTCGATGAGTCCGACGTTGCCGTCATTTTCCTCGCGCGCCACCTTGTTCCACACCTCGGGAGAATCTTGCAGATTGGCCTCAGCCTGCTGGATGAACCCGGGCACTTTTTGCAGCCGGCTGATGATGTGCCGGTAGCGCTCCGCGGCGGGCGCATAGTTGAGCACGTACGGCGTGTACAAGCCGTTGCCCAAGAGCTCGACGTACGTGGTCGGATTGTGACGGTAGCTCTGGATCTCATCGACTTCGAGCAGCGCACCGCCGATCGCGTCACGCATCATGTCGACATCGGCCCGTTGCTCAGGATCAAGCGCTGCGGTATCGAGCTTGCCGAGTCGAGTCTGCATCTCGTGCTGAAAATTTCGCGAGCCGTCGATGCCTGCCGCAGTCAAATCGTCCAGCTGGTCATCGAGCGAGATGCCGTGATGCACGTGGTAGCCGACTCCCGTCGCGGCGGTGGGCGACAGCGCCAGCGAGCCGAAGACGAAGTCATCCACCAATTGATCGAACGGACCGCCCGCCGCAGGCTTCGAACCCGGAGCCGCCGCCGAGACGTGTACGCCCCACCCCACGCACAGAAACCCGCTCAACCACGCCATCGACACAAGGCTTTTAATTTTGTTCATCGCGCATTTTCGGCCACTTCCCGGGCCGTCGTCCAGCCATTCGAAGTCTTTGGGTTACTATGCGCGGCCATGTATTTGCGTTTTCGATCATGAATCTCGGCAAAATCGTTCGCCGTACGTCGCTGGTGCTCGCGGTACTGCTGCTCGTGTCGATGGTCGCACTGTGGTTGAAACCCCCGGAGCTGTTGCGGATCGGCGCCAATTACGCCGCCAAAATCGTCTGCTCCAATGTATTTCTTGCCGCACGAGATCCGGACGAGGTGCTGCGTTCCGACGTACAGGCCCCCGGCGGCGCGCTGCTGCGTCTCATGCGGGTGTCGGTCGACCGGCAACAGCGCGTGGTGCGCGCCGGTCTCTTGGGCTTCATCGGCGAGGGCCTCGCCCTTGCGCGGCCGGACACCGGCTGCGCGGCGATACCCGACGGCAATTTGGATTTCGCACGGCAGTTGGGCGCGCGCGCCGCGGCCCTCGACACCGCGGCCACGAGTGCCGCTGCCGATGCGCCATGGCCGGACGGCGACGCGGTCACCACCCATCCCGCGCTCGATCACATGCTCGCCGACGATGCGCTCGCCGGCCCCGGCGTGCGCGCCATCGTAGTGGTCGATCATGGGCACATCGTGGCCGAGCGCTACAGCGCCGGCTTTTCGGCGACGACGCCGCTCCTCGGCTGGTCGATGGCCAAGACGGTCATCGCCGGACTCGTCGGCACGTTGATCAAGGACGGCCGCCTGACACTCGATCAAGCGGGGTTCTGGCCGAAGGCCGCCGGGGATGGCCGCGACCGGATCCGGATCGCCGACCTACTCGCCATGTCGAGCGGCCTCAAGTTCAACGAAGGGTACGGCGCGGTGTCCGATATCACGCGCATGCTGTATATGGAACCCGACATGCCGGCGTTCGCGCATGCGCAACCGCTCGAGCATCCGCCCGGCGAGCACTGGAGCTATTCCAGCGGCTCGGCCAACATACTGTCCCGCATCGTGCAAGATGCAGCGGGTCCCGCGGGCGCGAACTATGCGCGTGAAAAGCTCTTCAAGCCCCTAGGAATGTTGAGCGCCACCCTCGAGACCGATGAGGACGGCACGCTGGTCGGCTCCTCTTACATGTATGCCACCGCGCGCGACTGGGCCCGCTACGGCTTGTTCTTGCTACAAGGCGGCGTATGGCACGGCCAAGACATGCTCCCGCCCGGCTACCTCGCCATGATGGCGACGCCCGTGGCATCCTCCGGCGGACACTACGGTCACGGCTTGATCTGGCTGTGGGCCTCCGACGGCAAAGTTCCCGGCCAGAATCCGGATGGCGAGTTCGGCATACCGGCCGACACGTTGTGGATGATGGGCCATGACGGCCAAAGCACGGCCGTGATTGCCTCGCGCGGCGTCGTGGTGGTGCGCTTGGGCTTGACGCCCGCGTCCGATGACTATCAGCCGGAACCCCTGATCAAGGCGGTGCTTCAAGCGCTGCATTAACGGCATTGCGCCGGCGCGACAGGTAGTAGTACACCGGCGCGCACGCGATGAGCATGACCCCGGCAATCACTGCGGAGCGGAGGTCCTCCACGATGGCCACCACCCACAAGGTCACGCAGCCTAACAGCACGATGGCCGTGGTGAAGGGATAGCCGAATGCCCGGTAGGGCCGCGGCATCTCGGGCTCCTGCCGCCGGAGCACGAACAACGCGCTGTAAGCGGACACGTAGAGCAGCAAAAACAGTACCGCCGCCACCGCCACGATTTGTTCGAACGTGCCGCTCATGATGAGCGCCGCTGCACCGACGCTCGAGATTGCCAAGGCAACTCGCGGAGTGCCGCCCGCGCTGACCGCGGCCGCCTTCTCGGTGAAGAAGCCATCGCGGCCGATGGCGAGCAGCACCCGCGGCGCCATCAGGATCGTGGCATTGATGAGACTCAGCACGGTCACCAGAGAAATTACCGTGACGAGTTCGGCACCGCCACGCGGCAGCACCAGCCGCGCGACATCCGCCGCGGGCAGTTTCGAGGCAGCCAATACCGGCAACGGCAGCACCCTGAGGATCGCGATGTTGATGATCACGTACAGCGCGGCCACCAGCACCGTTCCGCCAATGATGGCGCGCGGCAAGGTGACGCTGGGCTGGGTGCTCTCTTCCGACATATAGATGGGCGAATACCAACCGTCGTAACTCAAGAGCACATTGCGCAAGGCGGTCACCACCGCAGCGAGCACCCCGAACGACAACAGCGGCAGCGTCACGGCGGACAGGGCCGGAGGCGGCGCTCCCGCCGGCGCCGCCGGCGCGCCCACGAAGCAACCGACCACCAGCACCATCATCATGAGGCCGACC